>Ga0207869_1000178_pt1 | contig 59847 bp, 63 predicted proteins | sample HigsolmetaAR205D_FD_184837 | JGI IMG/M metagenome (GOLD analysis project Ga0207869, IMG submission 184837) | Ionic liquid and high solid enriched microbial communities from the Joint BioEnergy Institute, USA - AR20-5-D (SPAdes) (version 2) ...
TCGAGGCTGTAGGCGATCATCGACGCGACGCCGGCTTCCACCACGTCCTCGAGGTCGCCGGTGCCCGCGCGTGCCCGGTCGGCGACCGAGCCGCAGATGCGTTCGAACGCCTCGTGGGGGACGGCGCACACGAATCTCTCCGGCGGGCCCCCGGGCCGGTCCGGCTCGTAGGCGTCGATGCCCAGCTGCGCTCCGGCGGCCAGCTCGGCCGGGTCGAACGGGGCGTCGACGTGATGGGCGGCGATCAGCTCGTAGACATCGCACAACAGCGCGAATGTCACGGGCGGGGTTCCGCAGTCGTCGACCGTGTACTCGGCTAACGGGGTGGTGGTCGTCGTCGGGGGCTGGGTGGTGGCGACCGTCGTCGGTGTCGTCGGCGCCGGGTCGGTCGCCGGGGTCGACGACGGAGGCGATCCGCACGCGACAGCCACGAGGGCGACGAAGAGGGCGAGGCGGCGCACGGTCACAGCATACGGCTCGGTTACCGTTGCCCCCGATGCAGGTGGTCCTACGCCCTCCCGGCGGGGCAGAAGCCCTGGAGCTGTCCGTGGGAGACGATGGACGATGGCGGGAGCCCGCCGGCGGAGACACAGAGCTCGGCTCCGGATGGTGGGCCCTGCCCGGGCTCGTCGACTCCCACTCCCATCTCGCCGCCGACGAGCTGGAGCTGAGGCCCGGCGAGCCGGGACGGATCCGTGAGCGGGCTTTTGCCTGTCTCGAGGGCGGGGTCTTCCTGGTCATGGACAAGGGATGGTGCGACGGCTCCGTCGTCGCCACCCTCACCGACGCACCCCCCTCGGCGGCGCCCGAGTTCGAGGGGGCGGCGAGGATCGTCGCAGTCGAGGGCGGCTACTACCCGGGCTTCGCCGTCGAGACGGACCCGGACGGTCTCACCGAGGTCGTCCGCCGGGCGGCGTCCGAAGGCGCAGGGTGGGTGAAGCTGGTGGGGGACTGGCCCCGCAAGGGAAGGGGGGCGTTGCCCAATTTCGACTTCGAGCAGCTCCGGACCGCGGTCGAAGTGGCGCATTCGGCCGGGGCGCGGGTGGCGGTCCACACCATGGCACCCGATGTGGCTTCCTGGGCGGTGGCGGCGGGCGTCGACTCGATCGAACACGGCTTGTTCCTCACTGCAGGCGACCTGGAGGTGATGGCCGCCCGGGGAGCGGCATGGGTCCCCACGGTCCTCCGCTGCGAGGCGCTCATCGAAGCCCTCGGCCCCGACTCCAGTGGCGGCAGGCTCCTCGCCGCCGGCCTCGACAACGTCGCCTCCCTGCTCTCCGACCTCCCGGATGGAGTGCGGGTGCTGGCAGGCACCGACCTGGCGGTGCCGTCGCCCGAGGTGGGTCGGGAGGTGACCGCTCTCGTCCGCCTGGGCCTCGACCCGCAGCGGGCCGTCGACGCCGCCTCCGCCAGCGCCTATTCGTTCACGCAGAGGGAGGCCGCCTTCGCTCCCGGGGCGCCCGCCGACGCCGTCTTCTTCGACCGTGATCCCTACGAGGACCCCACGGCGTTGGAACGCCCCGTGGCCGTGCTGCGGAGAGGAGTGAGACTGCGGTGACGAAGGTCGTGTTGGCTTCCGGGTCTCCCCGGCGGTCGGAGCTCCTGGCCCTGTTGGACATCCCCTTCGAGGTGCAGCCCGCTGACGTGGACGAGTCGCGCCGGCCCGGAGAGGAGCCGCTGGCCTACGTGGAGCGGCTCGCCCGGGACAAGGCCCGGGCCGTCGCACGCGAGGGCACGGTGGCGGTCGGCGCCGACACGATCGTCGTGCACCGTGGCACCGTGATGGGCAAGCCGGAGCACCCGGCGGAGGCCCGGGCGATGCTCGAGCGGCTGTCGGGGGATGTGCACCAGGTCATGACGGCGGTGGCGGTTGCCATCGTCGAGAAGGGACGGGTCGTGCTCGACTCGACCGTCGAGACGGCGCTCGTCCGATTCCTGCCCCTCACGGATCGGGAGATCGACGACTACATCGCCACCGGCGAACCGCTCGACAAGGCCGGCGCCTATGCCCTCCAAGGCAGGGGAGCGGTACTGGTCGAGTCGATCGAGGGCCACCCCACCACGGTGGTGGGGCTGCCGCTTCCGGCCACGCGCCGCCTCCTCGCCCGGGCGGGCGTCTCGTCGATCGGCTGATCAGCTCTCTTCCGGCGGTGAGGGCGCCGGGGACCGGAAGAGCAGGAGCCGGGCCTCCTGCTGGCCGCCGTTGAAGTACCCGTACTCCTCGCCTTCGGCGATGTGGATCACGTCGCCCCGCCGTATGTGCACCCGGCTCCCCTCGACGGTGAACTCCACCTCGCCGCTGATGCCCACGTATACCCGATCCTTCTTCTGGGATCGTCGAGGGGGGCGCTCCACGCCGATCGGCAGGACGATCTCGGCCAGCGAGCCTGCCTGCATGGCGTCGGGGGACAACTCACGAACCCACAGGTCGGAGAACTGGTAGGCGGGCGCGTCCTCGTAGCGCATCACCTGCATGACCATCCGAGGCTACTCCGCCGTTAGGGTTCCCCGCTGAGATGGTCGACTTTCACGCCGGAATCAACTACGTCACCCACAGTGACATCGAGATCACCGAAGCGACCGCCGACCGCTGCGTCGGGCGCGTGGCCGTGCGTCCCCACCACCATCAGCCCTACGGGGTCGTGCACGGTGGCCTCTACTGCACCCTCGTCGAGACGCTGGCCTCGACCGGCGCGGCCCTGTGGGCGATGGAGCGAGGCCTGATGGGCTGCGTGGGGGTCAACAACTCGACCGACTTCCTGCGTTCGGTCCGGGAAGGGGTGCTCGTGGGCGAGGCGACGCCGATCCACCGCGGCCGCACCCAGCAGCTGTGGGACGTCTCCGTGACCCGCGAAGAGGACGGAAAGCTCGTCGCCCGGGGGCGCGTCCGCTTGCAGAACATCGCCGACGCCAGCGTGCTGGGCGGCTGAACCGGCCCACCCGCCTACCCTTTCTGTGTGACCCCTCTCTCGATCGGATCCTTGCGCGTCGACCCGCCGGTCGTGCTCGCCCCCATGGCGGGCGTCACCAACGCGCCTTTCCGCACCCTCTGCCGCCGGTACGGGGCGGGGCTCTACGTATCGGAGATGATCGGGGCGCGGGCGCTGCTCGAGCGAGACGAGAAGACGCTCGCCAACGCCAGGTTCGCTCCCGAAGAGGACATCCGCTCGATCCAGCTCTACGGCACCGAGCCCAACTCGGTAGGGGCGGCGGCGCGGCTGTTGGTGGAGGAGTTCGGCGTCCACCACATCGACCTGAACTTCGGCTGCCCGGTGCCCAAAGTCACCCGCCACGGCGGAGGGGCGGCACTGCCCTGGAAGATCGGGCTGTTCTCGGCCATCGTGTCGGCGGCGGTGGAGGGAGCCGGCGACGTGCCCGTCACCGTCAAGTTCCGGATGGGAATCGACGACGAACACCTCACCTACCTCGACGCCGGGCGGGCGGCGGAGGAGGCCGGGGCGGCGGCGGTGGCGCTCCACGCCCGCACCGCCGAGCAGAGGTACTCGGGATCCGCCCGGTGGGAGGCGATCGCCGAGTTGAAGGCACACGTCCGCATCCCGGTGCTGGGCAACGGGGACATCTGGACCGCCGAGGACGCCGTGCGGATGATCGAGACGACCGGATGCGACGGCATCGTGGTGGGACGTGGCTGCCTGGGCCGTCCGTGGCTGTTCGCCGAGCTGGCGGCGGCGCTGTCTGGCCGGCCGATCCCCGAGCCGCCCCGCCTCGGCGAGATCGCCGACACGATGCGACTCCACGCCCGTCTGCTCGTGGAGCACTACGGGCCCCGGGTGGGCATCAACCTCTTCCGCCGGCATCCGACCTGGTATTTGAAAGGATTCCCGGTCGGCCGCGAGCTCCGGGCCCGTTTGTCGCAGGTGGCCGACCTCGACGAGCTCGACGAGCTGCTCGCCCAGCTCGACCCGACCATCCCGTTCCCGCCTGAGGCGGCCCGCATGGTGAGGGGCCATGCCGGCGGCCCCCGCAAGGTCAAGCTCCCCGCCGGCTACCTCGACAGCCGGGAGATCGACCGGCTGGATCCCGAGGCCGAGCTCGTCGTTTCCGGGGGCTGAGCGCCGCTCAGGGGGAGAGCGGCGACGGCTGGCGGGCCACCGTGTAGTAGCGGATCAGCATCAACGCCGACGTGGTCACGTAGGTGACGGCGAAGATCATGATCGGGGCGTCGCCGTGGAACCACCCGTAGTACCCCCACAGCGCCCCCTCACCGCCGGCGATCCACCACGTGGCGGGCGCGATCCCAGTGGGACGGGAAGTCCGATACGCGGTGAAGATCGCCGGCGCCACCTGGAGGAACTGGGAGAACCCCAGGACCGTCCCCAGAGCCAGCCACCCTCCGACGAGGGTGATCACCACCAGCGTCGCCGTCCACACCGCGCCGCGCAGGAGAGAAGCTCCGAGCGATCTTCCCGCCCGGGCGAGCCCCCACATCACGACGCTGTAGAAGACGACCATCAGCATCGTCGAGATCGAAGCGGGCCAGAGCCCCGCCTGGATGAGGTAGGCACACCAGGCCCCGTTGGTGACCAGCCCGATCGCCGGCCACGTCGCCGAGACCCCGGCGGCGTCGCGGGTTCTGACCAGCTTGAGGATCTGGGGGATGAGCGACAGGCCGGCGAGGATCGTCGCCAGCACCACGGCGAGGGTGGCCAGCACCTGCGCCATCAGATGCCCAGCTTCGCCTTCTCCAGGGCCTCGACCGCGGCGGAGTCTCCGGACAGCTGCACCCGGGCGGCGGACCGGCGGCCCATCAGATAGAGGATCAGCTCGCCCGGTGGCCCCGACAGCACCGCCCGTGGCTCGGCGCCGTGGCGGTACAGCACCCCGCCGTTCCAGACGACGTCCACTCCGCTTTCGACCCGGGACAGGAGGCGGGCGCCGGTCGCTCGGATCAGGCGGGCGAGGGCCTCGTCGAGCTCGGCGGGCCCGTGGCGCGGCTCCGAGCCGTTGGCGCGGCGCACGTCTTCGTGGTGGACGAAGAACTCGGCGAGCTGGGCGCCGGAAGGGACCAGGCGGTAGATGCGGGGAGCGCCGCCGCGGACGATCTCGACCAGCCGCTCGAGGCCCTGGCCGCGTCGGCGCCGCATGGCCTGTTCGAGCATGGGGCGGAAGGGACCGCCGACCACGATGCCCGGAGCCGCCCACAGGTCGTGTTCCCGCACCACGAGATGGGCCGCCAGGTCGATGACGCTCCAGCCCTCGCACAACGTCGGCGCGTCGGGCCCGAGCTCCAGCATGAGGTCGCAGAGCAGCATCCTCTCGGACCGGGCGAGCGCCGCCATCGACATGAGCGAGAAGACTAGAGCCGGTGCGGGCTCTCACCGCCGGCGTGGGCTGAACAGGCTCCGCAGCGCCGTTCCCGCAGAGGTCAACTGAGCAGCAGCTTCTCCAGGCGGCGGCGGGTGATGGCCAGGCCGATCAGGCCCATCACCAACAGGAAGGCGGCGTGGCCGAACATCGACGGGTCCGGGGAGGACAGCATGAACCCCCGGGTCAACCCGACCCCGTGGTAGAGCGGAGAGAACTTGGTGATTTGCTGCAGGACCGGCGGGTAGACGTCCAGGGGGTAGAAGGTGGCGGAGAACAGGAACAGGGGCACGGTCACCAGCTGCACCATGTCGAAGTCCTGCCAGCTCTTCATCCACGTGGTGGCGGCGAAGCCGCAGGCGGCGAAGGCGAAGCCGATCAGCACACAAGCCGGCAGGGCCAGGATCCACATCCAGCCCCGGACGAGGCCCATCACCAGGGCGATGACCAGGAACGCCGCCGCGTAGAGGAAGCCCCGGAACAGGCACCAGATGATCTCCCCCACGGCGATGTCCATGGGCTTCATCGGCGTGGTCAGCATCCCGTCGTACACCTTGCCGAACTTGAGCTTGAAGAAGATGTTCATCGTCGACTCGAGCACGGCACCGTTCATCGCCGACGAGGCGAGCAGGGCGGGCGCCACGAACGCGGTGTAGCCGACGGACTCACCACTCGGGAGCGTCACCTCGCCGATCAGGGCACCTAGCCCGATCCCGATCGAGAACAGGTAGAAGACGGGTTCGAAGAAGCCGCTGAAGATGACCTTCCAGACCCGCCTGTAGACCAGGTAGTTGCGTTCGAGCAGGCGATGTGCCCTGGAGCCGCGCCGGACCGGGCCCCGGGTGGTGGTGGCGGGGGCGGTCATTTCTGCAACCTCTCTCGCATCGATCGGATCGCCAGCACCCAGGCCACCGTGATCATCGCCACCAGGTAGGCGACGTTGACCCAGGTAGGGACCGTCGTCACGACGGGGGCGCCGACGCCGGGGAGGGCGACCTTGCGGGTCAGCTCCACCGCATGGAAGAGAGGCGTGGCGAACGCCACCGGCTCCAGCCAATCGGGGAGCTGGGAGATCGGAAAGAACGTGCCGGAGAACAGGTACAGCGGCATGATCACGAACCTGAAGGCGTTGGTCAGGTTCATGTCGTCCTCGAGCCGGGCGCTGTAGGCGGTGGCCGCCGCCTGGAATGCCAAGCCGCCGAGCGTGGCGGGGACGATCGACAGGAGGGCGGGGCCCGGCTCGAGCGCCCCGAAGACGGCGGCGAGGACGGCGAACACCCCGGAGGCGAAGGCGAGGTGGATCGCACCCCAGATCAGGATCCCGTTGACCAGGTCGGCGACGGAGAGGGGGGTGACGACGATGGCGTGGAACGTCTTCCGCCATTTGATGCCGGCGAGGATCGGCCACGCCCCTTCGCCGAACCCGGTCTGCATGGCCGTGGCGGCGATCAGCCCGGTGGCGACGAACGTGAGAAAGGGCACCGGGAGCTGCGCCTCGCCCTGGCCCCGGTCGACCAGCTGGCCGAGGATGAGGCCCATGCCGGCGAGGAACAGGATCGGGTTGAGGAAGGTGGAGATGATCCGCCCGCGCCAGGTGCGGCGGTAGTTGATGTAGTCCGCCTCGACGACACGCAGGGCGTTCGTGAGCGTCGCCATCAGTCGATGAGCCTCCGCCCCGTCAGGTGCAGGAACACGTCCTCGAGGGTGGACCGGCGCGTGAGGCGCTGCTCGAACTCCACTCCCCGGCGGTGGATCTCGTCGATGAGGGCCTCGGCGTCGTCGGTGTAGATCAGCACCCGATCGGCGAGCGCCTCCATGCGGTTGCCGAGGCCGTCGAGGCGGTCGAGGTTCGTCTCCACCGCTCCCGGAGCGAACCGCAGCTCCACGACCTCCCGGGTGGAGTAGCGCTGGATCAGCTCCTGGGGCGAGCCTTCGGCGACGATCTTTCCCTTGTCCATCACGACCAGCCGGTCGCACAGCTGCTCGGCCTCGTCCATGTAATGGGTGGTGATGATCAGCGTCGCCCCTTCTTGCTTCAGGCGGTAGAGGCGGTCCCAGAGGACGTGGCGGGCTTGCGGGTCGAGGCCGGTGGTGGGCTCGTCGAGGATCACCAGGTCCGGCTCGTTGATCAGGGCGCGGGCGATCACCAGCCGCCGCTGCATCCCTCCCGACAGGTTCTCGACCCGGGCTTTCCGCTTCTCGACCAGTTGGGCGAACTCGAGGAGCTCCTCGATGCGGCGGCGGATGACCGGCTTGGGGATGTCGTGGAACCGCCCGTAGATGTAGAGGTTCTCCTCCACGGTCAGCTCCTCGTCGAGGTTGTTCTCCTGGGGAACCACCCCGAGGCGCGACCGGATCTCCGCGCCGTCGTCGCGGGGGTCGAGGCCGAACACCGTCAGCTTCCCGTCGGTGATCGGGCTGACGGTGGTGATCATCTTCATCGTCGAGGTCTTGCCGGCGCCGTTGGGCCCGAGGAACCCGAAGGCTTCGCCCGGGCGGATCTCGAAGTCGATGGCGTCGACCGCGACGAAGTCACCGAACTTCTTGGTGAGGCCGCGCGCCTCCACGAGAGGGGATGGCATCTGCCTGACGGTACCGGAACGCGAGGACGGGACGTGAGCCGATTCTTTCATCGGCGCAACCCTACGAGTTCAAGTCGACTTCAAGTCAAGAGGGAACCCAGACCCTCTTGGTGAACTCCGGCCCGACGAGCACAGCCCGTGTCAGCCGGGTCTCGACGAACACCAGGTCGGGATTGTCCGGCGATCCCCAGAACGTCGTCATGTCGTAGGGGAGGACACGGTTCCACAGGCGATGCCTCGACTCGTCGGTGTCGTGGATCCGCGCCACGCCCCGGGCGAACAACTCGCCGGGGCCCGAGCCGGTCGTCACCGGCCAGTGGAAGGCGACCTCGCCGTTGGCGACGAGGTTGCGGGCCTTCTGGGACTGCCGACGGGTGGCGAACCACAGCCGACCCTCCTCGGGAAGGCCCGGAGCGACCACCGCCACGTGCGGCCGGCCGTCGCGGCCCACCGTGGCGACGTGGGTGACCCACGAGATCGCTTCGGCGGCGTCGGCGAGCTCCTCCCAGGTGAGAGGGAGCGGGGTCACGAGTACCGCTCTCGATGGACGATCGCCTCGCGGGGCTTGCGGCCGCCCATCCGGGCCGGGGCGGCGTCCTCGGCGGGGTAGCCGAGGGCGATGCCGTAACGGGCCCGGCGGTCGTCGGGGATCCCCAGCACCGTGCGCACGTCGGAGTCCCGGTGGAAGGTGATCGGGCAGGAAGCGACGCCGATCGCCTTGGCGGCCAGCATGATGTTCTGGGCGACGCGCCCGGAGTCGAACTCGTAGCCCCCCGGTTCCTGCACGATCACGATCGTCGCCGCCGATCGCCGCACAGGGTCGGTGAAGTCGCCGCATTCCGCCAGCCGCATCAGCTGCTCCTTTTCGGTGACCACCACGAACGACCAGTCCTGGCGGTTCTTCGAGCTGCCGGTCCAGCGGGCCGCCTCGAGGATCGCGGCGAGGTCCTCGTCGGACAGCGGCTCGTCGCGGTAGGAGCGGATGGCGCGGAGGCCGAGGATGAAGTCGTAGAAGTCGCGGCTCATGGGAACCAAGTATGGCCCCGGGGAGTTTTGTCCCACGAACGAGCCCGAGGGCCCGTTTAGAGTGTCGCCCTCACCGACGGTCGCGCCGTCGGGGGAGACTCGAAGCGATAGGGGGAACAACCATGACTCTGCGCCGCCTGATGACATCCGCGTCCGTCGCCCTGCTGACGGTGCTGCTCGTGTCGTCGGTCTCGGCGGCGGCGTCGGAGGGGCCCACCGTCATCGACCGGGGCGACGACGTCTATGTACCTATCGGTGACATCGACGATGCTCTTCAGCCCCAGGCATCCGATCCGCTGGGGCTGTTGGTTGGGATCGATCTCTTGCGGCATCACAGTCTCGGTGTCGACACGATCGACGTCTGGGTTTGTGGTGCCAATGTGTCCGCTCAGTCGGTCGTCGCAGAATTCGAAGCGAAGATCGTTCCCTACTTCCAGTACCACTCGCGCGGCCGATACCAGCCTCGATTCCGCGCAAAGGGCAGTGCAGGCTCTGAAAGGAACCAGTGCGTACGCAACGCCGAGGTCAATGCGAGTCCCGACGCCGAAGGTGCGCTCTTCGTTGAACCCGTCAGCGGTGGCGTTGCTTCGCCGGGCGTCGTCTGCGGTTTCACCCCTTGTGCCCAATCTCTGTATCGGGAAAGGAACCGCCGCGAGGGATTCGTCGGCAACGAGGTCGCCTTCATGGCCACGGTCGCCCACGAGATGGGGCACATGATCCACTGGCCTCATTCCTACACCGGCGCGAGTTCGGGTCAGTTCTCTGAGTACGACAACGCACTGGACGTCATGTCGGGCAACTACGGACCACCTCGGCAAGGCGACCCGAACTATCCCGACCCGTACGGGACCGCGACGATCAACCTGTATGCCGCCGGGTGGATCGACCCCGACGAGGTTTTCGTCGTCGGCACCGGTGACACCACCATCGATCTCGTCACCGGGAACGCCGACGGGTACCGGATGATCGTCATCCCCGCCGGCAAGCGCTTCTACGTGCTCGGCCCCCGGCTCCGCTCCACCTACGACCCGATCCCGAGCCACTGGGCCGGTGTCGAGGTGTACGAGGTGGAGATGTGCACCGGGTCGGCGGAGAGCTGCTTCCGGGACGAGTCGAAGATGCCGGGTTTCCGTCGGGTAAAGCCCCACCCGGCCGTGCCTTTCGATCCTTACGATCCGAAGCTCTACGACCAGCCGCTTCCGCACGTGATCCGGCCCGGCGGGACCCGCTCCATCGCCGGCGTGACCGTGAAGGCGGGCAAAATCGACGGGAACAAGATCTCCGTCACGATCGACGCGCCCACGTTCTCCGACACCGGCACCCACGTGTTCGTCGACGACATCGAGTGGCTGGCCCAGTCCGGGATCACCCGCGGGTGCAACCCGCCGTCCAACACCCGCTTCTGCCCCGACCAGCCGGTGACCCGCGGGCAGATGGCGGCGTTCCTGCACCGCGCCCTGCCCCGGCTCCGGACCGGCAAGGCGACCGACTTCGCCGACGACAACGGCCACGTGTTCGAAGCCGACATCCAGTGGCTGTCCGCCACGGGGATCACCAAGGGCTGCAACCCGCCGTCCAACACCCGGTTCTGCCCCGACCAGGTGGTGACCCGCGGACAGATGGCGGCGTTCCTGCATCGCGCCCTGCCGAATCTGAAGACCACCGGCTCGGTCGACTTCAAGGACGACAACGGCCACGTGTTCGAAGCCGACATCGAATGGCTGGCTGCCACCGGGATCACCCGCGGGTGCAACCCGCCCGCCAACGACCGGTTCTGCCCCAACGAGCCAGTCACCCGCGGCGCCATGGCCGCGTTCTTGAACCGCGCCCTCGGCGGGTGACCCCTCTGACATACTGACGGCGTGAACGAGCTCCGTTCCCTGGTCGACACCTCGCAGAAGGTGGCGGCGACTCGTTCACGCCGGGCCAAGATCGGCCACCTCGCCGACTACATCCGCTCGGTCGATCCCGATTCGGTCCTGTGGGCGGTCGCCTTCCTCTCCGGGGTCGTTCCCCAAGGGGCGCTCGGGGTGGGCTGGGCGACCATAGGGGAGCCGCCCGAGCCGGCGGCGGAGCCGTCGCTTCGCATCGGCGACGTCGTCGAGGTCTTCGACGAGCTCGTGGCGACGTCGGGGCCCGGGTCGAACTCCCGCCGCAAGACGCTCGTCACCGGGCTGTTCGAACGTGCCACCGCCGACGAGCAGCGCTTCCTGCACGGTCTCATCACCGGAGAGATCCGCCAGGGCGCCCTCGAAGGGATCATGGTGGACGCGGTGGCGGCGGCCGCCGACGTGCCCGTCGATGCGGTGAGGAGGGCGACCATGCTCACGGGTCGAGTGTGGGAAGCGGCCGCCCTGGCCATGCAGGGAGGGGAGGCGGCGCTGGCCGAGGTGGGTCTCACCCTGTTTCGGCCGGTGAAGCCGATGCTGGCCCAGACCGCCGAGGATCTCGCCGAGGCGGTGGGACGGGTCGGCGACGCCGCCGTCGAATGGAAGCTCGACGGGATCCGCATCCAGGTCCACCGTCGGGGCGACCGGGTCGAGATATACACCCGCAACCTCAACCGGGTCACCGAGCGCCTGCCCGAGATCGCCGATGTGGTCCGCGGGTTCGATGCCGACGAACTGGTCCTCGATGGTGAAGCCCTCTATCTCGCCGAGGACGGGACCCCGGCCCGTTTCCAGGAGACGGCGGGGCGTTTCGGCACGGAGGTGATGGAAGCCCGCGGCATGAAGGCGTTCTTCTTCGACATCCTCCACGTCGGCGACCGCGACGTCATCGATCTGCCGCTGCGGGAACGACGGCGCCTGCTGGAGGCCACGGCCGGTGACCACGTCATCCCCCACGTGCCGGTGACCGACGCCGACGAAGCCCGCCAGGTCCTCGACGAGGCCCTGCGCCATCGCCACGAGGGGGTGATGGTCAAGGCTCTCGACTCCCGCTACGAGGCGGGCCGTCGCGGGGCGGCCTGGCTCAAGGTCAAGCCCGTCCACACGCTCGATCTCGTGGTGCTGGCCGCCGAGTGGGGTCACGGCCGACGGCAGGGGTGGCTGTCCAACCTCCATCTCGGCGCCCGGGGCAAGGAAGGGTTCGTGATGGTGGGCAAGACCTTCAAGGGCATGACGGACGAGCTGTTGGCCTGGCAGACCGAAGAGCTCCAGCGACGCCAGGTCCGTGCCACGAAACACGTCGTCTACGTGCGGCCCGAGCTCGTCGTCGAGGTCGCCCTCGACGGGGTCCAGATCTCGCCCCGCTATCCCGGCGGGGTGGCGCTCCGGTTCGCCCGCATCCGCGGATACCGCCCCGACAAGGACCCGGCCGAAGCCGACACCATCGACACCGTGCGGGCCATGGCCGGGCTGCCTCCCCTCGACGAGTGATGCGATACTGAGCGCCGCTCAGTCCGTAGAGGAGTGTCTTTCCGATGCCCACCCCACACATCTCAGCCCAGAAAGGCGACTTCGCCCCTTCCGTCCTGCTGCCCGGTGACCCTCTCCGCGCCAAGCACATCGCCGAGACGTTCCTCGACGACTTCCGTCAGGTGACCGCCGTCCGCAACATGCTCGGCTTCACCGGCACCTATCAGGGCATGCCGGTCTCGGTGATGGGCACGGGCATGGGCATCCCCTCCGCCTCCATCTACGCCACCGAGCTCGTCACCGAGTACGGGGTCGAGCGGCTCGTGCGGGTCGGCTCCTGCGGCGCCCTCCAGCCCGACCTGGCGCTGCGGGACGTGATCCTGGCCATCGGCGCCTGCACCGACTCGGGCGTCAACCGGATGCGCTACGGCGGATACGACTTCGCTGCCACCGCCGACTTCGGGCTGCTCAGCGCCGCCTACCAGGCCGCCTCCCGTGCCGGGGTCCCGGTCCGGGTCGGCAACGTCCATTCGACGGACGTGTTCTACAACCCCGAAGCGGGCGCGTTCGAGCGAATGCGGGACATGGGTGTGCTCGCGGTGGAGATGGAAGCCGCCGGCCTCTACGGCATCGCCGCCGAGCGGGGCGCCCGGGCGCTCACCGTGCTCACCGTCTCCGACCACATACTCCAGGGCACCGAGGTTTCGTCCGAAGAGCGGGAGACCACCTTCGACGACATGGTGAAGGTGGCTCTCGAAGGCCTGCTCATCGACGCCGGCTGATCCCGTGTCCGAAGAGGACCGCCGCCGCTGGGACGAACGTCACCGGGAGGGCGGCGGCCGGCCGGCGCCACCGCCGGTGCTCGCCCACGTCGTCCATCTCTTCCCGACCGAGGGGACGGCGATGGAGGTGGCGTGCGGGCGGGGAGAGGCGGCGGTGTGGCTCGCCCGGCGCGGACTCGAGGTCTGGGCGTCGGACGTGTCGGAGGTGGCGATAGGAGCCGCCCGCCGCCTCGCAGAGCGCTGCGGGGTGGCACACCGGTGCCAATTCCAAGTGCACGACCTCGACGACGGCCTGCCCTCCGAGCCTCCGGTGGCCGACCTCGTCCTCTGTCACATGTTCCGCGACCCTCGCCTGTACGGACCGATGGCCGAGCGGCTGCGTCCCGGCGGGATCCTGGCGGTGGCGACGCTGAGCGAAGCGGGCGGTGAGCCGGGCCGGTTCCGCGCCCGTCCCGGCGAGCTCCCGGATGCGTTCGCCCGCCTCGAGATCCTCGAAGCGGGCGAATCCGAAGGAAGGGCGTGGATGGTGGCGCGGGCGCCGTCTACATGATCCCGCGCTGCCAGGGGATGGCGGCGAACACCAGGATCAGGGACAGGAGGCTCATCAGCCCGATCGTGCGCCAACCCTGGCCCCCGCCGGTCTTGCGGCCCCGGCCCAAGCCGATGTGGAACACGGCGATGGCGGCGAGCATGCCGATCGGGTGGAAGTAGGCGATGAAGCCACCCTGGGTCCAGCCCTGGTTGACGAAGTACAGGATGATGCCCAGGGCGACCTGGATGTCGAAGAGGATCGCCACCCACTGCAACCACCCCGCGTCGGGGCCTTCGTCGCGGGAAGAGCGCACGAAGGCGGTGACAACGGTGGCGATCAGGCCGATGAGCACCAGCCAGCGGATTCCGGAGTGAGCTTCGACGAGGATGTCCATGTGCTGAGGCTACCCGCGCCACTCAATCGTCGGGAACGTGGCGGGGAGGCAGGCCGACCCGCTCCGAAAGCGCCTCCTCGCGGTCGCGGACGATCCTGCGGGCGATGGTGCGGGCGGTCTGGGTGAGCCACATGGCGGTGTGGGAGCCCTCGGTGTAGTCGGCTTCCCCGAACGCGTCGATCCGGTCCTGCTCCAGGAGCCGGTTGGCCTGGGCGAACTCGACCTCGGAGCCCGGGCGGTAGACGGCATAGGTGCGTCCCCCGTTGGCCTCGACCACCGAGAAGACCGGGACATCGGAAGGGCCGTCGGCGACGTAGATCATGTTCTGGAACGGCACCCGCCGATCCTCCCTGGCGATCTTGGCGTTGACGTCGATGGCCGGGTTCTTGTTGGTGCCCTTGTTGATCTCGAAGATCGCCCGGGTCTTGGTCGTGTTGTCGATCGCGTAGATCAGCTGCTTGATCTCACCGTCGGGCGAGAAGAGCCGATCCTGGCTCTCGAGGTAGCCGGGAGGCGCCACCAACTCGGTGAACTCCGACGCCCACACGTCGGTGACGAAGGGCGCCACCGCCGACCCGAGGATCATCTGGCGCAAGCCGGTGGAGACGATGTAGTGCTCGACGTGGATCTGGTGCTCGGCGAACTCCGGGTCCGACTCGATGTTCTTGCGGAGCCGTTCCATGAACTCCGGCATCCCGTCGTAGAACTCGATCTCGCCGCCCAGCTCCCGCAACAGGGCGTTGCTCAGCCCCGGCATCTTCCCCGCCTGGACGTAGCTGAGCAGGTGGTTGAGGTAGAGGGTGTCGCGGGCGATCAGCGTGGAGCCGTGGCTCCGATAGAACGCCTCCAGGCCGTCGACTTCCTCCCAGAACGCGGCCTCGTCGATGCCGTAGTGGCGAAACAGCGGCTTCTGCATGTTGCCGGGGATCAGGGTCTTGTCGAAGTCCCAGATCACGGCGATGACGTTCTGGGGGAACAGTTGGCGGGCCATGTCGCGAAAACCAACGCTACATGGAGTTTTCCACAGGACGCAACGGCATCGACCGCTCGGGCGGGGTCAGTGGAGAGAGAGGCCGATCGCCATCACGGCTGCGGCGACGACCGTGCCGGCCAGATAGACCGCCCCGATCCTCCAGCTCCGGAGCAGGCGGAGAAAGCCCAGATTGACCGCACTGTGGAGCGGGGCAGTGGCCAGGACGGCGAAAGGGGCCGCCGCCACGACGAGTGTGAGGCCGATGTGGAGAGCGCTGGCCCAGATCCGCTCGACGACGCCCCACCACGGCCCGGACTTGGTGAAAGCGACCTCCGGGAGCATGGATCGGGCCCGCTCTGCCTCGGGGTCGTCGCGCTCGGCCAACGCGGCCACGACGAAGCCGTTGGCGATCGAGTACACGACCTCGATCGCTGCCCAGCCGAGGCCGAGCCACAGCGCCGTCGACACGTCTCGGCCGGCGACGGCCACCGCCCCCACGCGGACGAGCTCTTCGAGAGGGCCCGAGGAGGCGATCACCGCCTTCTGGGCCGTCTCCTGGTGGCGCGTGACGCGCATCGCCACCAGCGCCACCGGCCCTCGCAGCACGAGAGCGATCGACCAACCGGCCGCTCCCACGCCGATGGCCGCCGGCATCGGGTCGTGGCCGGCCATCACGAAGGCGAGCCCGAACGCCACCGGGACCGCAAGCAGGAGCGGAGTCGCCAGCGCCAGGGTGGACCTCATGCGAGCCGATCATGGCCCCCGGAGCCGCAAAGGGGAAAACGCCGGGTAGCGTTGCGGCCCGGTGCCCATCCATACCGATGTCCGCCGAGGCATACGCGACGTCATCCCGGTGCTCGTCCCCGTGGTGCCGTTCGCCCTCGTGCTCGGCTTGGCGATCGCCGAGTCGCCCCTCCCGAACCTGGTGGGATGGCTCGGCTCCAGCCTCATCTTCGGTGGCTCTGCCCAGCTGACCGTCGTCACCCTGTCCGCCGAAGGCGCCGGGTTGGCCGCCGTCGTCGCCGCCGGGCTCGTGGTCCAGACCCGCCACTTCATGTACTCGGCGGCGTTCGCCCCGGTGTTCGCCGGCCAGCCGAGCTGGTTCCGATGGCTCGGGCCGTACTTCCTCATCGATCAGCAGTTCGCATTGACCAGCCTCCGAGTCGACGACCCACCCGACTCCTTCCGCCGGTACTACCTCACCGTCGGCCTCGCCTTCTGGGTCGTGTGGCAGGCGACGGTCGCCCTCGGGTTGGTAGTCGGGCCGGTCGTCCCCGGGGAGTGGTCGCTCGACTTCGCCGTCCCGCTGCTGTTCGTCGGGCTGTTGACGGCGGCCATCGACTCGCGTCCCGCGCTGGTGGCGGCCGTCGCCGCCGGCGCGGTCACGTGGGCCACTCTCGGCGTCCCCAATCGCCTGGGGATCGTCCTGGGCGCGTTCGCCGGGATCGCCGCCGGGGTGGGAGCGAGTCGTCGATGACCCTCTCCGTGGTCGCCCTGGTCGCAACGGTCGCAGTGGGGATCGGCACCTATGCGATGCGCTCGTCGTTCATCCATGCCCTCGCCGACCGGGACCTCCCGCCTGCGGTACGGGAGGCGCTGCGGTACGTGGCGCCCTCGGTGATGGCGGCTTTGGTGGTCTCGCTCGGTTTCGGGGGCTCTGCCGGAGTCGGGTGGGCGGAGATCGCTGCTCTCTCCGTCGGGGGAGTCGTGGGCTGGCGGACACGTTCGCTTCCCCTGGTGCTCGTGGCGGGGATGGCCACGCTGTGGGCGCTGCGAGCCGCCCTCTGAGAAATTAGTTGCATCGATGGAAAGTACTTCGTATAGTTTCCGTTGTGGCAACTATTGAAGGAGGGGAAATGGAAGACCTCGAGAGGACGCTTCAGCAGGTCGAGCGTGACCGGCTCGAGACGTACGTCGGCGGCCCCTGGCAGCGGATCCCCTGGTGGTACACGCTCGGGTTCGCCGTGGCCGGTGCCGGAGCGATGATGACCCTGGGCATCGAGACGAAGTGGCTGGGGGTCGTCGCCGCGGTGGTGACTGCGCTGCTCATCGGCGCCCTGGCCGGCGTGTCGGTCCGGAAGGCAGGAGCGGTGCCCCGGCTGCGCACGATGCCGTCGCCTCTTCGCCGGATCATGGTCGGCTACTGGGTGGTGGCGATGGCCGGTATCGCCGTCATCCTCCTGTGGGCGTTCACGACCGATACGGCCCGGCCGTTCGTATGGGCCGGTGCGATGTACTTCGCGCTGGTGGTCGTGGTCGGATCGGTGACCGACGTCCTGTTCCGGCGCCGCGCCCGGCGACTGGCGATCGAGGCCGGGATCGAACATGGATGAGTTGGACCCCCTCATCCACGCCCCGAAGCGGCTGCGGATAATGACGGTCCTCTCGACGGCCGAGGTGGAGTTCTCCCGCCTCCAGGAGCGGCTCGGCCTGTCGGCTCCCGACCTGTCGAAGCAGATGCGCCAACTGGTCGACGCCGGATACGTGGAGGCGCGCAAAACCGGCAAGGGCCCCGGCAGCACCACCTGGTACAAGCTCACCCGCCAGGGCCGGCGCGCCTACGACGATTACCTGGCCACCCTCCGCCGGCTGCTCGACGGGGCCTCGGCGTCGTGACCCGCGTCACCGGCCCAGAGTGAAGAACTCCGGGTTGGGCTGCAGGTCGGCGAGGTGGGCCAGACGGTTGGAGAGGGCGAAGAAGGCGGTGATCGAGCCGATGTCCCAGATGTCGCCGTCGTCGAATCCGGCCGCGCGGAGCGCCTCCACGTCCTCCTCGCCGACCTCCTCCGGTGTCCGGGCCAGCTTCACCGCGAACGCCAGCATGGCCCGTTGCCGGTCGGTGACCGGTGCCGTGCGCCAGTTGGCGGCGATGCGGTCGGCGATCTCGGAGTCCTTGGCACGGACCCGGAGGATGGCCCCGTGGGCGACGACGCAGTAAAGACAGTCGTTGGCGGCGCTCGTCGCCACCACGATCATCTCCCGCTCCGCCTTGGTGAGCCCCGATTCCCGTTCCATCAGGGCGTCGTGGTAGTCCATGAACGCCCGCAGCTCGTCCGGCCGGTGGGCCAGGGCGAGGAACACGTTGGGCACGAACCCGCTGCGCTCGGCGATGGGCTCGATCCGGGAGCGCAGATCCGCGGGGAGCTCGCTCAGCGCCTGAACCGGGAAGCGGGAGATCGGGCGCTCAGTCATCCTCTTCGTCCTCGTCGTTCCAGACCGGGTCCTCGTCCCATTCGACGTTGCGGGACTCGACCTTTTCCAGGGCCCGCTCGGCCTCCTCACGCGTGGGGTAGGGGCCGAGCCGGGTGGCGATGCGGCACCCGAACTTCGGTTCGACCCGGCGGTGCTCCACGCAGTAGTACCACTCCTCTGCCATGAGCTCACGGTACCCGTGCCACAATCGCATCCCATGCGACGGTGGCTCATGAAGTCGGAGCCCTCCGAGTACTCGATCGACGACCTGGAGATGGACGGGCGGACGCACTGGGACGGGATCCGCAACTACCAGGCGCGCAACTACATGCGCGACGAGATGCAGATCGGAGACCTCGTCCTCTTCTACCACTCGGTCGTGAGGCCGCCCGGCGTCGTCGGTCTCGCCGAAGTGGTCAGCGAGCCGTACCCCGATCACACCGCCTGGGATCCCGACTCCAAGTACTTCGACCCCGACTCCACCCCCGAGGATCCGCGGTGGTTCATGGTGGACGTCGCCTTCGTCAGGAAGTTCCCCCGCAAGGTCACGATCGACGAGATCCGCGCCCATCCCGAGCTCGGCGACATGGTCCTCCTGCATCGTCCGCGCCTCTCGGTGCAGCCCGTGACCGAGAAGGAATTCGAGATCATCGTCGCCCTGGCCGAATCCTCCGATGGCTGACCGGTTCGACTTCGCCGTCATCGGGGCGGGCATCGTCGGCCTGGCCACCGCCACCGCCATCAGCCGCCGCCATCCCCAGGCGTCGATCGTCGTGCTGGAAGCCGAAGAGCGGGTCGGCTTCCACCAGAGCGGCCACAACTCCGGGGTGCTCCACTCCGGCCTCTACTACACACCCGGGTCGCTCAAGGCCCGGCTGTGCGTGGAAGGGCGGCGGAGGATGGTCGAGTTCTGCGAAGAGAACGGCATCGCCCACGACGTTACCGGCAAACTCGTGGTCGCCCTCGACCGGCGGGAGGCGGCCCGGCTCGAGAAACTCCACGAACGCGCCATCGCCAACGGCCTGTCGGGAGTCCGATGGCTGCAGGCGGGGGAGTGGCACGACATCGAGCCACACATCTTCGGGCTGGCGGCCCTCCACGTCCCCGAAGCGGGGGTGGCCGACTTCCCGGCGGTGGTGCGCCGGCTCGCCGAGAAGCTCCCCGGGGAGGTCCGCACATCCTGGCGGGTCGTCGCCATCCGCCGCCACGAGGGGAGATGGCACATCGGGTCGGAATCCGGCGTGGTCGTCGCCGACCGTTTCGTCGCTTGCGCCGGTCTCCAGGCCGACCGGGTCGCCGAGCTCGCCGGCGCCACGCCGCCGGTTCGCATCGTCCCGTTCCGCGGCGAGTACTTCGCGCTGGGTGGTCGCTCGGAGAAGCTCGTCCGCCACCTGGTCTACCCGGTTCCCGACCCTCGGTTCCCCTTCCTCGGGGTGCACTTCACCCGTCGCATCGACGGCACCGTCGAGGTCGGCCCCAACGCGGTGCCCGCCTTGGGCCGTCATCACTACCGCGGGACCGCCCCGAACTGGGCCGAGTTCTGGGAGACGCTCCGGACGCCCGGGTTCCTCCGGCTGGCGCTCCGCTACGCCCCCACCGGCGTCGCCGAGATCTTCCGGTCCCGGTCGGCGCGGCTGTATGGGAGAGCGGCGGCCCGCCTCCTTCCAGCCCTCGACACCGCCGACCTGGCCCCGGCGGGTGCGGGGGTGCGGGCCCAGGCGGTGTCGCCCGACGGGCGGCTGGTGGACGACTTCTCCCTCCTCCGCCAGGAGAACGCGCTCCACGTGCTCAACGCCCCGTCACCGGCTGCCACCGCATCGCTGGCCATCGGCGATCACATCGCTTCCCTCCTCGACGATGCCTGACCGCGCTTTTGGGATCGGGCCCACACAGTCGTAGGCTCCCGGCGTGGAATCGACCGCTCCGCCGATGAGGCTCGGGCGGGTCGAGTTCACCGCTCTCCTGGCCTTCTCGATGGCACTCGCCGCCCTGGGGATCGACATGATCCTCCCGGCGTTCGGCGAGATGCGCGCCAGCTTCGGATTGGCGGAGGACTCGACCGCCGTCGCCGGCACAGTCACTGCCTACTTCTTCGGCCTCGCCATCGCCCAGGTCGTGTACGGGCCGCTGGCCGACCGGTTCGGCCGCAAGCCCACCCTCTATGCCGGCTACAGCATCTATCTGCTCGGAGCGGTGGCGTCCGCCCTGGCGCCGAGCCTGACGGCGCTGCTCGTCGCCCGGTTCATCTGGGGCCTGGGCGCCGCCGGGCCCAGGGTCGTCACCTTGTCGGTGATCCGCGACCGCTTCGACGGCAACGAGATGTCGAGGGCGATGTCGTTCATCATGGCCGTTTTCGTCCTCGTGCCGATCATGGCCCCCTCCCTCGGAGCGGTCGTCGCCTCGGTGTCGTCGTGGCGGTGGGTGTTCGGCTCGTGCGCGGTGCTGGTGATGCTGATGGCGCTGTGGGCGACCCGCCTCGAGGAGTCGCTCGACCCCGCCGACCGTCTCGACCTCCGGTTCGGCCGGGTGCTCGCCGCCGGACGTCTCATCGTCACCAACCGGCTGACCATGGGCTACACGCTGGCCCTGACCGCCCTCTTCGGTGTCTTCGTCTCCTACCTCGGCAGCTCGGAGATCATCTTCGGAGAGGTGTTCGGCGCGGTCGACGAGTTCCCGCTGCTGTTCGGTGCGCTGGCTGCGGTGATGGGATCCGCCACCCTGGCCAACGCCTTCGTCGTCCGCCGCTTCGGGACCCGGCGGATGGCACACGGTGTCCTCTTCATGTACGTGGTGGTCGCCGCCGTCTTCTTGGGTGTGGCGCTGGCCACGGGCGGCCGCCCCACCCTCGGGGTGTTCATGCCGACCCTGGGAGCGATGCTGTCGTGCCACTCCCTCCTCATACCGAACTTCAACACGATCGCCATGGAGCCGATGCGGCCGGTCGCCGGGACCGCCTCGGCCGTCATCGGCACCGTCTCCACCGCCGGAGGCGCCCTCATCGGGGCAGTGATCGACCAGTCGTTCGACGGGACGATCCTGCCGATGGCCACCGCCTTCGCCGTCCTCGGGTGTGTGGCGCTGGGGCTCGTCATCTGGGCCGAACGAGGGCGTCTGTTCGAGCGGCGGTGACCGTCGGCGCCGCATCGGTTTTCACTTTGACGCACACATCTGCATAGCCTTTCCCGAGTCGACGAGCCCTTGTGCTCGTTTGCAGGCTCCGGCGATCGCCGGAGCCTTCTTGTTTCCCCGGTCCCGATCGAAGAGAGATCGCGCCTGCGCCAGGCGGGCGAAGGACCGAACCTGAGCAAGGCCCCAAGCGGGGCCACGCGGAGGTAACCACCATGAAAACGAAAACGAGTTGGGTGCTGGCCGTGGCCGGCGCCATGATGTTCATCACCGCGTCGGCCCTCGGCGCCGCCGCCAACGAACCCGACGGGCGAGGCCCGTTCGCCGACGTGGACGGCTCGATCCACGAACTGGACGTGGCCTCCCTCCACGCAGCCGGGATCACCACCGGGTGCGGAGAGTGGCTGTTCTGCCCCGACGACGACGTGACGCGTGCCGAGATGGCGGCGTTCCTGAACCGGGCACTGGAACTGCCCCCTGCCGACGCCGCCGCGTTCTCCGACACGTCCCGGTCCCGATTCGCCGAGGACATAGCCGCCATCGCCGCCGCCGACATCACCGCGGGATGCGGCGCCGGCCAGTACTGCCCCGACGAGCCCGTCACCCGGGGCCAGATGGCCAGCCTGCTGGTCCGCGCACTCGGGCTGTCGCCGGCGGAGGGTGACCCGTATCACGACGACGACGGCAACGTCCACGAAGAGGACATCGCCGCCATCACCGCGGCCGGCATCACCCACGGGTGCGGCGACGGGCGCTTCTGTCCCGAGGACCCGGTGACCCGGGCGCAGATGGCCAGCTTCCTCGCCAGGGCGCTCGACCTCGAGCCTCCCGCCCAGATGCCGGAGATCCCGATGGACGTGGTCGAAGAGCTGAAGTCGCTGCAGGTGCCGACCGGGCCGGGCGCCGAGGGGTGGCGGCCTCTGGTCGAGAAGTACTTCGAGCCGGGCGACGTCGACCGGGCCATCCGCGTGATGGCCTGCGAGTCCAACGGGGACCCGAACGCCCGCAACCCCAGCTCCGGCGCCGGCGGGCTGTTCCAGCACCTGCCGAGTGCCTGGGCAGAGCGGGCCGCCGGGGCCGGCTTTCCGGGAGCGTCGATCTACGACCCGGAGGCGAACATCGCCGCGGCCGCCTACCTGCTGTACGGCCGGGGCGGGGGATGGGGTCACTGGGTCTGCAAGTGACCCATCGGTAGGCCGCCGGCCCTTCCCGACATCCCCCAACGGGAAGGGCCGGCGACGTCCTCAGCGATCGGCGACACCCACGACCCGGACGGCCCTGCCGTTGGGGTCGTGCTGGTTCCCGTAGGCGACCAGCGACCCATCGGGAGACGGCAACATCAGGTCGACGAATCCGCCCAGATGGGAGACGGACACCGCCTGCCATTCGGTGAGGTCGTCGGACACGAGGAGCAAGCCCTGGGTTTCCACGTCTTCGACGCCTCGCCCGCCGGCTCGATCGCCGGCCATGTCACGGCCGAAGATCGGCTCGACGAGCTCGACGATCGGGTTGGAGCGCTGTTCGACGGTGCTGGAGAGCATCACGGTCAGCGCCACGCCGGAGTCGTCGATCACAGCAGCTCCCGTCGGCCACACCTGGGCGTCGCCTTTCGTCAGCTCCGCCAACGCGTCGGCCAACGGGACTTCCTCCCACGGGCCGTCCAGATCGGGGGCACGGTAGACGGCGAGGTTGCCCTCGGGGGCCTGGGCCACCATCGCCATCCCGGCGTGGGTCTTGCCGATGGCGGAGAGGAACCCGGGGTCGGTGTCCTCCGCGATAGGTCGCCACTCCCGGGCGTCCTCGGAGGCGAACAGGCGGGTGGGCCCCATGCCGGCGACGCTGACGACCACCGTCCCGTCCACGGACGTCACCGTGTCGACGAACCCCTGCCCGAACGGGTATTCGATCTCCTCGAAGTCCTCTCCGTCGGGAGACCAGAAGGCGATGTTCTCGGTCGTCTCCCCGAACGCCGCCCCCGGGATGCCGAGATCCTCCCACGAGAAGAAGGCGGTGGCGTCGGTCTCGATCATCTCGGCGCAGCGGGCGGCATCGCCGCCGAAGCACGCCTGCTCCGCTTCGAGTGAGACGTCACGGGGGAACACGGCGATCCCGTCTTCGATCATCAGCGGCTCGACCTCACCCACCAGGGCCTCCGGCGGGAGCAACGAGAACGGGTCCGTGACCTGACGGATGGTCGCGACCGCCAGCACGCCGTCGTCGGCGGCGATCAGCTCGGGGAGGAAGTAGGTGCCGGCGGGAACGCTGACCGGCAGCTGGATCGACTCGAAGCTGGCGCCGCCGTCCCGGGAGATGCGGACCTCCAGCGTCTGCGTGTCGGCGGCGGCGCCGGGCGCGGTTCCGACCACGTAGAGCAAGCCATCCGCGGCAGCCAGCCCGGCCGGGCGCCACTCGCCGAACGGGGTCGGGCTCCAGTTGCGGCCGTCGCTGGAGACGTACAGCGCCTTGGGGAGGTTCCCCATCGGGAAGTCCTCCCACCTGACCCCCGGAGCGGTCGACAAGGCGTAGAAGACGCCGTCGTCGGCGGCGATGTCCTCCGCCCAGCCCAGGGAAGCGGCTTCGATCGCCCAATCCCGGGTACCCAACGACAGCGACAGCTCCGCCTCGGCGGCCGCCACCTGGTCGGCGTCGGGCGCGTCCTCGTCGGACATGATCCCCGAAGCCATCACACCGACGACGCCGAGGACCACGACGACGACGGGTGCCGCCGTCATCACGGCCCGGCGGCGGCGACGAATCGTCTCTCCTCGCTCCATCACTCCTCCGAGGTCGCTCACCGGGGTGTTGGCCAGCTCCGACCTCATGTGTGCGCGGAGTCGTTCCTGCAGGTCCATCAGGCGTCTCCGTGGTCGAAGTGGGCTAGAAGCTCCGCCAGCCGCGCCAGGGCGCGATGGAGGCGGGACTTCACCGTTCCGGGCTTAATTTGGAGCGCTTCCGCCGTCTCCTCGGTCGACCAGTCGAGAAGCACTCGACACACCACCACCGTCCGTAGCTTCAGGTCGAGCTGGGCCAATGCGGCGGCGATCTGGGGATCCGCCGGCAGCGTGGCCTGCTCGACGTGGTCGGCGTGGGGGATCGAGTGGCGGCGGGCCAGCTTGCGTCGCCAGGACAACGCCCAGTTGAGGCCCACCCGGTAAACCCACCCCGCCGGGTTGTCGTAGTGGCTGACGGTCGCCCAGTGTGCGTAGCAGCGCGCCATCGCCTCGTCGGCGGCCTCGATCCCGAGGTCCCGGTCACCGAGGGTCGACGAGAGCGCCGCCGCCAGCCGTTGGTAGGTCTGGCTGTAGAAGGCGGCGAAGCCCGGCCGGGCGTCGACGTCAGCCGAGACGACGTCGGCGGTCCGGGTCACGGGCGCGTTCCAGGCTGTGGCATGCACATCGGATACACGCCCCACCCGCCCGCTCGGTTCACTTCTTTCGCCCGTCGTCGCCGGCGGGCTGTCGGAGGGCGTCTTCCAGGTCGGCGATGGCGGCATGGTCGGGATCGAGGCGGCGGGCGGTTTCCAGCGACTCGCGGGCGAGCTCGACCTCGCCGGCGGAGATGTAGAGAGCGGCCAAGCGTAGATGCGGGGTCGGGTCGGAGGGAGCGAGGTGGGCCGCGGCCAGCCAGGAGCGCTCCGCCTCGCCGGGTCGCCCCGCCTGGGCCTGGACGTCGCCCAGCAGTATCCGCAGCTCGGGGTGGTTCGGATCGGCCTCCACCGCCCCCTCGAGGACGCCGAGAGCCGAAGCGGTGTCGCCCGAGGCGGCCACCACCCTGGCCCGGGCGATGCGCACCGCAGGATCCCGGGGCGACAGCGCCGCCGCTTTCTCCACTCCCCGGAGCGCACCGGCGAGGTCGCCACGCCGGAAGGCGACGTCGGCCGCCAACAGCGCGTACCGGAACGAGTCGGGACGCAGGACGAGGGCGTCGTCGGCCGCGGCCAGGTCGCCCCTCTCCACGGCTTCGGCGGCCCGGTGGTCGGCCACCACGTCCAGGAGCCCGGCGACGGCGGCCACCACCGCCAGGCCGGCGGCTGCCGCCGCTGCGCTCTTCGAGCGGGCGGGGACCGACGGCTGCGGGGAGGCCGAGGCGATCACTGCCCCCGCCACGGCCCACATGCCCGCGCTCACCTCCAACGTCGGGAAGAGGAACAGCTCCTGGGCCAGAACCGCGACCACGCCGGCAGCCATCCCCGACAGGACGGGGTCCCGGCTGGCGATGGCCCGGCTGCACCGGAGAGCCAGCCAGGCGGCGGCGGCCACCCAGGCCACGACTCCGGGAATCCCGAGCGTCACCCCGAGGTCGAGCGGCCCCGAGTGGGCCCGGTCTGTGATCGTCGCCCGTCCGTAGTCCCGGACGTAGCCGACGTCGACGTGGGCGGGAAAGACGATCCGGTATCCCTCCAGGCCGGCCCCGGTGACCGGATCGGCGGCCAGGGCCCGGGACGCGATCCGCCATTCGGCGACGCGTCCGCCGACCGGTTCGGCGACCCGCTCACCCAGCGGGGAGAAGGAGACCGCCGCCGCCAGGGCCACAGCGGCCGCCACGCCCATCACCGGGCGGCGACGGAGGAAGGGAAGCCAGCGAGGGAGCAGCAGCACGCCGGCGACTCCGAGGCCCACCGCGGCCGCTCGGGTGCCCGAACCGGCGAGCAGGCCCACACCTCCGGCGCCGGCGACGATGGCCAGGGCACGCCAGGCGCGAGGCTGGCCCGGGTCGGCGGCCGTGCCGACGGCCACCGGGACGAAGAGGCAGGCGGCGGCTCCCAGGTAGGCGGGCGAGCCGAAGGTCGATCCGATCCGCGAGGTCGTCGTCGTGAGTGCCACCGGTGCCGCGCCCAGTGCCTCGGCCACGCCGTACACCGCCATGCCGCCGAGGGCCACCACCGCGGCCCGCCCCAGGAGGACCGCCGCGGCCCGGTCGCGCACCGCCTGTCCGGTGACGAAGGCGGCGGCCAGCGTCGACAGCGCCACGAACCCGAAACGGCGGTCGGGCGTGCCCAGCCACGCCGACAGCGGGTCCTCGGCGACCACCGACGTCACCGCGGCCCAGGCGACGACCATCGCCCATCCGATGAGCGAGGGACGGTGCAACTCGACGTCGTCGGACAGGGCGGCGGCCGCTCCGCCGAGGGCGCCGACCGTGATCACCAGCCATTTGACCGGCCCGAAGACCTGCCACCCGCCGGGATCGAAGACCAGCGCTCCTCCGGCGAGGAGCACGGCGGCGAAGTAGGCGGCGTTGGGGCGAGGACGCACGGCGCCATGTTGGTCGCCGGCGTCGGATGTGTCGGTGGGGGTCAGCTATGTGCCCGGATGAACTCCAGCACCCGTCGCCAGGCGTCCGCCGACTCGTCGGCGTACTCGGCCTGTTTGCGGTCGAAGAACGAGTGGGGTGCCCCGGGATAGGTGACGACCTCGTGCTCCACGCCGGCTTCGGCGAGGGCCGATTCGAGCGCGGCGACGGATTCGGGCGGGATCCCGGGATCGTCGCCCGCCATCAGGGCGAGGATCGGGGCCTCGACGAGGTGGCACCGTTCTATGAACGGTCCGTCACCTGCGGGCCGGTCGATGTCGGGCTTGCCGTAGAAGCCGACGGCCCCGGCCAGCCCGTGCCCGTGGGTCGTGGCGGCCCACGAGCAGGTGCCGCCGAAACAGAAGCCGACCGTGAAGATCGCCACGTCCTCCCGGCGGGCGCGGAGGTGCTCCACCGCGGCGGCGATGTCGGAGTTGATGCCCTCCGATGTGGTCAGAGGCACGTGGGCCGAGAAGTCGAAGTCCTCGTCCCGCGGCTCGGTGTCGGCCGTGCGCCCGAAGTAGTCGATCGCCACCGAGTCGTATCCCGCTTCGGCGAAGCGGACCGCCAGCTCCTCGTAGAACCGGAACAGGCCCCGAACGTCGGGGAGGACGATCACCGCTGCCTCGGTCGGGCCACCCTGTGCCCAGGCCTCGTAGGCGGCGAAGCGGGTCCCGTCGGCGGAGGTGAGGATCAGCCGGCGGCCATGCGCCGTCCCGTTGGAGGGGACGGGAGGGATGGCATCGGCGTCCACGCACATGGGCCCATATTGCCAAGTCGGGGAATGAAAGACCCCTGGCAGCGGGGCCCGGAGGCTGCATACTGCTGGCATGAAGCCGGAGCGGGTCCTGGCCGTCGTCGTCGGCATCATCGTCGTGATCGCCGCGGTGGCGGCGGTGGTGGCCTCTCGCCGCGACGCCGTCGTCTACGATGCCGACACCCCCGAGGGAGCGGTCCAGGCGTATCTCCGCGCCGTGATCGACGACGACCACGACGCCGCCGACGCCTATCTGGATCCGGCGGCGGATTGCGACTGGGCCGACGCCGGCCGCGTCGGCCGCGACGTGGCACGTGCCGTCCTCGTCGACAGCGAGATCGAGAACGGGGAAGCGGTCGTCCGGGTCGAGATCGTCCACGCCACGGGAGGCGGCCCCTTCGACGTCGTCGAGTTCACCGAGGACGAGACGTTCCGGCTGGTGCGTCATGACGACCGGTGGCTGATCACCGGCTCCCCCTGGCCGTTCTATCTCTGCGGGAGCGGCCGATGATCCTCTGGTCCCTTGCTTGGCTGCCCCTGGTGGTGGTCCTGGCACTCGTGTGGCTGGCCGTGAGACGGCGGCCAGGGGCAGGGACGGGCGACCCCCATGCGGTGCGACGGTTCTTCCAGTACCTGCTCCTCTACGGCCTCTTCGTGGTCGTGGTCATCGGTCTCGGCGGCCTCGTCGGCCGGCTTTTCGGGCCCCGGCCCGAATCGGTGTTGGTCGGGCAGGGGGAGGCGCTCCTGGCGAGGGACCTGAGCTTCGTGGCCATCGGGACGCCGCTCTACGCCATCCTCGGATGGGTCTCCCTGCAGCGCCTCCGCGCCGATCCCGGGGAGAGGTCTTCTTTCGGATGGCTCGTCTACTCGACTTCCGCCACGATCACCGCCCTGGCGTTTGCGATGCCGCGACTCCACGCCGCGGTGGCGGCACTGCTGGGCCCCCGGCCCTTCCAAGCGTGGGAGATGGGCGGCCTCCTGGTCGGCGGTCTGGCATGGTGGGGTCACTGGCTGGCCGTCCGGCGCCTGCCTTCGACGGTGCCGGAGCTGCCGCTCCTGATCGGCTCGGCGGTCGGCCTCGTCGCTTCGGCGCTCGGCCTCGTCGGGCTCCTCTCCGAGTCGCTGGAGGTGCTGGCCCCGGGCCGGGAGATGCTCGTCGTCGGGTCGGGCATGGATCGGGCGGGGGCGAGTCTCGTCGCCGGTGGGGCGGTGTGGGTTCCCCACTGGTGGGCGGCGATGCGGGGCGAACGGACACCGCTCTGGTTCGCCTACGTCTTCGTGTTGGGAGTCGCAGGCGCCTTGTTGGCCGTCCTGGCTTCTTCCGGAGTCGTCGTGTGGGATGTCCTCGTCTGGTGGATCGGCGACCCCCGCGTCGCCGACGCCGGGGCCCATTTCGAGGACGTGCCTGGTGCCGTGGCCACCGCCGCCGTGGGTGGCCTGATCTGGTGGTACCACCGGGCAGTCGTCACCAGCGGAGAGACCGAGCGAGGCGAGCCCCGGCGGATCTACGAGTACCTGATGGCCGGAGTGGGTCTCGTCGCCGCCGCCGGGGGAGCAACCGCGTTGCTGATCGGACTCCTGGAGGCGGTCGGCCAAGGGCCCAGCGTCGTGGCCGGGGAGACGGCCGCCAACACCCTCCTCGGGGCGGCGACGTTCCTCCTCATCGGCGGGCCGGTGTGGTGGTACTTCTGGCGCCGGATCCAGCGTCTGGCACCGGGGTCGGAGGTTCGCAGTCCCACCCGGCGCGTCTATCTGTTCGCCGTGCTGGGATCGGCGGTCGTCGTGGCGGTGACCACCCTCATCGCCCTCGCATTCGTCCTCATCGAAGCCGTGCTCGAGGGCCGGGGTGGGACGGAGACCCTGCTCAGCGTGCGTCTGGCCGCGGCCAGCCTGCTCGTGTCCGCGGCGGTCGCCGCCTACCACTGGGCCGTCTACGCGTCGGATCGCGACCAGGTCCCGGCGGTGACCCCGGGTCCCCGGCACATCCTGCTGCTTGGCTCGGCCGACGACGCCACGGTTCGAGACATCCGCCAACGGACCGGTGCCCGGGTCGAGGTGTGGGGGCGGACCGACTCGGCTCCGCCCTGGTCGGCGGGCGAGGTAGTCGAAGCGCTCGCCGGGGTGACCGACGAGGAAGTGGTGGTCGTCGCCACCGTCGATGGCCCGCAGGTGATCGGCGTCGAACGCCGTTGAGTCTCAGACGAGGGCGGTGAAGGCGGCTCGGACTGCCCGCTCGGTCGCCTCCTTGACTATGTCGCGGTGGGGGTCGTACCCCTCCATGTCGGCGTCGCCCTGAGCCAGCGGGTTGCCGTCGATGGCCAGGATCGCGCCGGCCGCCGCGCCATGGAGGGAGGCGGTGACGAACAACGCCGCGCACTCCATCTCCACGGCGACCACGCCTGCTCGCTGCCACATCTCCAGGTCGGAGCCGAGCACCTGATGGGGGTAGAAGACCGCCGATGTGAGCACGATGCCCTCGTGGGCGTCACCGGCGGCCTCCACCAGGGCGGAACTGAGCCCGCGGTCGGCGACCGCCGGGAATCCTTTCGGCACGACCCCGTCGGTGTACCCGTCGGCGCGGACCGCGGCGGTGGCCACCACCAGGTCCCCGTCGGTGACCGACGGCTGCATGCCACCGGCGGTCCCGGCCCGGACGACGCGTCTCACGCCGCCCCGGAACAACTCCTCGAAGCAGGCGGCGGCTCCGGGGGCGCCGACCCCGTGGGAGATCACCCCGACGGTCGATCCCCGGTAGGTGCCGACGTAGGAGACGTACTCCCGGTTGTGCCCGAGGAGCCGGGGGGAGTCGAGGAGCTGGGCAGCCCGCTCGGCGCGCCCGGGATCGCCGACTACGACCATCGCCTCCGGAAGCTCGGAGGAGTCCACGGCGATGATGGGGAGGAACGTGTTCGACATCTAGATCACCCTTTCGGATCCGCCGTCGATCGGGATCTGCGCCCCCGTGGTCGCCGAGAACCGCTCGGACAGGAGCTCGGCCACCACCCCCGCCACGGTGGCGGAGGTCACCTCCACCGACAGCAGGTTGCGTCGCTTGTACTCCTCCACGGTGAGGCCGTACTTGGCGGCCCGCTCGGCGAGGAGCTCCGGTGTCCACAGGCCGGTGTCGAACACGGCGTCGGGGTGGACGATGTTCACCCGGATGCCGTCTTCGGCCCACTCGAGCGCCGTCACCCGGGCGAGCTGGGTGAGGGCCGCCTTCGACGCCGAGTAGGCGGCGGCGCCCTTGCCGGGGGCGGGGACGTTGCGGGATGCGACCACCACCACCGACGGGCTCGCCGGAGACTCGGTGAGCAGGGGGTGGAGCCGGGACAGCAGATGGGCGGCGGAGTCGACGTTCACCGCCTGCACCCGCCGCCACTCGTCGGGATCCAGGTCGGCGACCGGCCGGGACCCTCCGAAGATGCCCGCGGCCAGGACCGCCATGTCCACTCCGCCGAACCTCTCGACGCCGGCGGTCAGGGCGGCGGCGACCGCATCCGGGTCGGTGACGTCGGCTTCGACGCCGAGCCAGGCGGGGCCGTCGAAGGTCCCGGCGACGTCGGGCGAGATGTCGATGCCGATCACGGCGGCTCCCCGGGAGAGGAGCTCGGCGGCGCAGGCCCGGCCGATGCCCGATGCGGCTCCGGTGACCACGGCCACCCGGCCGGCCATCGGCGGCGGGCTGCCGGCGCGGCGTAGCTTCGCCTGCTCGAGATCCCAGTACTCGACGTCGAACAGTTCACCTTCGCCCAGGGCCACGTAGCCGCCGAGGTGGTCCTCGGCCCGCTCGAGCACGGGGATGGTGTGGTGGTAGATGTCGGCGGCGATGTCGGCGTCGGCGGGGCGGCGGCCGACGGTCAACATCCCCAGCCGCCGGTCGAGCACCACGCGGGGAGCCGGGTCGAGCATCGTCAGCTCCATCTCGGAGCGGCCCTCGTTGCGCTCGAAGTAGGCCCGGTACTCGGACACGAAGGCGTCGACATCGGTGCCGACGAGGGGGATCCGCTTGGTGCGGATGATGTGGTCGGGAGTCAGCGGGCCCCGTCTCGCCAGCGACTCCAGGTCTGGGCGGGACACGAACCGGGCGACCATCGGGTTGCGATGGCGGGTGACGATCATCGGCGCTCCGGCGGCGGCCGAGATGCGACGCCGCAGCCGGGCCAGGTCGGCGGGGTCGACGTCGGGCAGCGTGGCGGTGTCGTCGGTGGCCAGGGGAGCGTGGCGGTCTAGGTACTCCTCGGCCCGGGTGATCAGGTCGACGTGGCGGGCGTACGCTTCCCGGGTGGTGTCCGCGAAGGTGAACAGGCCGTGGTTCATCAGCACCATGCCCCGGGTGTCGGGCCGGCCGTGCTGCGGCCACATCCGGGACACCACCTTGGCCAGGTCGTAGCCCGGCATCACGTAGGGCACGATCACGACGTCGTCGCCGAGGGCCTCCCGGACCCGTGCCTCGCCGTCGGCGAGGTTCGTGAGGGTGACGATGACATCGGCGTGGCTGTGGAGGACCGCCCGGTGGGGAAGGATGGCGTGGAGGAGCGACTCCACCGACGGCTGCGGAGCCGACGGGTCGAGTCGAGCCGCCGAGAGCGAAGCCACCATGTCGGGGTCCGAGAGCTCATCGAGCTCGAGCAGCCGTCGCAGCCTCGAGAGGGGCAGCGGTGCGAACCCTGCCGCCTCGATGCTGCCCAGGTCCCAGCCGCTTCCTTTCACGTACAGGGCGTCGATCTCCTCACCGGTGACATCGGTCCACGGCGCCTTCACCGACGTGTTGCCCCCGCCGTGGAGGACCAGGTAGGGGTCGCTTCCGATCAACCGCGACCCGTAGACGCACTCGTCCAGGGGGTCGTCGAAGGCCAGTGAAGGATCCCATCTGTCCTGCATACGGCTCCTCTCGTCTCAGTAGGGGGTGTCGCCGGCGTCGACGTTGATCGCCTGCCCGCGGATGATCCTGGCGTCGTCGGAGAGCAGGAAGGCGATGACCGCCGCCACTTCCTCGGGTCGCACCTTCCGTCCCAGCTGGGCGGGCCCCATGCCGGCGAGCAGTTCGTCGGGATCTGCCCCGACTCGGGGTGCCAGCCAGTCCGCCACCTTGGCGAGCATCGGCGTGTCGACCCCGCCGGGGCAGACGGCGTTGACGTTGATGCCGTCCTTCGCCCATTCCATCGCCAGGGAGCGGGTCAGCGAGATCACCGCCGCCTTCGAGGCGTTGTAGGCGGCCATGTTGGCGTAGCCGACCTTTCCGCAGTTGGAGGCGACGTTGACGATGGCTCCGCCACCGGCTTCCCGGAGGCGCTCGCCCACCTGGCGGGCGGTGACGAAGGTTCCGGTGACGTTCACCTCCATCTCGCGTTCCCAATCCTCCGGGGTGAGGTCCCATGCCGTGCCCAGGTGGACGGTCCCGGCGTTGCTCACCGCCCCGTCTAGTCGCCCGAAGCGGGCCACGGTGGCCTCCACCGCCGCCCGCACCGAGTCGGCGTCGGTGACGTCGCAGTGCAGCCCGATCGCCCGCGGGCCGATCTCGGCTGCGACCCGCTCGGCGGCGTCGCCGTCGAGGTCGGCCAGTGCCACCGAGGCGCCACGGTCCGCCAGCACCCGGCCGGTGGCGGCTCCGATGCCGCCGCCCCCGCCGGTCACCAGGTAGACGCGGTCGGTGAGCATCACCATGTCGGGTGTGTGGAGACCCCGCCGTCGACCACGAGGTCGATGCCGGTGATCCAGCGGGCGAGGTCGGAGGCCAGGAACACGCAGGCGTCGCCGATGTCCTCGGGGGTGCCCAGCCGCCCGAGCGGAGCGGCAGCCTTCCAACGGGCCACCCCTTCCGGCCAGTCCCGGTCCAGGCCCGGGCGGTCGATCAGCCCCGGCGACACCGTGTTCACGCGGATGCCTCGCCTACCCCACTCCAGGGCGGCAGCGCGGGCGTGCATGATCAGCGCCGCCTTCGAGACGGCATAGTGGCCGTGGGCAGGGGCGGGTTTGGTGCCTTCGATCGAAGCGATGTGCGTGATCCAGCCGCCTTCGGTCATGTGGGCTGCTGCTGCTTGGCTGAGCCGGTGAGCGGCGGTCAGGTTCGTGTCGATCATCGCCCGCCACGACTCCTCGTCGAGGTCCGCCAACTCGGCGAGCGGCTGGATGGCGGCGTTGTTGACGAGCCCGGTGATCTTCCCGGCCTCTGCGACGACCTGGTCCACGATCCGGGCGTCGGGGTCGGTGACGTCGCCGGAGACGACGAACGACCCGGGCAGCTCGGCGGCGAGGGATGCGGCCTCGTCGGGACGTGCCCGATGGTGGATGGCCACCGTCGCCCCGGCGGCGTGGAAACGGCGGGCGATGCCGCGGCCGATCCCGCCGGTGGCTCCGGTGACGAGCACCACCTGGCCGGAGAGGTCGATGGCGATGCTCATGTCTCGGCCGCCAGTCGCGCCGCCCGGGTCGCCACCTCGCGGCGGGCGGCGTCGACGTCGACGGTCGTGGGGCGGCCGTCGGCGACGACCTGGCGGCCCTCCACCCACACGGAGCGGACCAGGGCGGGCGTGCCGGAGTAGACGACGTGGGTGATGAGGTCCGACGGCTCGATCACCGGGCCCAGCGGGGCCGTGTCGATCAGCATCATGTCGGCGCGGGCGCCGGGAGCGAGGCGGCCCAGGTCGGGGCGTCCCAGGACGTCGGCCGCCTCCCGGGTGGTCATGGTGAGGACGTCGGCGGGCGTCATCGCCCCCGCATCCCCGCTGCGGAGCCGGGCATACCGCAGTGCCGCCCGCATCTCCTCGAACAGGTCCAGACGGTCGTGGGACGACGGGCCGTCGGTGGCTATCCCCACGGGGATGCCCGCCGCCCGCATGTCGGTGACCGGGGCGATGCCCGAGGCGTGCTTGCCGTTGGACATGGGGCAGTGGGCGACGCCGACTTCGTGGCGGGCGAACAACGCGATGTCCTCTTCGGTCAACCACACGCAGTGGGCGGCGACCACCCGGCAGTCGAGCATCCCCAGCCACTCCAGGTAGGCGGGGACCGTCATGCCGTACTTCTCGGCGATTACGTCGCCTTCGTGGCGGCCTTCGGCGACGTGGATCTGGATGTGGAGGCCGCGCCGCCGTCCCAGTTCCACCACCGCCCGCAGGGCCTCTTCGGGAAGGGAGTAGGCGGCGTGCGGCCCGAGCCCGACGGAGATCAGGTCGTGGCCGGCATATCGGTCGACGAGGTCCTCGATGCCTTCGAGCTGCTCCTCCCAGGTGCCGAAGCGAGCGAGATCGGCTCCGACCAGCACCGGCGCCGTGACCACTGCCCGCAGCCCGGCGGCGGCCGCCGCCTCGGCGGCGGCATCGGCGAAAAAGTAGTGCTCGTGGGAGGTCGTGATGCCGTTTCCGAGCAGCTCGGCCGCCCCCAGCGTCATGCCCCACCACACGTCCTCGGCGCTCAGGCGGCCCTCCCGGGGCCACATGACCTCGGTGAGCCAGCGGTCGACGGGAAGGCCCTCGCCTGCGCCCCGCAGGAGGACCATCGGGCTGTGGGCGTGGGTGTTGACGAAACCAGGCATGAGGAGCCCGGCCAGCCGCTCGACGGGGCCCTCGTGGCGGGGGGCGTCGGGCTCGGCTCCCGCCCACACGACCCGCCCTCCGTCGACGTCGACGACTCCGGGGGACAGCACCTCCGGGTCGCCGGCCATGGTGATCAAATGGTCGACCGTGTAGCGGATCAGGGCCGGGCCTCCGTTGCAAGAGCCATGGTGCGGGATGCTACTCTCCACGCCCAGTTGTCAGACAACTCGGATGGTCCGGCGAGTTGCGCTCCACGCCGCGACTCACGAAACGACGGAGGCGACAGATGAGAGGCAAGAGATGGTGGGCGTTGCTGGCAGCGCTGACCCTGCTGCTGGCGGCGTGTGGCGGCGGCAGCTCGGAGGAGACGAGCGCGCCCGAGACGACGGCGGCGCCTTCCGGCACCGAGGAAGACACCTCCACCGAGACGACGGCGGCGCCGGCCGAGGGTGAAGACGAAGGCGCCGAAGCCGAAGGCGGCGAGGGCCCGCACTTCATCTACATCACCCCGAACCCCATCGGCGAGAACGAGTTCCTCCAGATGGGCGAGACCGGCACCCAGGCCGCGGCCGAGCGCCTGGGCGGCACCGCCGAGACCTTCGAATCCACCGACCCCTCCAGCAGCCGGGCCAACATCGAGGCGGCGGTGGAGGCGGCCCCCGACATCATCGTCCTGACCACCTTCCAGCTGACGGACATGGCCGTCGAGTTCGCCTCGGCCAACCCCGACCAGAAGTTCATCCTCATCGACGACTGCCCGCCGGAGGGCCAGCCCGAGAACCTCTACTGCGTCGGGTTCCGAGAGCACGAAGGGGCCTATCTGCTCGGCATCATGGCCGGCAACCTCACCGAGACGAACAAGATCGGCTCGGTGGTGGCCCTCGACATCCCGTTCTTCCACCGCTGGTCGGACAGCTTCTACCTCGGCGCCCAGTCCGTGAACCCCGACCTCGAGCCGGACACGCAGGTGTTCATCGGCGGTGACAACCCCTTCGCCGACCCGGCCCGGGCAAAAGAGCAGGCGCTGTCCCTCGCCGCGCAGGGCCTGGACCAGATCTTCTCGGTGGGTGCCGCCTCCGACATGGGTGTCTTCGAAGCCGCCCAGGAGCAGGGGTTCATGACCTACGGCACCGACGTCAACAACTGCCCGGTGGCGCCCGAGTACATCGTCGACAACAACCTGAAGCTGGTCGACAACGCGGTGCAGACGGCCATCGACCTGGTGATGTCCGGCGAGGCGACACCGTTCACCTCGGTCGGTCTCGCCGAGGGCGGCGTGGGCGTCATGGCCCTCGACGACGAGCGGCTGGCCGACTCGCAGTGCCTCGTCGCCCAGCATCCCGACATCGTCGAACAGGTCCGGGAGGCGGCTGAAGGGATCATCTCGGGGGAGATCGAGGTTCCCGATCCGCTGGCGGCCGCCGGCTGATCCAGACGTCTGATACAGGTGACCACCGAGCTGGAACTCCGGGGAATCACCAAGCGGTTCCCCGGAGTCCTGGCCTGTGACGGCATCGACCTCACGGCCCGACGGGGCGAGATCCACTGCATCGTCGGGGAGAACGGGGCCGGCAAGACGACGCTCATGTCGATCCTCTACGGCCTCATCCCACCCGACGAAGGCGAGATCCTGGTCCGGGGCGAGCCCGTCCGGTTCCACTCGCCGCTCGATGCCATCCGCCGCGGGCTGGGCATGGTCCACCAGGCGTTCAAGCTCTTCCCCAGCCTCACCGTCGCCGAGAACGTCATCTTCCGGGAGGAGCCGGCCAAGCTCGGATGGATAGACCGCAAGCGGGCCGTAGCCCGGGTCCAGGAACTGGCCGACGCCTACGGTCTGGCCGTCGACCCCACCGCGGTGGTCGAAGACCTGCCCGTGGGCGTCCTGCAGCGGGTAGAGATCCTCAAGGCGCTCTACCGCCACGCGTCCATCCTCATCCTCGACGAGCCCACCGCCGTCCTCACCCCCCAGGAGAGAGATCGTCTCTTCGACGTGATGCGGCGGCTGCGTGACTCCGGGCGCACGATCCTGTTCATCACCCACAAGCTGGCGGAGGTCATGTCGGTGGCGGACCGCATCACCGTCCTCCGCAACGGAAAGGCGGTGGCAGAGCTCGATCCGGCCACCACCACGCCAGAGGAGATCTCCCGGCACATGACCGGCCGCGACGTGGAGCCGGTGAGGGCCGGCGCCCCGACCGCTCTCGGAGATGTGGTTCTGTCGGTCCGGTCGCTGACGGTCCGCGGCGCGCACTCACTGCCCGTTGTGTCCGACGTCTCCTTCGACGTCCGGGCCGGCGAGGTCGTGGGGATCGCCGCCGTCGCCGGCAACGGCCAGACCGAGCTGATCGAAGCCATCGCCGGTTTGCGGGAGATCGAGTCCGGGACGGTGACCCTGGCGGGCGTCGACATCACCCACCTCGACGTGGCGGGCCGCCGCCGTGCCGGGATGTCCTACATCCCCGAGGACCGCCACCGGGTGGGCACCGCCGCGGCTGCCTCGGTGTCCGAGAACCTGCTCATGGGTTATCAGCGCACCGACCGGATGCGGCGGGGGGCGTGGCTGCGTCGCCGCGCCGTCGCCGACCACGCCGGCCGGCTCAAGGACGAGTTCGCCATCAAGGTGAGCGGGGTCGACGTGGCGGCGGGCACGCTGTCGGGCGGGAACCTGCAAAAGGTGGCGCTCGCCCGGGAGATGGCCCACGACGCCCCGCTGATCATCGCCGAGCAACCCACTCGTGGCGTCGACATCGGGGCGATCGAGTTCATCCACACCCGGCTGGTCGCCGCCCGCGATCGGGGGGCGGCGATCCTGCTCGTGTCGGCTGAGCTGAGCGAGATCCAGTCCCTCGCTACCCGGATCCTCGTCATGTTCGAGGGGCGGATCGTCGCCGAGCTCGACCCGGACCGCGTCGACGAGGCCGAGATCGGCCTCCACATGACCGGAGGGAAGGTGGCCGGTGCCTGAGCGGCGAGGCCTTCGGCCCCTCGACCTGGTGGGTCACCCGGTGACGGTCGCCCTGGTCGTCGCGTTCGGCTTGGGTGCCGTCGTCATCGCCCTCACCGGAGGTGACCCGCTCGCCGCTTTCGGCGAGATGCTCACCGGCGGGTTCACCGGCAGCGGCCTCCGCAACACGTTGAGCCGCATGATCCCGATCGTGGGAATGGCCCTCGCCTTCTCCCTCGCTTTCCGATCGGGCGTGCTCAACCTCGGCGGCGAGGGGCAGATGCTCATGGGAGCGCTGTTCGGGACGATGACGGCCATCGTCCTCCCCGGGCCCGGACCGGTGGTGATCGTGGCCGCCCTGCTCGTCGGTGCCGCCGTCGGGGCCCTGTGGGCGCTCCTGCCGGCGCTGGGCCAGACGAAGTTCCAGGTGCCGTTGCTCATCACCAGCCTCCTCCTCAACTACGTGGCCCGGGCCACCACCAGCTACCTGGTCAGGTACCCGTTCGGCGAGCCGGGAGCGGCGTTCGCCTCCACGGTGGCGGTGCCCGAGTCGAACCGCATCCCGGACTTCCCGTTCCTCGGCGGCGGCATCTCGATCTCGCTCTTCTTCGTCTTCGGCCTGGTGGCCCTGCTCGCGGTGGTGTACCGGCGGAGTGTGTTCGGCTACGAGACGGCCATGCTCGGGTTCTCGGGTCCGTTCGCCCGCTACGGGGGCGTCGACGTGGAGCGAAAGACGCTGCTGGTGATGGCCTCGGCGGGCGCCATCGGCGGGCTGGTCGGGAGCCATCTCGTGTTGGGCGAGACCTACCGCTACATCGACGCCGACATGATCGCCCAGACCGGCTTCGCCTGGACGGGCCTGATGGTCTCGCTGCTCGCCGCCAACCGGCCCGTCGCCATCCTCCTCGCCGGGTTCTTCTTCGCCGGTCTGCAGATCGGCGGCTTCGCCATGGAGAGAGCCACGAAGGTCTCCTGGCAGTTGGCCGAGATGATCCAGGCGCTCGTCATCGTCGCCGTCGTCAGCCGGTTGGGCCTGACGTGGCGGCGGCGGCGCAAGCTCGGTGAAGAGGTCGGGCCGCCCCAGCCCGAGATGGAGACCGCCCACGTGGGGGAGGTGTGATGCTCGCCCAACTCGTCGACATGTCGCTGTGGGAGTCGGTCGTCAGGGCGCTGATCCCCGTCCTGCTCGCCGCTATCGGCGGGCTGATCTGCGAGCGGGCGGGTGTGTTCCAGATCTCGCTCGAGGGGATGATGCTGGCCGGCGCGTTCGCCGCCGTCGCCGCCGCCCATGTCACCGGAAGCGCCCTCGCCGCCGCGGCCGCGGCCGCGGTCGCCGGGGTCCTGCTGTCGCTCGTCCTCGCCTTCGGAGCGGTGTCCAGAGGAGGAAACGCCATCGTGCTGGGGGTGGCGATCAACATCCTCGCCGTCGGCCTGACGAGTTTCCTCCTCCCCCAGCTCTTCGGGGTGCGGGGCTCCTTCCAGCCCGAGGGAGGGGTGCGCATCCTCCGGATCGCCATCCCCGGGTTGTCCGACCTCCCGTTCATAGGGCCGGTCCTGTTCAACCTCTCGATCCTGGGCTACGCCGCTCTCCTCCTGGTCCCCGCCACGTGGCTGTTCCTGTTCCGCACCCAGTTGGGGTTGCGGCTCCGCGGAGTCGGCGAGCGTCCCCTTGCCGCGGAGACGTTGGGCGTGTCGTCGACGGTCTACCGCTACGCAGCCGTCGTCGCCTCCGGGGTTCTCGCCGGCCTGGCCGGCGCCCAGCTCGCCCTCGGCAACGTCGGCGTGTTCACGGAGGGGATCAGCTCCGGCCGGGGATGGATCGCGGTGGTGGCCGTGATGCTCGGGCGGGCGCACCCGTTCGGGGTGCTCGCCGCCTGCTTGCTGTTCGGGTTCACGGAGGCGTTCGGGTTCCGCCTCCAGGGACAGGGGTACCCCGTGCAGATCACCGACGCCCTCCCGTTCGTGGTCACCCTGGTGGCGCTCGTCATCGCCCGGAAGCGGTTCCGCCGGCTCCTCGACCTCACCGCCTCGACGGTCTGAGCGTCAGGTCCGGGACAGGGCCGACCGGCAATCGCAGTCGCGTTCGGCAGGGATCGAGGCGACGATCGCCGCCAACGCCGCCTTGATCCTCGGCTGGTTCTCTTTCAGGCGCCGCCACACCGCCGCCGCGGTCACCGGAGGCTCGGAGCCGTCGGAGGTGCCGGCGTCGGCGTCGGTCACGAACGACAGGTTCACACAGCACATCTCGGCCTCGCGGATGAGAGTGACCTCCGGGTGCTGGGTCATCGAGAGGACGTCCCATCCCATCGCCTGGAACCACTCCGATTCGGCGCGGGTGGAGAACCGCGGGCCGGAGAACACGACCGCCGTGCCCCGGGGGTGGAACCTCTCGCCGAGCTCGCCGAGCGACTTCGTCGCCGCGCCGCGCAAGACCGGGCAGTAGGGCTCGACCATCGACACGTGCACCACGTCGGGGCCGTCGAAGAAGGTCACCGGAGGGGTGGTGGTGCGGTCGACGAACTGGTCACAGAGCACGAAGTCGCCGGTTCGGATCTCGTCGCGGAGGCTCCCCACCGCCGAGGAGGTGACGACGGCGTCGCAGCCGATGTGCTTCAAAGCGGCGACGTTGGCGCGGTGGTCGATCCTGTGCGGGGGAATGGAGTGGTCTACTCCGTGGCGGGTGATGAATGCCACCCGGCGCCCGCCGATCGTGCCGGTCGTCACCGGGCTCGACGGCGTCCCGTACTCGGTCGTCACGTCGTGGGTGGTGGCGTCGTCGATGAGCGAGTAGAGGCCGGATCCCCCGATGACGCCGATCAGGGGCCCGTCGCTCAAAGCTTCTCGCCTCGGTCGAAGCGGACGACGCGTTCTTCGGTGACGAGGGCGGTGATCAGGTCCACTGGCGTCACGTCGAAGGCGGGATTGATCGCCTGCGTCCCCGGCGGGGCGGTTGGTGTCCCGTTGAACCCTACGACCTCGGCCGGCCCGCGGTCTTCGATCTCGATGACCTCCCCGTTGGGCGTGTCGAGGTCGATCGTCGACTCGGGGGCGACGACGATGAACGGCACCCCCGCCCGGGCCGCGCCCAGCGCCAGGCTGAACGAGCCGATCTTGTTGGCGGTGTCGCCGTTGGCGGCCACCCGGTCGGCGCCGATGAGGACCACGTCGGCCAGGCCCCGGCTGAGGAGGAAGGGCCCGGCGGAGTCGACCAGCAGGCGGAACGGCGCCCCCATCTTCTGCAGCTCCCAGGTGGTGAGACGTCCACCCTGCAGCAGCGGGCGGGTTTCCAGAGGCAGCGCCTCTGCCAGCTTGCCCCGCTCGTGCAGGGTCTGGATGACGGCGAGGGCCGTGCCCCGCTCGACGGTGGCGAGCCCGCCGGTGTTGCAGATCGTCATCGCCCGGACCGGGCGATCACCCACCAGGTCGAGGACGAGGTCGGCGCCTCTCTCGCCCATCGCCATCGAGGCTTCCAGCTCCTCCTGGCGGATCCGGTGGGCCTCCTCGAGGATCCGATCCGGCCCTTCGGGGGCGCAGGCCGCGGCCCGGTCCACCATTCGCGCCAGGTTGACCGCGGTGGGACGGGCGTCGCGGAGCTCCGCCACGGCCCGCTCGAAATCCGGCGTGCCCGTCCCGTAGCGGCGGGCCGCCAGGGCGACCCCGTAGGCGCCGGCCACGCCGATGGCGGGGGCACCACGCACCGCCAGCCGCTTGATGGCATCGACGAGCTCCTCGGGCGTGGTGATCTCGAGGATCCGCTCGGTGTGGGGGAGAAGGGTCTGGTCGATCAGGCGGACGGTGCCGTCGGCCCATTCGATGGTGGGAATCGACATCTATCTACTCGGTACTTGTCAGACAACGATCCCAGGGTAGGGAAGAGTGCGCTGTCAGCCAAGGTCACCGGTGCCGGACCAGGCCCCACTGGAAGCGGCCTTCGATGAAGTAGGTGTCGGCCAGCGCCACGGGTGTGCCGCTGCGGTCGAAGTGGAGCTGGGTCAGCAGCAGGTACGTCGGATCGGCGGGCCGGTCGTCTCCCCATCCGATGGCCGGGTCGTGGACGGCGTGGATCTCGGTGACTGCCGACACGGCCCGGACGTCGTGTCGTTCGAGGAGCTCGAAGAGCGATCCGGTCACGTCGGTGGGGGAGAAGTCCGGCCCCAGCAGCCGCCGCGGGATCGTGTCGTGGGAGAAGGCGACGGTCTCACCGTCGGCGCTGAGGGCCCGTTCGGTCGCCAACACCTCTTCGTCTTCGTCCAGTTGCAGGGATCGCCGTTCCCGCTCGTTGGCCGGCCGGACCGCGATCGACCGATACACGACCCCGGCCTTGCGCCCGTGGGCGCCGATGGTGGCCGACAGCGACTCGAGCTGGCGGAGGTCGGCGCGGACGCCTTCGGCTTGTCCGGTGACGAACGTGCCCACCCCCCGTCGGGTGACGGTCATGCCCCGGCTCTCGAGGTCCTGGAGAGCCGTCCGGATGGTGGCTCGAGACACCCCGTAGTGCTCCGAGAGGGCGTGCTCGCTCGGGAGGCGATCGCCGTTGGTCCATTCCCCTCTGGCGATGCGCTGGCGGAGGTCGGCGGCCACGGTTTCGGAGAGGGTCCTCGTTGTCGTCTCCCCGGCCATGGCGGCACCATACCGCCTCGATTGACAACTTGTCGTTGTGCTTCCAAGCTTGTCAGACATGCCCGATACTCATCTGACCGGCGAAGACATCGTCGAGCTCCTCGGCCTGGAGCCTCTTGCTGAGGAGGGCGGCATGTTCCGCCGGGTATGGGGCAACGACTACGGCAGCGCCATCTATTTTCTTCTCCGTCCGGGGGACTTCTCCGCGTTCCACCGGCTGGATCGGCCCGAGCTGTGGCACTACTACGGCGGCGACCCGGCGCTCCTGGTCCTGATCGACGGAGACGGTCGGGTGACCCGTCACACACTCGGAATGGAACTGCGGTCGGGCCAGCGGCCGATCCGGATCGTCGAGCCGGGCACCTGGATGGCGGCCGAGACCACCGGCGAGTGGACCCTCCTCGGCACGACCATGGCGCCCCCGTTCGACGAGGCGGGGTTCGAGCTGGGCGACCGACAGGAGCTCATCCGCCTCTGCCCGGCTGCCGCCGACGAGATCACGCGGCTCACCCGGGCGAGTCGAGCCGAGACGGACGGGGAACGTCGAAGACCACCCGGGAGTCACCCGTGATCCAGAACCGGCCGGTTTCCTTCCTTTCCTGGCGGGTCGAGTAGCGGTAGTCCACGATACGGCCGCGGATGCGGGCGGGCGGACGCCCCTCGAACGGGTCCCGGGCTAGCAGGCGCAGCGTCGCGGGATCGGCTTCGAACAGCTTCTCGATCAGGGCGTCCAGCCACCTGCCCGCATAGCTCCACGACAACGGCACGAACCACATCAGCCAGTCGAGCCTCAGGTGGTACGGCGCCCACTGACGGGGCCGGCGATACGGGTCCCCCGGCTTCCCCTTGAACTCGTACGCGTTCCACTCGCCGCCCTCATCCAGGAGGCCCTCGATGATCAGCTCCCGGCGACGGCGGGTCACGCTGCCGAAGGCACCGTAGGTGTTCACCAAGTGCAGCCGGTTGAAGGCGTAGTTCATCAGCTGGCGGCGGCCGAGGAGGTTGCGCACCGGATGCCGGCTGAGCCAGACGACGACCGCGGCCAGGGCAACGGTGAGGGCATCGAACCACGCCGCGGACACAGCCGCCCCGGGGGCCGCCGCCCACCCCAGGGCAGCGAACCACGAGTCGGGCAGCGCCGCGAAGGCGAGCAACAGGGTCAGCCAGTTGAGCCACGCGTAGTTGCCGGACACGATGAGATAGGCCTGCGTCACGATCACGCCCAGCGCGCCGACCCCCGCCAGCGGCTGCGGGAGGAACAGCGAGAACGGCACCGCCAGTTGGGCGACGTGGTTGGCGGCGACCTCGATGCGGTGGAGCAGCGGCGGGAGATGATGGAACCAACGCGAAGTCGGTCCCGGCATCGGCTGGGTCTCGTGGTGGTAGTACAGGCACGTGAGGTCCCGCCAGCACGGGTCGCCGCGCATCTTGATCATCCCTGCCCCGAACTCGACGCGGAAGAGGAGCCAGCGGAAGGCGAGGATGGTCAGCCATGGAGGGGCCGTGTCGGTGTTGCCCAGGAAGGCGGCGTAGAAGCCCGCCTCCAACAGGTCGTCGTCGCCCTGCGGATGGTGCTGCTCCTGCAGGGTGTGTTGCTGGTCGTGTTCGCCTCGCTCGTGATCGCCCTCGGCCTCCAGCCGACCATCCAGTTCTTCGAAGACCGGGGTCTCGGCCGGGGCTGGGCGTTGGCGACGATCATCGTCCTGGTCACCACCGCGCTGGTCGCCGGAGCCCTCGTCATCGTCCCCACCGCCATCGACCAGGCGGACGCCATCGCCTCCACTCTGCCGCAGATGCGGGAGGAGTTGCGGGACATGGGCGGCCTCGGCGCGGTGCTCGCCGACCGGCTCCAGTTCTCGGAGATGATGACCGAGGACCAGGAGATGGTGACCCGCACGGTCGGCACGGCGGCGGCGACGATCTTCAACCTCTTCACGGTGGGGGTGCTCGTCCCGTACTTCGCCTACGCCATCCCCCGGATGAAGAACTGGGTGCTGAGGCTCGTGCGCCGGGAGGAGAGAGCCGACCTCCTGCGTCTGGTCAACGAGTCGACGGAGCGCATATCCGGCTACATCCTCGGAAACCTCACAGTCTCCCTCGTCGCCGGGGTCGTCAGCTTCGCCGCGTTCCAGCTGATGGGGCTCGACTTCCCGCTGGTCCTCGCCCTGTGGGTGGCGCTGACCGACCTCATCCCCATCGTCGGTGCCTTCATCGGAGCGGTGCCGACGGTGGCGGTCGCCGCCCAGCAGGGGGTGGGCATGGTCGTGGCGGTCGCCGCCTTCCTCACCGCCTACCAACTGTCGAGAACTACTTGGTGCAGCCCCGGGTCATGACCCGCGCCATCGACCTGAGCCCGGCCGCCGTCATCATCGCCGTCATGGTCGGTGGCACTCTGGCGGGTGTGACCGGCGCGTTGTTGGCGCTGCCGGTGGCGGCGATGGTCAAGATCGCCGTGGAGCAGTACCTGATCAGCACGCGGCTCGACAAGGTCCGTGAAGACGCCGCCACCTCCTCACTGCCCCGCCGTCGGCGCGGCCGCAGCCGGCCGCTCCCGTGATCCTCAGCGACGGCCGAACATGCCCTTGACGTAAGCCGCCTGACCGACGTGCTGCAGGCAGTCGCTGATGACGCTCACCAGCCGCACGCCGACACTGACCGGCGGGTCCCAGCGGGTGTCGATGATCCTGTCCAGCTCGGTCGGGTCGAAACTCTCCAGATAGGCGGTGCACGCCTCTTGGACGGCGTCGTGGTAACCGCCGAGCAGGTCGGCCGATGCCCGCACCTGGCCGACCCGCTCGCTCGAGTGGCCGTAGCCGGTCTCGCTCACCGGGAACGGGAGCCCGAACCTCTCGGCCCAGCCGTCGGCGATCCACACCTGCTCGCGGCCGGCGATCTCACAGACGTGATCGTCCATCACCCGCGTCAGGTGCCAGATCAGCCACGCCACGGAGTTGGCGTCGGGATCCGGCCGGTAGAAGAGCAGGTCCTCGGGCGCTCCGGAGAGCACCCTCCCCACCTCTCCTCTGATCCGCCCGAAGGCGTCGAAGAGCACGTCTCTCGTCTCCATGCCACCGACACTAGAGACGGCTCCGTCGCTGTTCGATCCAGGCGAGGAAGGAGTCCAGTGGGGCTGCGTTGACCACCCCGTCCCGTCGTACGCCGGCGCGCTGCATGATCCCGACCGCCACCGCCATGTTGTCGAACTCGGCGGGCCGGTGGGTGTCGCTGTCGGCCGCGAGACGCACCCCGGCCCGGGCCGCCTCGGAAGCGAAGTCGGCGGACAGGTCCATGCGGTCCCGGTGGCCGTTGACCTCCAGGGCGGTGCCCGTCTCGGCGGCGGCCTCGAAGACCGCCCGCAGATCGACGTCGAAACCCGGCCGTATCCCGATCCGCCGGCCCGTGGGGTGGGCGAGCACGTCGACGGCTGGGTGGCCGACGGCGGTGACGAGACGGGCGGTCTGGAGGTCCCGGGGCAGGTCGAAGTGGGAATGGGCGCCCGCCACCACGAAATCCAGGAACGCGAGCGTCTCGTCGTCCAGGTCGATCCCTCCCTCGGCGTCGATGTTGACCTCGGCGCCGTGGAGGATGTGGAGGCTCGGCAGCAGGCGCCGCGCCTCCTCGACGATCCGGCGCTGCCGACGCAGCCCCGCCGCATCGAGACCGCCGAAACGCAGGCCGAATGTGTGGTCGGTGACCACCAGGTACTCGTAGCCGCGGGCGAGGGCGCGTTCGCCCGCTTCCACCAGCGACATGTGGCCGTCGGGCGACCAGTCGGTGTGGACGTGCAGGTCGCCGCGGACGTCCTCCAGCCGGATCGACCCGGCGGCCGCGTCCGGCCGCACCCGCGCCGGAGCGGGGATCGGTGGCATCCCCACCCACCGGTAGACGTCCTCTTCGGTGCGATGCGGGGCGTCGTCGGAGATCCCGAGGCTGCGTACGTGCTCGTCGGGGCCGGTCCAGCGCACCAGGGCGGTGCCGGCCGCCTGCCGGTCGGTGAGCCGCACGGCGGCGGGTATCCGGTCGTGGGTGACGAGATCGACGGCCCAGCCCGGCTCGGAGGCAGTCGATGCGACTGCGGCCGAGTCCTCGAGGAAGCCGACGATCCGGGCCGGGTCGTCGGTGGCGACCACGAGGTCGATCCGATCCACCCACTCGTCCAGGCGTCGCACCGCTCCGGCCACCCTCACCTCGTCGCCGGGGAGATGCCGCTCGAGATGGCGGCGAAGCATCGACGCGGTGACGGACGCCTGATGGGCCGGCACCGCCCCCGGAGAGGGACCCAGGGCGAGGATCGCCGCCCACTTCTCGGCGGTCGCCGGCCCGATACCGTCGACGATCGTGTACGCCCCGGTGTCGATGGCGGCCGCCAGGTCGGTGACGGTGTCCACGCCGAGGGCCTTCAGCTCCTCGAGGCGCGCAGGGGTCATGCGGGGGAGCCGGGAGAGCTTCTGCACCTCGGCGGGGAACCGGGGATGCAGGCGCTGCAGCTCCGCCAGTGTGCCGGTGGTGCGGAACTCCTCGATCAGGCGGACGATGCCCTCGCCGATGCCCTCCACCCGGCGCATCGCGTCCGGTGGTGCGTCCAGGTCGGCGGGGAGGGAGTCGAGGGACCACACCGCGGCCCGGAACGCCCGCGCCCGGAAGGACCGCCGCCGATCCGCTGCCTGCACCACCTCGGCGAGCCGCCACAGGCGTCGGGCGAACTCGCGCCGTGTCCGCCGGTCGGGAGGTGCCGAATCGGAGAGTCTCACGTGCTGATCGTGGCAGTTCCCCGGGGGTTTGTGCGTGGGGAAACCGGACTCGCGACCTACGGCGGGCCGGGGGTGTGGGGCTAGATTGCCGGGCGCGGTGCTGGCCTTCTTCATCGAATGCGCATGTCCACCCGACCGGCGGAGTGCCATCGTCGGAGCGGGTGACGAACTGAAAACGGTCGAGGACTTCCTCGCCAGCTACCCGTTGACGCACATCGTGTGCGGGGCGTGCGACACCTACTACCGCCTGATCGGGTACATCGACGAGTCCGGTGTCGAGCGGTCGATCGATCCGCTGGTCCGGCCTCGAGCTCCGGCGGCCCGCCGCGGCTGGCGTCTGCGCCGAGGGATCAGCGCCCGCTACTGATCCGTCCAGGTCATCGTTCCCGGCTCGTCGTCGACCAGCCCGTACACGACGACGATCGGCGGCGCCCCGTCGACCATCCGGGGGTGGTATCCGATGCGATACGTCGAGCCCTCGCGTATGTGGCGGTACGCACGGACCGTGGAGCGGCGGAACCCCGCACCCATCACCAAATCGGCCAGGGTCGTGACGGGGCCGGTGCGGTTCTCCTCTTCCAGCAGCAGGTGGGCCATGTCGTCGAGTGAGGCGATCCCGATCGAGTGAGCGGCGGCGTTGGCGTAGAGCAGCGTCTCGCGGTCGTGATCGAACACCGCCACGGCCAGGGGGGCGTCGTTCATGATCCCCTTGACGACTTCGTCGAGGCGAGCGACCTCTGCTTCCCGAATGTCGAGCATCCACCGGCCCAAGCTCAGGACGAACACGAAGGCGGCGAGCAACGACGCCCGGAACAGGGCCGGCGCCGTCAGCTCCACCGTGATCAGCACCACGATCAGGTAGGCGGCGATCGCCGTGAAACCGAGATAGCGGAACAGGCGCTGCGGCAGGTCGAGGACCTGCCAGCCGAGGATGAGCAGGACCCAGAAGAAGAAGGGCGACTCCACGCCGCCGTCGACGACCAGCACGGCGTAGGCGAGAACGATCGACACCAGTGACCGTGCGAACTGGATCCGGGTGACGTCGTGGCGGCCCCACCATCCCAGCGCCAGTCGGGACACGGCCAGGGCCACCGACAACGTCGAGACGAGCAGCGGCGACGCGGTCTCGCCGGCCAGGGACATGGCCACGCCGTGGCTCAGCAGGATCCATGCGAGCGGATCCCAGCGCCGTATGGCCGCCAGAGTGCGCTCATGAGGTCGATGCGAGAGCATGGGTGCCGCCTAGGCCGAGGGACGGAGGTAGGGGCGAACGCTCGCTTTCTGGGCGGATCGACACGCGGGGAGCCCGGCCTGCGGGGCCGCTTCTTTCTTTCCCACGAACCCCCACATGGTTCCGAGCATCGTTACACGCTAATCGACGTAGACCACCGTGATGCCGATCCGGAGAGGACGTTCCTTATCCTGGCCGCCATGTCCCTGCCGGTGCTGACGACACGCGAGCTCAATCGGGCGACCCTCAGCCGGCAGATGCTCCTGGATCGGGTGCCGCTCGAGCCGTTGGACGCGGTCGAATCGCTGGCCGGATTGCAGGCCCAAACACCCACCGATCCCTACATCGGCCTCTGGTCTAGGTTGGATGGCTTCGATCCCGAACGACTCAGCCGACACATCGAGGAGCGGCGGGCGGTGCGCGCCCCGTTGATGCGAGCGACGATCCACCTGGTCAGTGCCGCCGACTACCCGCTGTTCGCCAATGCGACACGGACCGTGTTCGAGCGGGTGTTCAGGTCCACTCCGTTCGCCAGGAACCTCGATGGTGTCGACCTCGACCGCGTGCTCCGACTGGGCCGCGAGGCCCTCTCCGACGGACCGCTGACCAGAGCGGAGATGGCCCGGCTCCTCGAGACCGAGTTTCCCGGCGTCGACCCCGCATCGATGGCCCAGGCCGTCACCTACCTGACACCCGTGGTCCAGGTACCGCCACGCGGCTTGTGGCGTCGATCAGGCTCGGCGCGCTGGGCACTCGCTGTCGACTGGCTGGGGGAAGGCCCGGATCCGTCGTCCCGGGTCGAGGAGCTGATGCTCCGCTACCTGGCCGCCTTCGGGCCGGCGACCGTCTCCGACGCACGGGCATGGTCCAACCTCGCCGGTCTGGCGGAGGTGTTCGAGAGGCTGCGTCCCCGGCTGGTGGTGTTCCGGGACGAGAAAGGGCGGGAGCTGTTCGACCTGCCCGACGCTCCCCGGCCGGCCCCCGACGCCGAAGCGCCGGTGCGGTTCCTGCCCGAGTTCGACAACGCCTTGCTGGCCCACGCCGACCGCTCCCGGACGGCAGGCCCGGCCCGGCCGACCTGGACGATGGGCTCGGTCCTGGTCGACGGTTTCCTGTCCGGGAACTGGAGGCGCGAGCAGAGCCGCGACCGGTTCCAGCTGACGGTGAAGCTGGCGGTGCGGAACCGCAGGGCGGTCAGGGAGGTGGCCGAGGAAGCGGGCCGTCTCGCCTCCTTCCTCGCTCGGCCCGGCAGCGACTTCGACGTGGCCGTGGAGGACTGGGAGGAGTGACGGGCGTCCCGATCCCTGTCAGCCCAACCACACCTCGAAAAGGAGCACCACGCCCACCACGGTAAAGAGCGCCGAGGAGACGTAGCGGACGGTTCGAGGGCTGAGCCGTTGCCACACGGCCGCGCCGATGAGCACGGCGAGTCCGCTGCCCAACGCCATCCCCAACGTGCCGCCGATCCACACTCCCAGCCCGGAGGTGGTGGCGGCCAGGGCGAACGTCGACACCATGGTCTTGTCGCCGAACTCCGCCGCGCACAAGGCGAGGACCGCGGTCACGAAGCCCGAACGGGCGGTGGCGGCCTGTTCGCCGTCCGCTTCTTCCTCGTCGTCGCCGAAGAGAGTCAGGGCGGCGAAGACGAGGAACAGGATCCCCGCACCGGCGCGCAACACCCATGTCGGCAACAGCCCGCCGATGAGGTCGCCTACGAGCACCGCCGCGCCGATCGTCAGGGCGCTGGCGGTGAGCACCGCCGCCAGCAGCACGGGCCGCCGGTAACGGGCGGACAGCGACAACGCCAGCAGCTGGGACTTGTCGCCCAGCTCGGCGAGGAAGACGGTCAGGAACGCCACCCCTGCCGCCTGCAGCACGGAATCGTTCATGAGCAGCCAGATGATGGCCCCCGCCACCACCGACGCCGAATCCGGGGGGTTACCCGTCGGCCCGCTCGGGTAGACCTGGCCGGAGGAGGCGGTGATGGTCCAGACCAAAGACCTGAACGAACTGACCAAAGAGGAGCTGTACGAGCTGGCCCAGGAGCGAGACGTCGAGGGGCGCTCGAAGATGGCCAAAGACGAGTTAGTCGAGGCCTTGGGAGGCGACGGGAAATCCGACGCCGAAGAAGCGAAGACCGAGAAGTCCGACGACGGGCTGGATCGTCCCACCACGTCCCAACGCGCCATATGGCGAGGAGCCATCAATTTCGGGCTCATCACCATCCCCGTGGGCCTCTATGCCGCCACCGAAGATCGGGACATCTCGTTCCATCTCCTCAGCGGCAAGGACGGCTCCCGGATCCGCTACAAGCGGGTGAGCACGAAGTCGGGGCGAGAGGTCGACTGGGACGACATCGTCAAGGGCTACGAGTACGAGGAGGGCAAGTATGTCACATTCACCCAGGACGAGCTCGACCGGGTGCCCGTCGACAGCATCCGCACCATCGACATAGTCCAGTTCGCCCAACAGGAAGCCATCGACCCGATCTACTTCGACAAGACGTACTACCTCGCCCCCGAGGAGTCGGGTCTCAAGGCGTACCGGGTGTTCATGGAAGCACTCGAGAACACCCGCCAGGTCGGCATCGGCAAGGTGACGATCCGGGAGAAGGAGCGACTCTGCGCGATCCGTCCCGCCGACGACGTCCTGGTCCTGGAGACGATGAAGTGGCCCGACGAGATCAGGGTCCCGGCCTTCGACGAGCTGGAAATGGACGTCGAGGTGAGGCCGCAGGAGGTGGAGATGGCCGAGTCGCTCATCGAGCACCTCAGCGGCGATTTCGATCCCGCCGCGTTCTCGGATTCCTACCGAGAGCGCCTGGAAGAGATGATCGCCGCCAAGATCGAAGGCGAAGACGTCCAGCTGGCCCCCGAGGAAGCGCCCGAGCCCGAAAAGGTCACCGACCTGCTCGAAGCTCTCCAAGCCAGCGTCGAGGCCACCCGCAAGCGCTCGGCGTGATCCCGGCCGCCGCGGACCTCTATTCGCTGCCCATCGGCGAGTTCACCGCCGAGCGCGACCGGCTGGCCCGCAGACTGGCCGACGAAGGGTCGAAAGAGGATGCCGTTGCCGTCTCCAGGCTGCGCAAGCCGACCACCGACGCCTGGGCCCTCAACCAGGTGGCGCGCACGCGATCCGACTTGATCGAACAGCTCGTTGGGGTGCACGAGGAGTTGCGCCGAGCCGCCGACCGCGACGTCCTCAGGAATGCGTCGGAACGACGGGTCCGACTGTTGGAGGAGATCACCGCCGCTGCCGCGTCCGCCCTCGCCGAAGCGGGGCACTCCGCCTCGGGAGGGGTCCTCGACCGCATCGGCCGCACGTTGCTGGCCGCGGGCGGTGACGAATCGACCGAGAGGTTGCTCCAGGCGGGAACGCTGACCCAGGCGGCCGAGATCGCGGGAGGATGGCCGGGGGAGTGGACCGCTCCGGTGTCCGCCGCGGAGCGCGGGACCCCCGATCCGGAGCTCTCCCGAGAGCTCCAGCGCCTGCACGAGCGCGCCGACGCGGCCGCCCGGCGGGCAGAGGACCTCCGGGCCGAGGCGAGGCAGGCACGGCAGGTGTTGGAGGAGGCTCGGCGTCGGCTGGATGCCGCCGTGGCCGCCGCCAAGGAAGCCGAACGGGAGGCCCGCGAGGCGCAACGGGCGTGGGACGAGGCGAGACGCGCCGGCGGCTAGGTCACCGCCGCCACAAAGTGGGCGTGAACAGCACCAGCACCGGGAAGAGCTCCAAACGGCCCACGATCATCAGCCCCGACAACAGCCACTTGCCGAGGTCGGGGAGCTCGCCGAAGTTCGACGTGGGGCCCACCGCCCCCAGCCCGGGACCGACGTTGCCCAGTGCCGTGGCCACCGCCGAAGCGGACGTCACGAGATCGAGCTCCTCGGAGATGTTGGCGTCGATGAAGCCCAGCAGGAAGGTCCCCGTCATGAAGATCACCATGTAGAAGAGGAAGAACGACTGGACCGACTCGACGATCGGCTCCGGCACCGTCTTGCCGCCGAAGCTCACGTTGGTCATCCGGCGAGGGCTCAGGAAGTGGGAGAGCTCGGCTCGGGCCGCCTTCCCGAGGATCCCGATCCGGTAGGTCTTCACCGATCCCGATGTCGAGCCGGCCATCCCGCCGAAGAACATCAAGCCCACGATCACCACCTGGAGAGCCGGGCGCCAGGCACCGAAATCGGCGGTGGCGAACCCGGTGGTGGTGAGGATCGAGACCACGGTGAAGGTGGCGTCGGCGAACGCCCGTCCGATGCCCAGCTCGGCGAGCAAGCCTCCGGCCACGATCGCCACCGCTCCCAGGGTGATCCACGAGTACAGGCGGAACTCGGCATTGGAGGCGTAGACGCCGGGGTTGCGCAGCGCCCTGTAGTGGAGTGCGAAGTTGGCGCCGGCCAGGAACATGAACAGGGTGATCACCCATTGGGTGTAGGGCGAGAAGCCGGCGACCGAGGTCGGCTCGGTCCCGAACCCGCCGGTGGATACGGTGGCGAAGGCGTGGACTACCGCCTCCAGGACGTCCATCTCGCCCACCGCCAACAGGACGATCAGCACGACTGTCAGCGCGGCGTAGAGGAGCCAGAGTCGCTTGGCGGTCTCACGGAACCGAGGCGTGATCCGTTCCGGGGCGACGCCCGGTGACTCGGCGCGGGCCAGCTGCACGCCGCCGACCCCGAGAACGGGGAGGATCGCCACGGAGAGGACGATGACTCCCATCCCGCCCAGCCATTGGGTGAGGCCGCGCCACAGGGCGATGCCGGTCGGCAGAGCCGACGGGTCGGGGAGTATCGACGCCCCGGTGGTGGTGAATCCGGAGGCGGTCTCGAAGATGGCGTCGGCGAGCCCCGGGATCGTTCCGGTCATCAGGTAAGGCAGGGCGCCGGCCGCGGTGAGGGCGAACCAGGTGAGGCCGACGGCGGCGAAACCATCCTTCATCCCGATGCTCGAGGGCCGGCCCGACGTTATCGCGGCGAGGGATCCGGCGGCGACGGAGATGGCGGCGGCGCCGAGGATCCCGACCGCCGTCTCGGGCTCACCGGTGAGAAACGAGACCGCCGCCGGGATCAGCATGGCCAACCCCACGGTGGTGACGGACACGCCCAGCACGAAGCCGACCGTGCGCGCCGTCGAGTGGCGGGCTGAGGTGGAGATGGACAAAGGTGCCCCGCTGGTATCGGACAGTGCCGCGCCCCATTTCACTCCTTCTGCGGGCCTCCGCGTGCACTTTCTCGGCTCGGAGCTCCGCCGGCTCGTCTTCCCGAAGCCCCGGTCTTCGCCGATCCGGTGATGACCGGTCGACCAGTGCCGTTCGGCCCTGGCGCATGGCCGGCATCATCGGCAATCTCGTCACCGACCGATCCGTCGGGAGCGGAGATGGGCGCGAGAGCAACCCTCGAGCCCCGCCGAGCGGCGACCGATGGCCGATCCGTGGCGGCGTGGCCAAAGAGAGTCTGGCCGAATCCCCGGGTGGCCATGGCGGCCGCATCCGTCCTGGTCGCGGCCTGGGCGTCCGTGAGCGTGTCGCTCACACCCCGGGGGCCGGTGACCACGGCGCAAGCCCTGTGGGCGATGGGCTCGGCGCTGATAGTGGGCGTGTTGGCCGGGTACGTGGCGGCCGGTCCGTGGAGCTTCGTGGTGCTCCCTTCCGTGTTCGTCTTGGCGCTCGAGGCAGGCAGGGTCTCGATCGTCGGCCCGACGGTCGACGCCATCCACCTCGACGCTTTCTACGGGATCGTCGCCTTCGTCGTGGGTCGGGTCTTCCACGGCGTGCTGGTGCTGTTGCCGTTGGAGGTGGGCGTTTCGCATGGGGCGTGGTTGGCGTCTCGTGCCGGTCACCCTCGGGCGACGTCTCCCGGCCGCCTGCGCTGGGCGCTGACCGCGGTCGGGTCGCTGGCCACGGTGGCTCTGGCGGCTGCGGTGGCTCGGCCTGCCACCACCGCCCCCATCGTCGGCGCCGACGGGGAGCCGATCGCCGGCTCGGTCGCCGAGTTGGTGGCCCTCCCGATAGGGGGTCACCAACAGATGCTGATGATCCGGGGCCGGGACGTGAGCGGCCCCGTTCTGCTGTATCTCGCCGGAGGGCCCGGCGGCACCGACCTGGGTGCGGTCCGGCGCGACGTCGGTCTCGAGGAGGATTTCGTCGTGGCGGTCTGGGAGCAGCGCGGGGCGGGGAAGTCCTACGCCGCCTTGGACCCGGCCGAGACGCTGACCGTCGACCAACTCGTCTCCGACACGATCGAGGTGACCGACTACCTGAGGGAGCGATTCGGCGTGGAGAAGGTCTTCCTGGTCGGCCAGTCCTGGGGGTCGACGCTGGGTGTGCTCGCCGTCCAGGCCCGGCCGGACCTCTATTACGCCCTCGTCGGGGTCGGCCAGATGGTCAGCCAGCGCGCGACCGACGTGATGTTCTGGGAGGACACCCTGGCCTGGGCGGAGGCGACGGGCGACGAAGAATTGGCGGCCGCTCTCCGGCGCAACGGGCCACCTCCCTACGCCGAGCTGTTGCGCTACGACCCGGTCGTGAGCCACGAGCACGACTGGAACTCCTACCCCGAGCTGGACCTGAGCAACGAGATGCCGGGCATCCTCTTCGTGCCCGAGTACTCGTTCATGGATCGGGTGAATGCGTTCCGCGGATTCCTCGACACCAACGCCACGCTCTATCCCCAGCTCCAGGAGATCGACTTCCGCCGGGACGTTCCCAGCCTCGGCGTACTGTTCTACATGGTGCTCGGCGAACACGAGGCGCGGGGACGGGCGGTGGTCGCCGAGGAGTGGTTCGCCATGGTCGAGGCGCCGATGAAGGAGCGGTTCGTCATCGAGGGAGCGGGCCACCGGGCCCACTTCGACCGACCGCCCGAATTCCGGGCGCTGATGAGACACGTGCTGGAGCAGTCGGCACCTAGGTGAGAGATCGGGGGCTGCCCCCTTCGGCATCCGGCTTCATTGCCGGGTCGCCACGCCACATCTGCGGACGGGACGGAATCCGACACTCGTGTAGAGACGGGCGGCGGCGTGGTTGTCCGGTTCGTACACGATCTTGACGCGTTCTGCGCCGGCCTCCGCCACCCGGTCGAGGCCGGATGTCAGGACATGGCGGGCGAGCCCTCGCCGCTGATGCGGGTCCTCGGTTCTCATCGGCTCCACCAGAGCGGTGCGGGTCACCGGGTCGAACCAGAACAGGCCGTACGCCGCCGGGCGATCGTCCTCGTCGAGGATCACCAGGTCGAGGTCGCGCCGGTACAACGATGTCTGACCGAGTCGCTCCTCGACATCGGCGCCGCTCCGTCCTGTCATGTGGTGGGGCCGCGATCCAGTCTCGCGTCGGGTGGCCAGCCGATAGCGGGGATCGAGCGGGCTGACCGGTGGCCGGTCCCCGATGTCCATCCATGTCTCGACGGTCTCGTCCCTGGTCACCTGGAAGCCGAAAGAGGCGAGGATCCCGATCTGGGCTTCGTCCGAGAGGTCGACGGTGATCTCGATCCGGTCCAGGCCCTCTCCCGCGGCGTGGGCCAGTCCGCGTTCGACGACGTGCGCCACCCAGGCCGGGCTCGAGCCCGGCAGCACGATCGGGGCGAGGCTCGTGGCGGCGGGCCAGGCGGTGGCGACCACCGCGGCGGCGGGTCGACCGGACTCGTCGAACCAGAAAAGCTGCGGGAACGTGTCGGTCGGACGGGGGATCCGCCACCACCATTGGAAGTCGGCTGCCTCGTAGTGGCCCGCGGTGGGGTGAGCCGAGCGCACCCGCCGGAGGAGGGCTGTCACCGCTTCCAGGTACTCCAGTCCAACCAGGTACTGCTCGTGCACGCTCGGATCAGGCCACGGCGGCTCAGACCGCCTCGGGGACAGGGCGGGGCGCTGGGGCCACGAACTCGTGGTAGTCGGCGAGCGGTCTCCTCACGGCCACGACTCGAGCCGCGTTGAGGATCGCCAGGAGGTCGATCGCCTCTTGGGCGATGGCTCCGAGGAGCGGCGGCAGCATTCCCATCACGGCCAGCACCATGCCGATCATCGACAGGGCGATGCCCCCTACCGCGCTCTGGAGGGCGATGCGGCGCATCCGCTCTCCGATGTGGAGGAGCTCGTCGAGGCGTTCGAGAGACGAGTCCAGCACCACGGCTCCGGCGGCTTCGGAGGTGATGTCGCTCTCGCGGCCGAAGGCGACCCCGATGTGTGCTGCGGCCATGGCGGGGGCGTCGTTGATGCCGTCGCCGAGGAACAGCGTCGTTCCCTTCTCGTTCTCCCGCCGGACGATCTCCAGCTTCTCCTCCGGCGACGCCTCGGCGTGGACCTCCTCGATACCGACCCTCTCGGCGAGATACTCCACCTCGCTCGCCCGGTCGCCGGAGATGAGCATGGTGCGGGTCACGCCGTGGCGCGGGCCCAGATGGCTGATGAACTCAGCCGACCCGAGTCGGGGTTCGTCGCGGAACTGGAACGTCGCCGCGTACCGATCGTCGATGATCAGGATCGACTCCATGCCGGCTCGCCGGGGCGGAAGGGAGGAGGCCCCAGGGCCGAGGAGCTCTTCGGCGACGCGGCGGCTCGTGATCCGCACCTCTCGTCCGTCGACCGTGCCCACGAGGCCCATCCCGGGCACTTCTGCCAGGCGCTCGACGTCCGCGGCGAAGTCGGGCCCGAGCTCTTCTGTCGCCGCGTCCACGATGGCCGAGGCGAGCGGGTGCCGGGAGTAGCGTTCCAGCGCGCCGGAGAGCCGCAGCACCTCGGCTCGTTCGAACCCCGCTCCGACGTCGATCGTCGTGAGGGTGGGACGCCCGTAAGTGAGGGTCCCGGTCTTGTCGAACATCATGATCGTCGCCTTGGGGATCCGTTCGAGCACGCCGGGGTCCTTGATGATGATCGCCGACCGGGCCGCCAGGGAGATGGCGCCGACGATGGCCACCGGCACGGCGATGAGCAGGGGACATGGTGTGGCGATCACCATCACGGACAGGAACCGCTCTGGGTCCGATGAAACGACCCACCCGAGGATCCCCATCGCCAGTGCCACCACGGTGTACCAAGCGCCCAGGCGGTCGGCCATGCGCCGCATGCGGGGGCGGTTCGCTTCCGCTTCTTCGAGGACTCCGACGATCTGGGCGTAGCGGGAATCGGCGGCGGTCTTGGCGGCGCGGATGACGAGGGCGTCCTCGCCGTTGATGGCCCCGGAGAGCACCTTGGAGCCGACGGATTTCGTGATCACGTACGGCTCGCCGGTCAGGTACGACTCGTCCATCGTGCCCCGCCCGGACACCACCTCGCCGTCGACCGGGCACACCTCGTGGGGCAGGACGAGCAGATGGTCTCCCACCCGGATCTCGGACACGGGGATGTCCTCGGTCCTCCCGTTGCCACCGTCGACGAGGCGATGGGCGAGTGTCGGGGCGCGTTTGGCGAGTGCCTCGAGGACCCGCGAGGCGCGGGCGGTGGCGGCCTCCTCGAGCGCCTCCCCGCCGGAGAGCATCAGGACGATGATGGCCGCCACCAGCCACTCGTCGAGGAGGACGGCGGTGACGATGGCGAGGGCGGCCAGGAGATCGGCTCCGGGGTTGCGGGCGATCAGGTCCTTGGCGATCTCCCACACCAGGGGGATCCCGCCGATCACCACGACGGCGACGAGAGGAGCATTCCGCACCGTCTCCGAAGCGCCGGCCGCCGAAAGGATCAGCGAGGCGGCGATGGCGGCGAGCGACGCCACGGCGATGACGCCTTGGCGCGACTGGAGAAAAAGGCGGAGTCGGCTCATTCCGCCCCGAACCTTAGGGCGCCAGGTCGAGCTCCCATGTCTCGCCGATGAGATCGTGCCCGAAGCTGTGGTGCGGCTCCTCCCGGGCGAGGACGTCGTCTGGCCATCAGCCCTCGTTGCTGGAGACGGCGAAGGATCCGGCTCAGGTAACCGGGTTCCAGGTCCAATTCGCGGGCGAGGTGGGTGGCCGTCATCTCCTCTCGCTGGACGAGCTCGTAGATCGCCGTGCCAGCTCGTCTCCCATGATGATTGCCGAAGCTGATCGAAGGGTTGACGGAGGCAAGTAGTCAGGAGGTGGGGCTGATCCATAGAGTGGGGGCGTGGCATCCCCGCAGACGCTGAGCGAGAGCGATCGGCGGCTGGTGGCGGGATGGGCCGCCGACTGCGCCGAACGAGTGCTCGAGCTGTTCGAGGCGGAGGCTCCCGGCGACGACCGGCCCCGCAGGCTCATCGAGCGGGCCCGCGCCTATGCCCGGGGCGAGCTGGACACCGCTGGGGAGATCCGGCGCCGCTTCGCCGGTGGCGTCGGAGCCGGCGAGGTGGAGACCCAGGCCGCGGCGGCGGCCGCCCGCGCCGCCGGCCAGGCAGCCGCCGTGGCGCACATGGGTGCTCACGCCCTGGGGGCGGCCGCCTACGCCGTCAGGGCGGTGGCGTTGGCCCGGCCCGATCGGCCGGACCTCGTCGACGAGGAGGTCGCCTGGCAGCTCGGGCACATGACCCCCGAGGTCCGGGCTGCCCTGGCGCAGCTGCCACCGGTGGGCGAGGATCGCTCCGGACCGCTGGGCCCCGGGATGCTCTCGTCCGGCGAGCTCGGGGAGATCGTCCGCCGGCTCCAGGCGGGGATCGTTTCCGGCGCATAGCTCGACCGCGCTGTCCTGACGAGTCTGTGAAGATCGGTGGGGCTCTTCGCGGAGAAGATCTTCACAGAGGGGCCGGCGGGCTCGACGACGCTCGAAGCTCAGAGTCGGAGGCGGCCGTGAGAACAGCACGAGCATCGTTCAAAGTTCGCTTGAGCGACTCGTGGGCGAGGTGGTGGAGCCGCCAACTTCCTAGGGGGCAGCGACCGGCGTTGGGACAAGGCGGTTTTCGGTGTCGCCGTTGCCGAGTTGGCCATATTCGCCATTCCCCCAGCAGTAGGCGGCGCCGGAGGCGGCGAGCCCGCAGGTGTGATCCAGCCCGGCGGATATGGACGCGAAAGTGAGGCCGCCGGCCACCGGTGTCGGAACAAGCTGATCGTCGGTGTCGCCGTTTCCGAGTTGGCCATATTCGCCATTCCCCCAGCAGTAGGCGGCGCCGGAGGAGGTGAGCCCGCAGCTGTGGGCCCGCCCGGCGGATATGGACGCGAAAGTGAGGCCGCCGGCTACCGGTGTCGGTACGAGACGGTTGTCGGTGTCGCCGCTGCCGAGCTTGCCGTTCTGTCCACGTCCCCAGCAGTAGGCCTCGCCGGCGGGGGTGAGCCCGCAGGTGTGATCCGCCCCGGCGGTGATGTCCGTGAAGGTGAAGCCGCCGGCGACCGGTTCCGGTACGAGATGGTAGGCGGTGTCGCCTGTCCCGAGGCGGCCGTGGCCGCCGTGCCCCCAGCAGTAGGCGGCACCGGCGGGGGAGAGCCCGCAGGTGTGATCCGCCCCGGCGGATATGGCCGTGAAAGTGAGGTCACCTGCGACCGGGGTGGGGACGAGAC
>Ga0207869_1000184_pt1 | contig 58631 bp, 60 predicted proteins | sample HigsolmetaAR205D_FD_184837 | JGI IMG/M metagenome (GOLD analysis project Ga0207869, IMG submission 184837) | Ionic liquid and high solid enriched microbial communities from the Joint BioEnergy Institute, USA - AR20-5-D (SPAdes) (version 2) ...
ATACTATGACCTCTGCTGACTTCTGACGGTTCAGCTACTTATCACTAAGTAGGTTATGAAGCGTACTTCACATATCCGCCAGACCTCCCCGGGTAAGAATGTAATCTTTCCTTCCATCTATCTGCTTCATTTACTCTGTACCACCTTTGGCAGAAAGGACTTTGTTTTGTTTAGCAAACTCATCCAATGATACCTAGCCTTATATGAAGTTCGTGTTCCTCAGACCGGAAGTTTGCCGCTCGCTTCCTTCAGATTCCGCGTCACCACGGACACCCTTGCGTTAAGCTAACTGTTACTTCTGCCTTCACAGTTCGGGACTTACACCCTATAGATTACACCCATGCCAGGCGCACTAAAAAAGGAGAATTTGAGCCAGCTCAAATTCTCCTTTTCTCATTGGAAGAGGGTGTTGTCCCAGCTTCCTTTCATTTTTTATACTGCCCCTATGGCTTTTCCTTTCACAAATCTCGGACTGTTCCATAACTTCACCCATGATTTCAAGGCTGTAATAACGATGACAACACCTAAGATCAACATGATGACGGACAATACTCCATTCAATACGGAATAGCCTGCTGAAGCGGAATTCCAGTACACGTTTTTAATCATCCAGATCCCGGCAACATTGACTGAAATATAAAGGTATACCAGAGGAATGATGCAAGTTAATACATAAATTCGCTTCGTTGCAATTTTTAAGATGACCGTTGCGCCGAGCACCAGCCCGATGGAAGCCATCAACTGATTGGAGACACCGAAGAGCGTCCAGATCGGACCAATTTCTCCGGTGTACAACAAATACCCCCACATGAAGCAAGCCAATGCACTCGCAAAGATTGTACCCGGCCACCAGTCCGTGCGTTTTAATGGTTTGATCGCGTCACCCAAGAAATCTTGAATCAAGTAGCGGGCAACACGGGTACCTGCATCAATGGCAGTCAAGATGAACACCGCTTCAAACATAATGACAAATTGATAGAAATAGCCGCTCAAATGCGTAAACCATGGAACACCCGTAAAGATTTGCGTCATCCCTACGGCAAGGGACACTGCACCGCCTGTTCTTCCTTCCAAGTCGATGCCAATCGCTTGGGACAATTGCGGCAGGTTGACAACTTCCATCCCTAATGTGGCAAATACGGCCGGTGCTGCATTGATGGCGAAATAATCAGCAGGATGCAAGGAAGTGGCGGCAACGAGCGCCATGACCCCCACCAAACTTTCCACCAGCATCGCACCAAATCCCACAACCCGGATATCTTCCCATTTATCCAACATCTTCGGTGTCGTTCCGGATCCGATAAATGCATGGAAACCGGAAATGGCTCCACAAGCAATGGTAATGGATACGAAAGGCCATACCGGACCGGCAATGATTGGCCCACCGCCATGAATAAACTCAGTCACCACCGGGAATTGAATGACAGGATTCACGAAAAATACTCCGATAATCAGCGCTATGAACACTCCAATTTTCATGAAGCTGGACAAATAATCCCTTGGCGCAAGCAAAAACCAAACCGGCAACGCTGCAGCAAAAAACGCATAAATCGGTAAAATAATGGCCAAAGTTTGGCGATCCAATGTCAGCCATTCCCCAAGAACCGTTCCTTGGATATATGGACCCACAAAAACGCCGATCACCAATAAAATAAATCCGATGGCAGATGTGGCAATCAAATTTCCTGTTTTCTTATAGGCGATTCCGACCAGCATGGCAATCGGAATTGTAATGGCCACCGCGAAAGTTCCCCATGGATTCCGTTCCAACGCACCTAAAACAACCATGGAAAGGCCGGCCATCGTGATGGTAATAATGAATAACATGGCAAGACCTGTACAAAATCCTGCCACTGGCCCGAGCTCTTCCTTCATCACCTCTGAAAGCGATTTCCCTTTTTTCCGCATTGAAGCGAATAACACCACCGCATCATGCACAGCGCCGCCAATAACCGCTCCAATTAATAGCCATAACAGCCCAGGCAGATAACCGAATTGGGCGGCAAGCACAGGACCCACCAGCGGGCCGGCTGCGGCAATCGCCGCAAAGTGATGCCCGAAAGCCACCCATTTGTTCGTTGGCACGTAATCTTTTCCGTCGTTTAATTCATGGGCGGGTGTCGGCTTTTTATCATTGATCAACAACACTTTTTTTGTAAAGAAATACCCGTATAAACGGTAGCCGATGACAAGCACACAAATGGCGCCGATGACAATGGAAAGCCCATTCATAAATTTCCCCCATCACCTTGTGATTAAATTTTTTTTTAGCGTGAATCCCCTGAAAAATTCCTATTTACAAACCCCTACGTTTTTCCTTTTTGATTCCCCCTTGTATCACTTTTTTATGATTGTATGTTTTCATTTTCCCAAATATATTTATTTATTAAAAAACACCCGATAGGACGTATATTGAAACCAATCGCCCGGATTAATGCCATCATTCTTGGAAAGTTGATAGTGGATCAATGAATCGCTTGCCATGCTTTGCAACATGACGGAAGATTCTCCGCAAGTCAATAATTCGTTCACCGAAAGCCATTTCGCTTCGAATAATTCTTCTTCCTGGATGCGGATCGGCTGATTATCATTGATGGGCTTGCAGGCAAAAATGGCCATATTGTCGCTTACTTCCCCGCGGATGACCCCGGTGCGGAATCCGACCATTCCGGTGACAATGCAGTCGATCCCAGTCTCTTCTTTCACTTCTCTGAGAGCCGCTTCATCGGCCGTTTCACCGATTTGGACAAAGCCTGCAGGAATGGACCAAACGCCTTTTAATCCGCTATACTTCTTTTTTACCACAAGCCATTTCCCTTCGGAGTTGACGACGACCGCCCCAGCTCCTAACCATACATTTCCCCGATTTTTTTTCATATGTAATCCCCCTTTGTCTACTACCCACTATATTACAATTTCCAAAAGTTTTTGAACATATTGAAGTGATGAACCGCTTCCCCAAAGTATGAAAAACAATAAAAGAAGGCCGCCATTGGAGACAGCCTTTTCAAGAACCAACCTTTATTTCAGTACATACTCCGCCAAAACCCGTTGAACATTATAAATATTTGCCGTTCGATTAAAAGTTTTTTCAATCGGCAGTTCCCTTCCGGATAACCATATTTTCAATTCCGCATCCAAATCAAAAGTTCCCGCATTTTCCACTGAAAAATGTACGATACTTTTATAAGGTATGGAATGGTACTCCACTTTCTTTCCCGTCATTCCCTGTTTATCGATGAGGATCAACCGTTTATTTGTAAAAACAAACATGTCCCTGATCACTTTATATGCATGTTCCACTTTTTCCGATGATGTCAAGATTTCCTTTAATTCTTCATTGATTTTCTCAACATCCACTTCCGACGCATTGCCCATTAATCCGTCAAACAAACCCATACATTCCACCTCTTCAATTCAGTTTATTTTAGTATATAACGGATTCCTTCATTTATTTAAAGTAAGGTAAGCCCTACGTTGGAATTATACGGCAGTCATAAAACCGCAACAAAAAACCTCTTTAATTTGCAGTCCGTAACATACAAATCAAAGAGGCCAAAATCTCTTACCCTTTCTTCCCAAATCAGGGTGGCTATATTCTTTTGTGTACATGCTGTATTGCCGCAACCATGCAATCTTTCCTTAACATTCTTCCGGCGTGCCGGCCACTTTCGCCGTTCTGAAGGATGAACCGCAGCCGCAGGAAGCGATGGCGTTCGGATTGTCGATGGTGAATCCTCCGCCCATCAAAGATTGTTTATAATCGATTTTTGTGCCCATCAAAATGGGTGCATCCTGCTGTGAAACCAAAATTTTAATGCCATGTTGTTCATCGGTATAATCGTCTTCATTGATATTCTGATCAAAATTCATGCCATACGTAAGACCGCTGCATCCTCCGCCATGGATAGCCAGGCGCAAATAAGCACCTTCCTCTTCGTTATGCTTTGCCATCTCTTTGATGCGATAGGCAGCTGCTTCAGTCAATTCAATTACTCTTTTTTCCGCAGTCATCCGAATCACCTTCCTTAAACAATATAATAACAGTGAAATCCTTTTTATGACAAACAAACTGCTTTCATATTAATTAATATAATTCCTTATCAGATCCTTACTATGCAATCCATTTCAATAAACAAAAAGACAAAACGGCGTACCCCTGCAAACGAGCGGGTACACCGTTATCAATTAAGGAATCTGATTTTTCAATTAGAAAACTTGTTCTACTTCTACAATGCCGGGCACTTCTTCCAATAATGCGCGTTCGATGCCGGCTTTTAACGTGATTGTGGAGCTTGGGCATGAACCGCATGCACCCAGCAAACGCAATTTTACTACGCCGTCTTCCACATCGATGAGCTCGCAGTCGCCTCCATCACGAAGTAAGAACGGGCGCAATTTATCTAAAACTTCTTTTACTTGTTCAAATTGTTCAGCATTTGTCATCTTTCTCGACTCCTTTCATTAAAATCATTATAATGTGAACAAGAGAAAAAATCCATTATAAATCGCTCTGAAAGGGGTTATAAAATGAAGAATCAAATACCTATAATAGAAGTTTACGGCGCAGACCAAATTTGCGCCAGCTGCGTCAATGCCCCTTCTTCCAAAGATACTTATGAATGGTTGGAAGCCGCCATCAGCCGTAAATTTCCGGATCAGCCTTTTAAAATCCGCTACATTGACATCAATCAGCCATTGACGGACAAACGGGATCAGGAATACGCTGAGCGCATTCATAATGATGAATTTTTTTATCCCCTTGTCCTCATTAATGATGAAGTGGTCGGGGAAGGATATATCCAAATAAAGCCTGTATTCAAGGCACTTGAAAAATTGGGTTTCGTACCCGCTGAATAACCTGCTTCCAAACAGCCAAAAATTCGCAAGCACCCTTAAGTACTTGCGAATTTTTGCAATCAGTTATCGTTTTGGCGTTTATACATCCAAAGCAAACCAGACTTCAATAGGCGGGCGATTCTGCCGGTCATTGTTTTATCGGCAATATATACAAACCCTTGTTTTTTCCCTAATGAACCCATAAAACCTTTTAATTTGATTTCCGGCATTTTTTCCGGCAATTTTTCGCCTTTCCATCGCAATTTCAACACCTGGGAAACCCGTTCAGCTTGTTCTTCCGCCAGCTGCGCACTCGCAGGCAAATCGGATGATGCACAATCTCCGACAACATAGACATGTTCATCATCAACCAATTGGAAATATTGGTTGACAAGTGGACGGCCTTTTTTGTCTTTTTGAGCATCCATTTCCCGGACAATTTTCACTGGGCGCACACCAGCTGTCCAAACAATCGCATCCGCTTCAATCACTTCATCGTGATTGTACAATTTTCCAGGTTCCACTTTGGTGATATTCGATTCCGGAATGATTTCCACATTATTATCTTCAAACCACTCTTTTACATATTTGCTCAATTTTTCAGGAAAATCGCGCAAAATGCGTTTTGAACGGTCAAACAATTTGATTTGCAAATCGGAACGGCTCTCCCTCAATTCGCTTGCAATTTCGATTCCGCTCAAACCTGCTCCTACAATGGCCACCACCGAACCGGGAGGGAGTCCGCATAACATTTCAAAGGTTTTGCGAGAGTTTGCAATTGTTTGGATGCTTAATGTGTTTTCCTCCGCACCTGGTACACCGTGATAATCGTCCTCACATCCAAGCCCAATGACTAAATCATCATACGGTATTTCTCTGCCGTCTTCCAAATAGACTTTTTTCTCTTTGCGATCGATTTTAGTAACTTCTCCATACACTTTTTCCAATCGTTCATGCTCCGGGAAATTCACACGCACTTTTTTATCCGTTGTTGTTCCTGCTGCAAGTGCGTAAAACTCGGTTTTCAAACTATGGAACGGGTTACGGTCCACTAAAATGATCATTGTATCCTCTGGAAATTGGTTAGGCAATAAACGCAACAAAATGCGCATATTTCCATAACCGCCGCCCAATAAAACAAGTCTTTTCATAGAAAACTCCCCTAATTTATTTTGTCCAAAAAGTTCACATTTTCTACACAACCAATAGTATATAACATTGTGAGGAGTTTCACAATATTTTTTGTGAATGATTTCACAAAATCTGATTTTATTGACGAATAAGAAAATTCAGAGTAGGATTTCTTTGAGTGAGGTGAACAGAAGTGAATCCGCTGGTTGAATTTTGCATTTCCAACTTGGCCATGGGATCGCAAGAAACTTATGATGTTTTGGAAAACGATCCGAATATCGATGTGCTTGAATATGGTTGCTTAAGTTATTGTTCACGATGCGCCGAAAAATTGTATGCGCTCGTGAATGGAGATATAGTCGAAGCTGATACACCTGAAGAATTGACCAAAAAAATATATCAACATATTGAAGAAAATCCGCTTTTTTAATGCAATAAATGGGGGGCTGTTTTGAAAATGGACAGCCCCTTTATGTTTTTCTAAATCTCCAAACCGCTTAAATCGTCTACAACATAAGTCGGTTGCAGCTCTTTTTCTTTCACGGTCTCCGTTCTCACAACCCCGGTATTGACATGGACGGTATCACAACCGAAACGGATTCCGCATAAAATATCCGTATCGTAATTGTCTCCAATCATCAGCATCTCTTCTTTCGCATACCCGTATTCCTGCCGGATCATGTCGAGCATCACCGGCGACGGCTTCCCCATAAAAACCGGCTCCACATTGCACACTTGGCTGACAAGCTTGACAAACGATCCGTTTCCAGGGTGGAATCCTTCCTCCGTCGGAAACCGGATATCCTCATTTGTTCCAATTAATGCGGCTCCATTTTGTACCGCAAGACAAGCCTTGGTCAGCTTGTCATAAGTAATTTCCCGGTCAATGCCCATCACCACCACATCGGGTTGCTCTTCCACCACCGCAATATTTTGCTGCTTGAAGGCATGGCGGATGCCATCCTGTCCAATGACAAACACTTTCGCCTTCCCGAAATGTTCCCTCACATATTTGGCGGTCACTAAGGCGCTTGAATAGATTTGTTTTTCTGAAGCATCCACCCCGAATTGCCGGAGCGTTTCTTTAATTTGGGACGGCGTTTTCGAAGAGTTATTCGTTACAAAAAAGACGTCCAACCGCTTTTTTTGTAATTGATGAATAAAATCTACCGCACTCGGGATGGCTTTCTTGCCACGGTAAATGGTGCCATCCAAATCAAAACAGAAAGCCCGATACCGTTTCATTCATGATCCTCCGGTAAGAATGCCGAAACGGGTCCCAGTTCATTTTCCAAATATTGAGTGACTTCCCCTGAAAAAGTTTTTAAATACGGCACTGTATTTTTCAATACCTCGTACACTTTCTCAATATCCACTTGTATAAATTCACGGACGAGGTTTTTGCGCAAACTGATCAACTCTTTGAACGGTTTTTCTTTCTCTGCGGCGATCACTTTCTCATCGATTAAAATGTCAATGATATCATCATAGCTTCCCGGATCTCTCATGATAAATCCGTCGATCATCAAGTTTCCGACATCGATAACCGATTCGATGGCATTATGGGCGATGCGCTCCAACGCCAATTTTGTTATATCATCTTTTAGCCAGTCCTGCTTTTGTTCAAAAATGGAGATGATTTCATCCAAATATTTTAATGTGCTTGTGATTTTTTTTCGGTCTACGAAATACATGACAAATGCCTCCAATTCGAAAAGTTGATTGATGTCTCGTTTCTATAGTAACATATTGTGTAGTATTGGAAGGAGAACAAAACTGCGATGGAACGTTTTTTCTTATATGATGATGTGGAAGATACAAAAACACGGTTCGTCAGCTTTACCGGCAGAAGTTTGCGCTATGATTTGGCCATTGTCCAATCCACAAAATTCTATGGAAAAGTGCTCGTTTTGGATATGCAATCCAGCCGCTTTGCCATCATCGGACCCGACGATTTGGAAGAGCCCGGCTATTTGGAATATGTTTTTAATAAAACGGAAGAAGAAGCTGAAGACTTGAGAGAATATTTAATGGAATTATTATCATAATAAACAGGCCATCTCCCGATTTGGAGATGGCCTGTTGGTTTTATGATCGCTTATCGTAAGAATGTCCATTTGGAGCTGATACATGCTTCTCTTGCGGCACACGGCCAATTTTCTTCAAAATGAAATAAGCACAGCCAAAATTGCAATACTCGAATAAATAATCTTGCACAGTGCTTATTTTATTGTCATAAGTGGATTTTTGATTGCGGTCATCAAAAAACCCCTTCAGTCTTAACTGGCCATATCCCCAATCGCCGACAATATAATCGTACTTTGCCAATACATCCGTATAACGGTTCACGAAGGCTTCCCCTTGGAATCCGTCACGATAATTCTCGATCAATTCATAAGCAATCCCATCGACCAATATCATCCATACACCTCCAATTCCAAGACGCTTACATTTCGGCTTGGAGTTGTCGAGTTTTCGTTGCTTCATTCACTTGTTCATCCGCATGATAACTGCTTCGAACCAATGGACCCGCTTCGCAATGTTTGAAGCCTTTTTCCATGGCTATTTTTCGGAGCTTTCCGAATTCCAATGGCGTATAGTATTTTTTTACAGGCAAATGTTTTTTCGTCGGCTGCAAATATTGGCCGATCGTCATGATATCCACATTGTTCGCCCGCAAATCATCCATAACTTCCAAAATTTCATCCCACGTTTCACCGAGACCGATCATTAAGGAAGATTTTGTCGGGATATCCGGTTGCATTTCTTTCGCTCTGCGCAAAAATTCCAGCGAACGGTCATACGTGGCGCGGGCACGCACCCGTGGGGTAAGTCTTCTGACTGTTTCAATATTATGGTTCAATATATCTGGTCTTGCTTCCATAAGGATTTGCAAATTCTCTTCCTTTCCGCCTAAATCGGAAGGAAGTACTTCAATGGATGTTTGTGGCGATTTGCGGCGAATCGCACGAATCGTTTCGGCCATGATGCCGGCCCCGCCGTCTTTCAGATCGTCCCGGGCCACCATTGTAATCACCACGTGTTTTAAGTTCATAATTTTCACGGAATCAGCCACACGTTCCGGCTCTTCCAAATCCAGCTCTGTAGGAAGCCCCGTCTTCACCGCACAGAATCGGCAGGCGCGGGTGCAAACAGAACCCAGGATCATCATCGTAGCCGTCCTTCTTTCTCCCCAACATTCATGAATGTTGGGGCAGCGGGCTTCTTCACAAACGGTATGCAAGTTTTTTTCCCGCATCAACTTTTTTAAATCTCTATATTCTTCATTCGTATTAAGCTTTATTTTCAACCATTCGGGTTTTCTCAAAATTTCTTTTCCGCTCACTTTGTATCAGCCCCTATCCATGAAGAAAAAATGGTTTTACCTACTACTTGTCAATATAACATGATAATGGTTTTGCAACAACTGACAATATCGCAAGTCCGAGAAAAAATTCTTATTATTCATATGGAACCGGCACTTCTACAGAAGGTTGCGCCCCATCTCCACCGTTTGTATAAATATTCGGCACTTGGCTTCTCGTCAATCCAATGGCCACCGGGATGGATTGTTCCACCGTTGTCGTTTTGCTGGCGAATGGAACAATGATTTGAACATTCACTTTAAAATTAATGCTGATTTCTACAAGCGCATTATTAATTCCGAACTCTGTAATCTTAGTGGAAACATCGCTTGCCACATTTCCAATGATATGGAATCGGATAGGCACTTTTGGCCCCAAGTTGCCCAAAAGAGGCAAATTCAATGCCTGGGCGATCGGCACAAGGAATACGATTCCATCCCCTTTTTGAATTTCATCCACATCATATTCCACATTATCCAAGTCGGGAAGTTGGGATAAGTCTCCCTTTTCCGCCATTTCAAGATGTTCTTTCACGAGGGTGGTCGTTTCCGCACGGACCTGGTTGATGATTTCGGTATTGAATTTTGTCGTCAGCATATAATCGGATTCGGTCGGCAAATCTTCTATAATCTCGTTGATGTCCAACACGCTCGATGTTCTGGCATTAATCGCTTTGCTGACGACATGGGAAGCGATCTTCCTCGTCTGCACTTCAGCATAATCCAAGTATATAGGCATTAAACGGGAATTTAAAAAATATAAAAATAATACCAACGTGAGAACAAAACTCATCAGAAATAGAGCAAAACGGTTCGATCTTTTCCTTCTTTTCGGCGCCCTGAACATCATTCTGCGAGGTCTTCGTGAAAACAAAAAATCTCCTCCTAGCAAATTTTATGACCAGGAGAAGATGACTATTCAAACACCCATTCTTTGCGCTCTTTGAACAAAACAATATATGATCCAAACATCGGAACGCCAATTTCTTTAGAGATGCCTTTTACAATACTCGATGAGCACATCCCTCAGAAAGTAAGGCAAATAATATTTCTTTTTTGCATATTTGAAATTAGGGAAGAAATAGCCAAAGGTGAACATATCAAGGGTCGCCAATTGATAAGTTTTATTCAAATCGCAAATTTCCCCACGTACGATTAATTCGCGATTTTGATTGACCGAAAATTCATAGGTCAAAATCTTGCCGAAAATTAATCCTCTAAAGCCCAGCCCCTTCAGTTCAAGCTGCGACCACTCTTCATTTTTCGCCTGCAGATACACTTCTTTCAGCTGACGGCCTGTCAATTCCACCACACACAAATTGATTGGATGAGGCAAAATCCGGTGAATATCATATTTGCTCACATTCCCTTTTTTCAAGCCATCCAAAAAGATGCCCGCGTTGAACATCGCACAATCGGCACCCGTATGTTCCAATACCGCTTTCGCAAAAAGCCTGGAAATCTGGGAATGATGGAACCATTCCTTATTATAACTTTTCGCCGATTGGAAAATGGTTTCGTCCATCAACTCTTTTCCCGTCTTGGCCAACTGTTCAAGAAACTCCAATTCCCCCTCGATTTCCGGCAACAACGCATTATCAATCACCATTTCTTCTTTGCGGATGATTTTTTTCCGTTCATGATCAAATTGGATCATTAAATGCCCAGTATAGGCCCCGAATTTTCCGCAGCCTGTGAGCAATACTCCATTCACCCATTTTCCTTCTTCCAAAAAATGATGGGTGTGGGCGCCAAAAATCACATCCAATTCGGGGCATTCCTGAGCCAATAATTCATCTTCCGTAATCCCCAAATGGGACAGGCACAACAGAATATCCACTTCTTTTCTCAATTCTTTGGCAACCGCTTTAATCTCATTTCTCGGCTCCGTAATATCCCAATGAAGCTCTCGATAAAATAATTCATAAAAAGCTGTGGCACCAATCACGCCAATTTTTGTACCGTATTTCGTCCTTAAAATGGTATAAGGTTTCAGCCACTTGGGATTCTCCCGGTTTGCCGCCTGCAAATTGGCGACGACCACCTCGAAATCCGCTTCATCATATAGATGATAAAGCTCCTCAAAAGCCAATGTGATCCCTTCATTATTGCCGATCGTCACCACATCATACCCGGCTTCATTCAATAACTTTACATTCCCCATACCGAGTGTCGCTTCCGTATAAATATTGGAACGGTCCAAATGGTCGCCAATATCGAATAAAAAACTGGGCTCCCCTTTTTCGGCATAAGCAAGACGCTCGTTGCGAATGAAATATTGTGAACGCAGCCAATATTCGAAATGGCTATGTATGTCATTGGTATGATAAAAATGAATCGTTTCAAGCAAACTGCTCACCATCTCTCAACATTAAACTAGCCCTTCTATTATAGAACGGACGCCGATCAACACCATAACGATTTGCAACACAAGCACAACCGTTTTTGATTTCAGCCGTTTGTTTAAAGCCGATCCCAATTTTGCTCCGACATAAGCTCCGATAATGACAGGAACGGTATAATGCCATGGAACATTCCCCAAATAAATATGGCTCAAGGAATTAACAATGGATGTCAAAAACACCATAAACATGGACGTCGCGACTGCAACATGCGGCGGGAAACGGAACAACATCACCATTGCCGGAACCATTAATGATCCCCCGCCAATGCCGAATAAACCCGAAATCATTCCGACAAAAAAAGAAAAGACAAATGCAAACCATATCGGGTATCCGTATTCAAAAGTTTGCCCTTGGCGATCGGTAAAACTTCTTTTTAACCCGTGTTCAAGAAACCAGTGAATCGGTTTCAATTTGTCCCGAACAAATAATATCGCTGACAAAACGATCAATAAAATACCGAAATACAGATTAAATGAATCAATATTCAATCCCTTGTTCAACCATGCCCCCAAAACCGCCCCGGGCGCGCTTCCGATAAAAAAAATCAATCCGCTGACGAAATCCACCTGCTTTGATCTCATGTAGGAAATCGTTGATGATAACCCGATAAAAATCATCATTATGACGGATAAACCGACAACCCGCTGTGGCGTAATGTCCGGGAAAAAATTCAAATTGATTCCGAAATACAACGTTGCCGGGATCAGAATGACTCCCCCACCCAATCCGACAAGCGATCCCAGTATTCCGGCACAAAGCGCAATGACTGCGAGAAGCAAATATTCCATTAAAATTCCCCTTCGAAAAGATTTAATTGTTTCGGTGCAAGCCCCTCATATTCTATCTTTAATATTTCCTGAAGCGATTTGGCGTTATTTGCGGCATGGTGTCCGGAATTGTTGTTAAACAGCACGTACACTTCTTCCGCATCCGCTTCCAATTCTCTAATGGATTTTGCCAATTCTTCCAATTCCGCTTTGCTATAGTCATATAGAAAGCGTACTTCTCTCCAGTTGGGTGCACCATTATTTCTCCATCCAAAAACATTTCTCCCGTGAAGACGCACCAATGCTTTCTTGTTCGTCGCTTTCGGAACAAACGGCACCGAACCGATACCTGCCTGCGGTTCATCGCAGACGGTATGGATGAAGCCATTCTCCCTCAAAAATTGGATCGTCGCCTCTTCCCTGCCCTGCTGAAACCAGGTCTGATTGCGGAATTCAATGGCGATTGGGAACTCCTCCAATTGCTTTTTTATATACAAAAGATACTTTACATTTTGAGAAGTGCAATCAAACCATGGCGGAAATTGGGCAAGGATCATCCCCAATTTATTGAACTTTTGAAAAGCATTGGCACACTGTCGGAATGCTTCAAACATTTCCCTTTGGTCCTGATAAGGAAGCTCATCTCTCTTATGGCCGGTCATCCCTTGATACGCCTTGACGATAAATTGAAAATTTTCCGGCGTTTCTTCCACCCATTTTTCAACGTTTTTCACCGATGGAATGGCATAGAAGGATGTATCGACCTCAACGATTGGAAAATGGCCGCTATAATCAAAGAGTTTATCTTTCTTCGCGGAATTTTCCCGATAAAGGGAAGGATGGTCCCCCCATCCAGTAAGACCAATTTTAATCATTTCTTCCTCTCCATTTTATCTCATTTTTACATATATAAAAAAGTATAAACGATTATACAAAAAAGTTCGATTACGCGATACGTAACCGAACTTTTCCTGAAAAAAAGGGGATGTAAGAGTATTTGTCATAAAAGGGTTGAAGACACAAAATGCGATCCTGGCAATATATTACGAATTTACACTACTCATAAAATTATTGAGTAATGAGGGCCCGATCCGTAACTTTCTGCAATTGGTCATCCAAGCGGCGAATGGCTTCATCAGCGATTTGATATTTACCGTTATCCAATCGTTCCACTTGCTGATCCAATACAAATACGGATTTCAATATTTCAGTTGCGCCAAGAACAGAAATGACCGGTTTTAACGCATATTCAATGGAAAGCAAATGGCCAAAGGAACCGCCTATTGCAATTGGGATCACCGTTTTATTTTCCAATCCATTTTGTGGAATCAAATCCAAATATGTTTTTAAGATTCCTGTATAAGAAGCTTTAAAGATCGGTGTTAAAATAACGACAATATCAGCTTCTTCAACAAGTTTGTTGGCTTTTTGAATTTCTTCACTTGCAAAATTGATAAGAATTAAATCTTGCGCCGGCAATTCATGAACATAAATGGAGTTTGTTTGAATATTCCCTTTCGTCAGATAATTTTCCACATACTCATGAATTCCTGTCAAACGGGATGACTTTTTATTGCTGCCATTAATAATCACTGCTTTTTTCACCATAATCAATTCCTCCTAAAATGAAATCTCAATCAACATTGACTGCAGATGTTTGAATGTCTCCTCCATGGGGGCCAAAGAAAGTGCGATGCCACCTATTTTCCTTCTCTTTGCAAGCCGTTTAAGAAATAAACGTTCTGCAGTCGTGCAAGCTTCTTCTAAATGTGGATAACCCGATAATCCTTTTTTTCCTACCGGTTTTTATCTTATATATCTTATAAAAATACTAAGTATTAAGCGTGTATAATTTGTTCGTAAAACGCTGATGTTGCCAAAAATCTTCTAAAGCTTTCGTCAAACCACCCGGTCCAAATTTGACCTTTTCTTTGGTTGAACAGCTATAAAGCATGAACAGCAAAATTTTTTCTCTTCTTGCCAAAATATTGATGATGCCTTTTCGATAAAACCATTGATCGATTGTATTATAAATTCCTTTATTAACGGAAAATTGCTGTTCACAATATTGGGAAAACTGTAAATCAGGCAAATGCAGTAGTTCGTTGTATTTTTTCATGGCCACCACCCTCCCCATTGAATGATTGAAATTGGGAACGAGCATATAATACATCCTTTTCAATTTGACCGCTCAATTCTTCGATGCCATTAAACTTTTTTTCCTTTCTGACAAAAAAGGCGGGTTCCACCGTGAGATATTTGCCATATAAATTTTCATGAAAATCAAAAATGTGGACTTCTACCGTTTGATGATTTCCATCATTAAATGTCGGGCGAGTGCCAATGTTCATGATTCCTGCATATTTTCTTTTTTCAATGTATATGAAGACTCCATAGACACCCCCCTCCAACTTTATTTCTCCTAATGTATTTAAGTTCGCCGTTGGAAAACCCAATTGTTTTCCAAGTTGCTTTCCTTTTTTCACTTGGCCAACGATAAATCTTTCCCTTGGATGACTTAATGCGTTCATTTGCACCCTCCATTGAAGATGTTAAAAAATTAAGCCCCCTAAATAGTGGTTACTATTTAGACGGCCTCTAGTATATCTAGTCGGACTAAATGATTCATTTTTTACAATATAATACATAATTTCCGAGTAGTCAAGTGTGTTTTATAGGTTTTTAAAATAAAAAATTTTCCGCATTTGATATCCAATGTTTAAGCAGGGACAATAAATCCCCATTTCTTTTATTTTACTTGGTTATCATTTTCTCCATATTGTCTCGCAATGTTTGTTCCGTCAATTCTCCATTGATTTCTTCCATGATTTCTCCATCTTTAATAAATAATGTAATTGGCAAATTTAATACCCCTTATGTTTTGGACACTTGTTCGTCACGATCCAATAAAATTGGAAAACTTACATTATTTTTGGAGATAAATGAATGGACGAAAAGCGCAGGTTCTCCAACATTAATAGCCAGCACTTCAATGCCTTGATCTTGAAATTCTTGATATGCTTTTTCAATCGTTGGCATTTCCTTTTGACATGGAGGGCAATAAGTGGCCCAAAAATTGACGACCACTCCGCTTCCTGAATAATCTGAAAGGCTGTGGATATTCCCATCGAGGTCTTTTAATGTGAATTCGGGTGCTATGGCTGCGCCTTTCGTCTGATTGTTTTCCGCATCATGAAAAAAATGAATATACACTAAATAACTGATCAGAACTAATGGAATTAAATAACCCGACTTTTTCAATCCACTCTTGATCGATTTGGCCATCCGCTTCACTCCAACATGTAGTAACTCGCCTTTCCCAAATTTGATGACTTTATTAAAAATCCCTATTCCGAAGCAAGAAATAGGGATCTTCAGTTTAACTTACTCCATTCAAAAACGATTACTCGCTTTTGAAATTCATCCAGAATAAAATCCGCTTCTTTATTTTTTCAAATGCAAGAATAATCGTCAGAATAATGACCGCATTAAATATAATGCCCGCCAACACATAATCATATTGGGAAAAGTCTGTATAGTACAATACAAAATGCCCCATTCCTGATTGGGCGCCAAACATTTCCGCCATGATCAAAACGATAAAAGACAATGTGAGCGCCGTTCCTGTACTGCTTAAAATATATGGGGCGCTTGCCGGCAAAACAAATTTCCAAATGAAATCTTTCCCTTTCAATCCGATCATCTTCGCGTTATCCCAATAATGTTTATCAATAAGCACGACTCCCTGGATGGTTCCGAGAAATATCGGCCAGAACGCCCCTATAAACAAAATCGCGATGGAAGCCGTTTTAAACGTCGGCAATAATGCGATGGCGTATGGAATAAACAACGTTGGCGGAAGGGGGCTTAAAATATGGAAGAAAGGGGAAAAGATTTCCCGGGCATTGGGCCGGAGTCCGAAAAAGACTCCTCCACCGATTCCTAAAATCAATGCCAAAGCGAGGGCGGGCACCAACAGCCCCATGGAACTCGCGAATCCTTTCACCATCTCATCAAAGGCATCCGCAAAAGCGCCCGCAATCGCTGTAATTGGAGGAAATATGACAGGATTTAGCAAATTGCTGAATCCTGTCATATATACCCATATCAAAATTAATGCCAGAAAAATGGCCAGCGTAATCGAGTAATGTTTTAGGTGTCTTTTCATCAATCCACCCCATTATCATAAATTTTGTTGTTTATAACGTTCCAACACTTGTTGATAATATTCATCATCCGGATTTTCAGCGATTAATTCCTCCAAGGCTTCCTCATAGAATTTCAGATTAAAATGTTTATTCAAATCGATATTTTGGGCTTCGCCTTCAATGTAGCCGAGACCTTTCATTTGTTTCCACAATTCTTCCACCTGATGCTTATGGGGATCCGCCGAGTTGATTAAGTGTTCTTCGTTGACAATTTCATTCACTTGTTCATCCGGCAAATTAAAGCGTTCTTTGGAAGCCTCCACGACAATTTGCGGATTTTCCAGCTTTACTCGTTCTGCTTTGATTAATCCTTTTAAGAATTTTTTGAATGCGATTTGTTGATCTTCTGTGTAATCCCCGTGCGTCACTACCCGGCAGCATACATGTCCAGGCTGTACATCATTGCTCCACGCAAAAGGTACCAAACCCGCTTCCGTTGCTTGCGTTAAAAATCCGGAAAGCGAAAATGCCGCATCCACTTTACGGGCAGCTGCCGCTTCAATCAGATTGGCATTTGATTTAAATTCAACAAACTTCACGTCTTTTTCAATATCCAAACCGGCATTTAATAAAGCATTTTTAAATATAATATCCGGTACGCTGAGTCTGACTGTACCAATCGTTTTTCCTTTGAAATCGGCAAACGTTTTATATTGATCGGCATCTTCTTTCGGTACATAAACGGGATGTCCTCCCTCCATATGACCTCCGATAATGTTCAAGTCCGCCCCTTTTGCGATAAATGCTAATGGAGTCGTTGTTCCAAAGGTTAAACCAATATCAATTTTATTAGTTTGCAATGCATTGATGCCTTCTGTCGAAGCATTGAATGGAACCAGCTCAACTTCCAAATTCTCTTCTTCAAAAAATCCTTCATGAATGGCAATGTCCGCTAATGGAGCTCCATTCATTTTTAAATATCCGACTTTTAAGTGGTATTGTTTATCATCTTTGCTGCCTGTTGTGCTTTCCGTTTCATTTGCATTTTGTTTGGATCCGCATGCTGCCAAAATTACTGAGAATGTAAATACTATCACTATTAACAGGAATTGCCTATAATGGGATTTCATTCAGATTCCTCTTCCATCCTTTACCACTTCACTTTGACTCAATTTTTCAAAGATTCCTTTATTCATTACATTTAATAAATGATCGCGGAATTCGGTAAATTCGGTACTTTCAAATAGCTCGTCCCGTTTTCTCGGTTTTTCGAATGGAACATCGATACACTCCAAAATCTTACCTGGAGGGCCAGGTGAAAACATGACAATCCGATCCGCCAACATAATGGCTTCTTCCGCGTCATGGGTTACAAAAATAACGGTTTTCTTTTGCGTTTGGTTAATTTGTAATAAAAGTTCCTGCAGCTGAATTCTTGTAATGGGGTCCAACGCACCAAAAGGTTCATCCATCACCAGCAAATCCGCCCCCATGGATAATGCCCTTGCTATGGCCGCCCGCTGCCGCATCCCCCCGGACATTTCACCCGGATATTTCTTGGCTGCATGCCCCAACTGAACCAAGGCCAAATACTGCTCCGCCAATTCAAACAGTTCTTTTTTCGATTTTTTTCCTTTCCACTTCTTCTTTAAAGCGAGCACAATATTTTCCTCGGCCGTCAGCCAGGGGAAAAGGGAATAGTCCTGGAATACGACCGCCAAATCAGGCATTTCTTTCGCCAAATTCTGATTATCAATTAAAATCTCACCGGATTTCGGTTTTTCGAGATTGGAAAGCAATCGCAGAAAGGTGCTCTTTCCTGAACCGCTCGGCCCCATCAATACAATGAATTCCCCTTCTCTTACTTGCAAATTGATATCTTTTAATATTTCTGTTTCCCCATAACCAAAATTTACATTCTTTACTTCAATTTTAATGGGCGCTAATATTTGATCGGGTTTCTTCGTTTCTTCCAATACTTGCACGAACTGTATACCCCCTTCCCACTTATTAAACTAATTAAATAGAAATAGTAGGTTTTATAAAAAATTTATACGTTTACTGTTGATAGACTCGGATAATCCAATCCCAATTTTTCCCGTAAAGTCCCGTCCGCATACTCCGTTTGGACGAGCCCCCGCTCTTGTAAAACCGGAATTGCATAGTCCACAAAATCTTTTATGCCCCCAGGGAAATAAGGGAATTTGATATTGAAGCCGTCCGCAGCCCCATTTAAGTACCAGTCGCTTAGTGTATCCGCAACTTGTTCCCCTGAACCGACTACAAACAAATGGCCTTGCGTCGCTACGAAATAACGGGCCAATTCTTTAATGGTATAATTTCTTTCCCTTGCCAAATCGGATAATAATTTAAATCTTCCTTTTTCCCCATTCACCTGGTCCACCTCTTTTAATTCCGGCATCGGATCATCAGGTGAATATTGGGATAAGTCATGGTCAACATACCGGGATAACCAGCCAATCCCCAACTGTGGAAGAATCAGTTCCTGGAAATGCTCGAACTTTTCGATTGCTTCTTTCTCGGTTTTTCCAACAAACGGAACGATTCCCGGCATAATTTTGAAATGCTCCGGATTGCGTCCGTAAACTGCCACTTTCCGTTTAATAGTTCGATAAACCGCTTTTCCTTCCTCCACAGTGGAAGGTGCAAGAGTAAATAAAATATCCGCATGCTTAACGGCGAATTCCCGGCCTTTGTCAGAAGCGCTGGCTGTTACCAAAAGTGGATACCCTTGCGGCGGTCTTGGAATATTAATAGGACCCCTCACTTTAAAATACTTTCCTTCATGATAGATTGGGTGGATTTTCTTTTCATCCAAAAAAATGCCATTTTCCCGGTCGAATAAAAGGGTATCTTTTTCCCAACTGTCCCATAACTTTTTCGTCACTTCGACAAACTCATCGGCCCGTTCATACCGAATGGAATGATCCAATTGTTCTTCCAATCCGAAATTTGCCGCTTCATGATCATGGGCGGTCGTCACAATGTTCCATGCCGCCCGGCCGCCGCTCATATGATCAATCGTAGCGAACTGTCTTGCCACATTAAAAGGATGGGTAAACGTAGTGGATAGTGTCGCTACTAATCCAATATTTTTTGTAATTGAAGCGAGCGAAGCCATCATTGTTGTTGCTTCCAACCGGATTTGAGGCGTATAGGCAATATCTTCTTCATTATGCGCCAATACATCGGCTAAAAAGATAATATCGAATTTTCCTTTTTCAGAAAGCTCTGCGATTTCCTTATAAAGAGAAAGGCTTGTCACCTCTTCCGTTTTTGTTTCAGGATATCGCCATGCAGCCAAATGATGTCCTAGAAAGGTTTGAAAAAATGATCCTAAAAGCATACGTTTTTGATTTGTCATCTATCATTCTCCTTTATACCAATTCCTTTGTTTTATTTGAATTTTGGTAATCCTGGATTGCTGCGTTCGCAATTTGCCTGATCACCATATCATCCAATGGCGGATTGAAGGCCCCGCACTGAACATCTCTGAAATATCTTTCCAGAGGAATGTCTTTGGACAATGAATGTCCTCCCGCAATTTGCATGGCCAACTCCACTATTTTTTTGGCATGATTGCATACCGTATATTTGGTGATGGCGACTTCATTGCTTAGCTGATCCCGGAGGTGCTCATTTTTGTCCCACTTTTCTGCGATACTATATAAAATGAACCTTGAAGCTGCAATCAGCGCTTCAATTTCCCCTATTTTTTGTTGGACATGGGGCGCTTCAAAGATATATCCCCCTAAACTGGGAGAATATTTTTCATGGACATATTTTAAGATGAAATCTCTTGCCGCGGTTGCAATTCCCAAATAAATCGCAGGCAATTGCAATGTGTATGCGCTGCTATAACCAATGAAACGGTTCGGTTTTCCCTTTTCCGAATATGCAAGCAAGGCTTCATCCGGAACAAAAACATTATTTAACTGGATATCCATGCTTCCGGTTCCTCTCATGCCAAGAACATTCCACGTATCAATGATTTCCACGGAGTCATTTTTTTCGATTAAAAATTCGGCGACTTTATCTTCTTCTTCCACATATGCCAGGACCGTAAAATGTTTTACTATCGGCGCAAGGGTAGCAAATGCCTTTCTACCATTAATGACATATCCGCCTTGCACCTTCCTTGCGATGGTCGATGGGTTTGATCCTCTGACAATATTTCCAGCCGCCCTTTCAGTGGCATAGACATTCAAGACCAGACCTTCTTCCACTGCCGCTCTGCACAATTTAGCAAAAATTTCTTCTTTCCACGGTCTAAAATATCGCAGGCTAAAAAATGTCATCAGATGCCAGCCTACTGCAAGAGCTGTGGAACCGGACGCTTTTGCCAACCGTTCCTGAACGAGTAATATCTCGTATAAAGATAATTCATCGCCGCCATATTCTTTTGGAATGACCAATTTCAAATAGCCTTCTTTTTTCAAAATCTCAAAATGTTCAAAGGGAAACTCCCCCGTTTCATCATATTGCCCCGCAGTTTCGCCAATCTGCTCGGCGACACGTTCCGCATACTCTACCAACTGTTGATCTCTTTCATTTCGGATCGTTTGATTTGCTCGATTCATTTTCACCGCTTCCTTCAATGGTTTGATATAAAGCTAAATAGAAAAATCTTCCGGTATGAACACTTTCAATTGTTTTGGCCGGACATATACAACATCGCCTTTTTGAATATTCAAGTTTTTATATTGTTCCTTCGGCAATTCCGCCTCCAAATATTCTCCGTTATCTTCCCTTTTCAATTCGATTCGTGCGGTTGGTCCAACAATGTGGATAAAAGTGATTTTCGCTGCAACGGTTTCATTATCCACTTTTTCCTTCTCGATTTGGATGTCGTGAGGACGAACGTATCCAACGGCTTCATCATGTGAATCCAAATAATGGGGAGCGTTAATTTCAAATTGGCCTTGTCTCAACTTTCCATTGTGCAAACGGCCTCTGAAGATATTCACATTTCCCAAGAAATCATATACAAACGGACTTTTCGGATTTTCATACACTTCATCCGGAGTGCCGATTTGTTCGATTTTCCCGTTGTTCATCACGATGATGCGGTCCGCCACATCCAGCGCTTCTTCCTGATCATGGGTAACAAAAATGCTTGTCACATGAAACTCATTGTGCAACTGACGCAGCCATCTGCGCAGCTCCTTCCGCACCTTTGCATCCAACGCGCCAAACGGTTCATCAAGCAATAGCACTTTCGGTTCCACCGCAAGAGCTCTTGCCAATGCGACTCTTTGACGTTGACCACCTGAAAGTTGGGAAGGGTAGCGATCATGGAAATTTTCCAGTTTCACCAGTTTCAACAACTCATTGACTTTTCTCTTGATTTCCTGTTTTGAGGGACGTGTCTTTCTTGGACGGACTTTTAACCCGTAAGCCACATTTTCAAATACCGTCATGTGCCGGAACAAAGCGTAATGTTGAAACACAAAGCCCACTTTCCGCTCTTTCGGGCTGACATCGGTAATGTTCTCCCCATCGAATAAAATTGTTCCTTCATCCAGCCCCTCCAGTCCTGCAAGAATGCGCAACAGCGTCGTTTTCCCGGATCCGGATGGGCCCAGTAATGCAATCAATTCCCCCGATTTGATATCAATTGAAATATCTTTCAAAGCCTGAAAGGAACCAAAGGCTTTTGATACATTTTTGATTTGAATCCCCATAAGAATCCCCCTATATATCTTTCGCTTTCCATGAAACGATGTTTTTAATGATAATCGTGATGATCGCTAAAATTGACATTAAAGAAGCTACGGCAAAAGCGGCGGTAAACTGGTATTCGTTATATAAAATTTCGATATGTAACGGCATCGTATTCGTCTGTCCACGAATATGCCCCGATACGACTGAAACAGCGCCGAACTCTCCGATGGCACGGGCATTACATAAAATCAGGCCGTACAATAATCCCCATTTAATGTTCGGCAATGTGACATGGAGGAAAGTTTTCCATCCGCTTGCGCCCAATGAAATAGAAGCTTCTTCTTCCGTAATCCCTTGTGTTTGCATGAGAGGAATCAACTCCCTTGCAACGAAAGGGAATGTGACAAACAATGTGGCAAGGATAATCCCCGGCAACGCAAAGACGATTTTAATATCATGTTCAAACAGCCAATCACCGAACAATCCTTGCGCCCCAAATAGCAAAATAAAAATCAGCCCTGCAATGACGGGGGAAACGGCAAAGGGCATATCAATGAGTGTAATTAAAAGATTTTTTCCCTTGAAGGAAAATTTCGTGATCGCCCATGCAGCGGCAATGCCAAAAATTGCGTTCAATGGAACGACAATGAGCGCCACTGTAATGGTCAATTTAATCGCTGCCAGCGCATCCGGATGGACGATGGAAGCTACATAAGTTTCCCAGCCTTTTTCAAATGCGGTCACAAAAATCGAAATCAATGGAAGAATTAAAAAAAGGCTGATATACAGTAATGAAATGGCGATCAGCGACCATTTCACAATAGTCGATTCCTTCAATGGATATGGACTCACCGCTTTTTTCACAATGGGTATTTCCCGGTTGACATCCAAGGGTTTTGTCATAAAATGCCCTCCTTCCTAGTAATTGAATTTCCGGTTCATTCTCCATTGGATGAGATTAATGATCAGTAGTGCGACAAATGAACCGACAAGCATGACAACAGCGATGGCGGTAGCTCCAACGTAGTCGTATTGTTCAAGTTTTGTCATGATAATGAGCGGTGTGATTTCCGTTTTCATTGGCATATTCCCCGCAATAAATACAACCGAACCATATTCACCAATCGCTCTTGAAAAGGCCAAAGCAAATCCTGTGATCATGGCCGGATACAGTTCAGGCAAAATCACTTTCACAAAGGTTTGGAACCGGTTCGCACCGAGGCTTGCAGATGCTTCCTCCACCTCTCTGCTCAGATTTTGCAAGACCGGTTGAACTGTCCGGACAACAAATGGCAACCCGATAAATGTGAGGGCAATGACAATGCCAAGCGGCGTATACGCAATTTTAAAATCAAAAAATTGTCCAATCCATCCGCTTGGGGCATAAAGTGCCGTCAACGCGATCCCTGCAACCGCAGTTGGCAACGCAAAAGGCAAATCTACAAGCCCATCGATGATTTTCTTTCCCGGAAAATCATATCGGGTAAGCACCCATGCAATAATCGTCCCGAAAATCACATTGACCATCCCGGCAGCCAAAGCACTGCCAAAACTCAATTTATAAGAAGCCACTGCCCGGGGATGGGTGATGGTTTCGTAAAATTCGCTCCAACTCATCGAAAGCGTATTTATTACAATCATTGATAATGGGAGCAAAACAATCATGCTCAAATAGAGCATTGTATATCCGAGGGTCAGAGAAAATCCAGGGATGATTGTGCCCCTTTTCTTCCTTTTCAACGTGAATTCCACATAAATCACTCCATTATGAAGATTCAGCATAAAGGAATGGCGCTGTCGACCCCCTTTATGCTGATTCATTAAATCCCAACCGAAAAGCTGTTCAATTCAAACAGTTCAAGTTAGCCATTATTGATAAATTTCATCAAATGTTCCGCCGTCAGCAAAATGCGTTTTTTGAGCTTCCTGCCAGCCGCCGAATTCTTCTACAGTGACCAACTCCAGATCTTGGAATTGATCTTTATATTTTTCCAACACTTTTTCATCGCGTGGACGATAGAAGTTTTTCGCTGCAATTTCTTGGCCTTCTTCGCTGTATAAATATTTCAAGTATGCTTCCGCCACTTTACGTGTACCTTTTTTATCAACGATTTTGTCCACAATGGCCACTGGAGGTTCAGCCAAAATACTTAAAGAAGGTGTGACAATTTCAAATTCATCTTCCCCAAATTCTTTTAAAGACAGATATGCTTCGTTTTCCCATGCAATCAACACGTCACCAATGCCGCGTTCCACAAATGTTGTTGTAGATCCGCGCGCGCCTGAATCCAACACTTCCACATTGCTATATAAATCTTTCATAAATTGTTTGATTTTTGCTTCATCGCCGTTATATTTTCTGCTGGCAAATGCCCATGCCGCCAAGTAATTCCAGCGTGCACCACCGCTTGTTTTCGGGTTAGGTGTGATGACGGACACACCTTCTTTTGTCAAGTCATCCCAATCTTTGATATTTTTCGGATTCCCTTTGCGAACTAAAAAGACAATGGTTGAAGTGTATGGCGAAGAATTGTTTTCAAACTCTTTTTGCCAATCTTCGTTCAATAATTGGCGTGTCAAGGCAATTTCATCAATGTCATAAGCCAATGCCAGTGTGACAACATCCGCTTCAATTCCATCAATGACAGATCTCGCTTGTTTTCCAGATCCGCCGTGGGATTGCTGGATTTTCACTTCCTGGCCGGTTTCTTCTTTCCAATGGGCTGCAAAGGCTTTGTTGAATTCTTCATATAATTCCCGTGTCGGGTCATAGGAAACATTTAATAGTTCAACAGGTTCCTTGGAAGCGGTAGTGTTGTTTCCGCTTGCGCTATTGGAAGTTTCATCGCCGCTTGCCCCTTTTCTGCCGCAAGCTGACAATACTAATAAAAGTGAAATGATTCCAATTAATAATAGTAATCTCCTTTTCTTTTTCATGTTTTCATCTCTCCTTTTCTTTTTAAAAAATAAAAGAAGGCTGCCTACAAGCCCCATCAAAGAGGGCATGCAGGCAACCTTCAGTTTGTCTGATCAGTTGCGCTTTCTTGTCGTATTCTTTGTTTCATACAATAATCAAATTTTTCCGATAAGTCAACATGGTTTTTAAAAAATTTATAAATTGCCATTTTAATATTGATTTCTCCAAGTAAAATAGTATACTTTAAATTACATTTTATTTTTAATCAATTTAATATCATACGCTGACTAGAAAACTAGAGGCGTTTTAATGTAAGGTTTTTGAAATTTTTTATTACATTAAAACGCCTCCTTTTTTATTGAAAGGAGGAAGTACATGCTGACTTATCAAACTTGGCAAGATCCGCCCATCGATTTCGAAGTGGATGAAACATACAAGGGCGCTTTGAATGTCCTTCGGTGGGCCTATGACCAATATGGTGAAGATGTTATTTACGCATGCAGTTTTGGTATCGAGGGGATTGTGCTCATTGACCTGATTTCAAAGGTGAAGGCTGATGCACAAATCGTCTTTTTAGATACGGAGGTTCATTTCAAAGAAACCTATGAAACCATTGAAAAGGTGAAGAAAAGATATCCATCGTTAAACATCATACTTAAAAAACCAGCCATTTCATTGGAAGAACAAGCAAAATTGTATGGAGATGAACTCTGGAAAAAAGACCCAAACAAGTGTTGCGAAATCCGGAAAATCATCCCTCTCCGGGAAACTTTGACCGGTGCGAAAGCATGGATTTCCGGATTGCGCCGGGAACAATCGGAAACTAGAAAACATGTGAACTTCCTGAACAAAGATAATAAGTTCCAATCCGTTAAAATCTGTCCGTTGATTCATTGGACTTGGAAAGATGTGTGGCGTTATGTAAGCAAACATCAGTTGGATTACAACCCGCTCCATGACCAAGGTTACCCCAGCATCGGATGCGCCCACTGCACAAAACCGGCTTATACATTGGATGATTTGCGTTCCGGCAGATGGGCAGGTTTCAATAAAACAGAATGTGGATTACATGTTGATTAGGAGGAATGAAAAATGACAACCATTCAACCCCATGGCGGCGTATTGGTGAACGCCTACGACCCAAATGAGCCCTATGAACATCTGCAAAAAGAAATTCCCCTTGATGGGATTGCGATCAGTGATTTGGAGTTGATCGGAGTCGGTGCTTATAGCCCAATCGACGGCTTCTTATCCGAAGAAGATTATAAAAGCGTAGTAGAAAATATGCGTTTGGCAAACGGGATTGTTTGGAGCATTCCCATTACGCTTCCGGTAACAGAAGAATTGGCTAGCACATTAAAAGTTGGCGACAAAGCCAAGTTAGTCTTTGATGGAGAAGTATACGGAATCATCGAAATTCAAGATATTTACAAACCGGATAAAACCGTTGAAGCCAAAAATGTGTATGGAACAGATGATTTAAACCATCCTGGCGTGAAAAAATTGTTTGACCGTCCAAATGTGTATGTCGGCGGGAAAATCACCCTTGTAAAAAGAACGAAAAAACAATTCCCCGACTACACTTACGACCCGGTTGAAACTCGGGAATTATTTGAGAAAAAAGGATGGAAAACGGTCGTTGGTTTCCAAACACGAAACCCGGTACACCGCGCCCATGAATACATCCAAAAAGTGGCTTTGGAAATCGTTGACGGGCTATTCCTCAATCCTTTAGTGGGAGAAACAAAATCGGATGATATTCCGGCAAAAATCCGCATGGAAAGCTACGGAGTATTGCTTGAAAATTACTATCCGAAAGATCGGGTGCAGTTAGGCGTATTCCTTGCAGCGATGCGCTACGCCGGACCAAGGGAAGCGATTTTCCACGCATTGGTGCGCAAAAACTACGGCTGCACCCATTTTATTGTCGGCCGCGATCATGCCGGTGTGGGAAACTATTACGGCACATACGACGCCCAAAAGATTTTTGACCAATTCAAACCGGAAGAAATCGGCATCACGCCGCTTAAATTTGAACACAGCTTCTATTGCACAGCTTGCGACGGAATGGCCACAACGAAAACATGCCCGCACGATGCATCCACCCGCATCATTTTATCCGGAACGAAAGTGCGCGAAATGTTGCGCAACGGGGAAGTTCCGCCAAGCACATTCAGCCGCAAAGAAGTGGTAGAAGTCTTAATCCGCGGGCTTCGGGAAGAAGTTCATTCATAAGGAGTTGTTACAATGAGTTCTAACATCGTATGGCATGATACATCCATCACAAAAGCGGATTATCGCAAGAAAAATGGTCATCACAGTTTCATCCTATGGTTCACGGGATTATCCGCATCCGGAAAATCCTCCATTGCGAATGCATTGGCAAAGGAATTGTTTGACCGGGGAAATCAAGCCTTTGTCCTCGATGGCGACAACATCCGCCACGGTCTGAACAAAGATTTGGGCTTTGACGAACAATCCAGAAAGGAAAACATCCGCCGCATTGGCGAAGTATCCAAACTCTTTGTAGAAAGCGGACAAATCGTGTTGACGGCTTTCATTTCACCTTATAAAGAAGACCGGGCTTCAGTCCGATCCCTTGTGGAAGCAGATGAATTCATCGAAGTGTATGTACAATGTTCCATTGAAGAATGTGAACGCAGAGATCCGAAAGGGTTGTACAAAAAAGCCCGAAATAATGAAATTCCAAACTTTACGGGCATCAGCGCCCCTTATGAAGCGCCGGACAATCCGGAAATCGTCGTGGACAGCGAAAAATATTCCATTGAGGAATGCAAAAATCAATTGATTGAATTTTTACTTGAAAAAGGATATATCAAATAGCTTTCAGTCCGCCATAAACCTTCATAGAAAACTCCCATCATATAAAAAACAGGGCACCTTTTGCCCTGTTTTTATTTGTAAAACATACACAATATATTTCATCTATATAAATTGAGTATAATGAATCCAATCATTGAAAGTAAAAACACTGCTAGAAAGACTGGAAAATAATACGTTTTTGCCGGCTGTGCATTGGTTTTCTTTCCACGCAGCCAACCAACGAACAGTCCCAGAAACATCCCGATTATGCCGCAACGTAAGATTAAAATGATATAATCAAGTACAGGCTTATATTCGGTCACGTAATTTCCATTGCCCAAATCTTTTACCACTTTATAATCGAAGAAGAGAATAGAAAAAGCCAGTCCAAACACTAGTCCATAAATTGATGACTTGATAAGTGTCCTTTCCATTTTTCCACTCCATTACTTTTATTACATTTATTACTACATATTATCATAATTCCTCAGTAAAAAAGAACCCTGCAATTTGTTTAAATATGATATTTTTTTAAATTAATTAAACGTACTGTGGATAATTTTGGATTCCAAACGGGGAGACGTGTAAGGATGTGACTTGCCTCATTCAAAAAATGCAAATAATAACCAAACAAGCAAGATTACAATAGGAAAAATTATCATGCAAGCAAAAAACAACCGCTGATATATGCCTACACGTCACCAAGAAAATGGAAGATGACGCTTTGGATTTATATCAGCGGTATTTAAAATGAATTTTTTGTAGTTGTTCGTGGGTGTGTACCCCTCTAAACTGAAAAACCCTTATAAAATAAGCCTTATCCGATAGAACCTTCCATTTCGAACTTGATCAAGCGGTTCATCTCTACTGCGTATTCCATTGGAAGTTCGCGAGTGAATGGTTCAATGAAGCCCATAACGATCATTTCTGTCGCTTCCTGTTCAGAAATGCCGCGGCTCATCAAGTAGAATAATTGTTCTTCGGATACTTTGGATACTTTCGCTTCGTGCTCAAGGGACACATTATCATTCAATATTTCGTTGTATGGAATTGTATCGGAAGTCGATTCATTATCCAAAATCAATGTGTCACACTCGATATTCGCACGGGCGCCGCTTGCTTTCGGACCGAAGCGGACAATACCGCGGTATGTTACTTTACCGCCTTGTTTTGAAATGGATTTGGACACGATTGTGGATGACGTATTCGGTGCCAAGTGGATCATTTTTGCACCGGCGTCTTGGTGCTGACCTTTACCCGCCAATGCGATGGATAACGTCATACCGCGGGCTCCTTCACCTTTCAAAATACATGCAGGATATTTCATTGTGAGTTTGGAACCGATGTTGCCGTCAATCCATTCCATTGTACCGTTCGCTTCCACAACCGTACGTTTTGTCACCAGGTTGTACACGTTGTTGGACCAGTTTTGGATTGTCGTATAACGGCAGTAAGCATCTTTCTTCACGATGATTTCAACCACCGCAGAGTGAAGGGAGCTTGTAGTGTAAACAGGTGCTGTACATCCTTCCACATAATGTACGGAAGCCCCTTCGTCCACAATGATTAACGTACGTTCGAATTGCCCCATATTTTCAGAGTTGATCCGGAAGTATGCTTGAAGCGGAGTTTCCACTTTCACGCCAGGTGGAACGTAGATGAATGAACCACCGGACCAAACAGCTGTATTCAAAGCGGCAAATTTGTTGTCGGAAGCCGGCACCACTGTTCCCCAATACTTTTTGAACAGCTCTTCGTTTTCTTTCAAAGCGGAGTCTGTATCTTTGAAGATGATTCCTTTTTCTTCAAGTTCTTTTTTCATGTTGTGGTAAACCACTTCTGATTCGTATTGGGCGGAAACGCCGGCCAAATATTTTTGTTCCGCTTCCGGAATACCTAAACGGTCGAACGTTCTTTTGATTTCTTCAGGCACTTCATCCCAGGAACGTTGAGTCGCTTCCGTCGGTTTTACATAGTAAGTGATTTCATCGAAGTTTAATTCGGATAAGTCGCCACCCCATTGCGGCATTGGTTTTGAATAGAATATATCAAGGGCTTTTAAACGGGCCTCGAGCATCCATTCAGGTTCATTTTTCATTGTTGAAATTTCACGGACGATTTCTTCGGTTAATCCACGTTTTGAACGGAATACAGAAACGTCCTTGTCACGGAAACCGTATTTGTAATCGCCAATATCAGGCACATTTTTTGCCATGTTCTCTCCTCCGTTCAAATTATTTTAACTCTTGGCTTACTCCTTTTTCCATCGCTTTCCAGGCAAGAGTCGCACATTTAATGCGGGCAGGGAATTTGGATACACCTTGAAGTGCAGCAATATCCCCCATTTCTTCCAACGTCTCTTCATCAATTTCCTGGCCTAGCATCATTTTTGAAAAAATCTCTGCCAGTTTGAGTGCTTCTTCCACTTTTTTTCCTTTGATGATTTCCGTCATCATGGAAGCGGATGACATGGAAATGGAACAACCCTCGCCATCAAATTTGGCATCTTCCACAATACCGTCGTTGATTTTTAATGTTAAATGGATACGGTCACCGCAAGTTGGGTTATTCATATCAACGGTTACGTTATTTTCATCCAAGTGGCCTTTATTTCGCGGTTTTTTATAATGCTCCATGATGACCGCACGATATAGTTGATCTAAATTATTCAAAGACATTGTTAAAATACTCCTTCGCTGCGAGCAATCCTTCAACGAGCGCATCGATATCTTCTTTGTTGTTATAGAGATAGAAGCTTGCACGTGCCGTTGCAGAAACTTTCAACCATTTCATCAACGGTTGTGCACAGTGATGTCCTGCACGGATGGCAATTCCTCTCATATCGAGAACCGTTGCAAGATCGTGAGGATGCACGCCATCTAAATTGAATGTAATCAGACCGCAACGTTTATTCGGATCTTTCGGACCATAAATTTGGATCCCTTCAATTTTCTCCATTTCAGATAAAGCATATGCTACCAATTCATGTTCATGTTGTCGAATCCGTTCCATTCCAATATTCGTCAAATAATCGATTGCAGCCCCTAAACCAATGGCGCCGGCGATGTTTGGCGTACCGCCTTCGAACTTCCAAGGAAGCTCTTTCCATGTGGAATCATATAAATCAACGAAATCAATCATTTCGCCGCCAAATTCAATCGGCTCCGTTTTTTCCAAAAGTTCTTGTTTGCCGTAAAGGACACCGATTCCTGTAGGACCGCACATTTTATGACCGGAAAAGGCCAAAAAGTCGCAATCGATATCTTGTACGTCAATCGGCATATGCGGCGCTGCCTGGGCTGCATCCACCACCATGATCGCACCATTTTCATGGGCAATGGCAGCAACTTCTTTTACCGGGTTGATGGTACCCAATACGTTGGAAGCCATTGTCATTGCCACAATTTTCGTTTTCGGTGTGATCGTTTTTCTCACCGTATCCAATGAAATCGTTCCGTCTTCTTCCAAATCGATATATTTTAATATCGCCTTTTTTTCTTTTGCGAGTTGTTGCCATGGAATCAAGTTTGAATGGTGTTCCATATAAGTGATGACGATTTCATCGCCTTCCTCTACATTTTGTCTTCCATAAGCACTCGCAACTGTATTCAAGGAAGTCGTTGTGCCTCTTGTGTAAATGATTTCTTTTGTTGATCTGGCATTGATGAATTTGCGGATTTTTTCCCTGGCCCCTTCATACGCATCCGTTGCACGATTTCCAAGCGTGTGAACTCCGCGGTGCACATTGGCATTGTCAAAATCATAATATTTGCGAACGACGTCCAAAACTTGCACAGGCTTTTGTGATGTTGCGGCGCTGTCAAGGTAAACGAGCGGATGCCCGTTTACTTCTTGATTCAATATAGGAAAATCTTTTCGAAATTCATTCATTTACGAACTTTCCCTTCAATAACTTTCGTTAACTGATTTTTTACTCCTTCAATTGGCAATGAGTTTACAACCGGTGCAAGGAAACCATGGATGATCAAGCGCTCCGCTTCTTCTTTCGAAATGCCACGGCTCATCATGTAATAAAGCTGGGTCGGATCCACCCGTCCAACAGAAGCTGCATGTCCAGCCATAACATCATTTTCATCGATTAATAAAATCGGGTTGGCATCCCCGCGGGCTTTGCTTGAAAGCATTAATACGCGGGATTCTTGCTGAGCGTTGGATTTGGATGCACCATGTTCAATTTTGCCGATGCCGTTAAAGATGCTTTGAGCCGCATCTTTCATTACACCGTGAGTCAAAATAAAGCCTTCCGAGTTTTTGCCCCAGTGGCGAACTTCCGTTGTAAAGTTTTGCTTTTGGCTTCCTGTTCCCACCACTACTGTTTTTGTATCCGCATGGGAGCCGTCGCCAACAAGGTGGGTGATGTTCTCGGAAATTGTATCCGAGTTGTTCATTAAGCCCAATGCCCAATCGATTTTTGCATCACGGTTTAAATGGGCACGGCGGTTTACATAAGTTGTAAATCCATCGGCAAGGACATCGACTGCACCGAAAGTAACTTGTGCATTATCCAATGCGATGACTTCTTCGATCAAGTTGGCTTGGCCTTTTGCCTTTTCTACTGTCGATAAGTAGTTTTCCACGTATGTGACGGACGAATTTTTATCCGCTACGATCAACACATGATTAAATAATGAAGCTTCTTCATCATCGTTCAGGAATACCACTTGAATCGGTTTTTCGATGACAACATTTTGCGGAACGTATAAGAACACTCCACCATTCACCAAAGCCGCATGATAAGCGGATAATTTATGTTCATCCAATTTGACAGCTGTCGTCATAAAATATTTTTGAACCAAATCCCCATGTTCGCGCACAGCTGTCAGGAAATCTGTGAATATAACGCCTTGGGATTTAAGTTCATCTGAAAGTTTTAAAATGACCGGCGTGTTGTTTCGTTGAACATAGAGATTTTCTTGCTGTTCAACATCGATTAATTCCTTTACTTCTTCCGGCAATTCTTCAATGGCAAAAAGTTCACTTTTCACCGTATGTTTTGGGAAATTGATGAAATCCCACTTTTCAATATTTGTTTTATCTGGTTTCGGCATTGGTAAATCAACAGCTTTTTCAAGGGCAGCCGCACGTAAATCAGTAAACCATTTCGGTTCGTTGTTTGATTCAGAGAACGAGCGGACTTCGCTAGCTGATAACGCCAATTTTGTTTCAACCGTCATCTTTCATCGTCCTCCTAATTAAGCTTCTTTTTCAGTTACTGCGTCTGTATCTTCAATTCCCAACTCTTTTTTGACCCATTCATAACCTTCCGCTTCCAATTTCTTAGCCAGCTCAGGTCCGCCGGATTTCACGATTTTGCCTTGCATCATAACATGAACATAATCTGGAGTGATGTAGTTCAATAAGCGCTGATAGTGGGTGATCACCAAGCAGCCAAAATCTTCGCCACGCATTTCGTTAACGCCTTTGGAAACGACTTTCAAAGCGTCGATATCAAGACCGGAGTCGATTTCGTCCAAAATGGCGAATTTAGGTTTCAGCATCATCATTTGAAGAATTTCGTTACGTTTCTTTTCCCCACCGGAGAAACCTTCGTTCAAATAACGTTGAGCCATTTCAGGATCCATTTCCAGGAATTCCATTGTTTTATCCAATTCACGGATAAATTTCATGATTGAAATTTCATTGCCTTCCCCGCGGCGGGCATTAATGGCTGAACGGATGAAGTCGGCATTGGTAACACCTGAAATTTCGGATGGATACTGCATGGCAAGGAAAAGCCCCGCTTTAGCCCGCTCGTCCACTTCCATTTCCAATACATTTTGTCCATCTATTTCAATTGTTCCTTGAGTAACCTCATATTTAGGATGACCCATGATCGCTGAAGCCAATGTGGATTTCCCTGTACCGTTTGGCCCCATGATTGCATGTACTTCATTTGTATTGATTGTCAGGTTTACACCTTTTAAAATTTCTTTTCCTTCGATTGATACATGAAGATCTTTAATTGTTAAAGTTGACATCTATATACCTCCATTTTTGTTATGGTTGGCAGTACCATTACTAATTTATTATCATTCTAATCTTAACCTAAATCAAGGGGGCATGCAAAAGTTTTAAACTTTTATTCCCATAAATCAGCAAAAACCTCACCAATATTAGTGTTTACAATTCCCAATTCAGTTTTTTCAGTGATCGTTTTTGTAAAAAGTAGGCATGTTCATTTTCAATAAATCCCGACTAATTGAGAACAATTATTAATGAGTGAATATTAAGAAAATATTCCAATATACTTTCTTCTTGCATATCCTTTTAATGGCAGGAATAGGAATCATTTTTTTAATAATTGTTATTTAATAAATTTATAAAGTAGGAAGAAAAAATTCAAATAAGCGCTTCCGGCCCCTTTCATTTTAAAGGTTCATCATTACTTTCCATCGTTTACATTTATATAATTTTCTTTTAATATAAAAAATACATATATATCATATATAGACTCATCTGTTTTTTAGATGATTAGGAGGGAGTACTCTGGAATTACGTCAATTGCGCTATTTTGTTGAAGTGGCAGAGCGGGAACATATTTCAGACGCTGCTGAACACCTTCATGTAGCTCAATCTGCTGTGAGCAGACAAATAGCAAATTTAGAAGAAGAGCTTGGCACACCACTTTTTGAACGGGTCGGGCGGAATGTGAAATTGACACCGATCGGCAAAATCTTTTTGGAGCATGCCATTACCGCACTCAATGCCATCGATTATGCGGTCAAGCAAGTGGAGGAATATTTGGATCCTGAAAGGGGCTCCATTAAAATCGGGTTCCCTACCAGTTTAGCAAGTTACGTTCTTCCGACAGTCATTTCCGCCTTTAAAAAAGACTATCCTGATGTCAATTTCCACTTGCGTCAGGGTTCTTACCGATACTTGATCGAAGCGGTAAAAAATCGGGAGTTGAATCTTGCCTTTCTTGGCCCGGTACCCCGAAAAGATGAAAGCATCAATTCAATGATTTTGTTCAACGAAAATATTTGCGCCCTGCTTCCCGCCAATCATCGGCTGGCGAAACGGGATAAAATCCATTTGGATGAACTGCGGAATGACAATTTTGTTCTTTTCCCGGAAGGATACATTCTACATAAAGTCGTGGTCGATGCATGCAAATCGGCTGGTTTTCTTCCTAAAGTCACTTCGGAAGGGGAAGATATGGACGCTTTGAAAGGGATGGTGGCAGCAGGCATTGGCGTCACATTGCTTCCTGAAAGCTCCTTCTATGATTCAACCCCGCGTTTAACGATCAAAATGAAAATTGATAACCCAAACATCACACGCAACGTAGGAATCATTTATCCGGCGAACCGGGAATTGGCTCCTTCTGAACAAGTATTTATCAAATTCGTCAATTCATTCTTCTCCAGATTGAATCAATTCCAATAGCCTTTTAAATTAGAAAAAACCTCCTAATCATCCCGATTAGGAGGTTTTTTACCGCTAAATTATTCGCTTACTGGTACTACTGAGCCGCCCCATTCTTCAAGAATGAAGTCTTGGATTTCTTTGGAGCGCAATACTTCTACCAATTTTTTGATTTCTTCGCGGTTTTCATCGCCGGAACGTACAGCAATTACGTTTACATAAGGTGATTCTGAACCTTCAATGGCGATGGAATCTTTTACAGGGTTGATGCCTGCGTCAATCGCAAAGTTGGAGTTGATGACAACTGCGTCTCCTTCTTCGTTTTCATAATATGTAACCATCATTTCAGGAGCGTCAGTTGCTTCAATATTTAAGTTTTTCGGATTTTCAACAATATCTTCTAAAGTTGCTTTTGTTTTATCGATACCTTCTTTTAATTTGATTAAGCCATTTGCTTCAAGTAGTGATAAAATGCGACCATGGTCTGGGATAGAATTTGAAATTAAAATTGTTGCACCATCAGGTAGTTCATCTAAAGATTGATATTTTTTAGAGTAAATGCCGATTGGTTCGATGTGAATTCCACCAGCATTTACTAAATCATAACCTTCTTCAGCAACTTTTTGTTCAAGATACGGAATGTGTTGGAAGTAGTTTGCATCAAGGTCGCCATTGTTCAAATCTTCGTTTGGCAATACATAGTCTTGATATTCTTCAATTTCCAGTTCAATTCCTTCTTTTTCCAAAATAGGTTTGGCTTTTTTCAAAATCTCCGCATGCGGTGTATGGGAAGCACCCACTTTTAATGTTACTTTTTCTTTTGTTTCGTCGTCTTTTGTTCCTTCATCAGACGAAGAATTTGCATCGTCTTTCGTACCGCATGCTGCTAGTGCGAGTACAAGAACGGATAAAAGCAAAAATGATAATAATTTCTTCATGCCTCTTTCTCCTTCTCCTTCAATTTTTTTATGTGAACGGCTTTCGCCAAATCACCCAACTAACGCTTGTCCGTTTTGGCAGTAATAGTATCGCCAATCCATTGTATGATGAATACAATGACCAAAATAAAAATCGTTGACATTAACGTGACATCTTCCCGGCTTCTTTGGAAACCTTCCAAAAACGCCAAGTTACCCAGACCGCCGGCACCGATGATTCCCGCCATTGCCGTATAGCCGACAAGGGCAACAGCCGTTACCGTAATGCCGGAAATGAGGGCAGGTTTGGATTCCGGAATCAACACTTTCCAAATAATCTGAAATGTATTGGCGCCCATTGATCTTGCCGCTTCAATGACCCCTTTATCCACTTCTCTGAATGCGATTAAAACGAGACGGGCATAGAATGGCGCAGAACCGATAATCAGCGCCGGCAAAGCGGCATTCACTCCACGGATTGTTCCAAGTAAAAACTTCGTAAATGGAATCAACAAAATGATCAATATGATAAACGGAATCGAACGGAAGATGTTGACAAGGGATCCCGTCAAGAAATGAACCACTTTGTTCGCCCACAATTGATGGGGACTAGTTAAAAAAAGCAAAATACCGATCAATAATCCAAGAACGAAGGTGACCGCCGTTGAGACAACCGTCATGTAGACCGTGTCATAAGTAGCTTGCCACATGAGGTCCCACTTTACATTTGGAAATAAAGTTTCAATCATTGGAAATCACCTCCGTTTTAATGTTCATCGTCTGCAATTTTTCCAACGCCTTTTCCACTTTTTCCTTATCTCCGTCAAGTTGGACGATCAATGTTCCATAAGGGCCATTGGCAGTTTCGGATATATTGCCGTAAAGGATATTAACATCAATTTGGAATTCTTTGATCAAGTAAGAAATAACCGGTTGATCGGATGTATTTCCTACAAAAATCAATTTCACCAATTTCCCTGTTGGGTAATTTTTCAAAATATGCTCAATCGCTTCTTTGGATTCTCTTGAATCGGACACTTGCATCACAAAGTTTTTCGTAATATCCGCTTGAGGATTTCGGAACACCTCAAGTACGTCCCCTTGTTCAACTATGCGCCCGGCTTGCATTACCGCCACCCGATGGCAAATTTTGCGGATGACATGCATTTCATGGGTAATCAACACAATCGTTAATCCGAGGCGCTGATTAATATCTTGCAACAGACTCAAAATCGAATCGGTTGTTTCCGGGTCCAATGCGCTCGTCGCTTCATCGCAGAGCAGCACTTCCGGATTGTTTGCCAACGCTCTCGCAATCCCCACACGCTGCTTTTGTCCCCCGGAAAGCTGGGAAGGATAAGCATCCGCTCTTCCGCCCAGCCCCACAAGTTCGATCAATTCTTGAACTTTCTTGTCCCGTTGCGCCTTTGGAACACCGGCGATTTCCAGAGGGAATGCGATATTTTCCGCAACCGTTCTCGACCACAATAGATTGAAATGTTGGAAAATCATACTGATTTTTTGGCGCGCTTTGCGCAACTCTTTTCCTTTTATCGATGATATCTCAAGACCATTCACAGTGACTGAACCGCTTGTTGGTTTTTCAAGTCCATTCAAAAGGCGGATCAATGTACTTTTTCCGGCACCGCTATATCCGATGATTCCGAAAATTTCACCTTTTTGAACGGATAAACTGACATGATCAACTGCGGTTAATTCTCCATCTTTCGTTTTAAATATTTTTGTGACATCTTTTACTTCAATCATATGAGTACTCCTTTGACAAACCGCAATAAAGTTTTAATACTGCATCTGTGAATTTTACAGTTTTTATTCTATTACTTTAGCAATGTAAAAAGAGGAAATTTCAATAAAAAAACCTCCTACTTTGATAAGTAGAAGGGAAGTTGAACAACCCAGAAGAATTTGTAAAACTTCCTCTTATCTTTCAAAGTAATAAATACTTTGCGTGATTTGGCACCTTATCATATCAAAAATATGATGGTTGCCGGGTTTCATAGGGCACTTCCCTCCACCACTCTTAATAAGAGTTTTCTATTTAATTATGGAACCAATGTACCATGTAATCTATCATATGTCAACTATAATCTCAACTTTTCATATAAGTTTTGTACGGATTCAAAGGCATAAACTTTTTCATGCTCTTTTCCATTCTTCGTAATCAAAAGACAAGGCACGCTTTCGATTTGCTGTTCAAAAGCGAAATCCTCCAGAAAATTGATATTCGCTTTGCCAATGGGAATCTGTGGCAGCAACACTTCGACGACTTCCAACATTTTTGATGCCACTTTGCATGTTCCGCAAAAGGGTGTGTATAAATATAAAGCCGTTACTTCATGATTTTTTGCTTTCTCTTTCCAAGTTTCAATTGTCCATTCTTCCATTTCGATCATTTCCTATACTAAATATTCTTTGTGTACTGAAAATTTCGCTTCCTTCAGTAATTGTGCCAATACTTTTCTTGGGGCATTCGCCACTTCCATATAAGTCTTCGGAACGTTGAGATGGGTAGCCTCAGAATAGATCCGCTTCATCAATTTTCTTAATTTATCGCCCGATTGATCCGCATCAAAAAATGTATATAGTTCGCATTCCTCATAAGGCTCAAGGAGTTCCAGCAACGCATCTTCGCTGATGGTTCCATTTGTACAGACGATTTTCACCTCTTCCGCAAATATGGGGGCCAATTTCATCATATCCGAACGACCTTCAACAATAATACATTTTTCATAATGCATGTTGATCACCCCAAGTACTATAATAAAAACCGAAGAAACAAAAATAAAATAAAAAGGTTGTTTATTTATTATATTTTGTTTTAAAAAAAACGCCAGTTCTTTCACTGGCGTTTTTCACATACTATTCCGAAATGATTTCTTCGTATTGTTCCGCAGTCAATAATTGATCGATTTGGGAAGCATCTGAAGGTTCAACGACAATCATCCAAGCTTTTTCATATGGTGATTCATTCACAAGTTCCGGGCTGTCTTCCAGTTCAGTATTCACTTCAACAACTTTGCCGGAAACCGGTGCATATAATTCAGAAACCGTTTTTACGGATTCAACGCTTCCAAACGGCTCGTTCATTTGAATTTCGTCACCCACTTGCGGAAGTTCCACGAACACAATATCGCCAAGTTCAGATTGCGCGAAATCAGTGATTCCAACACGCACTTTACCATCTTCCACTTTTACCCATTCATGTTCTGAAGTATAACGTAATTCCTTAGGTACTGTCATACTTTAACCTCCATCATATGTAATCTTTTAACCAGTTTGACATATTTCCATAGCAAAAACAAGCCATTTCAGTGGATTACTTCCATGTCTTTTCAAACTCTTCCTCTTTGAATCCAAGAGTGACTTTTTCCCCATCCGTCACGATTGGACGCTTGATCAACATTCCATCAGAGGCAAGCAATTCCAGCTGTTCCTCTTCGGACATCGCATTTAGTTTATCCTTTAAACCAAGGGATCTATACTTTTGTCCGGATGTGTTAAAAAACTTTTTCAGAGGCAGTCCGCTTTTTTCCCAATAGGATTTTAATTCTTCCTTCGTAGGAGTTTGTTCTACAATATGAATGGCTTCATAGTTTATTCCATTTTCGTCCAACCATTTTTGCGCTTTTTTGCAAGTTGTGCATTTTGGATAATGGATAAATTTCAACGTCATCTCTTTTTTCTCCTTGTATTCATAATATTTCTAACTTCTCTTATTTTTATCATGCATGATTCAAATCATGTGTTCAAGCAGAATTTTCATGAAATTATAATGCATTCGAATGGGATTCGAAGTAGAATGAATTATATGGCAATTAGTAGATTGGAGGGAATGTGATGGGCTTATTGAAAGCGGGGGTTGGCGCTTTGGCCGGGGTGCTTGCGGATCAATGGAGAGAGTATTTTTATTGCGACTCCATCCCGGCGGACGTATTAATAACAAAAGGAAAAAAACGCGGAGGCAAACGGGGCTTTAATCGAAAAGGAAGCGACAATATCATCAGCAACGGTTCCATCATTGCTATCAACGAAGGGCAAAGCATGATTATTGTCGACCAGGGAAAAATCGTGGAATTCTGCTCTGAACCGGGGGAATACGTATACGATTTTTCAACGGAACCGAGCATTTTTTATGGGGACTTGAACGAATCTGTCCAGGCAAGTTTCGAATCCCTCGGAAAGCGTTTCAGTTTCGGCGGCGAACCTGGAAAAGATCAGCGGATTTATTTCTTTAATATGAAAGAAATCACAGGAAATAAATATGGAACGCCTACACCGATTCCTTTCCGCATCATCGACCGGAACATCGGGCTGGATATCGACATCTCCATTCGTTGCCATGGAGAATATTCCTATAAAATTGTGGACCCGATTCTTTTTTATACGAACGTTTCCGGAAATGTGCAAGAAGAATATAAACGGGCTGAAATCGATGGCCAGCTGCGGTCGGAATTGTTGACGGCATTGCAACCGGCCTTTGCAAAAATTTCGGCGATGGGCGTACGCTACAGCGAACTTCCCCAACACACGATGGAGATCGCCCAAGCACTGAATGAAGTGTTATCGGATAAATGGAGAAAGCAAAGGGGCATCGAAATCGTTTCATTCGGCATCAATGCGGTCAATGCTTCGGAAGAAGATGAAAACATGATCAAACAACTGCAAAGAAGCGCCGTGTTCCGCAATCCATCCATGGCTGGTGCGACGATGATTGATGCCCAAAGTGAAGCGATGAGAAAAGCGGCGGAAAATGAGGGTGGAGCTTTCGTCGGATTTGCCGGCATGCAAATGGCACAACAGGCAGGGGGAATAAACTCGAAAGATTTATTGGAAATGGGGGCAAAACAACAACCTGCTCATGTCCAGTCACAAAACGCGGTTTGGCAATGTGCTTGCGGGGCTCAAAATCAAGGAAATTTCTGCACGGAATGCGGGAACAAGCGGCCGTCTTCCCACACTTGGATTTGCCAATGCGGCACGGAAAACAAAGGCAAGTTCTGCCATGAATGCGGTGCACCGAAGCCGGCTGATTTCAAGCTGACATGCGACAAATGCGGCTGGCAACCGGAAGACCCGTCCTTCACGCCAAAGTTCTGCCCGGAATGTGGAGATATCATTGATGAGAATGATCGCAAATAAGGGGGACCAGCATGAGCAACGAGGAAAAGCGAATCATCGAAGTCGATGAGTATGATGCGAAATGTCCATCTTGCGGAGCCTCTATCAAATTTCATCCCGGAACCGGCAGCTTGGTATGCCCGTATTGCCACCATGAAGAGCATATTCCGGATGCGGATATGCAAGTGGACGAGGAAGTGCAGGAGCTGGATTTCCATGAAGCGGAAGCAAGAAGCAGTTTCCGGTGGGGTGAAGAGAAAAAGTTGGTCGTTTGTGACGCCTGTGCCGCGGAATTGGTATACGATGCATTGGAAGTCGCAAACGTCTGCCCTTATTGCGGTTCCAATCATGTGATGGAAATCGATTCTGAAAATACGATTGCACCAAATGGCATCATTCCATTTCAAATTACGAAAGAGCAGGCCAATGAAAATTTTCAGAAGTGGATCAAAGGGCGCTGGTTCGCTCCGAATGAAGCAAGAAAATCGGCAAAGGCGGAAGCATTTACGGGCATTTACTTGCCGTATTGGACCTTTGATACAAAAACGGCTTCCCAATACACTGCCTCTTACGGACGAAGAAGAACGGTTTATGATAAAGACGGGAAACCGCAAACCGTCACGGATTGGTATCGCACAAGGGGATTTTATCAAGAATTTATCGACGACCATCTCGTGCTCGCTTCCAAACGTTATGACCCTTTCATCTTAAACAAAGTGGAACCTTTTCAATTGAAACAGGCAAGGTCCTATAATAAAGATTATTTGCAAGGGTTTGCGGCCGAACGCTACAGCATCGGCCTTGATGAAGGATGGCAAATCGCAAAGGAAGAAATACACGATTATCTTGAAACCCAAATTACCCACCATATTTTGTGGAAACATCATGCCGATGTGGTGAAAAATTTAAGATTTTCAACCGTCCATTCGGATATTACATATAAATATCTCATGCTGCCGCTATGGCTATCCACCTTCCGTTATCGGGACAAAACCTATCAATTTATGGTCAACGGACAAACCGGCAAAGTGGGCGGCAAGTACCCTGTATCTCCTATTAAGGTGACAATCGCCGTCATCGTTACTCTATTAATTCTTCTGGGGCTTTATTTATATTTTGAAAACCAATAATTGATGAAAAAAGAGCGGTTGGAGAAATGTTCGAACTCATTCCGCTCTTTTTCTTTATTTAACACCATTTCAGACTAGCGGACTTTCACGGATGATAAAAAAATGTCCGAATGCCGTTATGATTGGCTTTCGGACATTTTTTGATCGATTAAACGATATATTTTTCCGCTGCGATGAGGCGATCAGCAGCTTCACGTTTTTTCAAGATCAAGTTGTAAGGGTTGTGACGAGTCAACTTGCGTAAAGCGGAAAGCGTGATGCGCGCATTGTCACCTTCAACGGAAGCGATGATGATTTCTTTTGCTTCTTTTTCAATTTCCGCAAAGGCTTCTTGGCAGAAAATTTGTGTATACAATAATTTTTGTTTCGCTTTTTCAAGTCCGCTTTTCTCAATGGCTTTTGCTGTACGCAACACTGTGGATTCCATTGCATATACCAGGTTGGCGATATTGGCAATGTTCACAAGCACTTCCTGCTCTTGCTCAAGTTTTGTGCCGAAACGTTGTGCGGCTACACCGGCAGCGAGGATTCCGATTTTCTTCGCATTTTTCACAAGATATCTTTCTTGCGCCAATGGTTCATCGCCCACTTCTTCCGGCATGAGCATGAGCAGCTCTTCTTGCAAGTTTTGAGCCACTTGCAATAAAGGAAGTTCCCCTTTGAGTGCCTTCTTCATGAATGTGCCTGGCACAATCAAGCGGTTGATTTCATTCGTCCCTTCGAAAATACGGTTGATGCGGGAGTCGCGGTAAATGCGTTCCACTTCATATTCAGACATGAAACCATATCCGCCATGCAATTGAACCGCTTCATCCGCAATGTAATCCAATGTTTCAGAACCGAACACTTTCGCGATGGAGCATTCAATCGCATATTCCGCAACGGCTTTTGCCACCGCTTTACCGTCTTTTGTTTCCTCTTCTGTAAGCTTGCTGAAACGATCTTCGAAATAGCCGACTGTACGGTAGTTGAGCGACTCGGAAGCATAAAGCTGGGATGCCATAGTCGCAAGTTTTTCTTTCGTCAAGTTGAAGCTTGAAATTGGGGTATTGAACTGCTTCCGTTGATTTGTATATTGGATGGCAAGCTCCAACGCTCTTTTGGAAGCTCCAACCGTACCAATCCCCAACTTATAGCGGCCGATATTCAAAATATTGAACGCTACGACATGGCCTCGGCCAATTTCAAATAATACATTTTCCACCGGAACTGGCACATCTTCCAAAATCAATGTGCGGGTGGATGAAGATTTGATCCCCATTTTCTTTTCTTCCGGACCAACAGATACTCCAGGGAATGAGCGTTCAACGATGAATGCAGTGAAATGTTCACCGTCCACTTTCGCATATACAACGAATACATCAGCAAAGCCGGAGTTTGTAATCCATTGTTTTTCACCATTCAGAATATAGTGGGTTCCTGCTTCGTTCAATTTTGCAGTTGTTTTTGCCCCTAACGCATCGGAACCGGAACCTGGCTCAGTCAGCGCATAAGCGGCAATCCATTCGCCTGTCGCAAGTTTTGGCAAATATTTTTTCTTTTGCTCTTCATTTCCGAATAAAACGATTGGCAATGAACCGATTCCTACATGGGCACCGTGCGTCAAGCTGAAACCGCCGGCGCGGGACATTTTTTCACCGATCAGCGCGGAAGTGATTTTATCCAAGCCAAGGCCGCCATATTCTTCCGGGATGTCTGCGGAAAGGAGTCCCAGTTCCCCTGCTTTTTTCATTAATTCAACCGAATATTCAAATTCATGGTTCTCCAATTTATCAAATACCGGCAATACTTCATTTTCTACGTATTCTTCAGTCGTTTTGGCGATCATTAAATGTTCATCCGAAAAATCTTCCGGTGTGAACACTTTCTCTAAATCCACATCTTCAATTAAGAAGCTTCCGCCTTTTACAAAATCCGTTGTTTGAACCATGTCAATTCCTCCCTATCATTTATTAATCTATTGAACGGATCAATATAATACTTCAAATACGCCGGCAGCTCCCATACCGCCACCGATACACATTGTGACAACGCCATATTTCTTGCCTTGTCTTCTTAATTCATGAATCAATTTCAACGTCAAAACGGCTCCTGTGGCGCCAAGCGGATGTCCCAGTGCAATCGCGCCGCCGTTGACATTCACTTTATTCAGGTCTAAACCGAGGTGGCGAATCACCTGAATCGATTGGGAAGCAAATGCTTCATTGAGCTCCCATAAGTCGATATCTTCCAGTTTTAATCCCGCAAGTTTCAAAGCTTTCGGTACCGCTTCAATTGGGCCGATCCCCATTACTTCAGGTGGAACGCCCCCGACCGCAAAACTCAAGAATTTTGCCATTGGTTTTAATCCTTGTTTTTCGGCTTCTTCCCGGTCCATCACAAGAACTGCTGCAGCCCCGTCAGATGTTTGGGAAGCATTGCCGGCAGTCACAGTTCCATTTACACTGAAGGCTGGACGCAATTTCGCCAACACTTCTTTCGTCGTTCCTGGGCGAACCCCTTCATCCATCGAGAACGTGAAGCGTTTTTCTTTCAACGTGTTATTTTCGTCCACATAATGCTGTACCACATCGATCGGGACAATTTCATCGTTGAACTTACCTTCCTGAATCGCTTTATAAGCCAATTCGTGGGAACGGACTGCAAATTCATCCTGATCTTCACGGCTCACACCATAGCGTTTTGCCACTTCTTCCGCCGTATGTCCCATGCTCATGTAATATTGTGGCGCCTCTTCAGCGAGTTTCGGATTCGGCCGGATCACGTTCCCCATCATCGGCACCATGCTCATGGACTCCACACCGCCTGCTACAATCGCCTTGGCGTGGCCGAGCATGATCCGTTCAGCCGCATACGCAATGGATTGTAGTCCGGATGAACAGAAACGGTTGATGGTAATGGCCGGCGTTGTATCCGGAAGCCCCGCCAATGCCCCGATATTTCTTGCCACATTCATGCCTTGCTCCGCTTCAGGCATGGCACAACCTAAAATTAAATCATCTATTTCTCCTTCATATCCTGCACGTTTAATTGCTTCTTTTACAACGATTGCGCCAAAATCATCAGGTCGCATTTGGGCAAGCGATCCTTTTTTCGCTTTTCCGATTGGCGTTCTCGCACCTGACACGATTACTGCTTCGCGCATGTTAACTCCCCCTTTGTTCGTTCTATATTAGTTACGCAACGGTTTTCCAGTCACGAGCATATGCTGCATCCGTTGTTGTGATTTTTGATCGGCAACGAGCTCCAGGAATGCTTGACGTTCCAAGTTCAACAAGTATTCTTCAGGCACTTCTGTTCCGTATGGCACAAGGCCGCCAGCAATCACAAATGCAAGTTTCTTTGCAATTTTCAGATCGTGATCGGAAATGTAGCCGCCTGTGTGCAAGTTTTGTGCCGCAAGTAGCAACGTTGCATAACCAGGTGCACCTGCCACTTTGATTTTCTTTTTCACCGGCGGTTTGTAGCCGGATTCGTATAATTGAAGCGCCACTTGTTTTGCATCGTAAATCAAGTGATCCGGATTTACGGAAATGCCATCCTGTTTGTTTAAGAAATTGTTTTCACGGGCTTCTTCCGCGGAAGTGGATACTTTGGCCATCGCAATTGTTTCAAACACTTTATTGGCAACGGCTTGTAAATCAATTTCCACACCATTCGGAAGATTTTCCAGCGTTTTTTCATAAAGCGCCAAGTTTCCTCCGCCTCCAGGAATGAGTCCAACGCCGACTTCCACAAGTCCCATGTATGTTTCCATGGAAGCTTGGATGCGCGCTGCCGGCAAGCACACTTCCGCTCCTCCGCCGAGCGTCATGCCGAATGGAGCCGCCACAACCGGTTTTTTCGAATATTTAATGCGGCGCATCGTTTTTTGGAATGCTCGTACCACATAATCCAATTCAAAAATGTTGTCGTCTTGGGCTTCCATTAAAATCATGCCAAGGTTTGCCCCTACGCAGAAGTTCTTGCCTTGGTTTCCGATGACAAGCCCTTTGTAATTCGCTTCCACTTCATCAATCGCATAGTTGATCATTTGAATGATATCGAGTCCAATCGCATTGGATTTTGAATGGAACTCAAGAAGCAAAATGCCGTCACCGATATCGATCAAGCTGGCACCGGAATTGGATTTAAGGACACCGTGTTTTTTCTTGTAACGTTTTAAGTCGATCGCTTTTTCATTGACCGGAATCACTTCATATTCTTCGCCGTTGAAGAATGCCAATTGACCGTCTATTTCTTTATAGAAAGATTCATAGCCTTTTTCCAACAGCTTTTTCACGAAGGAAGGAATCGTACGGCCTTCTTCTTCCATCCGCTTCACGGATTTTTCCACGCCGATTGCATCCCACATTTCGAACGGTCCTTGGCTCCAACCGAATCCCCATTTCATCGCGTTATCGATTTCCACAATATTGTCCGCGATGATGCCGTTCAGTTCCGCAGAGTAAATCAATGTTGGCGCAAAGATGTTCCATAACAGTTCTCCTGCGCGGTCATTTGCATATACCAATGTTTTTAAGCGGTTATCCAAGCCTTTTGTTTGTTTCGCCAGTTCAATGGAAGGAGCTTGCAATTTCTTTTGCGGCACATATTCAAGGGTATTTGGATCAATTTCGTAAATCTCTTTGCCTTTCTTCACATAGAAGCCCTGGCCTGATTTTGCACCGAGCGCCCCTCTTTCCACCAATTTATGAATGATTTCAGGGACTTCGAACACCTTTTGCTCTTCTCCGGTTGTTTGGTCATACACCGTTTTTGCCACGTGAATGAATGTATCCAATCCGACCACATCTAGCGTGCGGAATGTGGCGGATTTCGGTCTTCCAATCAGCGGACCTGTTACAGAGTCCACCTCACCCACTGAATAGCCGCGTTTCAACATTTCATGGAGCGTAATGTGCAACCCGTATGTTCCGATGCGGTTGGCAACAAAGTTAGGCGTATCTTTGCCGATTACGACACCTTTGCCAAGAACATCTTCCGCAAAGGTTTTCATGAAAGACAACACTTCCGGCGATGTATGTTCTGTCGGAATGATTTCTAGCAATTTCAAATAGCGTGGCGGGTTGAAGAAGTGTGTTCCTAAGAAATGGTTCTTAAATTCTTCCGAACGCCCTTCCACCATTTTATTTACGCTGATTCCGGAAGTATTGGAGCTGACAATGGTTCCGGGTTTTCTGACCTGCTCGATTTTTTCAAATAGATTTCTTTTCACTTCTAGATTTTCAACAACGACTTCAATAATCCAATCCACTTCTTTTAACTTGTCCAAATCATCTTCCAAGTTCCCGACAGTCAATAAAGCCAAATTTTTAGGAGATGTAAGCGGTGCCGGTTTTTGTTTCAATAATTTTTGCACTGCATTGTTCACAATGCGGTTTCTCACTGCCGGATGCTCAAGCGTTAATCCTTTTGATTCCTCTTCTTTTGTCAGTTCTTTTGGGACAATATCTAACATATATGTTGGTATGCCGATATTTACTAAATGTGCTGCAATGCCGGACCCCATGACGCCGGATCCAATAACTGCTACTTTTTCAATCTTGTACGTCACAACCAATTCCCCCTTTTTCTGTTTTGAATGAACAATCATTCATTTTGCGCTCCTATACCCCTTTGTTCCTTTTTAGTTTATTCAACAAGTTGAAAAAAGATGTCCATTTTACAACAAAATGAATGACTATTCATTTCAAGTTCAAAAAAAATACATAAAGTAGCTATTCCTGTATTTAGTGTAGATGATTTTTCGAAATTTCGCAATCCTTTTATTTTAATTTTCGAAAAATTTGTTGATGTTTTAATAGTTTTGCATTTTTGTCCGGAACATATTTCTTTCCGACTTTCGCCAAAATGTGTAAACTACTAGGTGAGGAGGCGAAAATGGTGAAAGAAATTACGTCTGTAGAACAATTTAATGAAATTATTGGTAAAGATCAACCAGTCATCGTAAAATTTTATGCTACTTGGTGCCCTGATTGCACACGCATGAACATGTTCATCGATCCAATTATTGAGAAGTACAGCCAATATGAATGGTATGAAATCAACCGCGATCATTTCCCGGAACTGGCTGAGAAATATCAAGTATTGGGAATTCCAAGTTTACTGATTTATAAAAACGGGGAAAAACTTGCCCACCTTCACAGTGCAAACGCCAAAACTCCGGAAGATGTAACGCAATTTTTGGATGCGCAAACCGTTTAATCGCAATATTTAGGACATAACTTTAACCCTCAAAGTTATGTCCTTCATTTTTTCAATATGGTTTTTCCTCTTTCGTTCCATGAAAAATGCTTAGGATCAATGTGAAACCTGCCGCCATTTCAACTAAACCGGTAGAGTGGACTTTAACGAACCATGGACCAAAGGGCACAGTCCCCGATGTTATAGAAGAAATGGGGATTATTAGCGAGACAATAAGACAAGGAAGAAATGCGCCGATAAACAATGGAAAGTTGAATTGGATTTTCCATTGTTTAATCGAGATTAACGACAAATAGATCCCCCAAACAAAATGAATGAAAAAAATATACCATAAATATCCTTCGATCCGATAGTTGGTGCCCTCTTCGATTTCTTGTTTCAAGTCAATGCTGATGATGGCCAAAATCAAAAGACCAATGATCCAAAGAATTTTCCAACCATAACGCATCACTTTTTCCATTCGCAGCCCCCTGGATATAACAGATTTTCAACAATATATGTGAAATACACTTTCCCCTATGTTTGAAAAGTTCACGATTGACACCGCTCCAGCTCCCTGATGAGTTTTTCGAATACATCCTTCACCGTGCCTTGTTGAATCTCTTTAAAACGCGTGCTTGCCCAAAGTGACATGGCTTGAGGATTTCCATCTTTCAATGCTTTTGAGCGAATCGGCTGAGTCAATGCATTGACGGCGGGATAACAGCGGGGTGCAATGCTTTCATACTTCACCATAAATTCATTTTTCAATCCCCGCGCAAGTCTTCCGGAAAAAGTTCTTGTTAAAGCCGTTTCCTTAAACTCGCCCGACTTCAACGCCTGTTTATAAATCGGGTTGGCTCCGCTCTCTTCCGTACATAGGAAAGCTGTTCCAAGTTGCACGGCATCAGCCCCCGCACTTAATGCCAGATGAATGTCCTTCCCATTCATGATTCCGCCTGCCGCAATCATAGGGAGTGGAATTTCCCTTCGAATGATGGCAATTAGTTCCGTTAATGGCACATTGGAATCTTCGTCCACATTTTGGAAGGTTGCCCGGTGACCTCCAGCATCCGCTCCTTGTAGGCAAATGGCATCCGCTCCGTTCCCCATAGCCATTTTCGCTTCTTCCAAATTCGTCACCGTCACAATTGCTGCACTGCCATTTTCCTTGAGTTGTTCAATGATCTCCCTGGATGGACAACCGAATGTAAAGGAAACATAAGGCACTTTATATTTCTTTACCAACTCCAGTTTTTCCGTCCAATAGTCATCATTGGGTTCCGGAATGGCCAATGGGACTTGGAAATCTTCTTCGAGCCGCTCCTTATACGAATACAATGATTCATCAATCGGATCATTTTGTGGAACAAATAGGTTCACCCCAAATGGCAATCCGGATTCTTTGCACTTATAGATTTCTTCTTCGATCGCTTCCGGTGTTTTATAACCGGCAGCCAGAAATCCGAGGCCACCAATCTTTGAAACGGCGAGTGCCAAATCGACCGTTGCAATCCCGCCTGCCATGGGCGCCTGAATGATCGGATACTTCAAGTTGCTGAACAAGTAAACCATCCCCCTTTTTCACAACTCCATGGTTTAAAGTTAATTCTATTATAAATAGTTTTCCAATTTATTCAAATAACGAAATGGAAGATTGCTAGTCTATCATCCCCTTTTCACCAGGGCGATCTGTCAGGTGGTGGATTGAAATTATGAAAAAGGGAGGAAGCCATAAATGCCGATTCAATAAAATATTTACGCTTCCTTTTTATCCTTTTCAAAGAACAAAATGAGTGTCGGCAATAACATTCCCCGAACAAGGAACGTATCGATGATGATACCGACTGCCACGATGAATCCAAATACAAACAAGTCGATGACCGGCATTGTCGTCAACGCCGCGAACGTCGCTGCCAGGATGACACCGGCAGATGAAATCACACCGCCTGTATTGCGGACGGCGATTTCCAATGCGTTTTTCACCGATTCAAATTTCCGCTCTTCCAGGAAGCGGCTCACCATGATGATATTGTAGTCGATTCCCAATGCCACCAGGAAGATGAATGCATATACCGGAGCCCGTGTAGACACCGCATCATATCCGAATAACACATCCAAAAGGAATAATCCCAAACCTAATGCAGAGGCATAGGAAATCAGAATCGTAGCCATCATATAAATCGGCATTTTGAGAGAACGTGTCAGGAACAATAGCAAGACAAGAATCAACAAAGTTTCCAAACTGAAGATGACTTTGATATCCCGGTTGTTGACATCTTCTTCATCAACCAATTTGGCTGTCGTACCTGCATATTCCAATTCCACTTCTTTATCATTGGCTAATTGATAGGTCGCATGTTCTTCGCGGAATTCCTTAATGAAATCAATCGCTTCCACACTGTATGGATCTTCGTTTAAAGAAATGGTGATTTTTCCGTACTTTCCATCATCCGTTACACCGGAAGCCCTTGCAGAGCCGATCATTTCATTCCCGGAAAAATCCTGGGCGATTTCCTGAACATCTTCAAAGGTTAAATCTTCCCCTGTCACCAGTACGGTCGTTTGAGCCAAATCCCCTTTATTGAACTTCTCTTCCACGATTTCAAAACCGACACGGGAAGGCAAGTCTTCAGGGAAATTTTTGACCATGTTAAATTCGTATTTAATATTAAAGACGTTCAACCCTGTGATGATCAAGAACAAAATGACTGTCGCGCCAACCAATACCGGTTTTGTTGTGACAAACTTCGCAATCGGTCCCCAAATGCCATGTTTTACTTCACTGGCTTCACCGAATTTCGGAACTTTCGGCCAGAATGCTTTGCGGCCAAACAACGCAAATAAAGCCGGTACAAGGGTGATGGCCGCAATCATAATAATGATCATGGCCGTTGCAAAGATTGGCGCAAAGTTTTGATATTCGCGGAAATGGGCGAAAATCAGGATGATCATTGCGGCAAGCACCGTACTTGCGGCAAATAACACCGGCGTTGCAGTAGAACGCATGGCGATTTTCATTGCTTCGAACTTATCTTCATGATGGTTCAGTTCTTCCCGATAGCGGGAGAATACGAATAATGAATAGTCAATCAGCGCCGCAAACAACAGGATGCTCATGATGGATGTTGTCGAGTTGTTGATTTCAAGTCCTGCGGCACCCAATAGCGCCACTGTCTGATTCACCACTTGATACACAACAACCGTGGCAAGCAAAGGAATCAGCGCAAGTAGCGGTGAACGATAAATCACGATCAATAAAACCAAGATAATAAGAATCGTTGCAAATAAAAGTTTTAAGTCCGCAGATTCGAACAATTTTACTGTATCCCCGGAAATCCCTGCAGGTCCGGTAATATAGAATTCAACACCTAAATCTTCCGCGATTTCCGTCCCCACTTCAGTCGCTTTATCATTAATTTCCGCATACTGGGAACTTCCCAAATCCTTCTCCAAGTTCATCGGAACAATCATTGTGGTCTTATCTTCCGACATAAAAGCCGTTAAAGCTTGGGGAGGCATTGCAGTGATATCAACTATTGCTTCGATTCCATCAATATCGGCCTCTTTGATGCCATCAATAATTTTTCCGACTTCATCGGCTGTTATTTCCCCATCAGGTTTATGGAACACATAGATTCCCGGAGTCCCTTGTTCGTCAGGGAAATATTCGTCCAACTTATTTTGGGCGATAATGGATGGAGCATCATCCGGCAAAGCCTGGAAGTTGGTAGTCTTATACTCACTGAGTCTTGGTCCGGCGCTGATGGCAATCATGACGATCAGCCAGATGACAACCGTGATCCAAGCGCCTTTTTTTGTCGAAACTTTATCAGTAATTGACCGAATAAAATTCATAGATTTCCTCCTAATTGTTAGAGAATTAATTTTGTGGGGATATTTAGAATCTTGGTGTAATGAAAAAAAGATGCACGCACTTGTGTAATATTATAACGAATATTTAACTGAAATTTTACCTTAAAGAAAAATATACTCAAAAATGTTAAGATTTTACAAGAATGTTCAGTATCATCACATTACTTTCCCAATACTAACAACAGAAGAATGGAGAGAATTTGCAAGGCAATATAAAAAAACGAACGCCTGCCAATCCTTTTCACCTGCATATTAAAAAGGGTGTCCGAAAATCCAACTTTGCTGACACCCTTTCTTAAAATCTCATTCTTTGTTTCCCCGACCGCCGATAAAAAGTTTTCCACTCGATATAACTTCAGCGGAATGCAAAGGGGCCGTCTCAAAATGACGATTCAGACGGCCCCTTCCATCCTTTTTAACTTTTTGTCATTTTCCTCAGTTTTTTGCTCAGTTCATGAATTTCGGCAATGGACTTATTAATTGAAGCCAGCAATTCATGTTCATTTTCCAAAGTTGAAATGATTTCTTCAGTGGCTGCCGCATTTTCCTCAGAGATGGCGGTTACAGTTTCAATTTGATTTTGAATGGTAAAGAAATTGTTTTTGGCATGTTCGATTTCTGCCCGTTCCTCTAACAATGAATCGTAAATATCTGTAAAAGTATCCTTGATTTCATCGAAGTAAACGGCAATCTCTTTCAATAATCTTCTTCCCTCTGTGATCGCCATTTCCCCTTGGGCGGATTTTTCCTGCGCTTCTTTGGATTTAGTGAACAATTCCACCGTCACCACTTGAATACTTTCTGTAATCCGTGCGCTTTGTTCGGCCAGCTTTCTCACTTCTTCCGCCACAACCGCAAATCCCTTCCCATGCTCCCCTGCCCGGGCGGACTCGATGGCTGCGTTGAGCGCCAACAGATTGGTTTGATCTGCTATTTCTTTAATGCTGCCAAGGAGCGTGTTCACTCTTTCCAAACTTTCCTGCAAATCGGAGACGGTTATGGTCGTATTGCTGATGGTTGTACCGACAGAATCCATGTAGTCTGTCACTTGATTGATTTTGTTCCAGCCTTCCCGCACTTTGTTGTTCATGTTTTCCGATTTCTTCATAATCTCTTCCGCCACAGTGACAATCTGATCCATTTTTTCAACCGACTGTCCCATCGAATCATTGATGACTGACACGCTGCCCGCCTCTTCCTGAATGCCGGTTCCAACTTGTTCAGCGGATTGCACAATATCCTTGCTCGATTTATAAATGCTTTTAATGTCGCTGTAAAACTTCGTAATATGTTCATCAAGCAAATCGGATGCCTGTTCCACTGATGAAAAGGTTTCCTTCAACTTGCTTACCAGTTCCTTCGCTTCAAATTCCTTTTGATAGGCATCTTCAATGAGCTGCCTGCCCCATCGAGTCAATAAATAAAGCAGCACAACAATGGCATTCATTACAAAAAAGATGACGACGAAATTATTGTTTGCGCCTATCAATTTTTCCGGATACAAAATATAGATTGAAAGATAGGCTATATCCAAAAATATACCTAATGCAATGATCAGTTCTTTTTTAAAATACATTGTGACCATTGCAATGGACAGAATAATGATATAATGTTTTCCTAAAGTAAATCCATCCATTAAAAAAAGTGTAATAATCACTATACTTGGAATTAATGAAATTAATAAACCTTTTATATATTTATTGATCGGCAAAAAATACAAAAGAATCGACACTAACAGAATCAGTGTTCCTGCCATGACATATAATTTGCTTCCTTCAAGCCCTTTTTCATTGACATGGGGTGCACAAATCAAAAAGACCAAAATGATCGTCAATACCACATTGATTTTATGAACTCTGTGCGTATTGTAGTTCGCTTGGATCACATCGTCCCCTCCCATTTGTTGTGGTCATAATTGGTGTTTTTTCGACAAAAACATTTCCGTGGAAATAATCTAACTAATAAACAGGACATCGATTTTCAGTCATAATCCATCCTTTCTTATCCATCTAATATGAGAAGATTCAGAAAAATAAGCAGATTATACCATATTTAATCTTATTAACCTATTTATGTAAATAAGAAATTCATACTAATTCTCCTCCATTATTCTACAATTTTTGTAAACAGAAATCGGGTGTTGCTAGATGAAAAGAAGAATTCTGAATGTTCAAGGCCATTCACAGTATCATAAAGAAATCCTTCCATCCTACCGGAACTCTGCCTGTGGTCCGACAACAATTTATGTGATTTTAAAATATTTATTGGGAATAGACTATGCCAAAAATGTAAATGATCTTTACTCCTTGCTGGGGACAACGAAGATTGGGCTGTTTCGTTGGAGGCTCATCAAAAACTTGCAAAGATATTTGGGTCCTGAATGGATTGTACAAAAATGTTCTTTAAAAGAAGCTTTGCGGCAAATTGATGAAGGCAGACCGGCAGCAGCAAAGTTCGATAAATATTTCACCTTTCAATGGAATTCAAAGCCTTCTTTCAAGTATCATTGGGTTCCTCTGATTGGGTACGAAATCGATGACGGGGAATTAATTTTAATAGTCCATGACAATGGTGGCGTGAATCGGGATAGTCAGATCCGAAAGGTTCCTTATTCCAAAAACAGCAAAGTGCTCAGCTTTGTGAAAATTGAACCGAAAATAAAACAGGACACAAACTGATCCCTCCGTTTGTGTCCATGGATATTTTAAACAATCGGCATTAAGGAATGGGCATGTTTCGCAATGGATGTAAATCCTTTGCTTGCCAAATGCTCGAAGGTTTCCGCTTTGTAATTTGGGACAGTCAATTCATCCAAACTCGCTTTGATCGAAACATTTTTGTTGATCGATGCCAATTGATAAGACAGTTTCAACATTTCCATATTCTCGGCGATTTTGTTTCGTTGGCCTGGTTTTAATTCTTCCAAATTTTTTAAAACTCCATCAACGGAGCCGTATTTTTGGATAAGTTGGAGTGCCGTTTTCGGTCCGATTCCTTTGACACCCGGATAACCGTCGCTCGAATCCCCCATAAATGCTTTTACATCCACAAACTGATGGGGTTCTATCGCATACTCCGATTTAAATCGTTCCACTGTATAGACATCGTACTCTGAATAGCCTTTTTTGGTAAACGCTATTTCCGTGGCAGGGTTCAACAATTGCAACAAATCCCTGTCCCCGCTTATGATGGTGATCTTCGCTTCTTCTTTCCACTTCTCTACGATGGATCCGATGCAATCATCCGCTTCCATTCCAATTTCGCCGATATTCTTCCAGCCAATCCATTCGGAAACTTCCTTCGCCATATCAAACTGGGGAATCATCTCTTCCGGTGGAGCGCTTCGATTGGACTTATATTCACGAAACAACTCATTGCGAAAAGTTTGGGTCCCCATATCCCAGCAAATGGCAAGATGGCTCGGCTTTACAATCGATTGGGCGGTCAACACATGCCTTGCAAATCCCTGCACACCGTTGGAAGCTCTGCCGTCCGGCAAATATTGATAATGCCCCATCACGCTTGTGGCATAAAAAGAACGGAATAATAGGGCCATTCCGTCAATCACTAAAAGATGCGGTTGAAGTTTCATTTCTTTATCCCCACTTTCTACTCCAACCATTATAGCAAACTGCCGGCCATCTGTAATTGGAATCCGCAGCCAAAATAAAAGCACCTTTCCCGCGTGCAGGCGGGAAAAGTGCATTCATCAATCCCTCTTTTTCATATCCCGTATGGCTTGAATGGACAATCGGACAAGCAAAATGGAACATAAAAACAATCCGAGATAAGCCGCAGTATTTAAATAAATGGCATACACCGTTTCGATAAATTGGGAAATCGCAAGCAGCGCAGTGGAAATGATGCCGAACGTAATTCCAACCATCAATAATACGAATTTCGAAAACAGTTGAGTGACGAACTTGGCATTCGTTTTATCCGAGAAGATATCATGGTGCAAGGTGACCTTTCCATCTTCAATTTTTCGGACCAACTGATCAAATCGCCTTGGGATTTTTCGCAAGTTCGGGATTAATAACGCCAGTTCTTCCTGCAGTTTTTCCATCGTTTCAACCGGCTCTTTGAACGGCTTTCTGATCGAAGCTTTCATGTAATCGTTCGTAAATTCTCTCGCTTCTTCGAAAATGTTGATATTGGAATCTATCATATTCAAAGTTCCATCCAATGTCACAATTACCCTTAGAGCAAGACTGACTTGGGAATAAAATTGCAGTCCCGCTTCCCTGATTACAGTAAAAATGGAATAAATCGTCTCATCTGTCGGAACTTTATTGACAAAAGATATTTTCAATAATATTTGGCCGATTGCCTGTTCCAATTCTTGCCGATCAATCTCATCTTTATTTTTGATCAACAGTGAAATCGCATCATATAAAATGGAAGGATCGCTCTGTTGAATTCCGATGAAAAACAGTTTCAAGCCCTCCAGCTGTTGACCCGACAATCGGCAAACCGCCCCGAAATCCATCAGAATGAGTTCCCCCGTTTCCGGGTTCACCGCAATATTTCCAGGATGCGGATCGGCATGGAAGATTCCGGAGACCAGCGCCTGTTCCAAATAGGAGCAAATGAGTTTTCTTGCCAACTCACTCCGGTCAATGTAATATTGATCTTCTATTTTATCCAGTTCAGCAATACTTACGCCCTTCACATATTCCATCACAAGAATATTTTCATTGCTGTATTGTTCATAAACCCTTGGAATTTTTACATTCAGTTTGCTATTCTTCAATATATTGCGGATTTGAATCATATTGCGCGCTTCGATGGAAAAGTCCGTTTCTTCCTTCATTGAATTGGCAAAACCTTCTGCCAATGCTTTGAATCCCATGCTCTCCGCCCATTGGGATTTGGCGGTGATCCAATCGGCAAATTCCAACAGAATGCCCAAATCTTCCCGCATAATGGTCTTCACTTGCGGGCGCAAAAGCTTCACCACCACTTCCTCATGGGTGTCTCTCAGCACGGCACGATGGACTTGACCAATGGAAGCCGCCGCCAATGGCTTTTCTTCAAAAAAAGAAAAAATTTCATCCACATCCCGGGAATAATTTTCTTTTAAAATCGCTGTTACCTCATCATAGGTCATAGGTGAAACTTTTTGTTGCAGTTTTTTCAATTCTTCTGTAAAGACCGGGGAAAACAATTCTTTCCGGGTGGATAACACTTGTCCGAATTTGATGAAAATGCCGCCGCTCTCTTCAAGGGTTGCCCTTAAAGCAATCGCCAATTGCTTGTCCGTATCTCTGTTTCTTGCATATTTGACCGTTCTCGTGATTCCGTTGGTCACCGCCGCTTTTACCACTGTGCGCAAACGTTTTTGATATCGCCAATAATTGATCACTTTCCTGAAAATCGTCTTTTTCTCCGCATACCGTCCGGCACTTTCATCCAGTGCAATCGGATCAAAGAGTTCAAAAAACAAATAAATCAGCATGGAAATTAATAGCATGCTGCCAATCCATAACAAAGTCGCGACGCTGACAACGCCATCTTCATATTTTGGATTTTCCCTTATGTACGTATACCAAAATACAAAGGTAGTGAATGAGACACTGATGATGACAGACAACACTCTCCGAAACAGGTTCACATTGGAACCAATGAGCCTTCCGCTGATAAAAAAGATAATGATTGAAACAAACAGGATTTGCAATATCGCATTGATTGCACTCATTCACTTCACCACTTCCATTGAATCTCCATTAATCTTAGTATGGCTTCCATTCCGTAATGGTCATTCCTGAGCCTTCTTATATTAACAATAAATTAATTTTTATCGATATTCAAAAAAAGAGGCTGGGACAAAACCCTCCTCTAAAATGGAAACAGCCCATGAAATGTTGGAATGAAATTTCATGGGCTGTTCTTCATTTTTTCAATAAAAATAAGGA
>Ga0207869_1000209_pt1 | contig 55028 bp, 56 predicted proteins | sample HigsolmetaAR205D_FD_184837 | JGI IMG/M metagenome (GOLD analysis project Ga0207869, IMG submission 184837) | Ionic liquid and high solid enriched microbial communities from the Joint BioEnergy Institute, USA - AR20-5-D (SPAdes) (version 2) ...
AACGCCCTCGGCAGGAATCGAACCCACATTTCAAGAACCGGAATCTTGCGTGTTATCCGTTACACTACGAGGGCATATAATGAATCAGTACGGTTTTAAATTATAATGAAAAAACAATCATAATGCAAGAGTTTTATGGAAAAAACTTTGTCTTCAGGCGGGTTTTAAAAGTTTAAATTCGAACGGACATGGGTACAATGTTCGATGTGTACAAAAAAATTATTTTTTATAAGCTTTTATGTTTGACCTTTATTGACCTTCATTGTATGATTACATTACATAAGTTTCTCTTCGCTAGAAATTTTATGAAGAAATTTGAAAAAGGAGGAAAGTTGGTATGAACCTAATTCCTACAGTCATTGAACAAACAAACCGCGGGGAACGGGCGTACGATATTTACTCACGTTTGTTGAAAGACCGTATTATTATGTTGGGCAGCGCGATCGACGACACTGTCGCAAACTCTATTGTAGCTCAGCTTTTATTCCTTGAAGCAGAAAATCCGGAAAAAGACATCTCCATTTACATTAACAGTCCCGGCGGAAGCATTACAGCCGGAATGGCGATTTATGATACAATGCAATTTATTAAACCGGATGTCCAAACTATTTGTATCGGGATGGCCGCTTCCATGGGAGCATTCTTGCTTGCAGCAGGAACGAAAGGAAAACGTTATGCTCTTCCAAATGCCGAAGTGATGATCCATCAACCGCTTGGCGGCGCACAAGGTCAAGCAACCGAAATTGAAATTGCCGCTAAACGCATTTTGTTCTTAAAAGATAAATTAAACAAAATTTTATCAGAACGCACCGGCCAGCCGCTCGAAGTCATTGAAAAAGACACAGACCGCGACAACTTTATGACGGCTCAACGCGCCAAAGAATATGGCTTAATTGACCATATCATTAGCCGAAACGATATCAGCAAATAATTTCGTTTACTCCCATCGAGCGGAGAATCGCCTCGTTCGATGGATTGTCTTTTCCTAACATCAGGAATAGAGAGAGTCCAGTGGTTAAGGCGGATAAGACGAATTTGGTTCGGTTCCCTCACCATCAAGCCCAGAAAGCCAAATATAACAGGCTGATACTTCATCAAAAGTATCAGCCTGTTTTGTTAATCTTCATTTTCAAGAAATTCCGTTAACGCTTCCAATGCTTTGTCTTCATCATGACCATCAGCGATTAACCGGATCTTCGTACCTGTTCCGACTGCCAAACTCATAATTCCCATGATGCTTTTGGCATTCACTCTTTTTTCGTCTTTTTCTACATAAATTTCCGATGAAAACCGGTTTGCCTCTTGTACAAATAAAGCAGCAGGCCGTGATTGCAATCCCGTTTTCAGCTTAACTTCCACCATCTTTTGAATCATTTTCCACAACCCCTTTTTTTATGATTCAACTGCGGCCCTTAGCCACCCGTGTCATCACACATCGGTTGGCTAAGGAGCCGCAAACATTTTGCTCGGTTTTGCCAGCCGCACCGGCTTTTTTCATGCTTGATGTTTTTTCGTAATGGTTTCGCCGGCCCGCAATTTTTCAGCGATCTCATCAATTTTTCTTAGGCGGTGATTAATGCCGGATTTACTGATTTTCCCTCCGGATACCAATTCACCTAACTCTTTCAACGTTACATCTTGGTGTTCCACTCGAAGCTCAGCGATTTCTCTTAATTTTTCTGGTAAAATGTCCAATCCAACGGTTTCTTGGATATAACGAATGTTCTCCACTTGCCTTAGCGCTGCGCCAATCGTCTTATTTAAATTCGCTGTTTCACAGTTGACAAGACGATTCACCGAGTTGCGCATATCGCGCATAATGCGGACATCTTCAAAGCGGAGCAACGCTTGATGGGCGCCGACAATATTGAGAAATTCGGCAATTTTCTCGGCTTCCTTTAAATAGGTGATATATCCTTTTTTTCTTTCCAGCGTTTTGCTGTTGAGATAAAAGGTGTTCATTACTTCACACAATGAATCATTATGCTCTTTATAAAGGGAAAAAATTTCTAAATGATAAGAAGATGTTTCCGGATTATTCACAGACCCGCCCGCTAAAAACGCTCCTCGCAAGTACGACCGACGACAGCACTTCTTTTTTATCAATTCCGGGGAAATGTCATGAATAAACGAAAAATTTTCCCCGAGTATATACAAGTCCTCTAAAATTTGCTTCGCTTTTTCTTTTAAGCGGACGATATAAACATTGTTCTTCTTAAGCCGCATTTTTTTGCGAACAAGCAATTCGACCGGCACATCGTACAATTTTTTAATCAGAACGTAAATTCGTCGGGCGATGGCTGCATTTTCTGTCTGAACGTTGACAACCAAAAGCCGATTGGAAAAGGAAAGTGCCCCGTTCATTCGAATGAGCGCCGAAAGTTCGGCACGAGCACAGCATTCCTTTACTTCCAAAGTGGTCAGTTCCTTTTTTGTTTCCGAAGCAAACGACATCCCCGCCACCTCCCATTCTGAGACTATCGTCTGCTTAGCTCAGATCCGTTTTCAGTTATTTTCACCAATAACGAGTATAATATTTGAGCAACTCGATCGGTGTCATGTCGAATGATTCCATCCTTCACAGAGACGATTTCTTCATAAAGAATGTTCAAACCAAGAGCCCGAAGCTCATCCGGGTCAAATATAACAGGCTTGGCCAGTTCTTTTTCATACCTTTTTTGAATTTCTTCCGGTATTGGTGTTTTATTGACTAAAATCGTATCAATACAAGGCTGATTCAAATGGCGGTGGATCGCCTTTACGTGGTCGCTTGCCGTATAATCAAGCGTTTCCCCTGCCTGAGTCATCAAATTGCATATATACACTTTATGCGCTTTCGACCGGGATACTTCCCGCCCGATTTCCGATACCAGCAAATTAGGAAGAATGCTTGTGTACAAACTTCCCGGACCGACAACAATTAAATCAGCTTCCCGAATAGCCGTAATCGTTTCTGGAAGCGGTGCCACATTATCCGGAGTTAAAAATACTCTCCGTATCCTTTTTCCGGAATATGGAATTTTCGATTCTCCTGAAACGATGGTCCCATCGTCCATCACTGCATGCAATACTACACTTTCATTGGCTGCCGGAAGCACTTTTCCGCGCACATTTAAGACACGGCTCATTTCTTGAACCGCCCGCACAAAGTCCCCCTTAATCGAGGTTAACGCGGCAATCATCAAATTTCCAAGAGAATGCCCGCACAGTTCATTCGAAGTCGTGAACCGATGCTGAAAAAGTTGTTCAATCAGCGGTTCCACCTCAGACAGGGCAGCCAACACGTTGCGGATATCTCCGGGAGGCGGAATGGACAAATCGTTTCTTAATCTTCCGGAGCTCCCGCCATCATCCGCTACGGTCACAATGGCTGACAAATCAATAGGATATTTTTTCAACCCGCGCAGCAAAACAGGAAGGCCCGTTCCACCGCCGATGACAACCACTTTCTTGTCAGAAGCAGGATTCATGTTGTCCTTTCCTTTCTTTTTTAATATCGCGATGGCTGATGCGTGTTTGGTAGTCTTTTTCAAAATAATGGCCGATATATTCAGCCAGTGCAACAGAGCGATGCTGCCCTCCGGTACATCCTATGGCAATAACCACCTGGCGTTTTCCTTCCCTCTTGTAATGAGGAAGCATAAAAGCAAGCAAATCGGTTACTTTTCCTAAAAATTTTTGTGTATCGCTCCATTTGAGCACATAATTATACACTTCATCATCCATGCCTGTTTTTTTTCGCATATGGTCAATGTAGTACGGATTTGGCAAAAATCGAACGTCAAACACCAGATCCGCATCAATAGGAATTCCGTGTTTAAATCCAAATGACATGACATTCACAGTAAAAATCGACTGTTTATTCGCGGAAAATTCTGTTATGATCTTATCCCGCAAGTCTTTCGGTTTCATGTTGGAAGTATTGTAAATCAGCTGGGCACGACCCTTTAAATCTTCCAACAGCTTTCTTTCCTGCTGAATACCTTCAAGAGGCAATCCGGAAGGAGCAAGCGGGTGCGATCGCCGCGTTTCTTTATAACGGCGCACAAGAACAGAATCATCGGCATCTAAAAACAAGATTTGCGGGCTGACCCAATCAATCTCTGCCATGTCATCCAACGCTTTAAACAAATGTTCAAAAAAGTCTCTGCCCCTTAGATCCATAACAATAGCAGCTTTGTTTATTTTATGCCCCGTGTCTTTCATGAGTTCCAAAAATTTCGGCAACAGTGTAGGCGGAAGATTATCTACACAATAATAGCCAAGATCTTCGAAACTTTGGATGGCAACTGTTTTTCCCGCCCCCGACATTCCAGTAATAATCACTAATTGAATATCCGTTGTTTTTGACTGTGAGCTCATCATGGAACCCCCCTCATTTAACTTGGATCTAAACGATAGGATAACAGTTGAAAATCAGGCGTGTATGTAAAGGTTCCATAAATCATTCCTTTTCCGTGAATCATATAATCCAAAATATGCCGGTCCCCTTCTGCCATCGGCAACGTATGAATGGAGTCAATCGGATGCCAGGCAAGGTTTCCTTCTTCGGATGTCTTAAGGGATAATCCTTCGCTTTCTGTAGCGAAAAAAGTAAACAACATCCATTCTGAAGTGATTTTTTCTCCTTCTTTTATCAGAATGGTAAAGATCCCTTTTACATTCGGATTTCGAAGGTAGATGCCGGTCTCTTCCCGAAATTCACGGATGACCGCTTCTTTAATGGATTCGCCTGATTCCATTTTTCCACCGGGAGCCACCCACCATCCTCTGCGCGGTTTTTGCAGAAGCAGCACTTTTTCATCTTTTATTAATAGACAATTTGTTACTCGTTGCATGTTCTCACCTCAATGGCCGCTGAAAACCGTTTTTCTGTTATCTTTTCCCCGCACCAAGGGGCAGTAAGTCCTTCTCTTGTTTTGAAGGAAACGAAAAGCTGTAAACTTGGGGACAACTGCCCCTATGTGCCCGATTGGTTCTACTAACCATCAGGGGTCGTGAAGCACCGCTGATGGAAGTTTCACTTTATCCCGCACTAAGGGGCACTCTTGACTAGAAGACTATAAGTCCTAAGACTGGAGCAACTGCCCCTATATGCGGTCAACTAAGTTCCACCTTATTCTTTTTATTATACTATGAATGAAGACAGGTACTCAATTCAAATGCAAAACCGATATTTTTTCTAAGAAAAAAACACAGGCAGCAACACCTGTGTTTCAAAAAGGGATTCTTTTAAAAAAGAGGGGAATTTCATCTGCCTTTACTATACAGCATCATTGTTGCAGATTGATTACAACATAATTAAGCTTTTATGAAGATTAACAAATATTCCCTTCTTATTTCACGCCCAATTTTTCTTTTAATTCTTCCACATAGCGTTGGGCGCTTTGAGCTGCGATGCTTCCATCTCCGGTTGCCGTGACAATTTGGCGTAGATTCTTTTCACGGACATCTCCTGCTGCAAAAACTCCAGGAACGCTTGTTTCCATTAGTTCATTCGTTATAATATATCCGGCTTCATTGGTAATATTCAAGTTTTCAAACGGCTTTGTCAACGGAACCATGCCAATATAAACAAAGACTCCGTCCGTTTTGAATTCTTTTTCTTCACCCGTTACGGTATTGACTAATGTTACAGCGTTCACTTTGCCGTCTTTTCCATGAATTTCTTTAACGGTGTGATTCCAAATAAAGTCGATTTTTTCGTTTTCAAAAGCGCGTTGTTGGAGAATTTTTTGAGCGCGCAGCTTGTCGCGACGATGGACAATGGTTACTTTGCTGGCAAAGCGAGTTAAATAAACGCCTTCTTCCACAGCGGAGTCTCCACCGCCGACCACAACCAGTTCTCTTCCTTTGAAAAAGGCGCCATCGCAAACCGCACAGTAGGAAACGCCGCGTCCGCCAAATTCCGATTCACCGGGAACCCCTAATTTCTTAAACTGTGCTCCTGTCGCAATAATGATGGACCGAGCCTTAAATTGTTTCGTACCGGCGTCTACCGTTTTATATTCTTCGCCGTCAATAATTTGTTTAATATCGCCATAAGCGTATTCTGCACCAAATTTTTTGGCGTGTTCGAACATTTTGTTGGATAATTCAGGTCCTAAAATGCTGTCATATCCAGGATAATTTTCTATTTCTTCCGTATTCGTCATCTGACCGCCCGGAACGCCTCTTTCAATCATCAACGTAGACATATTGGCTCTCGAGGCATACACAGCAGCTGTCATTCCTGCCGGGCCGGCGCCAATAATAATGACATCGTAAATTTTCTCTTCCGCCACGTAAGACACTCCCTTTTCTCATTTGTACATATTTTTTGTTCCGAAAGACGTTTATTCGAGACTGAGAGTCAAATCGTGCTCTCGCGTTTACAGAGACTGATAAGCAAGTAATCCAAATTTACTATTGAAGCATTCATCTTTGCTTTATTATCTCCTGCTATCTCTATCCTATAAGACAAAAGAAATTGCGTCCAACTATATGCTTATACCGGAGACTTCTTTTTTGATGGCTTGAATGTATCGACGCAAAGTGGCGGGAGAGATATGATAAATTTCAGCCACTTCTTTTTGAGACGCTTTTTGATGCCGCAGTTTTTTCCAAATATATTCAATCGCCGCAGCATACGCCTCTTTTTTTTGCAGTCTTGGGTGTTTTGTGAGAATGGAGGCAAAAAAAGAAAACCATAGCAAATAAACACCGATTTGTTCGATTCCTATCGGCCGGAAACGTTCATACAATATTTGCGCTGTTCCATGTCCTATTTCAATGGCGGGGCTTGCATCCATCGGTTTCAATTCCATGTCCAGCACTTTAGCTAAATAAATTTTTTCTTGAAAGGTTAAATTTTCAATATCACAAAAGCTTGGATCTGCCGTGATGGCTTTTTTATCTTCCCGTAATGAAAGCAAAAACATGCCAAAAAGCCGTTCTTCTATATATTCGCTGTTTAATCTTTTGATGATGGAAGATGGTACGTTTTCTATCCCTTGATGAAAATGAAAATCTTCTTCATTCCAAGGCTCCAAACCGTCTTTTTCCGGCGCCATCTGCAGCACTTGTTCCCAAGCCGCACGGGCCGTTTTGTGATGGCCGGTGTGATGAGCGGCATACGAAAGCCAGTAATAAAAATTCACATCCCCATCAAACCCTTTTTTATAGAGGTTTTTCAGCCAAAAATACGACTCTTCGTACCGACCCACTAATGCAAAAGTCGTACCTAGTTTGTATTGATGCTCCATCAGGATTGGCCGCACTTTTTGAAGAGTAGCTATGATCTTCTGCAGTTCTTCTTCATTTCTCCCGTAGTACATAAACACAGCGGTGTTGCAAAGCGCGTGAAGGTTGCCAGGGCTTTTCTCCAATACGTTGTCAATCACTTCAAACGCTTTATCCGTTTTTCCTAAATAATAATAGGCCAAAGAAAGATTATTATACGCTGCCCAAAATTCCGGATAGTTGTCAATGATTTTGTTTAACACTTCAATCGCCGCTTCAAATTGTCCGGCTTCCAATAAATTGCGCGCTTCTTCCTGCAGCGATATCAACTCATCTTGAACAATGAGTACGTCTTCCGCTTCTTCCGCATCCATTTGAATCACTTCCAGCAAATCTTCGGCATCCTCGCTGAATTCCCCGTCAGGATCTTTTTGCAAATATTCATTCACATGTTTGAACGCTTCTTGAAACATCCCCATATGGGCATAGTTATTTGCCAGAAAATAATGAACTTCATTCATAAACGGATCCAAATCATTCGCTATCATGATGAGCAACCGATTAGACTCTTCATAATTGCCCAGTTCCGTTTCCACAATTGCTAATTGGCAGGCTATCACAGGTTCTAGAGGCTCCAACTCAAATGCTCGTGAAAAATATTTTTTTGCTTTATTTAAATTTCTTTGTCTATATGCCTTTAATCCTTTTTTAAAGTAATATTCACCGGTAGGGATGAAGGAAAGGATTTTCCCTTTCTCATCTTCTATATTTGAGCCTTTTCTCATAAATGTCCTCCAAAACGTACTTAATTAACTACAGTAGTATATCATATATCAAACTCTGACGAAATATGGCGATCCGTAATATTAAAAGCCTGTTTTCAAATGTTTATTTAACGCTTTTTAGTCAACTAATATTCTTTCCGGAAAGAAACAGCGCAAAATAAGCCGGCCCCTCGGCCAGCTTATATTCACTTATTTTCATTATTTTTTCTTGATTTTTCTTCGTGTCTTTTTTCCAAAACAGCCAAGACGTCTTGAAGCGGCAATCGCTGTTCTCGAAGCAGCACAAGAAGGTGATAAATCAAATCAGCTGCTTCCCAGCGCAATTCTTCATGGCTGCGGTTTTTAGCGGCAATGATGACTTCGGACGCTTCTTCCCCGACTTTCTTTAAAATTTTATCGACGCCCTTTTCAAATAAATAGGTGGTATAAGCCCCTTCCGGACGTTCTTCATCCCGTTTTGCAATCACTTGTTCCAATTCGGACAAAATAGCATAAGAAGCGATCTGATTTTCTTCCCCGTAAAACTCGTCCACAAAACAACTATCCGTGCCGTTATGGCATGCAGGACCGTTCGGTTCTACCAGAACGAGCACAGCATCCCGGTCGCAATCCCATTTCATTTTCACCACTTTTTGGGTATTTCCGCTCGTTTCGCCTTTGTGCCAAAGTGTTTGGCGGGAACGGCTGTAAAACCAAGTTTCTCCCGTTTCCAACGTTTTTTGCAGAGATTGTTTATTCATGTAAGCCAACGTGAGCACTTCTTTTGTATTCACATCTTGAACGATTGCCGGAATCAATCCTTTTTCATCAAAAACAAGTTGATCAATTGATAATTCTGTCATCTTATATCCACTCCTTGGAGTTGCAAAAAGTGTTTTACTTCCTGCACGCTTGTTTCTTTATAATGGAAAATCGAGGCGGCAAGGGCAGCGTCTGCTTTTCCCTCCGTCAATATTTCCAAGAAATCTTCTTTTTTCCCGGCGCCTCCCGAAGCAATGACCGGTACCGTGACAGCTTCACTAACCGCTTTCGTTAAGGCAACGTCGTACCCTTTCTTTTCACCATCCGAATCCATGCTCGTCAACAAAATCTCGCCGGCTCCTCTTTCTACTGCTTCTTTAGCCCAAGAGACGACTTCTTTTTCAGTGGCTTTTCTTCCTCCATGCGTATACACCCGCCAAGAACCTAGTTCTGCGTCATATTTGACATCGATGGCCACGACAATGCATTGTGATCCAAAATATTCTGCTCCTTCGGTAATCAAAGAAGGATGGTTGACAGCAGCCGTGTTTAAAGAAACTTTATCGGCACCTGCACGCAAAATCTTTTTCATATCGTCCAGCGAATGGATCCCGCCGCCAACGGTAAAAGGAATAGCCAGTTCGGAGGCGACGGCTTTGACAACATCAACCATCGTCTTCCTGCCCTCATGAGAAGCGGAAATATCTAAAAAAACCAGTTCATCTGCACCTTGTTCATCATAAACACGCGCCAACTCAACCGGATCGCCTGCATCGCGAAGCTGAACAAATTGAATTCCTTTCACCACTCTTCCATCTTTTACATCCAAACAAGGGATAATCCGTTTTGTGATCATCTTTCCACCTCTTCCAGCGCTTCCTGCAGTGAAAATTGTCCGGTATAAATGGCTTTGCCGACAATCGCACCGGACACTCCTTCATTCTCATAAGCCTTTAAAGCTTGCAAATCGGAGAGGGAACGGACTCCGCCGGAAGCAATGACTTGTTTGCCTGTTGCTTTTGCCAATTCCACCGCTGCTTCTATATTGGGACCGGACAGCATGCCATCCGTCGCAATATCCGTAAAAATAAACGTCTCTACTCCGCCTTCTGCCAGCCGTTTTCCCAATTCGACTGCTTTGATTTGGGAAGTTTCCAGCCAGCCGTGAACGGCCACATATCCATCTTTTGCGTCGAGGCCAACAGCAATTTTGGATCCATATGTTCGAATCAGTTCAAGAACCAAATCCGGATTCGAAACGGCCATACTGCCAATGATCACCCGATCCACTCCGTTTTCTAAATAATGGATCACATCTTGTTCCGAACGGATGCCGCCGCCAACTTGCACTTTCGCCGGAAGCTTTTGAGCCGCTTCCAGAACATAGCGGTCATTGATTCGCATTCCATCTTTGGCGCCATCCAGATCGACCATATGGATCCATGCCGCTCCTTGATCGACAAATTTCTTCGCCATCTCGAAAGGAGAATCACCATAAACGGTTTCTTTGTCATAATCTCCTTGAAGAAGGCGAACGCATTTGCCCCCTCTCATATCAATGGCTGGATAGATGGTGAAACTCATTGCTCAGCACCCTACCTTTCCATCATTTCCGTAAAGTTTTTTAAAAGTCCCATGCCCGTCTTGCCGCTTTTTTCCGGATGAAACTGCATGCCATAAATATTTTCTTTTGCCACAATGGCCGGAATTTGAACATTATAATCCGCACTAGCGATCAGCGCATCTTCCTCTATGCTGCTGGCATAGTAAGAATGGACAAAATAAACGAACCCTTCCTCCACGCCGTTTGTAATCGGAGACGCTTGATGAAAGCTGAGCCTGTTCCAGCCCATATGCGGAATTTTAAAAGTTTCTTTTCCATTGTCGGAAGGAATGCGTGTCACCCTTCCTTTTAACAAGCCAAGCCCCTCTTCCAGACCGTTTTCCTCGCTTTCTTCAAAAAGCAGCTGCATGCCAAGGCAAATGCCAAGCAGCGGCCGGCCGGTTTTCGTATAATCTTGCAAAAAGGAAGCGAGCCCTGTTTCTCTCAGACGTTTCATCGCATCTTTAAACGCCCCCACCCCGGGCAAAATAAGTCCATCCGTTTTTTCCAGTTCACTTTCTTTAGAAGAAAGTATGTAAGGGGCCTCTAAACGCTCCAACGCTTTTGAAACACTGAAAAGATTCCCCATTCCATAATCAATCACTCCGATCATGCTCTACAAAACCCCTTTCGTTGAAGGAATTCCTTTTACACGGGGATCCAACATGGTCGCTTCATCAAGCGCTCTTCCCAGCGCTTTAAAAACGGCTTCGATCATATGATGGGTATTCGCCCCATAATGGAGGATCACATGCAAATTCATCCGCGCTTCCAATGCGAATTTCCATAAAAATTCATGCACCAGCTCCGTATCAAATGTTCCAACCCGACTGCTCGGAAGTTCTCCGCGCATTTCAAAATGAGGGCGATTGCTTAAATCGACCACCACTTGCGCCAGCGCTTCGTCCATTGGAACAAAAGCGTTTCCGTAGCGTTTGATCCCTTTCTTGTCGCCAAGCGCTTCTCTCAAGGCGCTGCCAAGACAAATGCCGATGTCTTCTGTCGTATGGTGGTCATCTATTTCAATATCGCCCTTTGCTTTGACGGTTAAATTGAATTGGCCGTGTTTTGTGAATAAATCAAGCATGTGAGTCAAAAACGGAACATTTGTATCAAGATCGGCCCTTCCCTCTCCGTCAATGTCAAAGGCTAATTGGATATCGGTTTCGTTCGTCTTGCGGCTGATTTCTGCATATCGTCTGATTTCCATTTGTCTCCCCCTCACTCAGGTCTAACCGGTTTTTTCAGCCTGGATTCTATTGCGCGGGCATGAGCCTCCAATCCTTCAAGGCGAGCAAAAGCAGCAATTTTTTCTGCATTTTGCCGGAAGGATGTTTCGCTGTAATAAATAATGCTCGACTTCTTTATAAACTCATCCACATTTAAAGGACTGGAAAAACGAGCCGTCCCATTAGTCGGCAAGACATGATTTGGACCTGCAAAATAGTCGCCAACAGGCTCTGAACTGAATCTTCCGACAAAAATAGCTCCGGCATGGCGGATCATCGGAACCAATTCGAGCGCATTTCTAGCGACAATTTCCAAATGCTCTGGCGCAATTTGATTCACCACTTCAATCGCTTTTTCCATGGTGGGAGCAAGATAAATGACTCCATATTCATCAATCGATTGTTTTGCAATTTCTTTTCTCGGGAGCTGTTCCAGCTGTTTTTCCACTTCACGTGCGGTTTCTTCCGCAAGCGTCCGGGATGTCGTTACCAGAACACTGGTTGCTCTCGGATCATGTTCGGCTTGCGATAAAAGATCAGCGGCCACTTCATGAGGCAAGGCTGTGTCATCTGCCAGCACGGCAATTTCACTCGGCCCAGCAATCATATCAATATCCACCTTGCCAAACACTTCTCTTTTGGCGAGAGCGACATAAATATTTCCCGGTCCGACAATTTTATCAACAGGTTGGATCGATTCAGTTCCATAAGCAAGAGCTGCGATCGCTTGGGCTCCCCCTACCTTCCATATTTCCTCCACGCCGGCTATATGGGCCGCAGCCAGAACGCCCGCAGGAAGCTTGCCGTTTTGATCGGGAGGAGACACCATCACAATTCTTTTTACGCCGGCTACTTTAGCTGGCAGCACGTTCATGAGAACAGACGACGGATAGGCCGCTGTTCCCCCCGGGACGTATACACCAACGGAATCGAGCGGTGTAAACTTCTGACCAAGAATGGTCCCGTTCTCATCTTGAGTAATCCAAGTTTCTCTTCGTTGTTTTTCGTGAAAACGGCGGATGTTCTTTGCCGCTTCCTCCAATACTTTCAGCAATTTTGGATCAAAACTTTGGATCGCTTCATGGATCTCTTCTTCGGACACTCGCATCCGATCGAGTTTGATTCCGTCGAATGTTTCCGTATAAGCAAGAAGAGCCCGATCCCCTTCTCGGCGGACGGATTCCAAAATCTCTAAAACGATCTTTCGTTGTTCTTCGGTTCCGTTGTCTACAGATCGCTGAATAGATATATCATCTGTCACCTTTTGTATTCTCATATCGATCACACCACTTTCTCTGAAATCACCCGATTCAAGCGGTCGACTATTTGTTCAATCGCCGCGTCTTTTATACGATAGCTGACTGGATTCACGATCAGCCGTGAAGTAACATCCACGATATGCTCATACTCTACCAAACCGTTTTCTTTTAACGTTCGTCCTGTCGAGACGATATCAACAATTCGATCGGCTAACCCGACAATCGGTGCCAGTTCGATCGAACCATTTAGTTTGATGATTTCCACTTGCTCTCCTTGTTCGCGGAAGTAGCTGGATGCCACGTTCGGATATTTCGTGGCAATTTTGGGAGCAACCTCGTTCATTTTCGTATCGGGAAGACCGGCAACGGCAAGATAGCAAGGGCTGATTTTTAAATCCAACAACTCATAGACATCTCGTTCTTCTTCCAACATGACGTCTTTGCCGGCAATCCCCAAGTCAGCCACACCATGCTCCACATAGGTAGGGACGTCCATCGGCTTAGCCAAAATAAACTGCAGATTCTCCTCCGAGACATCGACAATTAACTTCCTCGATTCATCAAATTCCGGAGGAAGCTGATAGCCTGCCTTTCTCAAAAGCTCCGCTGCTTCATGAAAAATCCGCCCCTTCGGCATGGCAATGATTAATGGCGTATCGTTCATTCTTCCACCTCCGTTTTCGGCGTCCCGATATAAAAATGAACTTTACTGAATTTGACGGTAAAACGATCCACATCTTGAACGCCGGAAATGTCTTGAAGCACCGTTCTTTCCCCTTTCTCTTGAAGGGATTTAGCAAAATCAATCGCTTCCTTGCGCCGTTCTTTGCTGAACAAAACGCATTGCATCGGCTCTTCCTCGGACAGCTCTCCAATAGCTTCCAAAAGGAAATCGAGACGGATTCCAAAACCAGTAGCGCTTGTCGGGAATCCGAATTTTTCTAATAGATTGTTGTACCGCCCGCCATTTCCGATAGGATATCCTACACCGTCCGCATATATTTCAAACAGAATTCCCGTATAATAGCTCATATGGCTTACAAGCGAAAGATCAAATTTGACAAACGATTCCACTCCATGATCCTTCAATACAGCCCAAAGCTGTTTGAGCTCATCAATCGCTTCTTTTCCTTTCCCGTCTTCCGTGAGGGAAATGGCCTCTTGAAGGACATTTTCAGTTCCTCTCATATTTAAAATGTTTAGCAGACGCTGTTTGTCAATGTACGAAAGCGAGAGTTGCTTTACGTGTTCTTTATAGCCAACATAATTTTTTTCATATAAATAGCTTTGCAAAACGCTTGCTCTTTCTTCAGTTCCGAGAATTTGCTGAAACAAATTCCGTACAAAACCGATATGGCCGATTGAAATTTGAAAATGCTTCAAACCTGTTTTTTTCAAAGAAGAAACAAGCAGAGCAATGATTTCCCCATCTGCGCTGATGGTCGGATCGCCAATGTTTTCAATGCCGATCTGTTCGAATTCGGCCGCCCTTCCCCCTTCGCGCTGCTGCGCCCTGTAAACATTGGCACAATAAGCAAGGCGAATCGGAATCTGTTCTTTTAAAAGCTTCGATGCCGCCATCCGTGCGATCGGCGTGGTCATATCCGGCCTCAGAACAAGCGTGTGTCCTTGTTGATCCAGCAATTTAAAAAGCTGTTGATCCAAAATGGCCGAAGCCGTACCGACCGTTTCATAATATTCCAAAGCAGGAGTTTCAATAAATTGATAGCCGGCCAGTTTAAATTCTTGGCCAATTTGATCTTTTATTTTTTTCTTTGTTTCGTATATATGAGGAAGCGTATCCCTCATTCCAATCGGTTTTTCAAACATAAAAAGTTTGGACATAAGCAAGATCACCTGTGATTAAAATTTCCGAAATCCTTTAGTTCGCTAATATGCTAACAAAGTGAAGTTATATGTAGTTTACTCCCCTCTTGTATTTGAGTCAAGACTTTTCGCAAATTCTTCCGGAAATCATATGAGAACAAAAAATCAGACCATTTTCTCAGAGCGAATGGTCAATGACAGCAGGAAAGATGCGGAAGTGGAAACCGATCACGAAAACAGGATGCGGAAAAGAAAGAGCGGAATAAGTTTGATCGACTATGTGTCAATCTTTCTTATGGCTTCACTTCGTTAGAAGAAAATAACGCAGATTCCGCGGTGCGGCTTTCAGAATACTCAATATTCCGGCTAAATGTTCTAAAAGCCGCGGGAGAATAGGTCTTTTCGAATCTATTGATCAAGATGATTATTTTTTCTTCTTTCTTTTGCAGAACGGAACCAAAAAACAGCGGCAACCGTTGAAAATAAGATAGCCGCCAATCCTAAAATATTAGCCATTGCGCTTCACTCTCCTTTCTTTTTAACGGATGGCAAAAGAAACTTTTTGATGGAACAGCAGTAACGTAGTTCATCGTTGCTATATCGGTTTCTTTCATGATGATTTGACTTTATTGACCAAAAATTCAGACATATATAAAAAGGGAGAGCGTTCTCCTCTTTCTCAACAAACAAAGAAAATATCGCCCCGCAAAGTGCAGGGCAGAGGGAAATACGGGCATGCCTTGCATCTTGATCATCATTCATTTTTCTGTCTAAGCTGCATTTCTTCTTTTGTGTAAATAATCCTCATTGGGTTTCCGCCGACAAAAGCGCCGGCCGGGACATCGCGGTGGACAAGAGTACCGGCGGAAACGACGGCCCCATCGCCAATCGTTACGCCCGGCAGGATCGTCGAATTCGCGCCAATCATCACGCGGTTTCCAATCCGGACCTCGCCGAGACGGTATTCCTCAATTAAATATTCGTGAGCTAAAATGGTGGTATTATATCCGATAATCGTGGAATCCCCCACAGAGATGAACTCGGGAAACATAATGTCGGGCATGACTTTATAAGCAAGAGCAGCGTTTTTCCCAATTTTCATGCCCAAGAACGTGCGGTACAGCCAATTTTTAAACGGCAAAAACGGAACGAAGCGCCCAATTTCGATAACGGCCGTATTTTTGAATACCTTCCAAAACGAAACCGTTTGATACACATTCCAAAGAGAATTCGGGCCTTTTATTTCGTACCGCTTCGTTCTCCTCATGATGGGTCCACTCCGACAATGGCAAGAATATCGTATATGGAATCCAGCATATAATCCGGATGATAAGACAACAGATGTTCTTTTCCTTTAATGGACCAGGACACCCCTGCAGTAAGCGTACCGGCATTTTTTCCGCCCTCGATATCATGGTAATTGTCGCCGATCATAATGGCTTCCTCCGGTTTGGAACGGAGCGTTTCCAGCGCTTTTAACAGAGGTTCCGGATGAGGTTTGGCGTGATTCACGTCATCCAAAGAAACGATCGTATCAAAAAAAGGCTCAAGCCTTGCCAGCTTTAATCCTCTTATAATGAGGTCTCTCATTTTGGTGGAAACAATCGCTAATTTGAACCCATGTACTTTTAACGTTCGAATGGTCTCATAAACACCCTCAAATTCGGTAACCAGCAAATCATGATTTTCAACGTTAAACTTCCGATAGCGAAGAATCATTTCCTGCGACTTTTCAGGATTAATTTTTTCAAACGTTTCGGCAAGGGGCGGGCCAAGAAAAGGATATACATCTTCACGTTCATATTGGTTTGGATAATAATAATTGAGCGTATGAAGAAAGGAGGAAACAATGAGCTCATTCGTGTTAATGAGTGTTCCGTCCAAATCAAATAATAGAGTAGTAATGTTTTTCTTCATTAAGCAGCTTCCTTTCTTCCGGCAGTTTCAACTCGTTTCCACACAAACGAAACGAAGAGCGTCAGCAGCACCGCTGTGATTAAACGGATGAAAAGCAAATATTGCACAGGAATGCCCAGCGGCAAAAAGACCAATGTATCCTCAATGACTGCATGGCATGCAACAAGAAAAAGGAACGCCAACGTCGCATCTTTTTTGCTTACGCCATCTTCTTTTACAGCCTGGATCATCACTCCCGATCCATAGGCCAGCCCAAAAACGAGACCAGCCGCCAAAGTCATAGAAGTATTCGCGTTCATGCCAAGCGCTTTCGTAATTGGCGACACCCAATTGGAGAAAACATCTATCCACTTTAAGTCCTTTAAAATTTGAATCACGATCATAAGGGGAATGACAATGACAACCAATTGAACAATGCCATAACCCGCTTTTTCCAAGCCTTGCATCAAAATCGCCATTGCACCATGAACTTCTTCTTGATGAGGCATCATGCCATAGTGCGCCTTTTCGCTTCCACCTTGCCACAACAAATTGACGACCACTCCTGAAATGAACGCAAGGCCGAGCCGGGCCGTTATCATCACCCAAATTTTCACGCCCACTTTAACCGCCACGCTGGACTCTACGATCAAATTGTGGGCAAAAGAAAGCATAATGGCAATAATAAACACTTCTTTCACGGTTAAATCCAGCGACAGTATTCCTCCGATTCCGGCATACAATCCTAAAAAATTGCCAATCACGATCGGAATCGCGGCATCTCCGGATAAACCGAACATTTTCATGACGGGGCTCACGATATGAATCACCCACGGCAAAATCGGGGTATATTGAAGCATCGTCACAATCAGCGTGACCGGAAAAATAATTTTCCCAAGCGTCCACGCTGTTTTCAATCCCGTCCATAACCCCGTTTTAAGTGTAAGAAGCATCCTTTCATCTCCCCTTTGTTCGTTCCCATCACTCTTGTAGTTTGTATGTAAAAGAGATATTTGGAATCTATTCAATTTTTTCTCCTTGATGACTCTAAAGCCATCATTCCCCCCATGTTTTAGACCGGATCATCATTGTGCCTGCATCATGACTCCTTCTCATTATATCGGCTCTTCGCATATCCAAGCTTTCTTCTAACGAAAATCAGGACGATGCCGAGGACGATTAGAACAAGCGATACCACTTGAGCCATACGCAGATGTTGCGTCAACATTAAACTGTCTGTCCGGAGCCCTTCGATAAAGAAGCGGCCAATTGAATACCAGATTAAATAAGACAGAAAGATTTCCCCTCTCCGCGGATTCAGCTTGCGGAGCAGCAATAACACGACAAATCCGAGTAAATCCCATATTGATTCATATAAAAACGTCGGATGATAATAGGCTCCGTTAATGTACATCTGGTTAATAATAAAATCGGGCAGATGAAGGCTCTCCAAAAACGATCTGGTCACTTCTCTCCCATGTGCTTCTTGATTCATAAAGTTTCCCCAGCGTCCGATTGCCTGGCCCAGAATAATGCTGGGTGCGGCGATATCAGCCAGTTTCCAAAAAGATACATTTCGTTTGCGTGCAAAAACAACGGCCGTCAGAATCGCTCCGATTAGCGCTCCATGAATGGCGATCCCGCCATTCCAAATTTGGATGATCTCATCGGGATGAGCCGAATAATAGCTCCATTCAAAAAGAACATAGTAAATGCGGGCACAAAGAATGGCGATCGGGATCGCCCAAATCAGCAAATCAGCAAATAAATCTTTATTCATGCCAAGCCTTTTCGATTCTCTCATGGCCAAATTTAATCCAAGAATAATGCCCGTTCCGATAATGATCCCATACCAGTGGACCGCAATAGGACCCAGATGGAATGCGATCGGATTTAAAGGGTAATGCATATACTCACTCCTTTGCGGCTATCTTCTCCATTAATAGCCTCCAAAATTTCCGTCTTCCGGCAAGTTTTCATGTTCACCGATCACGCTGGCCAGCTTTTCCGTAAATTCTTTGGCAGCGTTAACTCCCATCCTTTTGAGCCGGAAATTCATTGCTGCGACTTCGATAATAACGGCAAGGTTCCTCCCCGGCCGAACCGGCAGCGTGATCTTGGTAATTTCCGTATCAATAATTTTTAATTTATCTTCTTCAAGCCCTAAACGGTCATAATCTTTTGCCGCATCCCACGTTTCCAAATGAATATTTAAAGAGATCCGTTTGAAGCTGCGGACCGCTCCGGCCCCGAATAAAGTCATCACATTGATAATCCCTAAACCGCGGATTTCCAGCAAATGTTCAATTAATTCCGGGGAACTTCCGACAAGAGTATCCATATCTTCCTGGCGAATTTCCACGCAGTCATCCGCCACGAGACGATGTCCCCGCTTCACCAATTCTAATGCCGTTTCACTTTTCCCTACACCGCTCTGTCCTGTAATTAACACTCCCACACCGTAAACGTCCACCAGCACTCCATGTACAGCCGTTGTAGGCGCCAGCCTGCTTTCCAAAAAGTTGGTTAATCTGCTGGACAGACGCGTCGTTTTCATTTTTGAGCGCATCACCGGAACAGCATATCGTTCAGAAGCTTCAATCAATTCCGGAGGAACATCAAGATTGCGGGAGATGATAATCGCCGGTGTGACATCCGCGCACAGTTTTTCCATTCGAATGCGCCTTGCATCATCGTCTAATCTTTGAAAAAAAGACAATTCTGTCATGCCCAGCAATTGAACGCGTTCAGCTGGATAATAGTTAAAATATCCGGCCATCTCTAATCCCGGCCGTGAAATATCGCTTGTAGTAATCGGCCGGTGGATTCCTTCTTCACCGCTGATTAATTCAAGATGAAATTCATCCAAAATGTCTTTAGCCCGAACTTTTGCCATATTGCATCCTCCTTACAGCCGATTTCGACCAGTCAACGGATCTTCGTAGAATGCCCGATTCTACTAGCCATCCGTGTACCACGGATGGAAGTTTCACTTTATCCCGCATGAAGGGGCAGTAAATCCCCTTTTCTGGGATTGGATGGTAAGATGGAATTTCCATTGGGGACAACTGCCCCTATATGCCCGATTGGTTCTACTAACCATCCGTGTGCCACGGATGGAAGTTTCACTTTATCCCGCATGAAGGGGCAGTAAATCCCCTTTTCTGGGATTGGATGATGAGATGGAATCTCAGTCGGGTATAACTGCCCCTAAATGCCCGATTAGTTCAACTAACCATCCGTGTGCCACGGATGGAAGTTTCACTTTATTGTAGCACGTTTTCTTTCGGAACTAAACTGCTCAAACAGCTTAGATGCTCTACTACCTTCAATGGTATAGACCACTTCTTTTGAACACAAATGATTAGCCTTCTGACATTTTAGTCTATTCCCCTCCGCGCCCTTTTCCACCGATTGAAAAAAAGTGCACAAATTTTTCAAAAACATCGTTAATGACCACAATCACCTCATGATGTTTATCCAAAACGATCAAAATCGAACTTTTGATGGCAGCATACTGTCATTTGTTCTGTGAATGATTCTTTAAAGGAGGCTTATCATGCTGCATCAGCTGACTCTGATTTTAGAAAATACAGCGACTGAGCTGATTTCCACGCTGGGACATTGGGGAATTTTTATCGCTATGATGATCGAAAGCATGTGCATTCCTCTGCCAAGCGAAGTCATTATGCTATTTGGAGGATTCCTGGCTGCTAAAGGCACTTTACACTTCTGGCTAGTCATAATGGCAGGGGTTTTAGGAAACTTGGCGGGATCTATTTTCGCGTATTGGGCGGGGAAATACGGAGGACGTCGATTTATTGTCCAATATGGAAAATATATTCTCTTTCAATATAAACACTTAGAACAAGCGGATTATTGGTTCCAAAAATATGGGAGTTGGGCAACGTTGTTTGGAAGAATGATGCCGTTTATTCGTACGTTTATCTCCTTACCCGCCGGCATCACGAAAATGGACGTTAAAAAATTTATCATCTTTACTTTCCTTGGCTGCGTACCTTGGAACATTGGGTTGACTCTTATTGGATTCAAGCTGGGGAAACATTGGGAAATGGCTCAAGCTTATATTCGACCTGTAGGATATGCTGCTTTGTTCATAGCGCTGGCTTTGATCGTACGCTTCTTATATAAAAACATATGGAAAAAAAGATATATGTAAACAAGATCCAACCAACTTTAAAATAGAGGAGAGGGATTTTTTATGAACTACGAATTATTTCAAAGAATCCATGGTCTTTCAGGACATAATCGGATATTGGATGACGTGATGATTTTCTTCACGAACGATGCCCTTTTTGTATATGCCATCGCATTATTGGCTATTTGGATGATAGGGAACACCACGTATAAAAAAAGTGTGCTCTACGCCGGAGGAACGGGAATCTTAGCCTTGCTTGGAAATTATTTGATTACATTGGTTTATTATGAACCGCGTCCGTTTGTGACCCATCATGTTCATCTTCTTGTTCCTCATGCAGCGGACGCTTCTTTTCCGAGCGATCATGCAACGGGGGCATTTGCCATCTCCATTGCCATGTGGATTCGACATCGTCGATTAGGTGCCCCTATGATCATATTTGCCTTTTTAACGGGACTTTCGCGTGTTTGGGTAGGTCACCATTATCCATTTGATGTAGTGGGAAGTATGATCGTATCCGTGATAGTCGCCGCTGTGGTTTCAAAATGCTCCGGATTTTTTGAACCTATCGTCAACAGAGTGATTTCCGTTTACCAATTCATTTTAGAAAAAGTGAAGAAACGTCTGTCGGGGCATACTTTACATTCATAAATGAAGAGACACTGAGGATGGTGTGAAAATAAGCTTTCTTCGTGTTATGATTAAACACGGATACATGAATTCTCTTTACATCCATAAGAATGGACCATTTTAATAAAAAATTTCTGTTGTCTTAATGACCTTAAAGATAAAGGATTGAATCTCATTACGATCATAAAAAACATCCCATTTAAAAAGCAGCTAAAATAAAAATAAAGAGAATCCATCAAGTCCATCTCAATATTTCTTTAAGTAATAGAAAGGCGATTGATATGGAAAATAAACTTACCTTAATTCAAGCAAACATCTTATTGGAACACGATATTCTCCAAGACGGATTTTTAACCATTGAAAACGGAAAAATTACGTGTATCGGAAAGATGACGGAATATATATCCTCTCCCGGAGAAAAAGTGATCGATTTGCATCATGAGTCCTTTCTTTCGCCAGGGTTTATTGATGTCCATATTCACGGTGCCAACGGGGCTGATACAATGGATGCCACTCCCGAGGCTATAACGACGATGGCTTCTGCCCTTCCAAAAGAAGGAACGACCAGCTTTCTGGCTACCACGATCACGCAAAGCCCGGAAAACATTGAAAAAGCCATCCGGAATGTCGCCGAATACAGAAAAAAACATAACATTCCCGGAAAAGCAGAAGTACTCGGCATCCACCTAGAAGGCCCCTTTATCAATGAAAAGCATAACGGCGCTCAACCCAAAAAATACATTTTAAAACCAAGTATTGACCAATTTCAAAAATGGCAAGATCTTGCGGACAACGCCATCAAGCTAGTGACACTGGCTCCCGAAATCGAAAATGCTTCTGAACTCATTTCCTACTTGGCAGATCATGATGTGATTGCTTCCATCGGCCATACGGATGCTTCATACGAAGAGGTTGTGAAGGCAGCAGAAGCTGGAGCAAGCCATGTCACCCATCTATTTAACGCTATGAAAGGAATGCACCATCGTGAACCGGGGACTGCCGGCGCTGCCCTTCTTCTGGATCAGCTCACAGCGGAGCTGATCGCAGATGGAGTCCACGTCCGTCCAGAAATGATCGACTTAGCGGTCCGGATGAAAGGAGAAGAAAAAATCGTCTTAATTACAGATTCGATGCGAGCCAAATGTCTTAAAAACGGCCGCTACGATTTAGGTGGGCAAGATGTGATTGTTCGAGACGGAAAAGCCGTTTTGGAAGACGGCACGTTAGCCGGAAGCATTTTAAAAATGAAAGACTCCATTCAAAATATCATTCGCTTTACGAAGCTTTCGCTTTTCCAAGCCGTTCGATTAGCTTCGACGAATCCGGCAAAAGAACTGAAAGTATTTGATCGTAAAGGCAGTCTTGCCGTTGGGAAAGATGCCGATATCGTCGTATTCAATCCACAATACGAAGTACAAATGACTTTATGTCGAGGGGAAATCGCCTATGAACAGTAAATATCGCTTTTTCTTGTCCCGTAAAACGGACATTTAATCAATCGAATCCCAAAAAGCGTGCTGGAAAAGCAAAACGGCTTTTTCAGCACGCTTTTTTAGTCTTTCTCAAACAGTACCCGTTGAACCACTAAATTGAAAATGGACATAATGATGACAACAAGGAGCGCCAAACCAAAACCGGATACATCAAAAGCATCTCCCATAATCGCATCGGTTAATAACAGCGTCATGGCGTTGATCACAATTAAAAAAAGACCAAGTGTCAAGATCGTAATCGGTAATGTCAAAATAATCAAGATCGGTCGGACTAACATATTCAATATGGAAAGAATGAGGCTGGCCACAAATGCCGCTCCAAAGCCGGAAACGTGAAACCCCTGAAACCAACCAGCTAAAGCCACAAATAAAACCGCATTGATGACAATGCCTAACAGCCATCTCATCTATAAACATCCTCTTCATTAGGCATGACAAACATCAATAGCAAATAAGTAATCGCTAATGGAAAAAAGCCTGTTGGAAACAACAAGATAATAAACAAAACCCGAATAATGGTGGAGTCGACTCCCAACATTTGGGCAATTCCGCCAAGCACTCCCGCCAACTTGCGGTCTATGCGGGAACGAAATAATTTTTTCACTCGTAAACCCTTCTTTCCTCATTAATTTGCTCATTACTATTATTATTCAACGAAAAAGCGTTTTTATCCGACTTTCGATGATTGGGTTCCACAATGATCACAGTCCCCACATCTTTCATTATGCATACGAAAAAAGAACAAAACAAGTTTCATATGGAATAAGAGCGCTTGGGAAAAATGGCGTCAAAACGAAACTAAACGGCTTTAATCGAAAATATTCTTTTCAATCATCGTTTTTTTCTTTCTCATACACACGAAACAAATAACTAAATGGATCTTTTTCATTTTTCTCTTCTCTGTATCCGTTATTCTCGCCTATCTTGACTGCAATGGATGTTAAAATAAGAATAGAACCACACATCATGATCAATGATAACAAACCCATTTCTACATCTCCCCTTTCATCTATAACGTTAATGGATGAAACGCGTTTCAAAGCAAGAGCGATTTTACGGAGGGAGGAGCATTGATTCATGACCAATATTAGAGATATAGCCAAAATGGCGGGTGTTTCCGTCACAACGGTTTCCCGCGTTCTGAACCACCATCCCTATGTAAGCGAAGCAAAAAGGGCTGCCGTGCTCGAAGCCATTAAAAAATCCCATTATCATCGGAATATCAATGCCGTGCATTTAAGCAAAGGCAAGACGAATTTGATTGGAGTGGCTGTTCCGTTTTTGAATCACCCTTACTTCGGACAGTTGATGGAGGGGATTGCAGATGAGGCGATCACTCAAAATCATCAGCTAGTCTTGTTCCAAACCAATTATGAACCCCAACGGGAACTGGAAGCGCTCAAAATGTTGAAATATAAGCAAATTGACGCCCTGATTATTTGTTCGCGGGCGGGAAGCTGGGAATGGATTGAAGAATATCAACAATACGGGACAATCGTTTTATGCGAAGACGCTCGAAAAAAACCTATTTCTTGCACTTTTATTCATCATTATCAATGTTTTCAAGCAGCACTCGATTTTCTGCACCAAAAAGGCCACCGAAAAATTGGCATCAGCATCGGGAGAACTTCCGGAACGAACAGTCAGCAAAGACTTCGCGCTTACCGTGATTTTTTAAAAAACATCAACGAACCATATAGAAAGGATTATGTCTTTGACCACTGCCTCGTTCTTGAGGACGGAGTGGATATCATAGAACGCATTTCAAAAATGTCAGAGCCTCCGTCTGCTTTAGTGATCACCAGCGACGAAGTAGCTGCAGGTGCGCTTCTTCAATGCCAACAAAAAGGAATTTCTGTTCCTGAACAATTAGCGATCATCGGTTTTAATAATCAACCCATTTCCTATTTGATGAATATGACTACGATCGACATCCCGCTTTCAGAAATGGGAAGAAGTTTGTTTCGCCAGGCATGCGATGGCACCCGTATTTCTCAAAAGGAAATGTCTTATACACTCGTTGAACGCTCAACCGTTTAAATTTTTCAAAAAATGGATCAACTAACTTTCGTGCTGCGCCGTATTCAACACTCAATCTCAAGTCAATATGAGTTTTGAAAAGCGGTCATCTTTCCCATTTGTACTCAAGGAAAAAGAAAACCCCTACGGAACGATTTTTCATCGTCCCATAGGGGTTTTAGTAGTACTATTGAATTTCTAAGAAAAGAGCATCTCCCCGTTGAATTGGTCCTTGTTTTCGCAGTACGACTTTTTGTCCTTCCGCTAAATTCGTAAAGACCACCGGGGTAATGATGGAAGGCACTTTTTCTTGTATGGCTTGTATGTCCATAGAAGCAATTTCTTGACCTTGAACCACCTTGTCCCCCTCTTTTACGAACACCGTAAACCCTTCTCCTTTTAAATGAACCGTATCAATTCCTAAATGAATCAACACTTCCAATCCATCTTCTCTCTTTAAAGCAATTGCATGCTTTGTCGGAAATACAGACAGGACCGTACCGTTAAACGGGGAAGCTATTTGGCCCTCTATCGGATCAATCGCAAATCCGTCTCCCATCATCTTTTGTGAAAAGACTTGATCAGGCACTTTTGTTATCTCCATCAATGTTCCGGATAACGGAGAAGCAAATGAATGTGTGTCAAATGTTTTACTTGTGTCTGCTGAGCGTTGATCGTTATCAGCAGTCTTTTCCGACGGCTCGATCAAAGATTCATGAGGCCGTTCCATGGCAGCCAGCTTTTTCAACGCCTCCGCAGCAAATTCCACATCTGGTCCGACGATAATTTGCACACTGGTTTTGCTCGTTTTCATCACACCGCGAGCACCCGAACGCTTAATCCGTTGTTCATCAATTGCGTCGCTGTCGCGGACTTCCAGGCGCAATCTGGTAGCACAGTTGTCGATGTTAGTGATATTTTCTTTTCCTCCCAATCCTTCCAAAAAGCCCACGGACATTCTCATATACTTATCGTCAACAGACAATCCGCCTTGCTCTTCCGCCGTATCTTCCTCATCTTCACGCCCCGGAGTTTTTAAATCACGCCATTTGATCACGAAGTAGAAGACAATAAAATAAACGACGAAATAAACTGCTCCCACGAGCAGGAGCAAAACAGGTTTTTGGGCAATTCCGAAATTGAGAAGATAATCAATTAAGCTTGCTGAAAAGCTAAAAGAATCGTGAATCCCCAGCGTATAAGTAACTGCCAAAGAAGAAGCCGTTAATAGAGCGTGAACGACATAAAGAAACGGCGATATAAACATAAATGAAAATTCGATCGGTTCAGTAACACCCGTCACAAATGCCGTCAATGCCATTCCCACCAACAAGGCAGCGACTTTTTTGCGGCGTTCCTTTTTGGCAGCGACAATCATCGCCAAACAAGCGCCCGGCAAACCAAACATCATAATAGGGAAGAATCCGGCCGTAAAGATTCCGGCTTTTGGATCCCCGTGTAAAAATCGGGTGATATCACCGTGGAAAACATTTCCTTTGGCGTCTGTAAAGGAGCCGAAATCAAACCAAATCAATGTGTTAATAATATGATGCAAGCCTAACGGAATTAACAACCGGTTTAAAAATCCGTAAGCCGCAACACCGACTGCTCCTGCACCGATAATCCAATGAGCAAGAGAATCAATTCCATCTTGAACATAAGGCCATATGTAACCAAAAAGGAGCCCAAGAATCACGGCCGAAACAGCCGTTACAATCGGTATAAAGCGGCGACCGCCAAAAAAGGCAAGCCAAGTCGGCAATTTTATATCATGGTACTTATTGTAGAGCATTCCGGCAGAAATACCGGCGATAATTCCACCCAATACTCCCATATTGATCGTGTTATTAATGGCATGGGTAGTAAACACCAGCACCATATAGCCTATGGCGCCAGCCAAGGCTGCAGCTCCGTTGCTGTCTTGTGCAAAGCCGATGGCAACCCCGATGGCAAAAAGCAAAGCCAAATTGCTAAAAGTCGCTCCCGGGTCATGAGCGGGATCAATGGCCATGCTTCCGAAAAACGCATTACCGGCCTCGGCAATAAAAGGAATATTCAACAAATCCGGTTGGCCAAGACGCAATAATAAACCGGCCGCCGGAAGCACTGCTATAGGTAGCATCAATGATTTACCGATTTTTTGTAAAAAACTGAGCATAAAAAATCCTCCTCAATCCTCTCTATACCCTGATCATCTCTGTACAAAATTGATAACGATCACCGCGGTAAACAGAATCAACAAACTCAAAGGGACGTCCATCTTCTAAATAGCTGACCCTTTTGACTAATAAAACAGGATCATTTTCTTCTATTTTCAACATTTCCGCCACCGTCTTTTTTGCTGCAGCCGCCTCTAACGTTTGCGATGCTTTGTCTATTCTCAACATTAACGTTTTTTCCATATAATCATATAAAGATTTTTCGACTGCTTCCTTCGTTAATGTCGGCATTAAAGAAACCGGCATATAGGATGTTTCAAACGCCATTGGCTCCTGATCCGCTGATCGAATCGTTATGACCTTATAAATCGGGGCATATTCCTTAATATGAAGTTTTTTCGCAGAAAGGGGCTCCGCAGGCAACACTTTAAATTCTAACACTTTTGCTTTCGGCTGCAATCCTCTTTGTTTCATATCTTCCGAAAAACTTATCAAACTCCTCATTCTCATCTTTTTTGCCTTTTCTCTTTCTGCCACAAACGTGCCTTTTCCTCTCTTGCGTATTAAGTATCCTTCATTCACCAAATGATTGATCGCTTGTCTCACCGTCATTCGGCTAATGGAATACATTTCCGCAAACTCCCTTTCCGACGGAATGATGTCGCCCGGAACCAGTTCTTTTTGTTCAATCCATTCTTTAATGGCTTTTTCTAATTGATAATAGATCGGAAGCGGAGAGTTTTTATTAATGTTCAAAATTCCACCTCCGTCTCCACCCATACAGGATCAACAAGAGAAAGCGCTTCTTCATCCGCAATCAGCACCACATTCTCATGTTTTTTTAAAACAGAAGCAGGAATCTCTTCCGTTATTCCCTCCTGAAAAAGTTTGCGAATAATAGGCGCTTTTTTCAATCCGGAAGCTAACAGTAAAATCTTCTTACTCTTCATGATCGTTTCTATTCCCATCGTAATAGCTTTCTTCGGAACTTCCTCAAGGGTGTTGAAAAATCTCGCATTAGCCTTTCGGGTCGATTCCGACAGTTCAACAATATGAGTTTTGGAATCAAAAGGCGTACCCGGTTCGTTAAAACCGATATGGCCATTCACACCGATGCCAAGAAGCTGCAGATCAATGCCGCCAAGACTTTCGATCCGCTCGTCATACCTTTTGCATTCTTCTTCAAGATCTTCCGCTTGTCCATCAGGCAAATAAGTGTTTTCAGGCGGAATTTGGATATGATCAAACAGCCTTTTTTTCATATAAAAATGGTAGCTTTGCTCGTGTTCAGAGCTTATTCCAATATATTCATCCAAATTAACCGTTAAAATCTGTCGGTAACTCGTTCCGTTCTTCTGATGGTCTTTTGCCAATAATTGATACGTTCCAGTCACTGTTCCACCCGTGGCCAGCCCGAGAACCGAATCAGGTTTTTCTTTCACTTGACGGATGATACAATCCGCAGCTTTTTGACTCATTTCCTCATAGTTGGCTACTTTTACGACTCGCATCTAACATCCCCCTTTTTTTATCAGCCGAAGGAAATTAAAGCGTTTACATCTTTATATTACCTTTTATCCGTCTAGTTATCTATACCAGTATCAAAACAGCGGAAGGGAGCACCCTTCCGCTGTTTTGATTAAGAAGTCGCATGTTCGTGTTCAGCTATTTTTTGTTTCATACGCTCCTGGTCGCGTTTTAAAATTTTCTTTAAATATTTTCCAGTGTACGATTGTTCCACCTCAGCCACTTCTTCAGGCGTTCCGGTAGCCACGATCGTACCGCCTTTATCGCCGCCTTCAGGTCCCAGATCAATAATATAATCGGCTGTTTTGATTACATCCAGGTTATGTTCAATTACAAGCACCGTATCACCGTTTTCCACAAGCCGCTGAAGGACCTTTAGAAGCCGAGCAATATCATCCACATGCAATCCTGTCGTCGGCTCGTCCAAAATATAAAACGTTCTTCCGGTAGAACGGCGATGCAATTCGGAGGCAAGCTTGACACGCTGTGCTTCCCCTCCCGACAATGTGGTAGCTGGCTGCCCCAGTTTGATATAGCCGAGGCCGACATCAGCAATCGTCTGCAGTTTACGCTTGATTTTCGGAATGTTTTCAAAGAATTCAAGCGCATCTTCCACCGTCATATCCAATACATCTGCAATGTTTTTTCCTTTGTATTTCACTTCGAGCGTTTCCCTGTTGTATCTCTTTCCATGGCAGACTTCGCAAGGAACATAGACATCCGGAAGGAAATGCATTTCGATTTTGATAATGCCATCCCCGCGGCAAGCTTCACAGCGTCCGCCTTTCACATTAAAGCTGAAACGTCCTTTCTTATATCCGCGCATCTTCGCTTCCGTTGTTCGGGCAAACACATCGCGGATATCATCAAAAACGCCTGTATAGGTGGCCGGATTGGATCGCGGAGTGCGCCCAATAGGGGATTGGTCAATTTCGATCACTTTATCCAAATGTTCAATGCCTTTCACTTCTTTATGCTGACCCGGCTTTTGTTTTGCTTGGTACAGCTTATGAGCAAGCGCCTTGTAAAGAATCTCATTGACAAGGGTGCTTTTTCCGGATCCCGACACGCCGGTGACAGCGATAAATACGCCTAACGGAAACTTCACTTTCACATTTTTTAAATTGTTTTCTTTTGCTCCTATTATTTCAATAAAACGACCATCCGGTTTTCGCCGTTCCTGCGGCAGCGGAATAAACTTTTTCCCGGATAAATATTGGCCCGTAAGCGAGTTAGGATCTTTCATCACTTCCTCAGGCGTGCCCGCTGATACGATCTCTCCTCCATGGACGCCTGCTCCCGGCCCGACATCGATTAAATAATCGGCGGCTAACATCGTATCTTCGTCATGTTCTACAACGATTAATGTGTTGCCTATGTCCCGCATTTCTTTCAGCGTTTCGATTAATCGATCATTGTCACGCTGATGCAGACCAATAGATGGTTCATCCAATATATATAAAACACCCGTCAGTCGAGAACCGATCTGAGTGGCTAAACGAATACGCTGCGCCTCACCGCCTGAAAGTGTTCCGGCCGCACGGCTTAACGTCAAATAATCGAGGCCGACATTATCCAGAAAACCAAGTCGCTGGCTGATCTCACGCAAAATCAAATGGGCAATTTTCTTTTCCTTTTCCGTCAATGTGAGATTTTCAAAAAACTTTTTCGCTTCCTTAATGGAAAATTGAGTGACTTCTCCGATATGAAGACCGCCGATTTTGACAGCCAAGGCCTCTTTCCTTAAACGATGTCCTTTGCAAGTCGGGCATTTTTGATGAGCCATGTATTTTTCCATTTGCTCGCGTATATAATCAGATGTCGTCTCTCGATAACGGCGCTCAACGTTCGGGATCACGCCTTCAAACTCGATATAATTCTCCTTGACTTGGCCGAAATCGGTCACGTAGCGAAAATAAATGCTCTCACCATCTGATCCATATAAAATTTTGTCTAAAAGCGGCTTCGGTATATCCTTGACGGGTATATCCATATCAATGCCGTAATGATCGCACACCGCCTTTAAAAGCTGCGGGTAATATTGAGAGCTGGTAGGTTCCCAAGGTGCAATCGCGTTCTCGCGCAAACTCAGATTCCAATCCGGAATGACAAGATCAACGTCCACTTTTAATCTGGACCCCAATCCGTCGCAAGTCGGACAGGCACCGTATGGACTGTTAAACGAAAACATGCGCGGCTCCAATTCGCCGATCGAAAAACCGCAATACGGACAAGCATGATGTTCACTGAATAACAATTCTTCTTGTCCGATGACGTCGATAATGACCTTTCCTTCTCCTAGTTTCAACGCGGCTTCTAAAGAATCGGCCAAGCGGGAATGAATTCCGTCTTTTACGACAATGCGGTCCACCACCACTTCAATCGAATGCTTTTTATTCTTGTCTAATTGGACGTCTTCCTCCACATCCCGCATTTCCCCATCGACGCGAAGACGTACATACCCTTGTTTCTTCATATTCTCCAGCGTTTTGGCATGCGTTCCTTTTTTCCCGGATACCACTGGAGCAAGGATTTGCAGCCTCGTCCGTTCAGGATATTCCATAATGCGGTCCACCATTTGTTCAATCGTTTGAGAAGTAATTTCGATGCCATGGTTAGGGCAAATCGGATGGCCGATACGGGCAAATAACAGCCGCAAATAGTCGTATATTTCGGTTACGGTTCCCACAGTGGAGCGGGGATTTCGACTGGTCGTTTTTTGATCAATGGAAATAGCCGGCGACAGCCCCTCGATGGCGTCTACATCCGGCTTGTCCATTTGTCCGAGAAACTGGCGTGCATAAGCAGACAAAGATTCAACATACCTTCTTTGGCCTTCCGCATAGATCGTATCGAACGCCAAAGAAGATTTTCCAGAACCCGATAGCCCGGTTAAGACAACCAATTGATCTCTTGGAATGGTGACATCAATATTTTTCAGATTATGGGCTCGTGCTCCTTTAACAATGATTTGATCTTTTCCCATGATGGTCATCCTTCCGCTTTTAACTCTAAAATCGCATCACGCAGCTGGGCAGCACGTTCGAAGTCTAGTGCTTTGGCTGCTTCTTTCATTTCTGTTTCGAGACTGGCAATCAAACGATTCTTTTCTTCCGCAGATAGTTTTTTCTTGGGAGATTTTTCGTACGTTTCTTGTTCTTCCGCAGCATAAGTAGCTCGAATGACATCGCGAATGCCTTTTTGAATCGTTTTGGGAGTAATTCCATACTCCTTATTGTACGCTTCCTGAATGGCACGGCGTCGTTGGGTTTCCGAAATGGCTTTTTCCATCGAATCGGTAATATGGTCGGCGTACATGATAACGTGGCCGTTTGCATTTCGAGCGGCGCGGCCTATCGTTTGAATTAAAGATCGTTCCGAACGCAAAAATCCTTCCTTGTCGGCATCCAAAATCGCCACAAGAGAAACTTCCGGAATGTCCAATCCTTCTCTTAATAAATTGATCCCGACCAGTACATCAAATTTTCCGAGTCGTAAATCGCGGACGATTTCAATCCGTTCCAACGTCTTTACTTCCGAATGCAAGTATTGCACTTTTATGCCGACTTCTTTCAAATAATCCGTCAAGTCCTCTGCCATTTTCTTTGTTAAAGTGGTTACAAGCACTCGTTCATTTCTCTTCGTTCTTTCTTGAATTTCGGCAAGCAAGTCATCGATTTGCCCTTCGATCGGGCGGACATCGATGGTCGGATCCAGCAAACCGGTCGGCCGAATGATTTGTTCCACCATTTCCGGGCAATGTTCTATCTCGTAAGGACCCGGAGTGGCTGATACGTACACAATTTGGTTAATATGCTTCTCGAATTCTTCAAACGTTAAAGGACGATTGTCCAAAGCAGACGGCAGCCGGAAACCGTGATCCACCAAAACTTGCTTTCTTGCTCTATCCCCGTTGAACATTCCGCGAATTTGCGGTAATGTCACATGCGATTCATCGACCACGATTAAAAAATCATCCGGAAAATAGTCAAGAAGCGTATAAGGAGTGGAGCCCGGCGGTCTTAACGCCAGATGCCGGGAATAGTTTTCGATTCCGGAGCAAAATCCCATCTCTCTCATCATTTCCAAATCATATCGAGTTCGCTGCTCCAGTCTTTGCGCTTCCAGCAGTTTTCCTTGGTCTCTCAGCTCTTTTAAACGTTCTTCCAGTTCGATTTCAATATTGCGAATGGCCATCTTCATTTTTTCTTCTCTCGTGACGAAGTGAGAAGCAGGGAAGATAGCCACATGTTCCCGTTCGCCAAGAATTTCGCCTGTCAGTGCATTGACTTCGCGGATGCGGTCGATTTCATCTCCAAAAAACTCAACTCGGATACAGTGCTCATCCCGGGAAGCGGGGAATATTTCGACTACATCGCCGCGTACACGAAAGGTCCCACGCTGAAAGTTAATGTCATTGCGCTCGTATTGGATATCCACAAGTCGACGGAGAAGGTGGTCCCGCTCCATCTCCATGCCGACACGCAAAGACACGACCAAATCCCGGTATTCTTCCGGCGAACCTAAACCGTAAATGCAGGAGACGCTGGCAATGATAATGACATCTCGTCGTTCAAACAGAGCGGAAGTGGCAGAGTGCCGCAATTTGTCAATTTCATCATTGATGCTGGAATCTTTTTCTATATACGTATCCGTCTGCGGCACATACGCTTCCGGTTGATAATAGTCGTAATAACTGACGAAATATTCCACTGCATTATTCGGGAAAAATTCTTTAAACTCACTGTATAATTGGCCGGCTAACGTTTTATTATGAGCGATGACCAATGTCGGTTTATTCACTTCTTTAATTACATTCGAGATCGTGAACGTTTTGCCTGTTCCTGTTGCACCAAGAAGCGTTTGATGCTTCTTTCCTTCCCGTATTCCTTTTACCAGCTGTTGAATGGCTTTCGGCTGATCGCCTTGCGGACGATATTTCGAAACAAGTTCGAAGCGATTTTCCACTCGCAAGATCCCCCCTATATTGACAGCATTTATCAGCCGAAAAGAAGAATGTCTTCCTTAATGGCTGTTTCGTGTATATAAACGATCACATAAGGTGAACGGTGATAGACAATCCTTTATCTGGTTATAACTCATTCTACCACAATCCCCTTCCCTTTCACCAATTATATGCGAACAAATTTTCGTTTCGATTCAAAGAAAATGGATAAAAAATAAAAGCAATCAATGGCATTGATCACTCTTTTAAACATAAAATTTGCTTTTTTTCCATAAAGAAATTCAATACTCAGCGCAAATCAGCCAATCTTCACGATTCCGCTGAATCCTTTCCCGTTTGTTCTGTTGCTTGCCTATTTTTTTGTTTTTTTCTATTTTTAAAAAAGGCAATGATGAGTAAAAAAATAGGAATGACGACTTGAAGCGGCAAGTGTAAAACGAGGGGAACTAAATCCAGCCCCTCTTTCATGTGCTCAAAAAAATTATCGGCAATGGATAGCGATGCAATGATCAAGATCGGAACCAGCAAATACAATAGCTTTTTATAATCAGAGATCCGAAAAATTTCCGCAATCCCGATGGAGGCGGCATAGAGACACAGACTAACTTTAATAAAACCGCCAATCACTAATGCGATCAAAAAAAAGATATCCAGTCGTTCCAAAAAATCAGCCACTTCGATTTGCTGGATGGTTGCTAACAGAGGAAAAGTCGCCCTTGAAAAACCATCCACCCCCAGCACGGCGATGTTGACGACACTTACGATGGTTAAATTAATTCCACTGAGCGTAATCGCCGTTAATCCAATGATTTTTCCTTTTTCGGGCTTGTTTAAATACGGCAGCAACATGGTGAAAACAACGATTTCACCAAACGGTACATACATTGTTTGCGTAACGATTGTTTTCAACACAGGCCGAATCCCGTTTTCCAGCATCGGCTGTAAATTCTCCAGTTTGATTAAACCGGAAATGACCACCAATACAAAGCCCGAAATCGCCAGCAAATAAAGGGCCACAAAGGATAATTCGCTCGTTCTTGCGATTACTTCTATTCCTTTGTTCAAGCCATATAAAATGGTCGCCATCATAATGGCATTAATAATCAACACAGGCGTCTCAGGATAGGCAAATGTGGCCACTAATTCCCCGAAATCACGCAGAAGTCTTGCTGCTAAATAAAGAAAATAAATGCAATAGACAAAGCCGATCACTTTCCCTACAAACGTCCCTAAAAGGTCTTGTGCATAAGTGGCCAGAGTCTTGCCGGGAAAATACAGATAAAGGCGATGGTAGACAAGAAATAAAAGCAGTCCTCCTAACAACCCACCTAATATCGTCATCCAAGCATCTTGCTTAGCCTGGCCGCCTAAAGTGAGGACAATGGCACTTCCCATTTCAAATAAAAAAATGAGAATGAATAACTGGAGGCCGTCTATTTTTGCCTTCTCCATTCATGGATCACCGCCTTTTTTCTTCTTTAATAGTGGACAGGAATGATTTTGTCCGCAATTCTGAACGCCGTATGTGCGTTCTCACTTCAACCTTTATGTCCATAGTTGGGAAATAATCATCGCTCCACTTCGTGTGTACCCTTTTCCAAAACTTCGGATCGTGCCTATGGATCGCATCGCCAAAGCCGAAAATATCCGTGTGGTTCCGTTGAGCGATTTTGATCGCTCGCTCAATTTCTTTTTCAATTTCTCTATTGGTTTGTCTTTCAATTTTTTGGATGACTCGCAAGTTCGTGATATCAACCGGGACGAGCATTTCTCCAATATCGCCTTCCACTTTCACCAAGACGGACCCTACCGGTTTTCCGTTTTTCACCTTGGCTGTCAGCTTTGTTTTGTCCCGAATCACTTCATAGGAAAGAGCTTTTTTTCTTCCACCCCAATCGACGCTTACACTCGTGGCCCGCATTTTTCCCAGCGCCCAAGTCACTCCCCGCGCTGTTTTGCCGTACACCCATTTTTTTAATTTTCCATCTTTAATCATGGCGAATCCGCTTATTTCGATATTACTCACCGGATTTGTTCTTTGCAGGTTTTCCATCGTCCCCTTTTGTTCACTGTTATGGATCAGCTTAATCCCCGGAATGACCGGTTGTTTCCCCGGGGAAATCAATTGTTGAATGACATCAGCAATTTTGGTTGGGAAAGTTTCACTCCATATTGACTCGGAAGTCGTCAGCGTTTTGCGAATTTGATCAGCGGGAATTTTATCAATTGGCGTCAAAGTTTCTAAAATGGTCTGCGCCTTTGTTCCTTTTGCAACCACCATCGTAGTTGTGTTTCGAAATTGTTGGTCTCTTTCGATGGCCTCCAGAATAACAGGTATATTTTTTTGGGCCACTTTTTCTCCTATAACGAGCATATTCGTATGAGAAAAGTACAAACGCCTTGAAATCATTGTAGAAGCTTTTCTGGCAGCTTCAACGATGTTATCACCTTTTTGATGATACACGACTATCGGCAGTCCTTGTCCTCCTCCGCCACCTTGCTGGGCAGCCCCGGCCACATTTCCGGGATTGACGATTTGCATGCTGACCTCATATTTTCCATCCTTCGTCATATCGATGCCAAGTGCCAACACCAACGCCAAATCGGTCAGTTCACGCTTGCTCCAACACCCTGAAAGGAGAAGTTGCACACATACTGTCATGAGCAATAAGGACCGCTTACGAATCATTTTTTTCACCTTTTTCATTTTCGTTCTGAGAATGGGAATGATCCGGCGGCTGCGGCCGCTGATGTTCACCCTCTCTTGTAATGTTCGATTGGCTAATGAGCCGTGGTCTCTCTTTATATTCCCAGATTGGCTTGCGAACTAAGGTGTCGCCAAAATTAGCCGGAATAAAAGGAGCAAGCGGAGTCATATACGGCACCCCAAATGAGCGAAGGCTGCATAGATGAATCACCATCACCAATATTCCCATCAAGCAGCCGTAAAACCCAAATGTCGCCGCCATCACCATAATAATAAAACGAATCAAGCGCGCCGATATCGCAATAGAATAAGCAGGGGTCGCAAAATTGGCAATGGCTGTAATCGAAACGACAATGAGCATAGCCGGTGATACAAATCCTGCTTGTACTGCTGACTGGCCAAGGACAATCGCTCCCACAATCGATACCGTTTGACCGATTGCCCGCGGAAGCCTGACCCCGGCTTCGCGCAAAATTTCAAACGTTACTTCCATAATCATTGCTTCCACAAACGCCGGAAAAGGAACCGATTCACGCTGAGCCGCAAGCGCAATCACAAGAGGGGTCGGTATCATTTCCTGATGAAAGGTAGTGGCCGCAATATAGATAGCCGGACCTACGAGAGAAATAAAAAAAATCAACACTCGCAAAAAACGGAGGGCGGAACTAAGGTCAAATCTGCCGTAATAATCATCCACTGCCTGAAAAAACTGGATAAAAACGGACGGCGCCAAGAGAACATACGGTGTGCCATCCACCAATATCGCTACTCTTCCTTCCAATAGATTAGCCGCTGCCACATCCGGTCTTTCGGTATGAAACAACGTCGGAAACGTAGTAAACGTTTTCTCCTCAATCAGTTGTTCTATGTAGCCAGTCTCCAGAATACTATCGATATTGATCCGCTTTAATCTTATCCTGACTTCCTCTACCACTTTTTCATTGACAATTCCGTTAATATACATAATCGCCACATCTGTCTGCGTCACTTTGCCAATTTTCATGGATTCCAGCCATAGATTCGGATTTTTAATTCTTTTTCTGATTAAGGCACTGTTTGTTCGGATCGTTTCCGTAAAACTGTCCTTCGGCCCGCGAATGGAAATTTCCGTGACCGGCTCCGATATTTGCCGCTTTTCCCCACCTCTTGTATTAGCCGTTAACGCTTTAGAAACGCCATCTATCAGGATGATCGTTTGTCCCGTCATTAAATCGGCAAACAAATCTTCCCAACATTCTAATTCCTTCACTTCTCCGATCGGTAAAATTTTTTCTTTCAATACCCGAAGCGCTAAGTTCGGGTTTTCCAAATTTTGTTCGTTCGTATCTTTCATGGCCGATTCTATCAAAAAGTCTTTTACGGTCAGATCGTCTACAAGCCCTTCCGTATAAATAATGGCAGCTGTGATATCCTCTTCTCGCCCCATTTTGATGACACGAACAATGATATCGCTGCTGTTGCCCGTTGTTTCTTTGATGACATCTATATTGGTCGCAAGCGATTTCTCTATATCTCCTTTTGGCACATTTTTGGATTGTCCTAATTGCTCTTGTTTTTTGCTCACCTGTTTTTTCTGTTTGTTCTTTTTGCCTTTATGAAAGAACATTTTCTTAAACAATCCCATCATAATCCCTCGTTTTCAAAAAATGGATGTATCTGTAGTTTCCCGCATATACCGTGGAGATTATACGAACTTTTTTTCTTACATGATCTGGGACAAAATAGAGAAAAATAAAGAAAACATATGTTGTGAGGATGTCATCATGAAGGTCATTTTTTCCGTTCTTTTAATCATCGTGGTTCTTTTCGCTTTAATTTTTTCACTCGATTTACTGTTAGGGTACCGATATCAAAATGCGTTTTTAAAAACGCTCGACCCCTTTCGAAAAATGGAAAAAGAAGAAATTATAACGCTTGCTCTCTTTTTTATTGTGTACATCATCAAGCAAGTCATAAGACTATATAAAAAAAAGAGCAAGAACAAAAACAATCAAAAAAGCAGCCCCAAAAAATAAGCTACTTTTTTATGCGATAAACATATTCAAAAAAACAATGGAAATGTTTTCAATCAGAGGTTATTACACTGTCTTTCATCGGTGAACTTCTATCAGTGGGAGTCCGCTGTCTGATCAAGCGAGGTCAAAAAGCCGTAGAGTCCGTATAAAGTACAAAATCTGCCTATTCATGCGGCCTCGAACAGCAAAAAAATAGCGCCAGGAATGATCAGCAATAGTTCCTAAGCGCTTTTCTTTTGACTTCTTTTCCAATAGTTCGATAACCAAAATCCAGCCGTTAAAGAAGCGGCATCAATGATCACCAAAGGCCACGTATGAGTATATCCTTTGTAAGCGGAAGCAGCTATTAAGGCGACAGTTAAAACCAGTCCGATGACTTCATTATACGTGATACGTGCAAACAGCAGCACCAGTAATCCGGGAACAAACATTGCCAACAATATTTTCCCTTCCATATCCACACCCCTTTGGCACCATTCTGCTATCCATCATATAACATACAGAATAAACTGAAAAGTCATTAACAAAAAATTACTGCTTTCTGTTTATTCAGACGGATTTTGTTTTTTGAAAATAATATCTTCTGTCATTTGTTCCAGTTCACTTTGCGGAATGTATGTCTCCGATAATAAATCAGGCACGATTTCCTTCAAAAAGTATTGAACGCAATTCATATCTTTAAACTCCATAATAGTGGACAAAGCTTCCTGATAAATTTCTCGGAATAGCGGTTCCGGATTTCCTTTTTGGATTTCCCCGAACGATTCATAGAGTAAATCAATTTTATCCGCCACTGATAAAATTCTCCCCTCTAATGTATCATCTTTCCCTTCTTGAAACCGTTCCAGATAAATCGATTGAAATTCTTCAGGAAATTCTTTTTCCACAAATTTCTTCGTCATTTGCGCTTCCACCTGTGAAAATAGCTCTTTCAATTCATTCGAAGCGTATTTCACAGGCGTTTTTATATCGCCGGTAAACAATTCTGCATAATCATGGTTGAGCGCTTTTTCATACAATGCTTTCCAATCTACTTTTTCGCCATGTGCTTCTTCTACCGTTCCTAAAAATTGTGCAATTTTCGTCACTTTAAAAGAATGGGCTGCAACCGAGTGCTCTTGATATTTAAACTTTCCCGGACAACGAAACAGATTTTCTAAGTCTGATAAGCTTTTAAAGTAGTTGTGTACTCCCATAAGCCATCCTCCTTAAAAAGTATATTGCGAATGATTGTATCAATTTTTGTTGAAAGTTTCCACTAAAATGGATGAATTCTCGAATTCGTAGAGAGTATCCGTTAATAGCGCAATGTCTCTCTTATCTTGTTGCAGTTAGACTGCATTCGCCAATCTTATGGATGAAAAAAGACCGCCCTTTTCATGTTACGAAGAACATTTCGCTAAAAGGGTGGCCTCTCTTTATCGCGGGAAACAACTGCTATGATACAGCTGACCCGTTTATATGTCTTTCTTCATCAATGAAAATTAACCCAAGTTCATGGTGTTCGCCTTCATATAAAGAACTTTGGGCAAAGCGAACTTGGCCGTTCACATCATACACTTCCAATTTGCAAAATGCACGGTTGCGTTGAAGCGCTTCATAAAATTCTTTCTCGCTGTTGACTTCCACTCCGTTCGTTTTACGGATAATTTCCCCGCTTTTCAGTCCCATTTTATGAGCGGGTGTAAAGGGGAGAACTCCCAAAATCAAAACACCTTTCGTACTGGGCGTAAAAAAATGGGGCTGGCTTTTTTGCCGATTGTGGTCAAAATAGGAAATCGCCAACCGACCGGCAAAAGCAAAGATCAAGGCTGCATAGCTTATGACCGGGACCCAATGAGACACGAAGGCAAGCAATAAGGTGAGCACACCGAGCCAAATCACCTTTCTGCCCGTTTCCTTCAACGCCCTCTCCGGAATAGAAGCCGTCATCGTCCGTTCAAACCCTATTAAAAAAGGAAAGAAAAACAACGTGAATGATTGTGCTCCAATGGAAAAGAACGGCCACCAATCCAAAGAAGAACGAATATGATCAGCAGGTAGCAATAAAAACACAGGAATGAGCCACGTACGTTGAGAATAGTGAGCGCCCACCGTCAATCCCCGCGGACTTTGGACAAGTCTTGGCGAAGTGTCCCGCCAAGCATTTCGATAAATGAGAGCCCCTTCCCCTATAAGAAGAAGCCCCGCAAGAACAGAGAGCGATACAAATACGAGCGGTTCTGAAACGGTGGAATCAGCATTAGGCAAACCCATGCCAGCTGCTTTCGCCACATAATACAGAATGGCCGCACCGCCAAAAATCCATGCCGGTGATAAAAACCGGGCCCTGAAAAAGCTAAGCAGCAGAGTGGTCGTGGCTAACAGTGCGCATGAAAACCAAGACACTTCAACACCAAGAGCCAGCGTACAGGCGGAAATAATGAACCCGGCGACCAATCCGGCCGGAAGCAACATGCGCAATTCGTGGTATATATCGTATACACTGATATCAAAATCTTTCCGTTCTCTTTTTACCCGCCATAATCCAATACAGACAGAGAAGATGAAAGAAAAATAAAAAAGCGGATGGAGAAAGAGTTTTCCAAAGCCTTTTGCCAATTCAAGCAGAATATCTTGTATCAATAGGAAACCACCATCCTTTCTTCCGTCTCACCGTTTTGACTGTAATCTCATTGTATCAAATGAATGATGAAAACACATATAAAATTACACAAAGATCATAATGAAATCATAGCGGACTTCTCTTTCGCCGCAAATTCTTTTCATGAAGTTCTCCCGTCACACGTCCTGGACAATAGCGGCCAAAGGACAACCGTTTACGGCCAAAACTATTTCTATATTACATAAACCAGATATCAATAGACAAAGCCTTAAATGTCATTTAGTTTTGCCAATTTTTTCATCATCGCTGACAACCTTTAGCGCCACATTCAGCTGCAAATCATTTTTATCTTTTTTCATCGCTTCCATGATTTTAGTCTCCAGCATTTGCGCTGTCTGCTTATCAATTTGTCCGTTCACTTTTATTTGATTTTCCATTTGAAAGGCGCGAACCGCTTTTTCCGTTTGAGCGCTAAAATAGCCATCGGTCCGTCCGGGAGCGTATCCCAGTCCATCCAGCATTTCTTGGGCGTTTTTGACTTGATCGGTATTCATATCTTTCTTTAGCGGTTTTTCTATTTGAAGAGGATGAACGTAGAAATAGTCAGGCTGCTTCACCACAATGTTCGGTTCAATCCCTTTATGATGAATCCAATTGCCGTTTGGCGTCAGCCATTTATAAGTCGTTAATTTAATATTGCTGCCGTCACTGAGGGGAACCGCTTGCTGAACCGTTCCTTTGCCAAATGTCTTTTGTCCGATTAAAGTATATCCTTCTGCCTCCTTCAGTGCTGCGGCTAAGATCTCAGATGCAGAAGCGCTTCCGCCATCTGTAAGGACCACAATCGGATAAGGTTTAGCTTTTTTGGTCGTTGAATAATATTCCACTTTCTTTCCGGATCGTTCTTCGATTTGCAAGTACGGCTTATGATCTGTAACGAGTTCTTTTAAAATTTCTTCAACGCTTGTCAATAATCCTCCTGGATTGCCTCGAACATCGAGTACAAGTCCTTTGATGTGTTCTTTCTCTAACTGCTTTAATTTCTGTTTAAAGTCTTTTCCCGTTTCTTCCGAAAAAGAGGTAATTTCGATATATCCTATTCGTTTTCCATGTTCTTTCTTGATTTTTCCATTCACCGTTTGAATCGGTATTTCGCCCCTTTTCACTTTAAATGTCAACGGTTTTGCCGCCCCATCTCTTCTCACTTCCAACGTGACGGATGTTCCCTTTTTTCCGCGGATTTTTTCAGTCGCCTTATATAAATCCAACCCCTCTACGTTTTTGCCATTGACTTTAATAATCTGATCGTTCGGCTTTAAACCTGCCTTTTCCGCCGGTGAATCTTTCAAGGGCGAAACGATGAATACTTTTCCGTTTCTAACGGTGATCTCAGCCCCGATCCCTTCAAAAGCAGAGTCCAAAGAATCATTAAACTGGTGAGCGGTTTCAGCATCCATATAAACGGAATAAGGGTCTTTCAAAGCAGCCAGCATTCCAGAAATGGCCCCTTCCACCAGCTGACCGCTGTTCACCTTCTTCACGTATTTTTTTGAAATCAATTCATACGCCACTTCCACTTTATGGAGTTCATCCGGAAGTTTGTAAGACGCCTCGCCTGTTTGGCCAGGCTCCCGGCTTTCTTGCGGCGCCCTCTGATCCCAAATTTTCAATCCTGCATAAGTGCTCCCTGCACCCGTTAAAAAAGAGCACGACACAAGAAGAGCAGCCCATTTTCTCTTCATCACTCATACATCCTCCTGTCCAAAAGCCTTCTCCTCTTTTTGAGGTTCGAGCTAGCCTGACGTTCGTGTCATTATCTATATTCACGGAAAGGACAAGTTATGAAGAGAAAGGTTCGGCTGCCAGAAAACATTTTTATATGGAAACTCCGGATATAACAGCCCCTAAGCTGGCATTCCTTGGTTCAAGCGCCAGTTCATTTAACACTTCAAAGCTTTGCAGGATCGTTTCCTTTTGATGCCATTGCTCTATCGTTTCCCTTGTGGCGGCGATATCATAATAATAGACTGAAGCGGTCTTGCCTGTATGTTTTATTTCGACATTTGGCTCAGATAGAGGTTGTTCCGTCAATACAACCCATTCCGTTTCAGCAGTATTGGAAGAGGTATGGGAAAAACAAGGTTTTTTCCCTACTGAAGTTTGTTTGAGAACATGAATTAAATCTTCTACCATGGCGCTTGCAGTTGGATACTTTCCGGCACCGGGGCCTTGAATGGTCACTCTGCCAATTAAGCTTCCTTGGAAGGAAACAGCATTCTCCACTCCTTCTACACCGTAAAATGGATGCGTCGACGGTACAAAGACAGGCTTGACAAAACCTTTCAAATGGCTTCCTTCTTTTTTTATATCCGCTACATGCTTTACGCGACATCGCAATTGATCGGCAATTTCTATTACTTCGCTTGTGATATGAGTAATTCCTTGCTTTTCAATCGTTTCCCAGTCAGGCTGGATTCCCCAGCCAACGTTGCTTAATATCAAGAGCTTATAAAAAGCATCGGTCCCTTCGATATCATTGGCCGGATCAGCCTCGGCATAACCTCTTGCTTGAGCGTCTTTTAACGCTTCATGAAAACTGATTTTCTTTTCTCTCATTTCCGATAAAATAAAATTGGAAGTTCCATTTAATATTCCTTGTATTTCTTCCACTTCATTGACTCTTAACAGCGCAAGCGTTTGAAGAATCGGGGTTCCACCGGCAGTCGTCGCTTCAAAACCTATTTGAACGCCGTTTTCTTTTGCTTTCTTTAACAGTTCCTGACCGTGGCGGGCAAACATGACTTTATTGGCAGTGATGACGTGGATACCTTTTTCTATTGCCATTGATAAATAAGTATGGCCCGGCTCTTCTCCCACTATAGCTTCAAATATCACTTGCAAGCCCGGAATCGCCAAAATGTCTTCAAATTGGGTCGTAACGATCACAGACTCATCTACATCCCGTTCTTTTTCCGGATGTTGAATCAAGATTCCCGCAACTTCCACTTCTTTCCCAAGCAGCTGTTTCAGCCGACTTTGATGGGATTGAATCGATTGATAAACTCCTTGTCCCACTGTACCAAAACCCAAAATGGCTGCTTTAATTTTCTCTGTCATGTTTGCTCCTCCTTCACATCAATCTAGAATGCTTTTTATTGCAACCCCTTGTTGATACTCCTCGATACAAACAAAACGGCTCTAAATGAAAAACGTCCTCTTCTTAAGAAGAGGACGTTGATGGACTCCTCCTCTTATCTTTCAGATCTATATACAAGATCTGTAGGACTTAGCACCTTTTCAAGCAGTACTGCTTGAAGGTTGCCGGGCTTCATTGGGCCTAATCCCTCCGCCGCTCTTGATAAGAGTGAAATATTCATTATTTACAGTTTGTTGTGAATAAATGAAAAAAAGAAACTTTTGAACAAATTATAGTGAATCTATGGACTAAAGTCAATGCCCTTTTCAATGATCCACATGGTTGTGCTTGTCCATGTTCGATACGGAACAGTGCCGGACCATCGACCTTGCTAACTTAGAACGGTCGCACATTCGCACTGCAAAAGTTTTGATTTATTGTATTTCTTTTACGAACAAAAATTCGTCCCGTATCGGTATATGGTTCTCGGGATTCATAAGGGGGATTTCAGGCTTTTTCTTTCTCGCGATATTCACGGCATTCGGGATGACCTTTATACATTGATATCCTCTTTTTTGATAAAAACGGATGGCTCTCAAATTATCATTAGTCGTAATAAGTTTCATCTTCTTACAATTTTGTTCTTTAGCAAAAAGTTCAACACGATTCAGCAAAGAAGTTCCAATGCCTTTATTTTCTTCCATACTGTCCAACGATATAATTTCGCATTCATCTTTTGAAATGTAAAAAGTAATGAATCCATTGATTTCTCCTTTTAAGTTTAGAGAGACAAATCCATCCAATTCCAAGCAATCGTATGTACCGCTTGATGTCACCATTTCTGTGCTTCCCCATTGCTCTTTAAAAAATTTTAAAATGAACTCCTTCCTTACATCTTTTATTGGTTTTATCATTCATCATTCTCCTCTCCTTTGCAGTGGTTCAATGGCTATGCATTGATCGTCAAGCATTGTGCCACTCATTTCTTCCATTGAGGAAAAAGCGAGCCTATATTCAAGTTTCTTGGTGTAAAAGTCCAGTTTGGGTTATTTGTTCGAAAAGTTTTTTAATGGGGAAGGGAAAACCTAATTTACTAAATAAAAAATGTTCGATGGGTTATCCTTACGACTTGATTGGAAGAGGAAGAGCCCACACTTCCATTGTAAAGAATTTTTTCGTTGCATAAATACTCAATTTTGAAGATTATTATTTTTTAGAATTCTTTAATTTCATTTGTTCAATTAGCGTGTTGCAAAATGTATTCGTACTGTTGATGAAAACTGTTTTAGAAGTCATCAGCGTCTATGAGGAATGGTTAGTTCTTAGCCGTGTTTAAAAATGAGATCATGAATAAGACCGACATACAAACAACAGGCTGATTCAGAGAGAATGCCTCTAAAAATCAGCCCGTATAATGAAATTCAATGTTCAACCTTTTTCCAGACTTCGCGTTAAAACGCTACTGCCGGGATAGTAAGAAAGCAAGGCAATATTTGAACACATTTAATTTTGATAACCGATTTTGTCGAAACTTTTTCCAAATGTCAAACATACTTCTTCGCAATAAGCACCTTACTAGTAACCGAAACCAACGAAAGCCGTACCAACAATAATCAACAAAATAAACAACACAACAATCAACGCAAAGCCACCTGCATAAGCTCCGCCCATCATAACACCTCCATTTGTGAGTACAGAATAACATATTCCAATTGCCCCTCAGATGCCCGGGCTCGTGTAGCTGTCCATCGATTTTTTTCAAAATGAAAAAGAGAGCCTGACATGTGTCAAGCTCTTCCATACCTTAAAAATTAATATATTTCCGTGGATTAACAGCATATCTTTTATCCGGAGTCCATGGCCCTTCATGAATTTCAAAATGAAGATGCTGGCCGGTTGATTGTCCCGTGCTTCCCATATAACCGATCACTTGTCCTTTCGAAACGTGTCCCGATTGGACGAGACGCGCGGACATATGGGCATAAACCGTCGTAAATACTTTTCCATTAATGGAATGTGAAATAAAAATACAGTTTCCATAAGAAGTAGAATAATAGGAGCGAATCACTTCTCCTGATGCGGCAGCCACTATTGGAACGTTGGAGCCGCTGTTCGCGATATCGATTCCTTCATGGAATTCAGAACCTCTAGCGCCAAACTCAGAAGAAATCACCCCGGCTGCCGGCCGAGTAAAGGCCCCTGACGAAACTTCAGGCATCGGACCTTGGCTAGCGGACTGAACGGAATGTTCATTGCCAGTTGGCTGTGGTGCTTGTGCGGCCTCATTTTTTCGGTTTTTCTCGCTTTGAATCGCTTGTTGAATAGCCGACTGTTGAGATGCCAGCAATTCTTGTTCTTCTTGAAGGCTTAATTTATCGTTTTCAACGTCTTTCTGCTCTTTTGCCAACTGTTTCATCAACGAGTCTTTTTCCGTTCGTTTGGCATTTAAACGTGCCGTTAAATCTTTTAAATCCTGCACCATTCCTGTTAAACGGTCCAACTCTTTTTCTACTTCTTTGCGATTATTCTCTAGCTTTTCTTCATCTTTTTTTTGCTCATCCAAAATCGTTTTATCGGCGTTTACAAGAGCTGTCACCGCTGTGGCGCGGTCGATAAAATCACTAAAACTTTCAGCACCAAGCAGCACGTCTATGTAGCTAGCGCTTCCCCCGCTTTGCTGAAGTGCACGTGCCCGTTCCTTAAGCACTTCGTTCCGTTCCTGAATACGCTTTTGAATTACTTTAATTTCTTTTTTCAGATTTTCGATTTTTTCGTTTGTCTCTTTCATTTGTTTTTGTTTCTCAGCAATTTTTAATTCGGCATCTTGAGCAGCCATATCGATCGCTTTTATTTCTTTCGCCAACTTGCTTTGCTGGTCTTTTAGCTCGTTTAGTTTTTGGTCTTTTTCTTGAAGATGATGCTTGAGGTCCGCCTTTTTTTGTTCGATTTGTGTATTTTTCGATTCCAAATCTGAAATTTTGGAAGCAAAAGCGGCTTTTGTGAAGCCAAAATTGCTTCCAAGCCCTAAAGAAGCAGCCAAAGCGGCTGAAAGAACGACTCTCTTTTTCACCATAAATCCCCTTTCCCTATCATTTTTTTAACGTTACAAGTATGTAGATCTAAAAAACTTTAAATTTTCAAGAAGCGGCGAACAGACAAGAAGCTTCCCCACATTCCGATAAAAACGCCGACCAATAAAATAATGGCGCTTACTTGGAACACAAAAGGCGTATAGGAAAGAATTTGGATAAAATGATCATGCACATGCGTTTGAAAATATTGATAGATTACTTTATAGACGACCGCCACAAATGCGATTGGAATGACAGAACCTAAAATTCCGATCCAAAGCCCTTCCAGTAAAAAAGGCCAGCGAATAAACGAATTGGTGGCTCCAACGAGTCTCATAATTTCAATTTCTTTTCGTCTTGAAAAGATGTTCATTTTAATCGTGTTCGAAATTAAAAACATGGCGGTGAACAATAATCCGATCAGAAGCACAAGGCTGACATTCCTTGCCGTTTCAAGCACCCGAAACAATTTTTTGATTTTCTTTTCTCCGTAGACAACTTTTTCCGTATGATCGAAATGACTGATTTTCTCAGCCACTTTTGACGTATCTTTCGGATTTTTCGTTTTGACGATGAACACATCGTAAAGAGGATTATCTTGTTTAAAAAGTTTAAATTCGTCTCCCATGTCTTTAATCAAATTTTGCAATTCTTGTTCTTTTGAGGAAAACTGGACGGATTTCACTTGGGGCATCGATTCAATTTGTTCTTTGAGCTCTTGTTCGTCTTGCTTATTGGCGTTAAGAGCAATATGCACCCTGATTTCGACGTCTTTTTCCATATCCGTGGCTGCTTTGTTCATATTAAATAAAATGATCAGAAACACTCCGACCATCAATAAAGTGACGGTCACTGCCGAAACGGATGCGAACGTCATCCAGCCGTTGCGGCCGAGGCTCTTAAAACTTTCTCGAAAGTGGCGACGCACTGTTCTAGCTTTCATATCCGTACTCACCTCGCTGCTCGTCACGTACAATCCGCCCGTTATCAATAGCAATCACCCGATGGCGGTTTGTATTGACAATTTCTTTGTTGTGAGTCGCCATGACAATCGTCGTGCCTGTTCGGTTGATTTTTTCAAAAAGATTGATAATGTCCCAAGATGTCTCAGGGTCTAAATTCCCGGTTGGTTCATCCGCGATCACCACTTTCGGACGATTCACAATCGAGCGCGCAATCGAAACACGCTGCTGTTCCCCGCCGGAAAGCTCATCGGGAAACATTCTCGCTTTATGCTTTAAGCCGACCAATTGCAGTACTTCCATGACTCTTTTTCTAATTTTTTCCGGTTCTTCTTCAATCACTTCCAACGCAAAGGCGACATTTTCATAAACAGTTAGCGTCGGCAACAGTTTAAAATCTTGGAATACAACTCCAATATTTCTCCTCAAAAACGGAACTTTGCTGTTTTTCAAGGTAGAAACGGTGGTCCCATTGACAATCACGGTGCCTTTTGTCGGTTTTTCTTCCCTATAAATCAGCTTGATAAAAGTGGACTTGCCTGCACCGCTCGGGCCAACGATGTAAACGAATTCTCCTTTACCAATCCTTACATTAAAACCATTGGCCGCCACTACGCCGTTCGGATATTGCTTAAAAACATCCTTCATTTCTATCATTTTAAAACCACCTAAGTCTTTTATTTCTTGTCGAATTTATGACTCTAACCCATTTTTTTAGGGAAAAATCGCAAAATCTAGCGAATTTTCAACTCAAAACTCATTATAGCATTGAATATCTTTCACTCATTGAAAATTTATGTTACATTTTGATTTCAGAATGTAAAAATAGTAGAGAAGTCCGCAACCGGCTCATGACGATATACGAAAGAATACAATCCTTTTTTCGACACAAAAAAAGCTGAGCGCTTCCATCGCACTCAGCTTTTTTCTTTTCATCCCTTTTTCCATTTGATTTTCTAGAAACAACCTTGTTAAGCGTTTTATTATTTTTTATTGGCCAGCCATTCTGCCATTTTTTCGGCGTCCTTTCCTTGTACAACTTTTGGAGGCATTTGTCCACGGCCATTTTTCAGAATATTTAAGATTTCCTCTTTGCTGTATTTAGAACCAACTTTTTGCAAAGAAGGACCGACACCGCCTTTTAAATTTTCCCCATGGCAGCTAATGCACTTATTGTTGTAGATCTGTTGCGGGTCATCTCCTTTACTAGCCGATTCTTTTGCATTATCGCCATTGCCTCCACCACAAGCGGCAAGTAGAATCGATGTTCCAAGTATAAGCCCCATCAACTTTTTCATTTTTATCCTCCCTTGTGATAAGAATAGAACTCCTAAAAAATTATACCAATTTTATTTCACTTTGGAACTGTTCCACATCTCTTCCATTTCCCGATGACATCACGAACATGCAGCCAGGACATTCCTTTCCGTAAATGGTTTCTATTTCGTGAATTTCCGTTTGAATCTGATCCAAACCGATTATCTATTATTTATTATGAGCGTAATAAATGAAAAAAATCTTCCTATATAGGGAAACGAATTTCAAAAAGAAAAGGTCTGTTTCTAAAGTCAATAAAATGCCCAGGAGCACCCCTTTCTTCATGTAAAACCTTATTTCGGGTAATTATGGATGATCGCGAAATTCACTCGCTTTCCGCGGGCTCTCCGTTCCTTTACCATTTCAAATCAATTCGTATTTAAGAAAAAACATTAAAAAGGCTCCCGAAAACTATGTTATCGGGAGCCTTGATTTCCTGCAGTGAAAATCTTATTTTCCAACGAAATTTGGTTTTCTCTTCTCTACAAATGCCGCTACTCCTTCTTTAAAGTCTTCCGTTGTCCGAAGCAAACCATATGCTTTTCCTTCCAATTCAATACCTGCGCTAAGAGGCGTTTCATCTGCTGCATTCAGTACTTGCTTACATACTTTTAATGCAAGCGGCGAAAACTTTAACAGTTCCTCAACCAGTGCGTCCACTTCTTTTTCCAAATCTGCTTTCGGGACTACTTTCGTGATCAGTCCCCATTGATAACCCTCATCAGCCGGTATCCTTCTAGCTCTCATGATCATGTCCTTCGCTCTTGTCAGTCCAACAGCCTTTGCCACCCTTTGAGTTCCGCCGCTTCCCGGAATCATGCCGAGATTCATCTCAGGCAGAGCCAATAGTGTATCATCGGATGCAATTCGGAAATCACAAGCCATTGCGATTTCAAAACCGACGCCGAATGTATAACCTTGCAATTGAGCGATGACCGGCTTCGGAGAGCGTTCCGGCGCCGCAACATTGACAGCAAGATGGGAAAGTTCTTCTTGGTGCACTTCTAAAAATTCCGGAATATTTCCTCCAGCGCTGAATACCTTGTCTCCTTCTCCTTTAATGATGATGACACGAACATCGTCATCTTTGTTTAATTCATCGAAAATTTGCGAAAATTGCGATCGGGCTAGCATACTGATAAAATTCATTTTTTCCGGACGGTCGAATACAATGGTCGCCGTCTTTTTCTCCGAATTTTTTTCTACGCGAATGTGATCGTATTGTTTTACTGCTTCCATGTTTGTTCCCCTTTCTTTAAGAAAAAATTAAATCACTTTCTCATTTTCCTTTATATAAAGTTCATAATTCCCTTCTTTTAAATGGCGACGAAGAATTTTTCCGACAGGGCTTTTAGGTATTTCTTTAATAAATACATACTTTCTCGGGCGTTTAAAGTTCGAAAGTGTCGTATTATTCTTGCAATAATTATCTAAATCCTGGATGGTGAGCGATGGATCTTTCGGCACGACATAAGCAGAAACAATTTGTCCCCAGCGATCATCTTCTTCCCCGATAACAGCCACTTCAAGCACTTTAGGATGTTTTGCCAAAACATCTTCCACTTCAAGAGGATGAATGTTTTCTCCTCCGGAAATGATCATATCGTCTACGCGTCCGACCACATACAAATCGCCGTCCTCGTCTAACATGCCGAGATCTCCTGTAAAATACCAGCCATCCCTGATCGCTTTTTTCGTCGCATCCGGTCTGTTCCAGTAGCCTTTGAAGCTTTCCGGGGAATCGATATTGACAATCACTTCCCCCACTTCTCCTTTTTCAACTATATCTTCCGGCGTTGAACGGCCTTCCGAATCCGGTTTCACAATGCGGACTTTTTGATGAAAGCCTGGTTTGCCTGCACATCCTGGTTTTTCCGCCACATTAGGATTGATCGTAAACGTGTAAATTTCCGTGCTTCCAAAATGATTGACAAATACGTCCGGCTTCAACAATTGAATACATTTCTCGGTTAAAGCGGTTGTCATGGAAGCGCCCGCATAACCGATTTTCTTCAATTTGGACAAATCATAGCGATGAAACTCCGGATGATTTAAAATGTCATGATATAATGTCGGCACCAAATAAAGCGACGTAATTTCTTCGCGTTCCAATAGTTCAAGGGCTTCTTTTTCATCAAAGTCAGGTAATACGACATACTTGCCGTTTAAAAACATGATGGATAAAAGGGATCTCATTCCCATCGTATGATAAAGAGGCATTGTGCCTAACGTACTTTCCCCGTCTTGATATTGGTTTTGAATAATGTGGGCAAGGGCCGCACTGTATTCATTTTGATGAGTACGCGGAACTCCCTTTGGCTTCCCTGTTGTACCGGACGTATAAAGCATGAGCGCCACGTCATGCTCGTTGATCACTGGTTTTTCAAAATGGCCAGGACTTCTATCAACGAGTTCATGATAATAAATGTCGGCGCCCTCTACTTCTCCGAAACCAATCAAAATCGGCTTTTGGTGAAAGTTCGCTTTTAAAACCGATTCTTGGCTGACGCTTTCATAGATAACGGCGCTTGCTTCCGCATCATTCACACAATATTCCACTTCTTTGACGGACAATCGGAAATTGATCGGCGTGTACACGGCTCCGATTTTTTGAAGCGCCCAGTAAATGACTGCGTTTTCAAGACGGTTTTTTAATAAGATCATGACACGGTCATGCTGTTTAATGCCAATTTTTTGAAGGGATGCTGCTACATTAGTCACTTCTTTATAAAACCGTCTGTACGTATACCTTCTATTTCCTTCCACTACGGCGACACGATTCGGAAACCGCTCCACAGCGAAATCAAAAAGCGTAACAAGATTCACGTTTTCATCTCCTTTCATGTTCCAATTCTTTACTGTTTTCCTCGATAGTCTTTTGAATCGCTTCTATAATCCCCCCATAGCCGGTACATCGGCATAAATGTCCCGACAGCATTTCTTTTATTTCCTGAACGGTTGGATTCGGATTTTTTTGTAAATAGTCAGTGGTTGACATCAAAATACCCGGTGTACAGAAACCGCACTGAAGACCGTGGCATTTGATGAAGTTTTTTTGCAACGGTGTTAATTCGCCGTCTTTGGCTAGCCCTTCTACGGTCGTGATGCTCTGTCCATCCACTTGAACGGCGAAGATGAGACAGCTCCGAACCGCTGAACCGTTTAAGTTGATCGTACAAGCGCCGCACACACCATGTTCACAGCCTACATGCGTGCCGGTAAGTCCGCACGTTTCCCGTAAAAAATCGCTTAGCAGCATTCTCGATTCAACTTGTTCTCTATATTTTGTTCCGTTTATGGTCACTTCGATTTCATGTACGCTCATCGTTTTCACCTCTTGCTCGTTCGTAAGCTGACTGGATTGTCCGCACGACTAAATTTTTTGCCATATGTCTTCTGTATTCAGCGGTTGCATGTAAATCGGATTCCGGTTCTATTTTTTCATCCACGATGTCTGTCACTTTGTTTAAAAGAGAGTCCGTCAATGTCTCTCCTTGCATGATTTCATTTGCCTCTTCCACTAACAACGGAACAGGCTCCACGCCGCCGACTACAAGTCTAATATTCGAAATGCGGTCTTGGCTGTCGATTGACAATTGACAAGCGGCGGCAACGAGAGCAAAGTCGCCGTGGCGCCGTGAAATTTCATTAAATGAAAAACCGATTCTTCCTTTTGGCACCGGAATGTGAATTTCTGTCAGCATCTCATTCGGCATGATATCAGTTGTTAAATAGGTTACGAAAAAATCTTCCACGTTCACTTCTCGCACTTCTTCTTTGGAAGCAATATAAAGCGTCCCGCCAAGCGCCATTAAAGATAAAGGAATTTCAGCTGTTGGATCAGCATGAACGAGGCTTCCTCCAAATGTTCCACGATTTCTAGTTTGAACGTGGCCGATATTGGGTACTGCCTCACTTAAAAGACCTAGATGTTTTTGGATGACATCCGATCTTTCCACTTCAGCCTGCCTCGTTAACGCACCGATTTTCATTTTGCTGTCGTCGTGCTCAATGAATTGCAATTCATCCAGCCGGTTGATGTCGATGAGGCATTCCGGTGCCGACAGCCTCATGTTCATAATCGGTACGAGACTTTGGCCTCCCGCAATGATTTTCCCATCAAATCCCGCTTCTTCTAATAGCGTAAGTGCTTCTTCGACTGATTTCGGACAATAATAATCGAATTTCCCCGGCTTCATAAACCCCCCTCCTTTCTGTCATTCTCGTTAAACGGACTGCCCGCTTTTAGCAAGTTCTTTATTGAATTTTTTAAAGAAATCTTGAATAATCAGCTTCGCAACACCACTTAACATTCTTTGTCCGACCATGGCCACTTTGCCGCCAACTTCAGCGTCGAACGTATACCGTAACTCCGTCTTATTTTCATCAACGGATACGAGGTCTACCTCCCCGACGGCTTCCACACTGCCAGGTCCCCCTTCGCCTTTCACGATGAGTTTGTAATGATTCGGCTTTTGAGCATCGGCTATTTCGATAATAGATTCATATTTTCCCTTTACGGCGGCGATGCCGATGGATAATAATGCTTCATATTTGTTTTCTTCAATGGATTCCAGTTTTGTACAGCCCATAATACAGTTTTTTAATGCTTGTGGATCGAGCAGCACATCCCATGCTTTTTCCACACTTGCGTTCAACGTTACTTTACCGTTTCCGTTCATGATGATACCTCCTGTTTTGTTGACTGATGAATCATGTTCCAAACTTTATTAGGTGTTATAGGCAAAGAATCAATGGTCACACCGTAAGGCTTCAACGCATCATTGACTGCATTTGTAATGACAGCGGGTGCACTCATTGAATTTCCCTCGCCAAGCCCTTTCGCACCAAGCGGCGTTAGCGGTGAAGGCGTTTCAATATGTTTAATCGTCACTTTCGGTATTTCCGGTGCTGTCGGACATAAGTAATCCATAAAGGATCCTGTTAAAAACTGACCTTTTTCATCGTAGACAAGCTCTTCATACATAGCCCCGCCAAGACCATGCACGAGTCCTCCTAAAATCTGTCCGTCCACAATCAACGGATTGAGCAGTTTGCCGGCGTCGTGCACCGTGAAATAATCCAGAATATGGATTTCACATGTTTCAGGATCGATTTCCACCGTCACCAAATCCGCTACAAAACCATATGTGACGGATGAGTTAATTAAGTCTTGATCATCCGGCGGCTCTACTTGAGCTGTATAATAAGCGGTTTCATAAATTCCCGGCTCCATTCCTTCAGGCAACGAAAGCGGATTCCAATGGGCGGATCCAACCACCCTCTTCATGGATATCGATTTGGACGGATCTTGTTTTGAAACAAATTTCTCATTCTCAATCGTTAAATCCTCTTCGTCTGTTTGCAAAAAGTGAGCCGCCATTTTCAAAAGCTTTTTCTTTACTTTTTGGGCCGCATAGTAGACAGCGCTGGATCCAAGTGATGCAAATCGGCTGGAATAACTTCCGGATGCAATGGTCCACGCGCTTGTGGCCGTATCGAGCTCTGCAATGACGTTAATCTTTTCGCGCGGAACTCCCAGTATATCGGAAACAATTTGACTTGCGACGGTTTCATGCCCTTGACCTGTCGGAGTGGTGCTAATGCGAACATTTACATTTCCCAGCGGATCCATGGAAATGGTTGCCGCTTCTGCACAACCCGATTTCGGTAATCCTGCTCTTCTTTCTTCCGGAGTGAG
>Ga0207869_1000212_pt1 | contig 54598 bp, 58 predicted proteins | sample HigsolmetaAR205D_FD_184837 | JGI IMG/M metagenome (GOLD analysis project Ga0207869, IMG submission 184837) | Ionic liquid and high solid enriched microbial communities from the Joint BioEnergy Institute, USA - AR20-5-D (SPAdes) (version 2) ...
AGACGATGAGGTTGATAGGTTCGGTGTGGAAGCGCGGCAACGCGTGGAGCTGACGAATACTAATCGGTCGAGGACTTATCCACAGATATCCCTTGGCAAGTCATGCAGATCCAGTTTTCAGGGAACAACAAAAGCCATCCACTGTTCGGATGGCTTTTTTGTTTCCCCGGATTGCGGGCAAGCGGTGCCGTTAGAGAGGGAGACGAACGCCTGATTGCAGTTCCAGCTGTCTTTTTACCAAAGAGGGAAAGGATTCGGCATGGTAATCCAGAAATCGCTCCACCAGGTATCGTTCATCCATTCCATGCGTCATGGTCAATTCGCCCCACCATTCTGTTTCATAGCGGCACAGCATGCTGAAAAGATAAAGGAGCAGAAAGTGACAGGCCCATGCAGGAAGCGGGAGCGTATCGGAAGAATTGTTCCAAAAGTAAAGGGTGTCTTCCTCCCGATAAAAAAGAGGGTGCTGTTCCAAGCGAGACAGTGCAGACCGGGGAAGGAACAACTGCCTGGCGAAATCCGTTTTCCACTCCAGCTGGCCGAGGTTCCATGTTTCGGGGGCAAAACGCTGGATGTACTGAAACAAGGTTTCCCACGAATAGCGCAAAGGGCCTTTTGGCTGTTCCGGAAACCGAATACGGGTCCAACTGGCTGTTTCATCTCCCGACTGCTGAAAAGGGGAGGTTTCAAGAGGAATCCATACAGCCGGTTTGTCCATAATAGAGGCATAGAGATGGCTGAATGGGGCGAGCATAAGGAACAGGTCGCGCACACGATAGCGATCAGACAACGGAGGCAGTCCGAGAGTGCGCGCTAGGAGGGGGAACAACCCTTCTTTTTGCGGACGGATCTCATCCTCTGCCAAAACATATGAGCCGCGCTTCACCTTTTTCGTAGTGACGCCATGCTGGAGATCTTTGCTGTTGTGGGGATATCCCGGGTCCTGGGAAAGCAGCATTCCCTTTAACAGATGGGTGCAGCCATAGAACAGCAACAGGGGTTGGATGGCCAGATCCGCACATTCTGCAGTTTTGTAAAAAAGGCGGGCCTGCTTCCAGAGAAAGCAAAAGCGGGAACTTTGCTGAAGGGCGAGGCGCTCGGCATGTTCCAGGCCCTTGTTCACATAACAACGGGTCAAAAACCTTTTGGCAGCAGGTTCCGTTTCAAGGTATTGCAGGGTTTTCCACGTGTCTGTCATGGCTGTCTCCCCCTTTGTCGCGTAATCGTTGAATGATCGTGGAAACGCGTATTTTTGGAGTAATCTGTACAATTGTTTGAATCTCCAAACTAAATTCGATTCCTTGACATTATTTTGCGGCGTTTGTTAAACTGTCTTAAACAATTTGCCGAGAGGAGCTATTGACAGTGCGGGAAGACAAGTTTGTAAAAGAAGGTTTGACATTCGATGACGTGTTGTTAATTCCGGCCAAATCGGAAGTGTTGCCAAGGGATGTGGACCTCAGAACGAAATTGAGTGATACCGTTACCTTGAACATCCCCCTGATTAGCGCCGGTATGGACACGGTAACGGAATCGGCCTTGGCGATCGCAATGGCTCGTCAGGGAGGCATCGGGATCATCCACAAAAACATGTCAATCGAACAGCAAGCCAGTGAAGTCGACCGGGTAAAACGTTCGGAAAGCGGTGTAATCACAAATCCTTTTTCACTCACCCCGGATCACACGGTAGCGGATGCTGACGCCCTGATGAGCAAATTCCGCATTTCCGGGGTTCCGATTGTGGATGAAGGAAACCATCTGATTGGCATTCTGACCAACCGGGACATGCGTTTTGTGCACGACTTTAACACGCCGATTCGCGATGTCATGACCAAGGACAAACTGGTAACCGCACCGGTTGGAACAACCCTGCAACAGGCAGAAGCCATTTTGCAGAAACACAAAATCGAAAAGCTTCCCTTGGTGGACGAAAACAACGTTTTGCGCGGCCTGATCACCATCAAGGACATTGAGAAAAACATCCAGTATCCCAACGCGGCAAAAGACTTGCACGGACGCCTTTTGTGCGGGGCGGCGGTAGGCGTCTCCAAAGATACGTTTGATCGGACTGCGGCGTTGGTCGAGGCTGGCGTTGACGTGTTGGTCATCGACACGGCGCACGGTCATTCCAAGGGCGTCATCGAGACTTTGAAAGCCATCCGCAAAGCCTACCCGGACCTGACAATTGTGGCAGGGAACGTGGCAACCGGAGAAGCGACGCGCGACCTGATCGAAGCCGGCGCTTCCGTCGTCAAAGTGGGAATCGGGCCAGGGTCCATTTGTACGACTCGCGTGGTTGCGGGAATCGGCGTTCCGCAAATCACTGCCATTTACGACTGTGCGCGGGTAGCGTTGAAATACAATATTCCAATTATTGCCGATGGCGGCATTAAATACTCCGGCGATTTGACAAAAGCGATCGGCGCAGGCGCATCGGCGGTCATGATCGGCAGCCTGTTTGCCGGTACGGAAGAAAGCCCGGGCGAGTTTGAAATTTATCAGGGACGCCGCTTCAAGGTATACCGCGGCATGGGCTCGATTGGCGCGATGAAGGCGGGAAGCAAGGACCGCTATTTCCAAGAGAACGAGCAAAAACTGGTACCGGAAGGCATCGAAGGCCGCGTGCCTTACAAAGGTCCGCTGGCGGATGTCGTCTTCCAACTGGTCGGCGGTTTGCGCGCCGGAATGGGTTATTGCGGATGCCGCACGATCCCGGAACTGATCCACAACTCCCAGTTCATTCGCATTACCAATGCGGGATTGCGGGAAAGCCATCCGCATGATGTGCAGATTACCAAAGAAGCGCCAAACTATTCCATTTCCTGACTTTAACACAAAATCGTTCAAAAGATATAGGACCCCCTTTCCGATGCGGGAGAGGGGGTCCTTTTCCATAAAATGAGACGGATTCCAGCGGGCAAACACGCTTTAGCCCGTCTATATCCTATGGTACACTTACAATTGTGTGTATGCTGGGCAGTGAACAGCCAAGACTATCACAACTGACACGGGAGAGTGAGAAAAACATGAAGGGAAACCCATGGACACGGCGCTTGAAGAACCTGTTGCTTGGTTCTGCTGTGCTTGTTGCCGCTTTTGCAGGAATGGCGAAGCCAGCAGAGGCGCAAACAGCCAATCTGAACATAGCCGCAAAATCGGCTATTCTGGTGGAAGCTTCAACGGGAAGAGTCCTCTACAGTCAAAATCCGGACGAGCCCCTTCCTCCCGCAAGCATGAGCAAAATCATGGCGGAGTACCTGGTGCAGGAGGCAGTCAAACAGGGAAAAATCCGGTGGGACGATGTGGTGCCGGTAAGCGAATACGCCTTTTACGTGGCGCGAATCTCCGATGCCAGCGGAGTTTATCTGAATTTGGGCGAATCGTTTACGGTAAGGCAATTGTACGAAGCGATGGCCATTGTTTCGGCAAACGATGCAACGGTATTGCTTGCGGAAAAAATTGCCGGAAGCGAACAAAACTTTGTGCAAATGATGAACCAGAAAGCCAAGGAACTGGGCATGACCAACACCTCTTTCGTCACCTCGACAGGGCTTCCGGCCAATGAGCTTGGCCCGTACTCCATCGATACCGACCAGGTGGAAAACCTGATGTCCGCCCGGGATTCCGCCATTTTGGCCCGCGCGTTGATCCGCGATTTCCCGGAAGCGCTGGAAGTTTCCAAAACGCCTCGTTTTACCTTCCGGGCAGGGACACCGCAAGAATTGAAAAAGGCCAATTACAACTGGATGCTCCCGGGCTTGAACAGCCATTACGAGGGCGTCGACGGATTGAAAACCGGCTATACGGCACTCGCGAAATACTGTTTTACCGGCACGGCGGAACGCAACGGCATGCGGCTGATCAGCGTCGTGATGGGGACGGACAGCGAGTTGAAACGCTTTGCGGAAACCAAGAAACTGTTTGACTACGGCTTCAGCAACTTCAAGCTGGAGAAACAGTTGTCCAAGGGTGAGGCAGTCCAAGGGTTTGAAACCGCTCCGGTGAAAAACGGCGTGGAAGTCACGGTTCCCGCTGTAGCCGCAAGCGATGTGTACGCCTTGACGAAAATTGGGACGGAAGCGAAATTTTCACCCAAAGTTACCTTCTCCGAATTGACGGCGCCGCTGGCAAAAGACCAGGTAATCGGAAAACTGGTCTTTCAGGAAGAAGGCGTAAAAGAGACGGATTACCTGCAACCGCAGGATTTGGAAAAAGGAGCCGTCGATCTCGTGGCGGCGCAGGAAGTGGAAGAGGCAAGCTGGATTCGCCTGTTCTTCCGCAGCATCATTGAATTTTTCAGAAACTTGTTCAGCAGCGGAAGTTAAACCATCCAAAAGAAAATAGTTGTATCCCTCTGCGCTTTGGTTTACAATGAGCGTACATCAGAACCATAACACCACATAACAGTTATGGTTCTCATTTTTTCTACGGGGGGAATTTGTTCATGGTACAGGTAGGAACAGACCGTGTAAAAAGAGGGATGGCGGAAATGCAAAAAGGCGGCGTCATTATGGACGTCGTCAACGCGGAACAGGCGAAAATTGCGGAAGCGGCTGGCGCTGTCGCCGTGATGGCGCTGGAGCGCGTGCCTTCCGATATCCGCGCAGCCGGCGGCGTAGCGCGCATGGCTGACCTGAGCGTCATCGAAGAAGTCATGAATGCTGTTTCCATTCCGGTGATGGCCAAGGCGCGGATCGGCCATTTTGTGGAAGCCCGCGTGCTGGAATCGATGGGTGTGGACTACATTGATGAAAGCGAAGTTTTGACACCGGCTGACGACAATTATCACATCAACAAGAAAGAGTTTACGGTTCCGTTTGTCTGCGGCGCCCGTGATCTGGGTGAGGCCCTGCGGCGCATCGGGGAAGGAGCCTCGATGATTCGCACCAAAGGGGAGCCGGGAACGGGGAACATTGTCGAAGCGGTTCGCCACATGCGCACGATGATGTCGCAAATCCGCAAGGTGCAATCCATGTCCTACGACGAACTGATGGCGGAAGCCAAAAACCTGGGCGCACCGTATGAACTGCTGGAGTACGTGCACAAACACGGAAGGCTGCCCGTGGTCAACTTTGCAGCCGGCGGTGTGGCTACGCCTGCCGATGCGGCGCTGATGATGCATTTGGGAGCAGACGGCGTTTTCGTCGGATCGGGTATTTTCAAATCGGAAAATCCGGAAAAGTACGCCCGTGCCATTGTGGAAGCAACCGCTCATTACACCGACTACGAGCTGATCGCCCGCGTTTCCAAGGGATTGGGCGCTCCGATGCACGGGCTGGAAATTTCCAAAATTCGTGAAGCGGACCGCATGCAAGAGCGCGGCTGGTAAAGGGTGAAGGCGATGAGAGTTGGCGTACTGGCGTTGCAGGGAGCAGTAGCCGAACACATGGACATGTTGCAAAAACTGGGGGCAGAGGCTGTTCCCGTGAAAAAGGTGGAAGAGCTGGAGGGGCTTGACGGGCTGGTGATTCCCGGCGGCGAAAGCACGACCATCGGCAAGCTGATGCACAAATACGGCCTGATGGAGGCGGTTCGCCAGTTTGGCGAAGCGGGAAATCCGATCTTTGGCACCTGCGCCGGAGCCATTCTCCTGGCGAAGGAAATTCGCGGACAGGCGGATTGCCACCTGGGTCTGATGGATATCAAGGTGGAGCGCAACGCATTTGGCCGGCAAAAGGACAGTTTTGAAGTCGTGCTGCCGGTTGCGGGTGTGGCGGCTGACTTTCCGGCGGTGTTTATCCGCGCGCCCTACATCGTCGAGGTGGGCGAACGGGGACAGGTGCTGGCCAAATACGAAGACAAAATTGTCGCCGCACGGGTGGATCACTATCTCGCTTGCGCCTTCCATCCCGAACTTACCGATGATTTGCGCTTTCACAAGTATTTTCTCGACATGATAAAAGAAAAATAAACGATGCCGCTCACACGGGACCAACCGCTCTTTACACGGGTATGGATCATGTAGTACAGTAAACACTAGAGTAAGTGAAAGTTTACGACCATAACGCGATGATGAGAACAAGTACTTCGCAGGCGTCTGGCTCAGAGAGTCGGTGGCTGGTGCAAACCGATCCAGGGTTGTGGAGGAATCCATCTCGGAGTGACAAGGGACCAACTTGTCCGGGGCCGTCCCGTTAAAACGGTAGAGTGGATCGGATGCGCCGTGGATTGCGCATCGGTCAACAAGGGTGGCAACGCGGGTATACACACTCGTCCCTTACCGGGGGGCGGGTGTTTTTGTTTTCCTGCGACTGATGCGGAGAACATGAAAACTTTCCGCAAAGGCAGTCGCTTATCCTTGAAAGGGCTTCGGTAAAGGTTTTCCATCATTGCCGATTTCAAGAACTGTGTAGGAGGATTCTGCTCATGTTGGATGTAAAACTGCTGCGTCAGGATCTGCAAGAGGTAAGACGCCGCTTGGCTTTCCGCAACGAAGACATTTCCGCATTGGATCAGTTCGCGGAAGTGGATGAAAAAAGGCGCCGGGTGATCCAGGAAGCGGAGGCGCTGAAGAACAAGCGCAACACCGTATCGGAACAAGTGGCGGTGATGAAGCGCAACAAGCAAAATGCGGACGATCTGATCGCCGAAATGAAGCAAGTCAGCGAGCGGATCAAGCTGCTCGACGAAGAACTGCGCCAACTGGATCAGCAACTGGAGCAAATCCTGCTCAGCCTGCCCAATCTTCCTCATGAAAGCACCCCAATCGGGACTTCCGAGGAAGACAACGTTGTCGCCTGGACCTGGGGAGAGCCGCGCAAATTCGATTTTGAGGCAAAACCGCACTGGGAGCTGGCGGCGCAGGCGGGCATCCTCGACTTTGAGACAGCGGCCAAGGTAACGGGAAGCCGGTTTGTCTTTTACAAGGGTGCGGGAGCCCGTCTGGAGCGTGCGCTCATCAACTTTATGCTCGACCTGCATACAACGGAGCATGGCTACGAAGAAATACTCCCGCCGTACATCGTCAACCGCACCAGCATGACCGGCACCGGACAGCTGCCGAAATTTGAGGAGGATGCCTTCAAACTGGACGGACCGGATTATTTCCTGATTCCGACAGCGGAAGTGCCAGTCACCAACATGCACCGCGACGAAATCCTCGACGGGGCGAAGCTGCCGCTCTATTACGCGGCGTACAGCGCATGTTTCCGTTCGGAAGCGGGCGCTGCCGGCCGCGACACCCGCGGGCTGATTCGCCAGCACCAGTTTAACAAGGTGGAGTTGGTGAAGTTCGTCAAACCGGAGGATTCCTACGAAGAACTGGAAAAACTGGTGAAGGACGCGGAAAAAGTTCTGCAGTTGCTCGGTTTGCCCTACCGCGTGATGAGCATGTGCACGGGCGATCTCGGCTTTACCGCCGCCAAAAAGTACGATATTGAAGTGTGGATTCCAAGCTACAACACGTACCGGGAAATTTCCTCGTGTTCCAATTTTGAGGCGTTCCAGGCGCGCCGGGCCAACATTCGCTTTCGCCGCGATGCCAAGAGCAAGCCGGAGTTTGTGCATACCCTGAACGGTTCCGGTTTGGCGATCGGCCGCACCGTTGCCGCCATTCTGGAAAATTACCAGGAAGCGGACGGATCGGTCGTGATTCCGCCCGTATTGCGTCCGTACATGGGCGGTTTGGAGAAGATTTCGCCCAAGGAATAAACACCTTTTTCCCATGATGCGCAAAAGAAGCAGCTTCTTGTCCTGTGGACGGAGCTGCTTCTTTTGTTATAAAACAGAAAATTACACCAAAAACTGTTGCAATATTGATGTTTGTGTTATATATTAATTCCAAGGTTTCTAAAAATTGTATTAATACAGAGGGGGAGGAAAAGACATGGACTGCCATCGTTGTGAAGGGAACGGCGAACAGTCTTGCAGGCATTGCAGCGGGATCGGGTATGAAGCGGATGGCACCATTTGCCGCCACTGCAGGGGGAACGGGTTGGTTGTCTGCAGTCATTGCAGCGGAAGCGGAAACGTGGAGTAGGGGAGAATTTTTTTTGAAACAACTGTACTAAAACAATTGTTAAATATTTTATCTGTATCATAATAGTCCGCGCGCAAAGGGGGAGAGTTTTTGTGAGCAGGATTTCAGCCCATTCGTTTCCGGAAAAGATCAGCATCACAGGGGAAATGCTTCCCGAATACCAAACGATCCTGACGCCGGAAGCGCTGCAGTTCGTCAGCAAACTGGAACAACGCTTCGGGGAGCGACGTCTGGAACTGCTGGCCAGGCGACAGGAGCGCCAGGCGCAAATCGATGCCGGACATCTTCCCGATTTTCTTCCGGAGACTGCCCATATCCGCGAAGGCAGTTGGACGATTGCTCCGTTGCCGGCCGACTTGCTGGACCGGCGGGTGGAGATTACCGGGCCGGCGGGAGACCGGAAAATGGTGATCAACGCCTTGAATTCAGGAGCCCGCGTTTTTATGGCTGACTTCGAAGACGCCAATTCCCCAACCTGGGCCAACACCATTCAGGGGCAAATCAACATGAAAGACGCGGTTCGCGGCAATATCTCCTACATCAGCCCGGAAAACAAGCGCTACGTGCTGAAGGAAAAAACGGCCGTGCTGAAGGTGCGGCCGCGCGGCTGGCACATGGAGGAGAAACACGTCCTTTTTGACGGCAAGCCCATTTCCGCCAGCCTGTTTGACTTCGGGCTTTACTTTTACCACAACGTCCATCCGCTGCTGGCCAAACAGACAGCGCCGTACTTCTACCTGCCAAAGCTGGAAAGCCATCTGGAAGCGCGGCTGTGGAACGACGTGTTCCTCTTTGCCCAGGATGAATTGGGGATTCCCCGCGGCACGATCCGCGCCACGGTGCTGATTGAAACAATCCTGGCGGCATTTGAAATGGATGAGATCCTCTACGAACTGCGCGAACACAGCGCAGGATTGAACTGCGGCAGGTGGGATTACATTTTTAGTTATATTAAAAAATTCCGCAACAACCCCGCTGTGATTTTGCCGGACCGCGCCCAGGTGACGATGACCGTTCCATTTATGAGGGCATACACCACGTTGGCGATCAAGACCTGCCACAAGCGAAATGCGCCGTGCATCGGCGGAATGGCGGCACAGATTCCGGTTAAAAACGACCCGGTCAAAAACGAGGAAGCGCTGGCCAAAGTTCGCGCAGACAAGGAGCGGGAAGCGCGCGACGGGCACGACGGCACCTGGGTGGCGCACCCCGGGCTGGTGCCGGTGGCGATGGAAGTGTTCGACCGGCTGATGAAGGGGCCGAACCAGATCAGCCGCAAGCGGGAAGACGTGCAGGTGGAGGCAAAAGATTTGCTCGCCGTACCGCAAGGCGTCATCACGGAGGCGGGAGTGCGCACCAACATCAGCGTGGCGATTCAATATATCGAGGCATGGCTGCGCGGCTCGGGGGCGGTTCCGATCTACAACCTGATGGAAGACGCGGCGACCGCGGAAATTTCCCGCGCCCAGGTATGGCAGTGGGTGCGCCATCCGCGCGGCATTCTGGAGGACGGACGCAAGCTGACCATGGCCATGGTGAAGCAGTGGGTCAGCGAGGAAATGCAGGTCTTGAAGCAGGAACTGGGCAAGGAGCGCTACGAACAGGGCAAGTTTCCGCTGGCGGGAGAGCTGTTTTTGCGGTTGGTGATGGATGACACGTTTGAAGAGTTTTTGACCCTGCCCGGTTACCGCTATCTGGTTTGATTGCGGAACCGGAAGGTAGAACGAGAATAAATGAATAAACAGAGTGGGGGAAATCAAGGATGAAACGTTGGACGGGAAATCGAGAAGAAGCGATTCGCGAAGTGGAGCAAAGCTGGCAGTCGGAGCGGTTCAGGGGAATTACGCGCCCTTACACGGCCGAAGATGTGGTGCGCCTGCGCGGCAGCGTGCAGATCGAGCATACCCTGGCCCGCATGGGGGCGGAGCGGCTGTGGCATTTGCTCCATACCGAACATCACGTGAAGGCGCTTGGCGCACTGACGGGGAATCAGGCCATTCAGCAGGTGAAGGCTGGTTTGAAGGCCATCTACCTGAGCGGCTGGCAGGTGGCGGCAGATGCCAACCTTGCCGGGCAGATGTATCCTGACCAAAGCCTGTATCCGGCGAACAGCGTTCCGCATGTGGTCAAACGGATCAACCAGGCGCTGCAGCGGGCCGACCAGATCGATCAGGCGGAAGGCGGCAGCGACACTTACTGGTTTGCGCCGATTGTCGCCGATGCAGAAGCGGGGTTTGGCGGACCGCTCAACGTGTTTGAGCTGATGAAGGCGATGATTGAAGCGGGGGCGGCCGGCGTCCACTTTGAGGACCAGTTGGCTTCCGAGAAAAAGTGCGGCCACATGGGCGGCAAGGTGCTGATCCCGACCCAGCACGCCGTGCGGAATCTGATCGCGGCCCGCTTCGCTGCCGATGTGATGGGGGTTCCGACCGTAATCGTGGCCCGGACGGACGCCAACGGCGCTTACCTGATTACCAGCGACATTGACGAGCGGGATCGGCCGTTTCTCACGGGGGAACGAACGCCGGAAGGATTTTTCCGCCTGCGCGGCGGGCTGGATGCGGCGATCGCCCGCGGGCTGGCTTACGCTCCGTACGCCGACGTGATCTGGTGCGAGACGGCGGAACCCAACCTGGACGAGGCGCGCCGCTTTGCCGAAGCCATTCACGCGAAGTTTCCAGGCAAATTGTTGGCCTACAACTGTTCGCCATCCTTCAACTGGAAGAAAAAGCTGGATGACGACGCGATTGCCCGATTCCAGGATGAGTTGGGCGAGATGGGCTACAAATTCCAGTTTGTCACGCTGGCCGGCTTCCACGCCTTAAACCACAGCATGTTTGAACTGGCACGCGGCTACCGGGAACGCGGCATGGCGGCCTACGCCGAGCTGCAGCAGGCGGAATTCGCCAGCGAGGCGTACGGATACACGGCCACGCGTCACCAGCGCGAAGTGGGAACGGGGTACTTTGACGAAGTGGCGCAGGTGATCGCAGGCGGAAATTCCTCGACCATCGCACTGAAGGGTTCTACGGAGGAGGCGCAGTTTACCCATCCATAGGCAAATCCGACACCGGCCGGTTGACCTGCTCTGCTGACGGATGAATGCCTTAAACGTGAAAAAAGGGGCGGAAGCAATTGGCTTTCGTCCCTGATTTGCAAAACGGCACAACTTTGAGTATAATGAAGTGTATGAGAAAAACAGATACGTCCCCGTAGCTCAGCAGGATAGAGCAACGGTTTCCTAAACTGTTGGTCGGAGGTTCGAATCCTCTCGGGGACGCCATTGATAAAAACCTTGGCGTATCAAGGTTTTTTTGTTTTATGCGGGGAAAGGCTCAATTTACAAAGCTTTTCCCCTTTTCTGTCACTTTCCGGCAAGGGGCCGGCCCAGAAACAAAAGGATCGTGTAAACGACAAAGAAAAAGGAAGCCGCTTTTGTCAGGTTCATTTCCATGGCGTACGAAACATCATGGTGCGATCGGCATATTTACGTTTTATTCAAACGCTTCCACAATCGTTTTCAACACTTTGACCCGTGCGTATTTCTTGTTTTCGGCTTCAATCAGGTGCCAGGGCGCGTGCGACGTGCTGGTTTTTTGCACCATTTCTTCGACAGCCTTTTCGTACTTGTCCCATTTTTCGCGGTTTCGCCAGTCTTCTTCGGTAAGTTTCCACCTTTTCAGCGGATTTTGTTCCCGCTCCTTGAAGCGTTTCAACTGCTCCTCTTTGGAGATATGCAACCAGAACTTGAGAATGTGATAGCCGTCATCGACCAACATTTTTTCAAACTGGTTGATTTCCTCGTAAGCGCGTCCCCATTCTTCCGGTTCCGCAAATTTCTCTACGCGCTCCACCAGCACACGGCCGTACCATGACCGGTCAAACACCGCGATTGCGCCGCGCTGCGGGATGCGCTGCCAAAAACGCCAAAGATAGTGATGTTTCTTTTCCGTTTCCGTAGGAGCGCCGATGGGATGCACGTTGAAACCGCGCGGGTCAAGCGTCTCGGTAAGGCGTTTGATCACCCCGCCCTTGCCCGCTGCATCCCAGCCTTCAAAAACCAGAATCAGCGGAACCTGTTTTTCATACAGTTTCCGTTGCAGGCGCAGAAGCTTCAGTTGGTAGGTTTTTAATTTTTCCTCGTAATCCTTTTTGCTCAACTTTTTTGACAGGTCAAGCGATGAAAGAATCATTTTGTGTTCTTGCTCCTCTCCAACATTTGCTTATATTTTACCACAGGAAAAAGTCAATTATAGTAAACGCACAAATTTTGCTGGTTAAATTATTGAACTTTCCCTAAACTTTTCTAACCAAATCTTTCTTTTTTTATAAATAGTTTTATAGTAAAGGGGAGAAAGAACCAATTTTCCTTTGTAAATATTTCCTGAATTTATCGGGTGATCACGAAAAGGGATCGTTCAGGAAATGAAAAGCAAGGGGGAAATACCCGATGGGTTCCAGCAAATACATCAATCGTGAATTAAGCTGGATTGAATTCAACAAGAGGGTGCTGAATGAGGCGCAAGATACGAAAAATCCACTGTTGGAGCGATTAAAATTTCTTTCGATTGTTTCCACAAACCTCGATGAATTTATGAGTATTCGGGTGGCGGGCGTACAAAGCCAGATCAAGGCCGGTTACGAAAAAAGCGATCCCAGCGGCCTTACCCCCAGCAACTTGATGAAGCGAATTGTGAAACGTACGAAAAGTTTAAGCTCCGAAATGTCCAAAATGTACCGGGAGCTTATTCGTGCTTTAGGCAAGGAAGGAATCATCTTCTGCACGTACGACGATTTGAATCTCTCCCAGAAGAAAAAGATTGATGAATACTATCACAATATCGTCTATCCGATTTTGACGCCGATGGCGATCGACCAGAGCCATCCTTTTCCGCTGGTTCATTCCTTGCATCTGTATTTGGCGGTTGTGCTGAAGCGGGAAGGGGATTGCCCCAAAGAGAACCCCCATATCGCGATTGTTCAGGTTCCGTCCAACTTGTCCAGGGTGATCCCCCTGCCCACACGCAAAAAAAGCAAACGGCGCAAGTTCATGCTTCTCGACGATCTGATCAAACATCATATTCAAACTCTTTTCCGCGGATATTCCATTGTCGCCGTAAACGCCTTTCGGGTGACGCGCAATGCCGATCTGTCCCTGGATGAGGAAGGCGCCGAGGACTTGCTGGAAGAGATCGAAAAAGAGTTGCGGCAACGGCGTTGGGGGTTTCCCGTGCGGTTGGAAGTGGACAAGGATATCAATCCTTACGCGCTGGAAAGGCTGAAAGAGCAGTTTGAAATTGAGGATCTTGTCGTCAAAGTCGACGGGCCCATCGACTTTAGCTTTCTCATGAAGCTGGTCAATGAGCTGAAAGGGTTTGACCATTTGAAATACCCTCGGACTGAACCGATTATGCCGGCCGAGTTGGCGGGAACGCCAGACTATTTTTCCATCCTGCAGCAAAAGGATATCCTGCTTTACCACCCATATGAATCGTTTCAGCCGGTAACCGACTTTATTTGTCAGGCTGCATGTGATCCAAAAGTTCTGGCGATCAAAATGACGCTGTATCGCGTAAGCGGGAACTCGAAACTGATCAAAGCCTTGTTGCACGCCGCAGAGTCGGGAAAACAGGTGACCGTCGCCGTGGAACTGAAGGCGCGTTTTGACGAAGAACGGAACATCGCTTGGGCTCGCGCCTTGGAAAAGGCGGGCTGCCATGTTGTGTACGGTTTGGTCGGATTAAAGACACATGCCAAAATGACCCTGGTGATTCGCCAGGAAGGAGATGTTCTGAAGCGGTACGTCCACATTGGCACAGGCAACTACAATGAAAATACGGCGCGCTTGTACACGGACATCGGATTGATGACCTCGCATCCGGTCATCGGGGACGACGTGGCGGAACTGTTCAACGAAATTACGGGGTATTCGTCCCCGCGAAATTGGCAGGCAATTGCAGTCGCCCCGACTGACTTGAAGGAACGGCTGTTTCAACTGGTGCGGCGGGAAGCCGAATTTGCCAGAGCGGGAAAGCCGGCCCGCATTATTGCCAAAATGAACTCTTTGTCCAATCAGGAAATGATTGACGAGTTGTATCAGGCATCGCAAGCAGGGGTCAAAATCGATCTGATTGTTCGGGGCATTTGCTGCCTGCGGCCGGGAATCCCGGGATTGAGTGAAAACATCCGGGTCATCAGCATCATCGACCGATTCCTTGAGCATTCCCGCATCTATTACTTTAAAAACGGCGAAAAGACGCAGTATTGGATTGCCAGCTCCGACTGGATGACCCGCAATTTGGCCAGACGTATCGAATTGATGTGCCCGATTTTTGATCCAAAACTGTGCGAAGTGCTGAAACGAATTTTGCAAATGAGCCTTCGCGACAACGTAAAAGCCCGGCTCTTGCTGCCGAGCGGGTCGTATATACGTGTTTCCAATGAGGGAGAAGAGGAGTTTCGCAGCCAGTTTGCCGCGCTTCATGTCGAGTCGTGGAAGGCGCCCGAATCCAAGCGCGAATTGGTTGCCAAAACCTGAACCCAACTTGCCGCCCAAAACGCGTTCGCATCTTCATTTGTTCACATGCATGAAAAGGCCGGAACACAAGGAAATGACACTTGTGCCGGCCTTTGTGCATTTTGGCTGTTTGATGAATGGATGGAAAATCGCACCCCGAGTCTGTAAACGGCGTTTTACGCCATTGCGTTCTTGTTTCCCAAAAAGACCCGGTCCAGGCCCATTTGGAATTTGGCGATGCCGTGGACGAGGAACGTAATTCCGGAGACGATACGCAAGATCAGCAAACCCCATTCATAGCGTTGAACAGACATGTAATCCCTCCACCTTTTGAATTAAAGTAATAAAATTACTTTTCGTTAGTTAGTATACAATAACAATCAACAGTGTCAACTGCTTGTTCATGGTTTCCTTGGGAGGAGCTTGATACATTGGTTTTGATGGATTCGACAAAGAGCGTTATACTGTAAGGAGGAACGAGGTGATTTGGAATGAAACAGTCTTCCCTTTGTCCCAAGTTTGAAAAAGGAATGCAGCTCCTCGGAAAGCGATGGACCGGTTTGATTTTGCACCAGCTGCTTTCGGGACCACAGCGCTTTTGCGCCCTTGAGGGGGCATTGCCGGTAAGCGGAAGGCTGCTCTCTGAACGACTGAAGGATTTGGAGAAGGAAGGACTGGTCCGTCGTCACGTCTATACAGATTCCGCTCCGGTGCGTGTCGAATACTCGCTGACGCCGAAGGGACAGGCGCTGGAACCGGTTTTGCGGGGAATTGAAAAATGGGCGCAGGAGTGGATCGAACTGGATTCGGCAGAAAACGTCAAAAACCCCTGAAAAGGGGGTTTTTTCACGTATGCGGCCAACTGCTCCTTGTCATGTTTTCAGCAGGAAAGCAAAAAGGAGATTCCGCGGCAAGACGCGAATAGGGTAACAGACCGGAGATCCTGCGGTTTTCCAGATTTACCGGGTATTTGCCGCTTTGCTTAACGGGTGAAGCGGTCGGCGATCGTGGAAGCGCAGAACGAATTCGGCTTGATTTCTGCGCGGAAGTGGTTGCTTTCTGCTAGGGCAAGCAAGGATTGGATAAACTTACGGGTAGGCCCCTTGTCGCCGATGTCAAAATGAAGCCGGACGGGCGTCTCCAGATGACGGTCGCGCAGGTATTGCCGCACTTCCGTAGCCAATCCGACGGCGTACAGGGCCTCCTGAAAAATGCGCTGTTGCAGGGAAGAATAGCGGCGTTCCTGGAATTTATGATAAAAGAAGCTGCCGCCCCGACCGGACCGGATGACGGAAATCACCAGGGCGAAAAAGGTTCCGCAGCTTCTCAGCCGGGAATCAGCTCCGACGATGACCTCAACGGGGCCCGATGATGAGGTGATGGTTTGTTCAATCTGGGAAAACACGTCCGCTTTGGCCAACTTTCCTCTGGTTGGGCTGTAAAACGATTCAAACGAGCTGCCAGCTGCAGTGAAACCCACTCGTATCCCCCCCGGTTGAGGCTGTCTGTTTCCGTAGTCTTAAACGGCCTTCCTTCATTAATGTATGTCATCCTGCGCAGAGTATGTGAAACCGCATGGACATTCGACGGGAGATGGGGTCACCTCGCAGGCGGTGTGCAAGGACAAAGGATGAGCCAAACGGAACTGTCAGAGAGAAGTTTTCCGGAAATGCTTTATACGGGAACCAATGCGTTCTCTCGCAGCGGAACCGGGACGGCAGGCAAAGGAGTATTGCAACAAACGTGATGGATTTTCAAGAGCATGAAATGTTTATGCGGGCGGCAATGGAGGAAGCCAGAAAAGCGGAAATGATCGGAGAAGTGCCGATTGGAGCGGTCGTCGTGCGCGGCGGGGAAATTGTGGGCAGAGGCTACAACCTGCGGGAAACCAAAAAGGACCCGACCTTGCACGCGGAAATGATCGCGATTCGGGAAGCGAGCGCGAGGCTGGGAGGATGGCGGCTGATCGGCTGCACCTTGTATGTGACGCTGGAGCCCTGCCCGATGTGTGCCGGCGCACTGGTGCAGAGCCGGGTGGAGCAGGTGGTGTTCGGCGCGAGTGATCCCAAGGCTGGTTGTGCCGGGACTTTGATGAATTTGCTCAATGAACCGAGGTTCAACCACCAGCCTTCGGTCATCGGAGGGGTGCTTGCCGAAGAGTGCGGACAGATGCTGAAAGATTTTTTCCGCCGTTTGCGAAAATCACGGCAGGCCGAATCGGAGGCGTAACCGGTCCTCGGCTCCAGACTGTCTGAAGGCTCTGCCGTTTTCGGCGATTTGCCGTCGCTGCCCACGGCAAGGCAACGTAAGCAACAAAAAGGAAAAGCGGAAAAGGAAAAGCGTCCGGCCAGCGGTGAAAACCGGCCTCGGACGCTTTTCTATTCTCTTCCTTTTGCCTGGTTGCGCAGCATGTCCAGCTCCTCCTCCGTCAGTTCCCGGTATTCGCCAGGTTTCAGAGCGGGATCGAGCAACAGCGGACCCATGCGAATGCGCTTCAGGTAGGTGACGTGCAGCCCACAGGCGGCAAACATGCGTTTTATTTGATGAAACTTGCCCTCCATGATCGTCACGCGAACTTCAGAGGTCTCAGCGGAAGAAAGGATTTCCAATCTGGCAGGGAGGGTGGTGAAGTCCTCCAATTCAATACCCTTGGCAAATTCTTTGACGTGTTCTTCCGTCACCCTGCCCTGGATGCGCGCGAAGTACTCCTTTTCCACCTTCTTCTTTGGGGAAAGCAGGCTGTGGGAGAGCTGTCCGTCGTTGGTCAACAGCAGCAACCCCTCCGTGTCGATGTCCAGCCGGCCGACGGGATGGACCTTGATGGCCCACTCGTAAGGCAACAGATCCACAACGGTCTGATGAAAGCTGTCTTCCGTTGCGGAAATCACGCCTGCAGGCTTGTTCAGCATGACATACACCCAGCGCTTGAAGTTGAGCGGTTCGCCATCCACGACGATCTCCTGTTCCTCGGGGATCACGTGCATCCCCGGGTCGTCCGCGATTACGCCGTCTACGGCGACTGCACCCTGTTTTACCAGCGCCTTTACTTCCTTGCGCGTGCCAATCCCCATGTTGGCCAACACTTTGTCCAATCGTTCCCGTTTCATGTATGTTCCCCGTTTCCTGTTTCTTTGGCTCATTGCTCAATGCTAGTACTAGTTTGGCCCAACGGCGGACGCAAATCAAGAGTGCGTTTCAGAAAAAACATTGCATTTTGCTTAGTGTTTTGCTATACTAAATCGTGTTTCTACCAGCCAATCTTTCTGGAGAGATACCCAAGTGGTCATAAGGGGACGCACTCGAAATGCGTTAGGCGTCGTGAGGCGTGCGTGGGTTCGAATCCCACTCTCTCCGCTTTCAAATGTATGATATGTTGCCAGCGTACCGTTGCTGTGATCGGCAGCGGTGCGCTTTTTTTCATGCGGGATTTGCTTCCGACAGACGGCAGTGTAAATTTCGGAAAACGATGGGCGACAGGGAAAGGCAACCATTTTCCCGGCAAGAGCGATCATGGTGTTTATCTTGGCCGGGAAATCTGTCAAAATGGCTCATTGGGGGCTGAAGTCTGCCCGGACCGCTTTCGCACCCGGAATTGCGGCACAATAGGGAGAACATAGGGAGAGGAAACATCTTGGTTTGGATTGCGAGTTTGATCTTTGTCCTGACGATTACCCTCGTCATTTGGCAGCCGCGGGGGCTCGGCATTGGCTGGTCGGCAACCGGCGGAGCATTGCTTGCCTTGCTGTGTGGCGTGGTCAGCTTTGGCGATGTGATGGCGGTGACGGGAATCGTCTGGAATGCTACCCTGGCTTTTGTCGGCATTATTTTGATTTCGTTGGTCCTGGACGAAATCGGGTTTTTTGAGTGGTCTGCCTTGCACATGGCCCGTCTCGCCCGCGGACAGGGCAGGTTGATGTTTGTTTACGTCGTTTTGCTGGGTGCAGCCGTATCTGCTTTTTTTGCCAACGATGGAGCGGCACTGATCCTGACGCCGATTGTGCTGGCGCAGGTACGCGCGTTGAAGCTCCCTGACAGCATTATTTTGCCCTATGTCATGGCCAGCGGGTTTGTCGCGGATACCACCTCGATCCCCTTGATCATTAGCAATCTGGTCAATATCGTGTCTGCCGACTTTTTCGGCATCAGATTTCTGGAGTACGCGACCCGGATGGTTGTGCCAAACTTCTTCGCCATCGGGGCAAGTTTGCTGGTCCTTTATCTCTATTACCGGAAAGACATTCCGGAAAGCTATGACTTTTCGCAACTGAAACAACCGCGTGAAGCAATTCGCGACATGCGCATGTTTCGCCTTTCCTGGGTCATACTCGGGCTGCTTTTGACCGTTTACCTGTTCAATGAGGTGGTGGCCATTCCCGCCTCGGCAATAGTAGGTTTTGCCGCGCTTGTCTTCCTGCTGGCCGCCAGAAAGAGCGAAGCCATAGCCGTCCAAAAGGTCGTGAAGGATGCGCCCTGGTCGATTGTCGTCTTTTCCATCGGGATGTACGTCGTGGTGTACGGACTTCGCAATGTGGGGCTGACAGATGCCCTTGGCCAACTGATTCAAGGGATGGCGGATCACGGGTTGCTGGCGGCTGCCGTCGGTGCGGGTTTTCTCAGCGCCGTTCTTTCTTCCGTCATGAACAACCTGCCAACCGTGATGATTGGCGCCTTGGCCATCCAGGGGACGGATACGGCCGGTGTCATCCGTGAGGCGTTGATTTACGCCAATGTGATCGGCAGCGATTTGGGGCCGAAAATCACGCCAATCGGCTCGCTGGCCACGCTGATCTGGCTGCAGGTCTTGTCCCGCAAAGGGGTTTTGATTACCTGGGGGCAGTACATGCGAACAGGGATTGTTCTGACGATCCCCGCCTTGCTGATCACTCTTTTTGGTCTGTACCTGTGGCTTAAAATCATCAGCTGATGCTGCCTGTTTTTGCGAAAATTTCAGGTTGTAAGACCTTTGCCCGGGAAATTATCATACACATAAGGGTATATGTATGAAGAGAGGCCTTTGCTGCGGTCTTGAAATCAAAGTGGAGAGAGCGTTCCATGGAGAGCTCTTTGTTTGCAACAGCTGTAAGTGTATGCCGGCCAACAGAATGGGAGGAAGAAGAATGGGCTACAACTACGGTGAAGATGTGAAGCGGCGTTTGCGCCGCATTGAGGGACAGATTCGCGGCGTGCTGAAAATGATGGAGGAACAGAAGCACTGCAAGGATGTCGTTGCCCAGCTTTCCGCTGTCCGCAATGCGACGGATCGGGCAATTGCCCAAATCGTCGCGGAAAACCTGCAACGCTGTCTGCTTGACGGGGAAGCGGGCAAGGATGCGGACAAAATGGTAAAAGAAGCGGTGGAACTGTTGGTAAAAAGCCGTTGAAGTTTGGGAGAGGAGGAAAGTAAATGGATTTTACAACCGTATTGCTGATTGTTGCCTACGCTTTGCTTGCCTACGTCATTGCCGTCCGTTTCCTTCCCGTGAAAGGGCTGGAAAATCTGAACGCCGAACAGTTCCGGAAGCGGGCCGGCAAAAAGAGCGGCGTCCTGCTGGTGGACGTGAGAGAGCCGCATGAATACAAGGCGGGGCACATCCCTTCCGCGGTCAACATCCCGCTGTCGCAACTGAAGCAGCGGATGAAGGAGATCTCGCCCAAAAACGAAGTGCTGCTCTATTGCTGGAGCGGAATGCGCAGCAGGCAGGCCGGGCGCATTTTAAGGAAACACGGCTATACCCGGCTGGCTCACTTGCAGGGAGGGCTTGCTCGCTGGAAGGGTGCGCTCAAGCAAAAATAACGCTAGTTTTCCATCAGGGAACCGATGATCGGATAACGGAAGGGGCGTCCCTGCAACGCATAGATGATCCCTTTGACGGGGTAGTAGATTCCCATGAGTGCGAAGATGATAAAAAAGGGAATCCCGATCAAAATAAAGGACAACGCGGCGGATATGCTGATTAATATGCCGATTCCCACATGAAACAACAGCGCTTGCAACGCCATGTTTTTGGTGCTGCGGTCCTGCACCAGCAGCCAGACGAGCAGCGGCACCAAAAACGGCGCAAAAAATATGCTGGCGTGCGTAATGGCCCTTACTCCATTTTGGTCCATCTTTGGTCCTCCTCGTAAAAGGCAGAAATACTGTGATTGTATTGTATCGCATCCTTTGGCAAATAGGGATTGTCATTTGCACGATTTTTTTCTGGGGGAGCCGTTTGGCGCAAACATTTGTCAAAGCTGGACGAACCGGTCATCCAAGCGGGAGCGGCGAATTCCTTTCCGGCCTGCAGGACGCATCATTGCATCCTGAAATCCTGAAAGATCTGGTTTTGCAAAAGAGTACATACACATTCGGAAAGTGCGGGGAGAGGCATCTTGGCAACCAAAAAACAGTTGTTTTTGGCCGATTTTTCTTTGTTTGTCATTGCGGTCGCCTGGGGATACACATTTATCCTGACCAAGGATTTATTGTCGGAATTGACGCCCTTCTATTTTTTGGGCACGCGTTTTCTTTTGGCAGGTCTTCTTTTGCTTCCGTTTGTCTGGAACCGGCTGCTGGCGTCGAATGCCCTGTTTTGGCGGCAAGGTTTGTTCTGCGGTGTCGCGCTTTGTGCCGCATTTACCCTCCAGTTGCTGGGGATTGACCGCACGACACCGGGGAAAGCGGGCGTGATTACGGGGACCTACGTCATCCTCGTTCCATTCCTTTACTACCTGTGGAGACGAAAGCCGGTGAGCAAGGGGGCCGTCATTGGTAGTTTGCTCGCATTTTTCGGGATGGCCTGTCTGTCCGGAGAGGAAAATTGGACCGGCTTGTCCCTGGGGGATCTTTTGGTATTTTTGAGTGCCGTTTTTTTTGCACTGCACATTTTGTTGGTGGACCGCTATTACGAGTCCGAGGCAGGCGGGGAGTCGCTCGGCTTCGTTACGGTTCAGCTGTTGGCCGTCGGGGTGATCGATCTGGGGATTGCCCTGTTTCGCGAGCCAATGCCGCATGGGCTGAGTCCATACGGGTGGTTTGCCTTTCTGTTTGACTGTCTGATCGGGACGCTGCTTGCGTATGTGGTGCAAATCAAGGCCCAGCAATTTTCACCGCCTGTCCATGTCAGCATCCTGCTTTCGCTGGAATCGGTCTTTGCCTTCCTCTTTTCCTGGCTGTTCTGGGGAGAGCCTGTAACTGCCATGGTATGGACTGGAGTGGCACTGATGCTGGCCGGAATATATCTGGCGGAACTGGGAGATATGAAGAAACCCACCAAGGAGAACTCCTGACGCTCCCGGGTGGGTTTTTTTATGAAGAGCCTCCGGCGTTTTTTGGCTGCTGTCTCTGGGCGAGACGGGGCAGCGCCATGCCCAGCAGGATGATGCCGACCCCCACCGCCTGAAGCCAGGAGACATCCTCTTGCAGGACGAGGCGGGAGGAGAGCACGGCGACCGGAAGTTCGGCCGATGCCAGAATGGAGGCCATGCCAGGACCGACGCGCGGCACCCCGTAATTCATGCAGACGTTGGGGATCAGCACGCCAAACAGGGCGAGCAGAAAAACATAGGGAAACAAGCCTTCTCCCAGCGACCCGTCGAAAAGAAATACGGGCGGATAAATGAACAGGTTCAGCAATAGTGAACCTGTTGCCATGCTGGAACTGCGCAGGAAGGAGTTTACTTCCAGCGCGATTTTTCCGCTGAAGATAATGAAGAGTGTATAGGTAACCGCCGAGAGCAGACCCAATATGACGCCAAGCGGATGAAACTGCCGGGTTCCTCCCTCTTCCAGCACTCCTCCGGCGAGCAGGGTTCCCCCCATCAGCAAAAGCAACGCGAGCATGCGAATCCGGTCGGGGCGCCGGCGCTCCATGATGGCGTCTGCCAACACGCCCATCCAGGTAAATTGAAACAGCAGCACGATTGCCAGGGAAGCGGGAATGTACTGCAAGGCATTGTAGTACAAAATCGCGGTGGCACCGGACACCACTCCTGCTGCGGCCAGCAGCGCAAGCTTGCGAACAGGCGGGCGGGTGGCAAGAAAAAACGAGGCAGGTATCCAGGTGAGCAAGAAACCGAAAACGGCTGACCCTCCGATCACCTGATCAGGCGAATACCCTTGGCTGTATGCCAGTTTGACAATGGTGGACAAAATGCCGTAGCTGCATCCCGCAAAAAAAACAAGGAACAAGTATCGCATCCGTTTTATCTCCTTCTCTCCAACCCTGTCTGAAAGAATAATACGAGAAAGCAGTTTTGTCCAATCGGAAAAAATGAGAAACGGGTTTATATATCTTTGAAAAGGGGAAACAGGTAAAAATGACGTGGAAGGAGTTTCCGGGAACGATTGAGACAATCGGCCTTGGCTCAGACAGAAAGAAGGAGAAGGCTGGTGCTATCGAAAAAGAGTAAAATTCGGTTGCTCGCGTTGTTATTTCTCGCGGGACTGTTAGCCTTGATAACCGTCTGCTTTCAGTTGTGGCGGGATGCCGACACAGCCGTTTTAACCCACTGTCAAAACGGTGTAAACCAAAGTTTGTCGGAAAAGGATCATCTCCTTTCTGACATTTTTCGCGAACTGGCGTATGAAATGGACCGTCTGGCGAAAAGCAGCGCATTGCAAAAAGCGGAGGAAAAGCCCGCAGAAGTGGTGCAGGAGTTGGCAAAGCCGCTTGGCAAAATGAGCGAAGTGGTGGGCAATATCCATCTGGTTACGGACAGTGGACAAATGTTCTCACTCCGCCTGGAACCCGGTTGGACAGCCAACACCTTTTCGCAAACAGAGTACGCCATTGAACTCTTGCGGCTGGACGGCGATGGTCCCCTTTGGCTGATGCACAAGGCAGCGGATCCAGACGAAAAAAGCGTATACATTTCGGAACGGGTCCGGAATGCTGACGGCTTGTTTTACGCCACCCTGTTGTTTGAACTGGAACTGGAGGAGTTTTCCGGTGTAATTCAGGCGGCGGATCCCGCGGATTTCTTTGATCAAATGATTGTATCCGCAACCGGGAAAATTCTTTATCATACGGAAGCATCGCTGGTGGGAAAACAGGTGGAGGAACTGCCGTACTTCCCGGAAATGAAACGCAATTTCAACGCCGGCCTGCCGCCGGGAATTTCCTCCTTTTACCGGGAAAATGCACAAATGTACGTCTTCCAATACGTTTCTCCGCAAACAGGGTTGATTTATTATGACATGATGCCGGTGGAGGTGATCGAATCGGACCTGATGCGTTATCAATGGCTGGTGACAGGGGTGCCTTTGCTCGTGGCAGCTTTGGGCGGGTGTTTCTGCATCTTGTTTTTCCGCAAAGACAGCCGATTGGCAGCCAGCGGGGATGAAGCGGAGATGGCGGAGAAAGGCAATCCGGCTTCCCGTCAGGAGGCGTTGGATCAGCGCGGAATCGACATGATTGTGCGCAGTTTTTACCTGGCCGTCGAGATGAAGGACCGTTATACGGCAGGTCACACCGAACGCGTTACGCAGTATGCGCTGGCGATCTACGACCAGTTGGGGGAAGAACAGAAGCGGATGCTTCCCCGTGACGATTTGCGCTATGCGGGGTTGCTTCACGATATTGGCAAGGTTGCCATTCCCGACCACATCCTGCTCAAGGAAGGAAAACTGACGAGGGAAGAGTACGAGGCAATCAAACGCCATCCAACCATTGGCGCTGATCTGGTCGAACAAATTGAGGGTCTGGCCCACGTCAGTCCGGGTGTCCGATACCACCATGAGCGCTGGGACGGCATGGGGTATCCGGAAGGGCTAAAAGGAGAAGAGATCCCGCTTATGGCCAGGATTCTCGCTGTCGCCGACTCGTTTGACGCGATGACTTCAACGCGAACGTACCGCAAGGCGATGTCTGCCCAGGCCGCTTACGAGGAAATTATTCGCTGCTCCCGAACGCAGTTCGATCCCTTTGTGGTCAAATTGTTCGTGCGGGCGTACAAGCAAGGGAAGATTCGCGTGCCGGACACGGACAGCGGGGAAGAGGATGCGGAGGGGATTTCCTGCAATGGGTAGCATTGCACCTTGATTCGTTCCGGTTTCTTTGGTATGCTAAAAGTGCCGTGCTAGACGGGGAGGTTGCGGTGCCCTGTAACCTGCAATCCGCAATAGCAGGGTTGAATTCCTATCTTAGGTCTTCACATGTGAGGCTGCCTTATGGCGGCGGTGTTGAGGAGTGGGTCCTGTGCAACGTAAACCCACGAACCTGGTCAGGTCCGGAAGGAAGCAGCCATAAGTGGATCATTACGTGTGCCGCAGGGGTGCCTGCTCTGAGTCGTTGCCATGAGTAACGCTCGGATGTGGAGTATCGAGGATAGGTGCACGGTACTTAATTTTTTACGGCAAAACGCAACGGCTCGTTTCCGACAGGGAAAACGGCCGTTTTTTTTTTGTGTGTTCGGCTTCAAGGGGACAAACGGAGATTTGTTGTTTTTTGACGAGTGCTAGCGAAAGATTTCCGGCTTTCCTTCTTTGCGCAGGGGAGGTATTTTTTGGGTTTCAACGAATGTTACTTGATGGGAAACATGCGCTTCCCTGTGAATAAGCGAAAGTCAGGAGGGACAAGCCGTGAGTAAACCCATTTTGCTCCATCTCGTCGGTTCGTCCGGACGATTGCAGCGCTTTATACATGAACTGCCGGCTGTTGTGATGCTGGTGAACCAGGCAGGCAAGATCGTGGAAGCAAACGAGCAGCTGCTTCATGTAACCGGGTATGCGCGTAAGGAATTGCTGAATCAACCGTTTCAAACCATCCTTCCGTTTCGCGGGACCATCGAAGAGCTGCACGAGGAAATCCTGATGAAAGAAAACATGTCGAACAGTTCTGTTGAGATGGAGTGGCGCGGCAAATGCGGAGAGGGAGGAAAAACCTCTGTGATGCTTTTGAAGCAGCAGGCGGAAGAACCTCTTTATCTGATTCATTTGTGTCGGCTCAAGGCCAAACGGAACGGCGGTTTTGGGGACCTCTTGATGGGGAAGTTGGCGCAGGAAACAAGTGTCGGACTGTTTGTTCTCGATGAACATGCCAACATCGTGGAAGCAAGCCAAATCGCTTGCAGGCTGCTGGGAAAGGATCGCCGGGAGATTCTCAACCGGCACGTCGATCAGGTGTTTTCCGGCATACCGGAAGAGCACCGGTTGATCAAAAAGGAATGGCTGAAAGGCGTAAAACTTGACAATGTTCCCATTTCGTGGAGCAACGACAAGCAACGGTACGAGTTGATCGTTGACGCCAATACCCTCCAGGACGAGTCGGGAAAAACGGTCGGCGCTTTTGTTCTCTTTAAGGATATTACCAACCTTCGTTCTTACGAGCAGAAAATCGAGCGTAACGAACGGCTCGCCATGATCGGACAGATTGCGGCGGGAACAGCTCACGAAATCCGCAACCCGCTCACCTCGATCAAGGGCTTCTTGCAGATGTTTTTGCGATCCTTCAAAGAAAAAGGGATGGAGCGGGAAAAAACCTATACCGAGATCATGCTCACGGAGATCAACCGGATCAATTCGCTGGTCAGCGAATTTTTGCTGCTCAGCAAACCCCGCGACGTACAGTATTCCATCGTCGATCTTAACGTGGTGTTTGAGGAAATTCTCCCCATTGTCGAGTCGCAAGCCCTTTTGCACGGCATCGAGGTCAAGTATCTGTGCGGCGGAAAACTGCCGCTGGTGGTGGGAGACACTGAGCTGTTAAAGCAGGTGTTTCTCAATATCTGCAAAAATGGAATAGAAGCCATGGGGGATCAGGGGACGCTGCAGATCTCCCATCACATGGATGAAGACAGCAAAAAAATAAGCATTGATATTCACGATACCGGACCGGGGATCCCCTTGTACATCAGCGACAAAATTTTCGATCCGTTTTTTACGACCAAGGAAGAAGGAACAGGTCTTGGTCTTTCGGTTTGCCAAAAAATCATTCACGATCTGGGGGGACAGATCCGCGTTTCCTCCAAGGGGTATGGAACCACATTCCATATTCTCCTGCCCTATTCGTAGAAGGATGAGCAAAAGGCGTTTCCGCTTGGGCAAGGCGGGGGCGTTTTTTTGTGTGATCCCTGCCGATGTTGTATACTGTTAGGATAAGGACTGTGCAGATGGGGAGTGTCACACAAACATGGCTTATACCGCGCTCTATCGCGTATATCGGCCGCAGAGGTTTGCGGATGTTGTCGGACAGGAACATGTGACCATTACCTTGCGCAACGCTTTGCGCGACGGCAGACTTTCCCACGCCTATTTGTTCAACGGTCCCCGCGGCACGGGCAAAACGAGCGCAGCCAAAATCATGGCCAAGGCCGTCAACTGCGAACAGCCGCAGGACGGCGAACCGTGCAACCAGTGTGCAACGTGCCGGGCCATCACGGAAGGGGCGGTGACGGATGTACTGGAAATCGATGCCGCTTCCAACCGGGGCGTGGAGGAGATCCGCGACATTCGCGACAAGGTGAAATTCGCACCGAGTGACGTCAGGTACAAGGTGTACATTATTGACGAGGTGCATATGTTGACCACGGAGGCGTTCAACGCGCTCCTGAAGACATTGGAAGAGCCCCCGTCCCACGTTTTGTTCATCCTTGCCACGACAGAACCGCACAAGCTGCCGGCGACGATCGTCTCCCGCTGCCAGCGATTTGATTTTCACCGCATCTCCCTGCAGAACATGGTCAATCTGCTGAAGCGAATTTGCCAGTCACAAGGCGTACAGGCGGAAGATCAGGCCTTGACGCTGGTGGCCAAAATGGCGGAAGGCGGAGCCCGTGATGCGCTCAGTCTGCTTGACCAGGCGATCAGCTACGGCGGCGATCGCGTCCGGGCAGCGGATGTGATGCAGATTACGGGAATGGTTGCGCAGTCGTACTTTTCCTTGCTTGCCCGTCATATTCTGGAACGGGACGTGGCAAAAGTAATGGAACAGTTCGAGCAAATCATGGTGCAGGGCAAGGATCCGGAGCAGTTTTTGCACGATCTTCTCTACTATTATCGCGACATGCTGCTTTACAAGACGGCTCCCCAGTTGGAAGAGATCGTGGAGCGGACAATGATAGATGACCAGTTCAGCGAGGTGGCCCAGCTGCATGCGTTGCCTGACCTGTATGCAAAAATTGAGATCTGCAACCAGGCGCTGACCCAATTGAAGTGGTCCTCGTATGCCAGGGTGCTGGTAGAGCTGACACTGGTCAAGTTGTGCCATGCCGGCGAAGGACAGCTGGCGCAGGGTGCCGCTTCTGCCGGGCCGCAGGCAGACAGCCGGGAGCTGGCCGACTTGTCGGACCGCGTGCGGAGGCTGGAAGAGCGATTGCAGCAAATCCTGCAGGGCGGACACGCTGGCCAGCAGGGGAGATCCAGGGCGGAGGAGCCCCGCAGGACGGAGTCCAGGCGCTCCCACCAAGCAGCGCCCGGAATGACCCGCATGCAGTTGAACAAGGTCCGAAACGTGATCCAAGCCTGCGAGGAAGCGCTGACCAGACAGATTCAGGGGGCGTGGAGCCAGATTTTGGCCGAACTGAAAAAAGTCAAGATTCAGTATCAGGCCTGGCTGATTGCTGGACAGCCGGTTGCGGCGGGCGACGGCGCCGTGGTCGTCACCTTTTCCAGCTCCATACACTGTGAGAGGACGATGGAGCCAGAGTTGAAAAGCGCCATCGAGCGGGTCATGCAGATGGTGCTCGGCAGGCCCATCGAGCTTCTTTCCGTGATGGAGGATGACTGGCACGCCATGCGCCAAAAGGCGGTTCAGAACGAGCCGCAGGAAGAAGAGCAAGATCCTTTCCTGGCGGAGGCGATCAAGCTTGTCGGGGAAGATCTCATCGAAGTGAAAGACTAGGAAAAAATGGCTAAAGGAGGATACCCCCAATGAAAAACATGCAGCAAATGATGAAGCAAGTGAAAAAGATGCAAGAAGAGATGCAGAAGGCACAGGAAGGCCTGAAGGAAAAAACGGTGGAAGGCTCCGCTGGCGGCGGCGCTGTCCTCGTGACCGTCAACGGCCACAAGCAGGTGCAGAACGTCGTGATCAAGCCGGAAGTGGTGGATCCGGATGATGTGGAAATGCTGCAGGATCTGGTGCTCACCGCTGTGAACGATGCAATGCGCAAGGCGGATGAATTGCTGAGCCAGGAATTGGGCCGCTTTACCGGAGGACTGAAGATTCCGGGGTTGTTCTAAGGCAGTTCGTTGAAGGGGTTATACAGGCGATGTACTATCCGGAACCGGTATCAAAACTGATTGAAGGATTTATGAAACTGCCCGGCATTGGCCAAAAGACGGCGGGGCGGCTTGCCTTTTACGTGCTGAGCATGAAAGAGGACGACGTTCTGGATTTGGCCAAGGCGTTGGTCAACGCCAAGCGCCAGCTTCACTACTGCTCCATCTGCAACAACATCACCGATGTCGATCCGTGTCGCGTGTGTTCGGACAAAAGCCGGGACGGTTCGGTGATCTGCGTGGTGCAGGAACCCAAGGACGTCGTGGCCATGGAGCGAACGCGTGAGTTCGATGGATACTATCATGTGCTGCACGGGGCCATCTCGCCGATGGACGGCATCGGCCCGGAGGACATCCGAATTCCCGATCTGTTGAAGCGGTTGAGAGACGAGCAGGTGAAGGAAGTGATCCTGGCCACCAACCCGAACATCGAAGGAGAGGCGACGGCGATGTACCTCTCCCGCCTGATCAAGCCGTTTGGCATCCGCGTGACGCGCATTGCGCACGGGTTGCCGGTTGGCGGGGACTTGGAATACGCTGACGAAGTGACCTTGACTAAAGCGTTGGAAGGCCGGCGGGAATTATAATTTGAGGAGGCAGGGAAAATACCCTGCCTCTTCTGTTTTTTGATGAATTGCATGCTGCCCCATTGAGTGCTGCGAAAAAATCGCGGGACTTTTTTTGGTGGACGAGACATAGAGTGAGGTAAGAGCGTGAGAACATGCTGACCGGTTCGGCGGGGTGTCCTGATGCGTCCGAAACCTATTTTCCATGAGGAGTGAGGGTTCAGGTGAGTTGGTGGGGAAGCAAGGCGCGTGTCGTCGCCGCATGGGATCGCGAAGGGTTGGATGATGCGGTCAATTTGGCCCGGCAGGATTATCAGCACGCCCGGTATCTGATGGAGAGCAGTGAACCGGATGGACGGCTGGAGGATGCAATCTACTATCTGCAGTTGACGGAGAAGCGGTATGTATACTTGTTGGCACAGGCAAAACGGGAGCGCAACAGCACTTTGGCGCGGGAGGGTTGCGCATGGCGACGGAATGGATAGTTGCCCTGTTGGTGGTGGGTTTTCTGCTGCTCATTGCGGCCAGCAAGTCTGTCGTCCGGCCGATTCGTTGGGTTGGCTTTACCGCCATGCAGCTTGTCATCGGGGCCATCCTGCTGTTTTTTGCCAATCTGGTGGGAGAGTTGGCCAACTTCCACATCCCGATCAATCCGATCACGGCATTGCTGGCCGGATTCCTTCGTTTGCCCGGCCTGGCCGCCCTGATTGTCATCAAACTCTGGGTCATGTAAGGCTTGTTTGTCCAGGTTAGCCGTCGGTCAGCAGGAAAGCGACACCCTTTTTTTCATATCTGACCTGGCAGGGAGGCACATGGCGAAAGGAGGCGGCCAGTGCCAACAAGCGGGGAAACGCCAGGATCAGGTTTCCGCCGAGGAGCGTCAGGCCGTATTCGAAGGGGATCCACACAAATGCGGCTGCCGAAAGCAGCAGACTGCCCGTCAGGACGACGGATTCCCCTGTGCGGTAGACCGAGAGCGGGACGGGCAGCCGAAAGCCTGCTCCCCACCAGGCGGAAACCAGCATGTCAGCGGTCGTACGCGGTTTGTGTTGGCTGATCGCCGCATAAAAGCGGAACAGGAGCAGGTGGATCAGCCCGATTGGGGGCAAAACGGCAAGCGTGACCACCAGCCGGTTGACGGGCGTTTGCAGGAACCAGGAAACGGCAATCAGCATCAGCCCCGTCAGAAGAAGCTGAAACAGATAGCCGGTCAGCCCCCAGCGAAAACGCTGCAGCAGCTTGTAACTGTAGACCGTTTGATGGGTCTGTCCCCTCATGAAGCCACTTCCCTTGCCGTATTCTCGAGCCCATTATCGCACAAAGGGACGGGGGACGAAAGCAAAAGGAGAGTTGCTGCGGCCGATTTTGGGGAAGGCTAGGAGATGCAGAGGAAGGAAAGAAGAGGAAGGTGGCATCTCTCGTGTCCGGTGAACAAACACTTCACCTGGCAGCAGCGGGTCCAATCCCGGACCGTTTTCGCAGCGAATTGGACATGTGCGGCATTCGCGTGAGCAGGTGGGAAGAGGTGGTGGAGCGGGAAACGCTTCAGGGAGTGGTGGTGACCCGGGAGACGGACGTGGAGAAGTGGGACAGCATCCGTTGGACGGCATCCCGTACGCCCCGTCTTTTTCTTGTTTACGGTTCTGAAATTCCGGATGGCTGGACGGATCGGCGGGCCGCCCGGCAAGCGGGAAAAGGCGGTTGGGATGTGGTGCGTCTGATGCTCTTGGACGATGGCGAACGCGCCTTGATCGGCGGTGCGGCTGACAGTTTTTCGGTGCGTTTGCTGCGCCGGCATCTCGCTGACCGGCAAATCGTGACCCTGGTCTGCGCTGCCCGGGAAGTGGATGAGGTGTACCGCCAACTGCCGCGTTACCTGACGCTGAAAGAGAAGTTTTTTGTGGAGCTGGGGGACCGCTGCGACGAACTGGGGATATCCCTGCAGGTTGTGGCCCGGGCGTTGGGCATGGACAAGCGTGTCGGTCAGGGATGGCTCAGTCCGGAGCGGCGGGACAGCCGCCACATTTGTCAATGGATTTACCGGGAGACGCGAGCCTTGTTGAAAAATCCGAACATACAGCGTGTAACCCTCTGGGGCTCCCCCTCGTTCTGGGAGAAAATGCCCGCCGGTTGGCTGGGCTCATGCGAGGTGCGGATGTGTGCGCAACGGGCCGAGCCAATTCCGAACGATGGACTTGCAGCCGGTGGCGCCAGCGGCATGGAGTGGACGGAAGCGCTGAGACAGGCGGATCTGCTGGTGATCGGCGAAGCCGACGACTTCATCCGCGAACTTGCGCTGGAACATCTGAACCGGTTCATGAGACAAAGCATGGTCGTGGACGCCAACGCCTGTTTTCCTCTCCAGGAGGCAAAAGCCTGCCTGAAATTTTACCGATCCATTGGGGAAAAGACGAACGTTTGCGAATGATGCTGATTATAATGGGGTATAATGATTGGCAGATTGAGGAAAAGGGTAGGCGTTTTGCGTATGGAAAAAGTTGCCCAGCGCTGTATCGTTTGCGAACAGGAACAAAAGGACGGAATCGCCATCTGTGAGCAGTTCATCTGTACGCGCTGTGAGCAGGAAATGGTGAAGACTGACGTGCAGGACGAAAAATATCCGTTCTTTATCCACCAGATGAGAAGAATCTGGTTGCCAAAAGACGCGTAATGAGGGAAAAAGGTATCGGAATCATCCGATGCCTTTTTCCGTATTGGCCAATTCATGCTAAAATGAAAGGATATAGAAACAGGAGAAAAAGGACGTGAAGCACGTGAGGGGAAGCGGTTTCGGGGAACGGCAAAGACGGGCCCCCCTCTACGAACAGTTGGAACGGCATGTGATGCGCCAACCGCATTCGTTTCATGTGCCGGGGCACAAGATGGGACGAAGCTTTGACACTGCCGCGCGTGACCGGTTTCAATCCGTCCTGGAGCTGGATTTGACGGAAATAACCGGCCTGGATGATTTGCACCAGCCCCAGGGCGTGATCGCCCAGGCCCAGGAACTGGCGGCTGAAGCGTTTGGTGCCGAAGAAACCCGGTTTCTCGTTGGAGGCAGCACGGTGGGCAATCTGGCGCTCGTGATGACCGTGTGCCGGCCGGGGGAAAAGATTCTCGTGCAGCGCAACTGTCACAAATCCGTGTTTCACGGTATCATGCTGGCCCGGGCAACGCCGATTTATCTCGTGCCGGCCGTTGATCCCAAGACAGGGATCGCTGCCGGTGTGCGGCGTGAGGATGTGGAAAGGGCGCTTCTCGCCCATCCCGACGCAAAGGCGGTTTTTCTGACCAACCCGACGTACTACGGGATGGGAATTGACCTGAAAAAAATGGCGTCTGTCGTACACCGCCATGGCGTCCCGCTGTTGGTCGACGAAGCGCACGGGGCACATTACGGCTTCCATCCCGCTTTTCCGCTGTCGGCGATGCAGTCCGGGGCGGATGCCGCCGTGCAGTCCACACACAAGATGGCCTCCGCGCTGACCATGTCGTCGATGCTTCACGTGCAGGGCGAGCGGATCGACCGCGAACGGCTGTACCGCTATTTGGCGATGCTGCAGTCATCCAGTCCATCCTACCTGCTGATGGCTTCTCTGGATCTGGCTCGCCGCCACCTGGTCACGGAAGCGGCGAGAGAGTGGGATCAGTTGCTGCCGCTGTTGGACAAGCTGCGTGAGCGAACCGGCCGCCTGTCCTGGCTGAGCTGGCCGGAAGTGACAGAGGGCAGCGTCTACGCGACCCTTGACCCGCTCAAGCTGTTCATGCATCTGCGGACAACCCGGCTGGATGGCTTTTTTGTTCAACGGGAAATGGAAAAGCTGGGCATCTTTGCGGAACTGGCGGACGTCAGCCACGTGCTGCTCGTCGCTTCCGCAGGGACGACGGCCCGCGATCTGGACGCGTTGGAACGGCTGCTGGAGTCGCTTGATCCGGAGGCGAGTCCCGGCGGGGAACGGGTGATCGAGGCAGGTTCGGTATCTTCGCACTACATGCGCGAACAGGCCCTGCCGATGCATGAGGCGGTAGAGCTGCCGCGCGAGGCAGTGCCGCTTGAGGAAACGCTGGGGCGGATCGTCGCGGAAATGGTCATTCCCTATCCCCCGGGCATTCCCATTCTGGTGCCGGGCGAACGAATGGATGAGCAAAGCTTGTCCATGTTGCTGAAACTTCGCACAGGCCGGACCCGTTTTCACGGTGTGCAGGACGAGCAATTGAAGACGGTGCAGGTAGTCTGTCAGCAAAAGACATGAGCGATCAAACAACTGGTGTGAGAGGAGCAGGTTTGTGACAACAGGAAGAAAAGGCCGCTTTATTACAGTGGAAGGCGGAGAGGGAGCAGGCAAGTCGACGGTGTTGGCCCTCATCCGGGATGAACTGCTCCGGCGCGGGCTGGACGTGCTGTTAACCCGGGAACCGGGCGGAATCGACATTGCCGAACAGATTCGGAACATTATCTTGAATCCAGCCCATACGCAGATGGACATCCGTACGGAAGCCCTGCTGTACGCGGCAGCGCGCCGCCAGCATCTGACGGAAAAAGTGAAACCGGCGCTGGAGGCGGGACGGATTGTGCTGTGCGATCGGTTTATTGACAGCAGTCTCGCTTACCAGGGGCATGCCCGCGGCATCGGCATCGAGGCCGTGTACAAAATCAACCGCTTTGCCGTAGAGGATTGCATGCCGGACTTGACCCTTTTGTTTGACGTTTCTCCGCAAGTGGGCCTGGCCCGCATCAACGCGGCCAAAGGCCGGGAAGTGAACCGTCTGGATCTGGAGGACCTGCGTTTTCACGAGCGGGTGCGGGAAGGGTATCAGCTGGCTGTTCAGCTTGACCCGCAGCGGTTTGTCGTGATTGACGCGGAACAGCCCGTGGAGAAAGTGTACGAGGCAGCCCTGGCTGCCGTGCTGGCTGGGTTAACGTAACGGTGCCGAGGTGGAACTTTCTCTGCACTGCTGATATATTAATAACATGCATAAGCTGCAACCTAACCGGCGGTTTCTCATACAATGAAACAAGTGTCCATGACGGGATTGAATCAAGAGGGAAAAGGTGATGCCTGATGAAAATGGTGATCGCGGTTGTACAGGACAAGGATAGCGCCCGCTTGTCCCAACAACTGGTGAAAAAGGGCTTTCGCGCCACCAAGCTTGCCAGTACCGGAGGTTTCCTGCGGGCAGGCAACACGACATTTTTAATCGGGACCGCTGATGAAAACGTGCAGGAGGTCATTGACATCATTTCGCAAAACTGCAAATCCCGCAAACAAATGGTTACCCCGGTTTCGCCTCTCAGCAATGCGGTGGATTCCTTTATGCCCTATCCGCTTGAAGTGCAGGTCGGCGGCGCGGCTGTCTTTGTGTTTGATGTGGAATCCTTCCATTCCTTTTGATTCCCCATGTCAAACCCACTCTCTTTTTTCGCTGCGGTGATATATACTTGGTGGCATGGGGAATCCCCTTTCTGGAACGGAATGGCGGAGGTGATCGAATGAAAATTGGCGAAGGGCTTCGTCCAAACGTGGAAATGGTAAAAACAGCGGATTCGCGCAGAAATGTTCCGGCGGAAAAGACGAGTTTCGGCACGCTGATCCAGAGCGAAGAGGAACGCATGTCGCAGGAACGTCTTACGCAGCTGCTGCAGGACATCGACAAGCAGGGGCAGATATTGGCCCGCTCCCGTTCCATTCGCGACTTTTATCTCTACAAGAACCTGGTCAAGCAGTTCATGGAAGAAGCGGTCAAGTTCGGCATTGCGCTGGACGACAGGCGCGGTTTGAACCGCCGCGGCCGCAGCCGGTTGTACAAGATTATCAAGCAAGTGGACGAGGAGCTGTTGAAGCTGACAGACGAACTGCTCAGCGATCAGGCGCCGATGATTGATTTGCTGGCACGGATCGGAGAGATTCGCGGCTTGCTCATCAATCTCTATTTCTGACGGGAGAGCCGATCATGACGTGGGCACAATTTTCCTGGCAGCGGCGCGCTGCCGAACTGCTTTCCCACAGTTTGCGAAACAACCGGCTTGCGCACGCTTACCTGTTTGCCGGACCAAAAGGATCGGGCAAGAAACAAATGGCCTTGCACCTGGCAAAGTCTCTATTTTGCCAGGAAAGGGACGCGGACGCTTGCGGGAGTTGTCTGGCTTGCCGCCGAATTGAAGCCGGCAATCATCCCGATGTTCGGCTTCTTTCACCTGACGGGGCTTCCATCAAGATCGACCAGATTCGCGACCTGCAAAAAGAGATGGCGATGCGGGCTGTGGAGTCGCGGCACAAGGTATACATCATGGAACATGTGGAGAAGATGACAGCTCAAGCCGCCAACAGCCTGCTCAAGTTTCTTGAAGAACCGCCGGCCGGCGTGCTGGCCGTGCTGTTGACGGAAAACAGCCATGCGGTTCTTCCCACGATTTTGTCCCGGTGTCAAATGGTTCCCTTTTCCCCCCTCCCTGCCGATGAGATTGCCGAACAGCTGTGCGCATCCGGAGTAGCTGCAGGTTTGGCCAGGGCTGCATCCCATATTACGACAAATGTGGATGAGGCCATGCGCTTGAGCCAGTCAGAATGGTTTGCACAGCTCAAGAACCTAGTGATACAATTGGTGCAGGAGTGCAAACAGACCAACTCCTCTGCGCTCCTGACAATCCACGAAATGTTGCAAAAGAGCGACAAATTAAAGGAGGAACTGCCCCTCTTTCTGGATTTGCTCATCCTTTGGCTGCGCGATATCCTGTATGTGCAAGCAGGCAGGCATGACCATCTCATCAACTGCGACCAACAGGATGCGCTGCAAGGACAAGCATTGAAATGGACAAAAGCTGAGCTCTTGCGTGGAATCGACTTGGTCATGGAGACGAAGTATCGGATTGAGCGAAACGCCAACGCACAGTTGGCCCTTGAGCGGTTGGTTCTTCACATCCAGGAGGGATAATCCTTGTATGAGGTTGTAGGTGTTCGCTTTAAAAAAGCGGGCAAGATATATTACTTCGACCCTGACCAGTTGCCGATCGAAAAGGACTGCCACGTGATTGTAGAGACGGCGCGCGGGGTGGAGTACGGCAAGGTCGTCATCGGCAGAAAGCAGGTGGCCGAAACCGATGTTGTCCTGCCGCTGAAAAAGGTGATCCGCGTGGCGGATGAACGCGATGCCCGACAGGTGGAGGAGAACAGGCAGGCCGCCAAGAACGCGTTTGCCATCTGCCAGACGAAGATCAAGGAACACCAGCTGGAAATGAAGCTGGTTGATGTGGAATATACGTTTGACCGCAACAAAATCATCTTCTATTTTACCGCTGACGGCAGGGTGGATTTCCGTGAACTGGTCAAGGACCTGGCTTCCGTCTTTCGCACGCGCATTGAACTGCGCCAGATTGGCGTTCGCGACGAGGCAAAAATGCTGGGCGGGATCGGCCCGTGCGGACGGCTTCTCTGCTGTTCCACGTTTTTGGGCGATTTCGAGCCGGTCTCGATTAAAATGGCCAAGGATCAAAACCTTTCCCTGAATCCAGCCAAAATTTCCGGGTTGTGCGGCCGACTGATGTGCTGTCTGAAATACGAAAACGACAACTACGAGCAAAGTTCTCGCGACGAGATGCCGGAAATTGGCAAATACGTCACGACGCCGATGGGAACCGGCCGTGTCGTCTCGGTCAATGTGGTGGATCAGTCTGTTCAAGTTGAACTTGCCGATGATAAACGGATTCTCGAGTTTGGACTTGATGAGATTGCGATAGGGCTCCCCACTTTTGAATAAAAGCTGGGGCAGGGGAGAGATGAGCGAGTGGACAAACGAGAAATTTTCGTCAAAATGGCGAGCATTGAAGAACGGATCGGTGAACTCTATCAGGAGATCGGCGAACTGAAAGATGTCATCGTCGACCTGATGGAAGAAAATGCCCAATTACTCGTTGAAAACCAGCACCTTCGCAACCGGCTGGACAACAAGAAGTCCGGTGCCTTCCCCAAACCGAAGGAGGAAGCCCCTGCTGCCAAGGAAAAAATCAGGAAAAACGTGGTCGGGGAAGGATACGACAACCTCGCACGCCTGTATGCAGAAGGGTTTCATATTTGCAATGTGCATTTTGGAAGCTTGCGGAAAGAAGGGGACTGCTTGTTCTGTCTCTCGTTTCTGAGCGGGGTCCCGCAAAAATAAACGGCTGGCGGCAGCCGGCCGGCATGGATGTCATGGAAGCGACCTGGCTTTGCGTCAGGTCGCTTTTTGCAGAAGCAGGAAAAAGAAGGAGTAGAAAACGACGGATGGATCCTGTCACCAATGTGCCGCTCTACGAAACAGAGCGGATTGATGATTTGCTGACCCATGAAATGAAGATCATTCAAAGCCACGAGGTATTTTGCTTCTCCTTGGACGCCGTGTTGCTCGCGCGTTTCGCGTCCGTGCCCAAACGGGGCAGGGTGCTGGACATGTGCACGGGCAACGGAGCGATTCCGCTGATCATGACCACGCGTTCGCCGGAAGCGGTGTTTGACGGCATTGAGATTCAGGAGCGGCTGTACGACATGGCCAGGCGCAACGTCCTGCTCAACCGTCTGGAATCGCGCATTACCATGCACCACGGGGATGTGAAGGAAGCGGTCGAACTGTTTGGACACGGCAAGTTCGACGTCATCACCTGCAATCCTCCGTACCTGCCGGCGTCAAGCGGAGAGAAGAACATCAACGAGCATTTTGCGATCGCCCGGCACGAAATCCTTCTCTCCCTGGAGGATGTGTTCCGGGTCGGCAGCAAACTGCTGAAAAACGGCGGCAAGCTGGCGATGGTACACCGCTCGACACGTCTGGTGGAGATCATCCTGTTGATGCGGCAGTACGGTCTGGAGCCGAAACGGATGCGGCTGGTCTACCCGCGCCGCGACGCCGAGCCCAACATGGTTCTGATCGAGGGAATGAAAGGCGGAAAACCGGAACTGCGCATCCAGCCCCCGCTGATTGTCTACGAAAACGGAGAGGAATACTGTGAAGAACTTCAGGAAATTTATTTCGGCAGACGCGATTCCCTCGCATAAAGGGCATTTTGTCTACATCCTGGGCTGCAGGGACGGGACCCTTTACACCGGGTATACCACGGAGCTTCCGCGGCGGCTGCGCGCCCACAATGAAGGGAAGGGAGCAAAGTACACGCGCGGACGGGGGCCGTTGGAGCTGTTGTATTGGGAGGAAGGTGCTGACCGCTCCTGGGGCTTGAAGCGGGAGGAGGAAATCAAAAAGCTCTCCCGCATGGAGAAAGACAAATTGATAGGAGGCTGGCAGGGATGAAGGTGCAGCGCAGTTTTGCGGAAGACGGGACAGGCGCGCTCTACCTGGTGGCGACGCCGATCGGCAACCTGGAAGACATTTCCGTGCGTTGTCTGGAAACGCTGCGGTCCGTCGATGTCATTGCCTGTGAAGACACTCGGCAGACGCGCAAGCTGTTGAACCATTTTCAAATTGAAAAGAGAACGGTCAGCTATCACGAGCACAACAAGGAAGCGAGCGGCAGCGGCCTGCTCAAGTGGCTGGAAGAAGGCAAGAAGATTGCGCTGGTCAGCGATGCCGGCTTGCCGGCGATTTCCGATCCCGGCGCCGATCTTGTCCGCGATGCCGCGGCAGCGGGGTATCCGGTGATTCCCGTTCCGGGGGCAAATGCAGCTTTGACGGCATTGATCGCTTCGGGTCTGCCGACGGACCGCTTCGTCTTTTGCGGCTTTCCCAGCCGGGAAAACAAGGAAAGGCGCCAGGAGCTGGAGCGGCTGAAACGTTACCCGGAGACGCTGATCTTCTATGAAGCGCCGCACCGCATCGAGAAAACGCTGGCCGTCATGCGGGAGGTGCTGGGAAATCGGCGGGCCGTTCTCGCCCGCGAATTGACCAAGCGGTATGAAGAATTTGTGCGCGGCACGCTGGACGAACTGAGCGAGTGGCTTAAAACGGGAGAAGCGCGCGGAGAATATTGCATCATCGTCGAAGGCAGCACGGAAGGACAGGTAGAGCCGGAGGAGCTTCCCTGGTGGGCCGAGATGAGCACGGTGGAACATGTCGAATACTACCTCGAACAGGGGCTTCGCAAAAAGGATGCGATCCGGCAGGTTGCCGAAGACCGGGGCCTCTCCCGGCGGGATGTCTACAACGAATTTCATCGGGAGCAGGAAACGGAAGAGTCCGATGCTCCGGAATCATAGAGAGAAAAGCTGGCAAGCGCGCCAGCTTTTTCCACTGTATATCAAAAAGCCTTCCTCCCGTTGGCGAATCGGAAAGGAAGGCGTAAAGGACGAATGATTTGCGATCAGACCTAGCGTTTCACAGGCATTTCCTGCAGACAATCCTGGCAGACGATTTTGCCCTTGAAATGAGAAACTCTGTCGGCATTGCCGCAGAAGATACATGCTGGCTCGTACTTTTTCAGGATAATGCGCTCTCCGTCAACGTAAATTTCCAGTGCATCCTTTTCTGCGATCCCCAAAGTACGGCGTAGTTCGATCGGAATAACCACACGACCCAGCTCGTCTACTTTTCGCACAATTCCTGTCGATTTCATCATTTCTTGGTCTCCTCTCACAAATTCTTACGGTGTCGATAGGGTTTGGGGTGAAGTGATCATTTTATCGTCATTATTCGACATTTTCAGATGGGAATATCATACCAGCGTTTACCAAAGGTGTCAACGACTTTTTGTAAAAACTTTGAAATCAAAAGTGTTTTTGAAATCAAAGTGTTGTTTTGGCAATACTTTTTTTGCGCATTCATGAAAGAACTTAAAATTTTTTACAGAAAAGCTGGGAATTGACTTGCGGACGATAAAGTCGAATATTGTCGAATAATGTATATTCATTTCGACATTTCTCGCTTGTTTTATCCAGGGAATCGAACATGTGTTCGATGTTGGTTTCCCGTTAAAAGGACGGGTGGGGGAGAGGTTTACAAAACGGTTGGGACGTGTAAAATAGAGGTAAATGAATATGGCAACCGACATAGAAGGGAAGAGTAGGCCGACCTCCTTATGGCAGAGAGCCGGAGTAGCTGCGAACCGGTATAAGTTTGAGCAGGCTGAAGATGGCCCCTGAGTCTCGCAGATGAAAGAACGATGTCGATTCATCGTTTGCGAGTAGTTTGCGACGCCCGCCCACGTTACGGGTGTGAGTCAAGTGATTGACTCCTCAAGTCCGTCTGTCCGCGAGGGGACGGAGCATTTGGGTGGTACCGCGAGATGAAGGCTCGTCCCAATTTGGGGCGGGCTTTTTCCTATTTTTCCATTCACTAACGGGAGGATTGTTTTTGCGATGAAGCCAACGTTTTACATTACGACCCCAATTTATTATCCAAGCAACAAGCTGCACATCGGCAACGCCTATACGACGATTGCCTGCGATGCCCTGGCTCGCTACAAACGACTTCGCGGCTATGACGTCTTTTATCTGACGGGAACGGATGAGCACGGGCAAAAGCTGCAGGAGCGGGCAGCAGAGGAGGGCAAACAGCCGCTGGAGTTTATTGACCCGATTGTCGACTGGATTCGCGACTTGTGGGACAAGCTGGACATTTCCTACGATGACTTCATCCGCACCACACAAAAGCGCCACGAGGAAGTCGTGGAGAAAATCTTTCAACGGTTGCTTGACCAGGGGGACATTTACCTGGGGGAATACGAAGGCTATTACTGCGTTCCCGATGAAGCCTTCTGGACGGAAACCCAGTGCAAGACCGACAAGGGTTACTTTTGCCCGGACTGTGGCCGCGAGGTAAAGAAGGTAAAAGAGGAAAACTACTTCTTCCGCATGTCGAAATATCAGGACCGTCTGCTCAAATACATTGAGGAACACCCGGAATTCATTCAGCCGGAAAGCCGGCGCAACGAAATGATCAACAACTTCCTGAAGCCGGGTTTGCAGGATCTGTCCGTGTCGCGCAGCACGTTTGACTGGGGAATCAAGGTGCCGGGCGATCCGAAACACGTGATTTACGTCTGGATCGACGCTTTGGCCAACTACATCTCCGCCTTGGGCTACCTGACCGACGACGACAGCAAATTCAAACGCTACTGGCCTGCCGATGTGCACATGGTGGGCAAGGACATCCTGCGCTTCCATACGATTTACTGGCCGATTCTTTTGATGGCCCTGGATATTCCGCTGCCCAAACAGGTGTTTGGCCACGGCTGGCTGTTGATGCCGGACGGCAAGATGTCCAAGTCCAAGGGAAACGTGATCGATCCCAAGCTGTTGATCGACCGTTACGGCTCCGACAGCATCCGCTATTTCCTGCTGCGTGAAATCCACTTCGGGCAGGACGGCGTGTTCACACCGGAGTCTTTCATTCAGCGCCTCAACTTCGATCTGGCCAACGACCTCGGCAACCTGCTCAGCCGCACGGCCACGATGATCGAAAAATACTTTGACGGTGTTGTTCCCCAGCCGCAGGACGCGGGCGAACCGGATGATGATTTGATCAACCTGGCTGTAAAAACAAAAGGGCTGGTTGAAGGCCACATGGACGAAATGCGCTTCAGCAATGCCCTCGCCCACATCTGGGAACTGATCGGCAGAACCAACAAGTACATTGATGAAACCATGCCGTGGAACCTGGCCAAATCGGAGGAGACCAAGGGCCGTCTGGCAACGGTCATGTACAACCTGGCGGAGAGCATTCGCATCGTCTCCATCCTGATTCAGCCGTTCATGACCAAGACTCCGGCAAAAATCTGGGATCAGCTTGGCATTCTGGACAAACCGGAAGCCACTTCCTGGGAGTCGGCCGGCGTCTGGGGCGGACTGCCTGCCGGCAGCAAGGTGAGCCGCAAGGAACTGCTGTTCCCGCGCCTGGACGTGCAGGCGGAGTTGGCGTTTATTGATGAATCGACAGCGGAAGCGCGCCGCCAAGCGGAAGAAAACAAGAAAAAGCAGGAAGCCTTGCGGGGAGGAAGCAGCGTGAGTGCGGCTAACGGGGCTGCACAGGCAGCAGAAGCAAGCGCAAAACCGGCGGATGCGAAAGAGGAGATCGGCATCGACGACTTCGGCAAGATCGAACTGCGCGTGGCACAGGTGCTGGAGTGCGTCAAGCATCCGAATGCCGACAAGCTGCTGATTCTTCAGCTGGATCTCGGCTACGAAAAACGCCAGGTCGTCTCCGGCATCGCCAAGTACTACAAACCGGAAGAATTGGTGGGCAAAAAGGTGATCGTGGTGGCCAACCTGAAACCGGTCAAGCTGCGCGGCGAACTGTCGCAAGGAATGATCCTGGCCGCTTCCGAAGGCGATCAGCTGTCAATAGCGACGGTAGATCCCAGCATGCCAAACGGAGCCATCGTAAAGTAAATAGACAAGCCAGGCAGGAAAGGAAGGACCGCTGTGCTGTTTGACACCCATGCGCATTTAAACGCGAAGGAATTTGACGAGGATCGCGAAGAGGTGATCGCCCGCGCCCGGGAAAACGGCGTGGGGACGATTGTCAACATCGGCTTTAACGCCGAAACCATTCCCAGCTGCCTGGAACTGGCGGAGAAATACGACTTTATCTACGCCGTGGTCGGCTGGCATCCCCAGGACGCCAAGGACATGACGGACGAGCACCTGGCCTGGATCGAGGAGCTGAGCCGCCACCCCAAAGTCGTCGGATTGGGGGAGATGGGTCTCGACTACTACTGGGACACATCGCCGCGCGATGTGCAGAAAGAAGTGTTTCGCAAGCAGATTCGCCTCGCCCGCAAACTGAACCTGCCGATCGTGATTCACAACCGGGATGCGCATCAGGACGTGATCACGATCCTCCGGGAAGAAAAGGCTGCCGAGGTAGGCGGTATCATGCACTGCTTTTCCGGAAGCTGGGAAACGGCCAAACAGGCGCTGGACATGAACTTTTACATTTCTTTCGGAGGGCCGGTCACTTTTAAAAACGCCAAACAGCCGAAGGAAGTGGCGGCCAAGGTTCCGCTGGACCGGCTGTTGATCGAGACGGACTGCCCGTATTTGACTCCCCATCCGTTCCGGGGCAAGCGCAACGAATCAGGCTACGTTCGCTACGTTTGCGAGCAATTGGCCGAGCTCCGCGGCTTGTCTTACGAGGAGATGGCCCAAATCACTGCAGACAATGCAAGGCGCCTGTTCCGCATTTGACAGAGCGGATGGAAAAGCGAAAAACCGGGTTCGCACGGAAAATTCCGTGCCGAGCCCGGTTTTTTTGTCTCCATGTTCCCGAAAGGCATGGAATACTTTCGGATTTGGCGGCATACCATGGACAATGTGTCGAACAATTATTGTCCACTCGACATGCCCACTCGACAGAAACTTTCTTCCATTCGCCAACCGGATTCTGCTAGTCTGATATCACCTTCTCTTCAGCTGGAGTGAGAGGAAATTTGACAAAGCTGAAAAAGTACCTTACAATCTATGGCGACCTTGCGACCTTGTTCAGTACGAGCCACTAACAGAATATTTCGTGCAAATACATGGACCCTTACCTGGCTAGACTCGGAAAAGCGGATTCGCTTTTCGCGAAAAAGGAGTGTGGGAAATGGAGTTACGCGGGATGTGGGAAAAGTGCAGGAGGAGGGCGCTGATCTGGCTTTCCGCCCTTACGCTTGTGCTCGTTCCCGCAATTGGCTACTTCTCTGCCCAAGCCATCCAGCCAAAAACGGTCACCTTTACGCTAGACGGAGAAAGTCAGACGGTCGCCACGCGCGCAGAAACCGTCGAGGAATTTTTACAAGAGCGCAGTATCACGGTAACGGAAAAAGATTCCCTGGTTCCTTCACCGGAGACGGAAATCGAGGAAGGAACGAGGATTACTTTGAATACCGCCTGGACCATTCCCGTTCAGGTGGATGGACAAACTCGGATGGTAGAGACGAAAAGCCGCGATGTAGAAGGCGTTTTGCGGGATGCAAACATCAAACTGGGTGAAAAGGACCGGGTCATACCGGAATTGGGCACATCGCTTCGCAAGGATTCGGCCATTCAGGTAAAGCGGGTCGTCGAGCAGATTGTGCAGGTGGAAGAGAAGCTGACGTTTCAAGAAATACGCAAGAATGACCCCTCTCTGACAAAAGGGGAAACCCGGGTTTTGCAGAGCGGTCAGGAAGGTAAGGCGATTGCACACTACAAGCTGGTCACGGAAGACGGAAAGGAAATCTCGCGCGAATTGATCAAGCGCGAAGTCGTCGTGCCGAAAAAGGACCGTGTGGTAGCGGTCGGCACAGCGCCTGCCGTCGTGCAGGCGGACGATTCTTCGCAACGGGTCATGGTGGCATCAGCGGGGTTGGTCTCCCGCGGCGGCAAAGTCTTTCGGCCGAAAAAGGTACTGAACGGAGTTACCCTGACCGCCTATTCGCCTGAAGGAGGAGGCAAGCCTGCCGGTTCCCCGGGCTATGGCCGAACGGCGACAGGGGTCATGGCAAAGCCAGGGCATACGATCGCGGTAGACCCCAAAGTCATTCCGCTGGGCTGGTGGGTATTTATTGAGGGAATCGGATACCGCCGGGCGGAAGATGTGGGCGGAGCGATCCGCGGCAACAAAATCGACGTGTTTGTCAGCACCCAGCAGGAAGCCATCAAATTTGGCCGGAAACGGAACAGAACCGTCTATGTCATCGGACCGGAAAAACCGTAGGCAGGAGCAAGATTTGCTCCTGTCTTCTGTTTGCTTTTGACCGGGATGCGTCCCGTGATATGCTTTTAACCATAAGACGCTGTTTGCGCGGAAGATGTTTCTCGCTTTTTGCTGTGGGCGTGTCTTTTGGTGCAAACTAGTCTCATCGCCAAATTGGACTGAAAGTTGGGAGCATGTGATGAAAATCAGGGAACTTATCGTAGTCGAGGGCAGGGACGATACCGCCGCCATCAAGCGGGCGGTCAAGGCCGACACGATCGAGACAGGCGGTTCCGCCATCCACGAGAGGACCATTGAAAAGATTCGCCTGGCGCAACAGAAGCGCGGCGTCATTATCTTTACCGATCCGGACTACCAGGGCGAGCGGATTCGCCGGATTATCAGCCGCTCCGTGCCGGGTTGCAAACACGCGTTTATCACCCGCGAGGACGGAACGAGAAACGGAGACATCGGCGTCGAGAACGCATCGCCGGAGGCCATTATACGGGCGCTGGAACAGGTGAGGACCGAGATGGACGAAACAAAGGGCGAGATTACCGCCGATGATCTGCGCGCCTGCGGCCTGACCTCGGGGCCGGGCGCCAAAGAACGGCGGATCAGGCTGGGAGAGCTGCTCGGCATCGGCTACGCCAACGCCAAGCAGATGCTGCAGCGGTTGAATGCCTTTCAAGTCAGCCGCGAAGAATTTGAAGCGGCGATTCGGGCGATTGACGCAGAAGGGGAAAAATCATGACACAGAGGATGGAAAAAGCTATTGCAACACCTACACGCACCAAAGAGATCCTGGAAAGGCACGGCTTCACGTTTAAAAAGAGCCTGGGGCAAAACTTCCTCATCGACACCAATATCCTGCACAACATCGTTTCCGTCGCCGGATTGACCGAAGAGAAAGCAGCCGTCGAGATCGGGCCGGGAATTGGCGCGTTGACCGAGCAACTGGCCCGAACCGCCGGCAAGGTGATCGCGATTGAAATCGATCGGCGGCTGTTGCCGATCCTGGCGGAAACACTCGCGCCCTACGGCAATGTGGAAGTCGTTCACGGCGATGTTCTGCGGCTCGATCTTCGTTCGCTCGTGGCGGAGAAGCTGGCGGGCTTTAAAAAGATCAGCGTGGTGGCCAACCTTCCTTACTACGTCACGACTCCCATCCTGATGAAGCTGCTGGAGGAGCGCCTGCCGCTGGAGAATATCGTCGTGATGGTGCAGAAGGAGGTGGCGGATCGCATCGCCGCCAAACCGGGAACCAAGGATTACGGTTCGCTCAGCATCGCGGCACAGTTTTACGCCACGGCGGAAATCGCCATGCTCGTGCCGGCGCAGGTGTTTGTACCGCGCCCCAACGTCGATTCAGCCGTAATCCGGCTGAAGGTGCGCGAAAAGCCGGCTGTCGAGGTGGATGACGAAAATCTCTTCTTTCGGGTGGTGAAAAGCGCGTTTGCCCAGCGGCGAAAGACGCTTCTGAACAACCTGATGAACGGATTGTTTCCAAAGGAACGAAAAGAGGAAGTGCTGCAGATGTTGCAGGAGATTGGCATTGATCCGGTGCGCAGGGGAGAGACGCTTGACATGGAGGAATTTGCGCGCCTGGCCAACGAAAGCCTGCGCCGCGGCTTGCTGGAGGCATAGCGCGCAAACCCGCTGTTTTGGGCCGTTTATTGGCAAAAACAGCGGGTTTTTTCGCGTTTAGAGCCGTTTCACAGAAATTTGCGGGAACCAAAAAAGTTCGTTGACAAAATTAGAGGCTGATTGCTATAATTTTTTATTTCTTTGACAAAATAAACATGAGCTGTTATAATAGTACCAAGCGAGGTGGATGGAACAATGGCAAGAAACGCGTTACTTGACATTAAACGCAGTTTGGACGGTCACATTGGAGAGCGAATCCTGCTGAAGGCCAACGGAGGTCGCCGAAAAACCGTCGAACGAAGTGGCATCCTCGAAGAAACATATCCATCTGTATTTGTGGTGAAGCTGGACGACGATCAGCTTTTCGAGCGAGTCTCCTACAGCTATGCCGACATCTTGACAGAAACAGTAGAGTTGACCGTGTGCCGGGATAACGAGCACATTCGCATCACCGTTGTACAGCAACAGTAGAACCCCAGCGGTTCTGCTGTTTTATTTTTGGTTTGCCGGCGCATACTATCCTTGTCAACGAAAGGGAGGTTGTTATGGGTCGCAGACGAGGCATCATGTCTGAAGCGTTCAAGATGGAGTTGGCCAAGGAATTGGGATTTTACGATACCGTAAAATCAGAAGGCTGGGGTGCCATCACGACGCGTGACGCCGGAAACCTGGTAAAGCGCGCCATTCAGATTGCCGAGGAAGCGTTAGCCAAACAGAATGCCGATGAAATTCGTTGACAAATGCCGGGGAAACCCGGCGTTTTTCTGCTTCTTGCAATAGGGAGCACCGAACAAGGGGGAGCTGGGAAGCCGGCACGCCATTTTCGTTTCGGACGGTTCAAGTGGCAGGAAAGAGAATGCCTGTGCTACAATAGGAATCTAGGAAAATGATTGAACGCAGGCAGAGGTGAGCAAAGTGCGGATCTCGGTCAAAGCACCGGCCAAAATCAACCTGACCCTTGACGTCCTGGGCAAACGGCCGGATGGTTATCATGAAGTCGAAATGGTGATGACCACGGTAGACCTGGCAGACCGTGTAGACCTGACATTGCGTGAAGATGGCCGGATTACGCTGGATTGCTCAGCCAGTTTCGTCCCTGATGACATTCGCAATCACGCCTACAAGGCAGCGGTGCTCTTGAAGGAACGCTATCACGTTTCCCAAGGGGTGCACCTGTATATCGACAAACAGATTCCTGTGGCGGCCGGATTGGCCGGAGGCAGCAGCGACGCGGCCGCTGCCCTGCGGGGACTGAACCACCTGTGGGGGTTGCAATTGTCAATTGATCAGTTGGCGGAATTGGGGGCCGAGATCGGTTCCGACGTTCCGTTTTGCGTTTATGGAGGCACAGCTCTCGCCAAAGGCAGGGGAGAACAAATTGTCCACCTGGGACCGCCTGCTCCGTGCTGGGTGATTCTCGCCAAGCCGCCGGTAGGTGTCTCCACTGCGGACGTGTATGGACAGCTTCAACTCTCTCAGATCCGGCAGCATCCCCAGACTGTACATATGTTGAAGGCGATTGAGGAACAGGATTTCTTTCTGATGTGCCGTTCGCTGGGGAACGTCCTGGAGAACGTCACGATGAAATTGCATCCCCAGGTGCGCCAGATCAAGGAACTGATGCTTGCTTCAGGGGCTGACGGGGTGCTGATGTCGGGAAGCGGCCCCACCGTTTTCGCCCTGGTCCAGAAGGAAGCAAAGGTGAACCGGATCTACAACGCGTTGCGAGGATTTGTGAAGGATGTTTATGTAGCCCGAATGTTGGGCTATCAGGAACAGGAAATACTTGCGTAAATCCGTATATAAATGATACATTAGCACCATAACATTCGGTATTGGAGGGGGAGCCATGAAGAAATTGCGCAGAAGTGCCCGGCTGGTGGACATGACCCGGCACTTGCTAGCCCATCCTCATACGTTGATTCCGCTCACCTTTTTTGCCGAACAGTATGGTGCGGCCAAGTCGTCGATCAGCGAAGACTTGTCGATCATAAAGGAAGCTTTTGAGCACCAGGGCGTGGGTGCATTGAAAACCGTGGCTGGAGCGGCAGGCGGTGTGAAATATATTCCCGGCATGAAAATGGAGGAAGCGCACGCGTTTGTGAGCGAACTGATTCAGCAACTGAAAAATCCGGATCGTCTGCTGCCGGGAGGATATCTCTACATGTCGGATATCCTGGGGCATCCCACGACCCTGGCGAAGATCGGAAGGATGTTTGCTGCTGCTTTCGCAGATAAAAACGCTGACGTCGTCATGACGGTGGAAACCAAGGGAATTCCTCTGGCGTACGCGACGGCCAGTTACCTCAACGTGCCGGTTGTAATCGTGCGCCGTGACAACAAGGTAACGGAAGGATCGGTCGTCAGCATCAACTATGTATCCGGCTCCAGCAAACGGATCCAAACCATGTCGCTGGGGCGGCGCGCGTTGGCCGAGCAGTCGCGCGTGCTGATTGTGGACGACTTTATGAAGGCAGGCGGGACGATCCGCGGCATGATTGACCTGTTGCAGGAGTTCCAGGCCACCGTGGTCGGTTGCGGGGTGTTCGTGGAGACCACCGCTGACGTTTCCGAACGCTTGGTGGATGATTACATTTCACTTGCCAAGCTGAATGACGTCGATGTCAAGGGCAAACAAATCGGAATCACGTTGGGCAGCTTTTTTGACGAGTAGAAACATAGAAGCGTCAAGTTCACAAATTCCCGAACGCAAGACAACTTTCCAGGCGAAAACGCAGTCCCTGCAAGGGCTTCAACAGAGTTTTGCAGACGCAACTCATTTACATATTGGGAAGGAGCAGATTGCACATGGACATCTCCATCATTTCCACCGACAAGGCGCCGAAAGCCATCGGTCCTTACAGCCAGGCAGTAAAGGCGGGGCCGTTTCTGTTTGCCTCCGGCCAAATTCCCCTTCGTCCGGACGGCACTCTCGTCGAAGGCGGCATCGAGGAGCAAACCCGGCAGGTGATGGCCAATATCCAGGGAATTTTGGATGCTGCGGGCATCGGTGTGGCCAACATTGTCAAAACGACGGTGTTCATCAAGGACATGAACGATTTTGCCAAGATGAACGAGGTGTACGCCTCCTTTTTTGGGGATCACAAGCCGGCCAGGTCGACGGTTGAGGTTGCCCGTTTGCCGCGGGATGTGAAGGTAGAGGTTGAGTTTGTCGCCGTTTTGGAAAACTGAATCACAAGCAAGTGTTTTGTGCGCGAATCGGCCCGCTGACATGCTGAGCGGGCCGATTTTTTGTGCCTGTTTCCGGTTTGAAACGGAAAAGTCACATATTTTTTTGAAAAATTTAAATAGAGTTAGCAGGAATATTTACCCAGAGAGTGGAAATACTCCTAAACGTTTTTATAGATAAAGGGAGTGAACTCGATGGAAGTAACTGACGTTAGACTTCGCCGCGTGAATACGGATGGTAGGATGAAAGCGATTGCTTCTATTACAATCGACCATGAATTTGTGGTTCACGATATCCGTGTCATTGACGGAAACAATGGAATGTTCGTGGCGATGCCGAGCAAACGTACACCTGATGGCGAGTTCCGTGACATCGCTCATCCGATTTCATCCGCAACGCGCGAAAAAATCCAGTCAGCTGTTTTGGCCGAATACGAGCGCGTAGGCCAGGAAGAAGAAAAAACCATTGAAGCAGGTGCATAATGCGCAAAAGCAAGCACCCTGTCATCAAGACAGGGTGCTTTACTGTTCGCGGACGTAGCAGCGTTCCAGTTCGCGGATGATTTTCTCCCGGTCCATTCCTTCGCCGATGAACACGGCCAACCGTTTCGGACCAAAATCTTCAAACGGGAAAAACATCACCTGGTTGTCCGTATGCTGAAAGGAAATCAGATCCGGCTTGCCGTGAAACAGCACGTAACCCTTTGCCCGAAAGACGTTTTTCGGCAAGCTGTAGAGGAAATCTTCGAACTTGTCCGGATCCACCGGACCGGTGAAGTAGTACGCGAAGGTCTCAATGCTGTTGTAAAGGGAAGGCGAAGCGCCCCTTCGTCCCAGTGACTGTTTCAGCCTTTCAAGCGGCGAGAAGCGGCCGATTTTGGCCTGTACGGGAACGCTTTTCTCCCGCTTCAATTCGCCTGTTGGAGCGATCCGTTTGCACGAGAGAAGGAGGTCGAGCTCTGCGTTGCTTTGAACGGTGCGGTGCAGAGGCGCCAGCGGATTGAGCTCCTTTACCTTCGCCTCCACTTTGCTGACGGTCTCCGGTGCCGCCAGGTCGGTTTTGTTCAAGAGCAAAAGGTCAGCGTACCTGACCTGGTTGCGAATCGTCCGGACCAGGGAGCCGGAAGACAGACGGGAGTTGAGGCTGAGGAAGCGGGAGGCGTCGACAACGCCGATGATTCCCTTCAATTCCAGACGGTCGTACAGTTCCGGATTCGTCAGGGCGTCGATGACATCCAGCGGGTCGGCGGCTCCGGTGGTTTCGATGAGAATCTTGTCCGGAGACAGGGAGGAGAGAATTTCCTTCAAGCCCTCGGCAAGTTCCCCCTGCAAGGTGCAGCAGATGCAGCCGTTCAGCATCTTTTTCACCGGAAAGCCAAACCGCTGCAGTTGCTCCCCGTCAATATCCTCCTCGCCCATTTCATTCATCACCACGACGACTTTGCCATGCTCCTCCTCATTCATGCCTGCCAGCATGTTCTGCAACAGGGTCGTTTTGCCGCTCCCCAGAAAGCCGGTCAAGATGTACACATGCGTGCTCATGCGCAACCCTCCATTCAACTGTTGCCCTCAATATACCATAATCTTGTTCGAATCTTGAATATTTCCGGATGCATGCCAAACTCCGTGATAATGTGAACAAACGTGAATATCCTGACCGTTTATCTTGAAATCCTCATGCGATTTAAGATATAGTCATTGTGGAACTTCTACGTATGGAGGGTTGACATGTCCAAGATCCATGCCGTGGTCTTGGCGGCCGGTCAAGGCACACGGATGAAATCGAAGCTGCACAAGGTTCTTCACCCGGTTTGCGGGAAGCCCATGGTTCAGCATGTCGTGGACACATTGGTTTCCATGCAGGTTGACAATCTGATTGTCGTCGTGGGACACGGCGCCGATGCAGTGCGCGCCCAGTTGGGAGAAAGCGTCGCCTACGCGTTTCAGGAGAAGCAGCTGGGAACAGCGCATGCCGTCCAGCAGGCAGCACCGTTTCTTAAGGACAAAGACGGCACGACGCTTCTTTTGTACGGAGATGTTCCGCTCCTGTCGAAGCAAACGCTTGACGATCTGCTTCACTATCATCAGGAACAGCAGGCCGCTGCCACGGTACTGACCGCTGTTTTGCCGGACCCGACCGGGTATGGGCGGATCGTGCGCAGCGAAGCGGGTGAAATTTTGAAAATCGTGGAACACAAGGATGCGACGGATGAGGAAAGGGCTATCCGAGAAATAAACACGGGCATATATTGTGTTGACAACCAAAAATTGTGGAGCGCCCTGGCGAAAGTGAAAAATGACAACGCACAAGGCGAATACTACTTGACAGATTGCGTCGCCATCCTGCGGGAGTGCGGCGAAAAGGTGGTTGGCTTCGCCGCTGCTGATCCCGAGGAGACAATGGGGATCAATGACCGCGTCCAGCTTGCGGAAGCGGAAGCCTATCTGCGCAGACGGATTATCGTGTCACACATGCGCAACGGCGTGACCATTGTGGATCCGGCTAGCACGTATATCGAAGCGGATGTGGTCATCGGCGCGGACACGGTCATCCAGCCCGGAACCTTTCTGCGTGGAAGGACAACCATTGGTGCCGATTGTGTCATCGGACCGCAGGCAGATCTGAAAAATGTCGAAGTCGCCGATCAGGTTACGATCCAGTACAGCGTCCTGGTGGATGCCAGCGTTGAACGCGAATCTACAGTTGGACCGTTTGCCTATGTCCGGCCCGGCACGAAGATCGGCCCGCATGTGAAGATCGGCGATTTTGTGGAACTGAAAAATGCAAGGATCGGGGCAGGCACGAAAGTTCCTCATCTCAGCTATATCGGAGACGCTGAGATTGGCGAAGGCGTAAACATCGGTTGCGGGACAATTACCGTCAACTACGACGGGGCTGTCAAGCACAAGACGGTCGTCGAGGACGGCGCGTTTGTGGGCTGCAATTCCAATCTGATTGCTCCGGTGACGGTAGGGCATCACGCTTATGTGGCGGCGGGCTCTACGATTCATCAGGATGTGCCGGCCAATGCCCTGGCAATCGCCCGGGAGCGGCAGGTCAACAAACCGAATTATGCCGACAGACTGCCTCACAAAGGCAAATAGCAAACATAACGGGAGGTTTTTGAAAAGAACATGGCTAACTACCGCGATCCGAAATTGAAGGTTTTTACATGCAATGCAAACCCGAAACTGGCCAAAGAAATCGCTGACCATATCGGTGTGCCGTTGGGAAATGCCAGAGCAGAGCGTTTTAGTGATGGAGAATGTCAAATCAAACTGAATGAGAGTGTTCGCGGTTGTGATGTGTTTGTCATTCAGCCTACATCTGCTCCCGTTAACGAACACTTGATGGAACTGTTGGTCATGGTGGACGCCTTGAAACGCGCATCGGCCAAAAGCATCAACGTGGTGATCCCGTACTACGGCTACGCCCGCCAGGATCGCAAGGCGCGCGCACGCGATCCGATTACCGCCAAGCTGGTCGCCAATTTGATCGAAACGGCCGGGGCACAGCGCGTGATTACAATGGACTTGCATGCGACCCAGATCCAGGGCTTTTTCGACATTCCGGTTGATCATTTGCTGGGTGTGCCGATTCTGGCCAAACACTTCAGTGAAAAAGGACTGCAGGACATTGTCGTCGTCTCTCCTGACCACGGCGGCGTGACCCGTGCCCGCAAACTGGCGGAGCGCCTGGAAGCGCCAATTGCGATTATTGACAAACGCCGCCCGGAACCAAACGTAGCGGAAGTCATGAACATCGTTGGCAACATCGAAGGGAAAACAGCGATCATTATCGACGATATCATTGACACCGCCGGCACGATTACGCTGGCAGCGGGTGCGCTGGTGGAAGCGGGCGCACGTGAAGTGTACGCGTGCTGCACCCATCCGGTGCTCTCCGGTCCTGCGATTGAGCGAATTGCCAAGTCCCAGATCAAAGAGCTGATCGTCACCAACACCATTCCGCTCAGGGAAGAGCAGATGATCGACAAGATCAAGGTGCTGTCGGTGGCGCCGATCATTGGGGAAGCGATCATTCGCGTGCACGAAGAACTGTCTGTAAGCAAATTGTTCGACTAATAATCCCCGCTTCACGCAAGGGGATTGAAGAAACCTCCGAATGGACAAGCTAATGAGGAAACTTTTACCTAGCTGCCAGAGGAGGTTTTTTTGTGGAAACGATTCAGGCGCAATATCGTGAAAACGGACGGGGAAACACCATCCACCAGATGCGGAATGAGGGATGGGTGCCTGCCGTTCTGTACGGTCCGGAGGCAGGCAACCGGAAAGTCAAGGTGCGGGAGCGTGATTTGAATGCGGCCCTGCGCCAGCAGGCGACAAACAAGCCTTTTCGCCTGATCGTGGACGGTGAACAGTACGATGTGATGGTCTACGAGCTGCAGCGTCATCCCGTCCAGGGAAACATACTGCATGCCGATTTCAAGCAGATCAATATGAATGAAAAAGTGCACACATCCGTTCCCGTGCTGATCTCGGGAGAACCCGAACTGGGAGTGGCCACTCTGGTGCGTCACAGCGTCGAGATCAGTTGTTTGCCTGGCAATATCCCTGAGTCGTTTTACGTTGATGTAAGCGGGCTGCAGGTCGGTGATGTGGTATTGGCGCAGGATTTGCAAGTTCCGCAGGGGGTTGAGATGGAACTGGATCCCCTGGAAGTGCTGGTCAGCATTTTGCCGGCGAAAGCCGCTTCCGACGAATCCGTCGAGGCGGAGCAGGAGGCAAAGGAGACTGCCATGAGCGCTGCCGCAAACAACCAGGAAAGGTAGGCAACCCGCACGAATTCTAACCCCCCGGTCTCGCGTGGTCAAGACCCCATTTTGTAGACACTTAAAAAACCCCCGGCCGTTAGGCCGCATGCTGACGCCTGTACTCGACTGGCGTCAGCTTATTTAATTTGA
>Ga0207869_1000253_pt1 | contig 48887 bp, 44 predicted proteins | sample HigsolmetaAR205D_FD_184837 | JGI IMG/M metagenome (GOLD analysis project Ga0207869, IMG submission 184837) | Ionic liquid and high solid enriched microbial communities from the Joint BioEnergy Institute, USA - AR20-5-D (SPAdes) (version 2) ...
CGACCGGGATCACAACGCGGCGCGTAACATTTTGCGTCGAGCCGGGTGGGACACACCCGTGCCGGATAACGTAGCCCCGCTGCTGGCCGCCTCGCGCGGCCAGCAAGGGCAAGCGTCCGTCAGAGGCCCCCGCCTTTAGGCGTGGGGAGTGTCACTGATCCTTCAGCCATTCGCCTCACAGCAATCCAGACACAGGCGGGGACCTTTCGCGCCCTGCCAGCCCTTACCATGAGCGTGACGCTCTTGGCAAATTTCGGCTACACTGATTCAGGCGAACGGGATGCGACAAAGGACAAAGCGATGAAGATCGGCATCATTGGCTCCGGCAACATCGGCGGTGCGTTGGGACGACACTGGACCGCCAAAGGCCACGACGTTGTGTTCGGCGCGCGCGACCCGAACAGCCCCAAAGTCCGGGCGGCGCTTGCAGAGGCCAGCGGCGCGCGCGTCGCCTCGCCGGACGAGGCGGCTGCGTTTGGCGAAGTCGTGGTGCTGGCGATCCCGTGGACCGCGGTGCGGGATACGCTGCCCGCACTGGGTAACCTGAACGGCAAGATCATCATCGACCCGACCAACCGCATGGCGTCGGGGCCGGGTGATGCGCCTTCGGCAGCCGAAGACATTCAGCGGTTGGTCCCCGGCGCGCATGTAGTCAAAGCTTTCAATACCATCGCGGCTGAAGTGCTGGCGCAGCCACACTTTGACACAGGCAAGGTGACGACGTTTATCTGCGGCGACAGCGCCGAGGCGCGCACAACCGTGATCGCGCTGGCGAACGACGTGGGGCTGGATGCGGTCGACGCCGGTACGCTGGCCAACGCGCCGCTGGTCGAATCGCTCACCCGGCTGTATATGGTGCTGGCGCGCAACTACGGGCGTCAGATCGCCTTCAGCCTGCTACGACGGTGAGGCCAGAGCTAGCCCCGGCTGCGGATTGGCAGGGACGGGTTGTCCCGGCGCAGGCCGGGCCGGTTCGGGAACGAATCGCGCCTGCGAGACGCCCCTGCGCGGGCCAGCAGCGCCGCCAGCGCGCGCACGATCAGGAATGCGCCCAGAGCGAAAAACAGCGCGACATACCACAGGCTCACCCGGCTAAGCGAAGGGAAATTCGGCAGCAGCGGGTGATACCACACGGTAATTGGATCACCTCGCCGGTACAGCGCCATGAGTTCGTCGGGCTGCACAAATCCGGTCAGCAGGGTTTGCTCGGCGTCGGCCCAGCGGGCGACAAAGGCCTGCCCGCCCACGACGTAGCGGTATTCCAGCACCGCGCGCAGGCTGGCGCTATCCGGCCCGGTGGCTTCCAGCCGGGCATCGAGCGCCGTTCCCTCGGTCGTCAGCCACTCGCCGCCGAAACCGAAGCGGCTCCATTCCCACACGCCGAACGCGAACAGCCCCAGACCGAGCAGGGCCGACACCACCGCGCCGCTTGCGCCCGTGTCGTGCGCGTGTCTGGCCCGCCGTGGCACGGGGATTTGCAACGTGTCCTCCGGTACGGGCGGGCGCAACCTGCGCCGCCGCCGGTACGCCTGAACGACCGGGCGAACCTCGACGAACGCGGCAGCTCCCACGATCGCGAGCGCGAGAAGCCCCAGAAGGGCGACGATGATAATAGTCAGGCCCACGCTGCTTTCCCCATCCTGCTACTGCGCCGGCTGTACGGCGGTCGTTGCCATCGGCGTCAGGTCTGTATTGAGTGACCAGTTACCGGCGAGGTCGCGCGCCCACACCGCGAATTCATAGGTGGTGCCCGCCTCGCCGGTGAAATCGGCGCTGGTGTCGGTGGTTTCGGTCAGCCATGGCAACCAGTCGCCGCCGCGCGGGCGCACCCAGACGACATACGCCGCGATGCCGCTGTCATCCCGCGCTCCCCACGATACCCGGAAGGTCGGCGGGCTGATGACCGGCAGTGGATTCATAAACGGCGTCGGCGCAGTCACGTCGTTCTCCGGGTCGGTCGTCGGGCGGAGCGCGGGCGCAGTTGGCGGCTGTGCGGTCGCCACTGGTTCGGGCTGGCCGCCGATCAACGGTCCTGGCGTCGGGAACAATCGCTCGCTCGGCGGCAATCCGCCGGCATCCACGCCGCGGCTGCTGGCCCAGGGCCCGTAATCGGGATCGAAGGGTTCCAGTTGCACCAGCGCCGGGTTGATCGGCGTCAGGCCGTCGGGCAGGCGTTCGACGAGGATATACGGCGCGCCGCCCACGGCCAGCCCGCCCGGCTCGACGCTGGCCGGCGGCAATGCGATCCGGTACACATTATCGCGCGGCTCGACCAGATAATCCTGATTGGCGATGGAAAATAGCTCAGCCTGTGGGCCGCTGGCGGGCAGTTCGAGCGTAATTCGTTCGGCGCTGTTGTTCCACAGGACGTAAATTCGCTCAGCCGTCGACGGGCGATCAAAGGCGATGACCACGCCTCGCTCGTCCAGATCGAGTACGGCCCCATTCTGGAAGGGCGCGCGCCCGAACACGCGCGCCAGCACGTGAAACGCGGTCGCCGCCGGGCGCGGCGTGCCGGGCATGGGACTCTGGCTGAAGCAAACGGCGTTGCGCTCGTTGCGATACAGGCCGTGCGCGTCGCCTGCCAGTTCGCTTGTATCCGGCGAGAAATCCGTGCCCGCCGCCTGATTGCCGCAGTCGTCGTAAAGCTGGTGGTAAAAAACCACTTCCGCGCCTGAAGCCCAGGCGTAGGCCGTGCTCTGGATGACAAACGCCGCCTGCTGGTCGATCGTGCCGCGCCAGCGCCGCTGGTCGGGCGCGTTCGCCGCCCATGTCGGGCCGGGGTAATCGTCCCACACCGGCAGGCCGCTCTCATTCAGCCAGACCGGGCGCTCCAGCCCGTATGTGGCCAGCGTGCGCTTCACGCGCTGCACCACCCAGCCGCTGCGCCATGAATTGCTGTAATTGTGGACGGCCACCTTGTCCAGATACCAGTTGTAGGCGGCGCGTTGCGGGTCGCGGGCGATGATCGCCAGCGTGTCCGCCAGCCAGTCATTCGTTTCGGGATTGAGATAGGCCAGCCCGCCGAACATGATCTCGGCATTCGGGTTCGCCTGATGCGCCGCCAGGTAGGCGACCTTGAGCAGCCGCGCGTAATCGGCGGGCGTGCCCGTCCAGAACTGCGTCAGGTCCGGCTCGTTCCAGACTTCCCACACGTCAATAGCCGGGCCATAACGCGCCACGGCCTGAAAAACAAACCTCGCCCACGGGTTGTCGTCGTTGATGCGCTTGCCCGCGCCCGGCGTGTCGCTGCCATCGCTGAAGACCGGCGCGTACAGGCCGCGCATGATCGCGCTATCGCGGTAGAAATCGGGGATGCCGAGCAGGATCGCGTTGATCCGCAGGTTGTACGCCCGGTCGTTGCTGACCAGCCGGTCGTAAGCGCTCCAGTCGAAATGACCGGGGCCGGTTTCGATCCACTGCCAGTACATCGGCCAGCGGTTCCAGCCAGCGCCCAGCAGCAATGCCTGCCGGTAACGCTGGTCGCTGGCGGGGTGGTCGGCTGATGAAATGAACGTGATGCCCAGTCTGCTGGCCTGTGGTGGCTGCGTGCTCAGGCTCTGGGCGCGGGCGCGCTCCATACCCGGCAGCAGTAACAGCAGCGCCAGCAGCCACAGGTGAAAACGGGGGAAGGCGGGCTTGCGGCGAGGGGAACTGCCCGCTCCGGTGCGCGAACCTGTAGACCGGCTGCCGGCACATGACCTCGATGTGTGTCCGGTTGCCGATGCATTCATTACCGAAAACCGAAGAACCTGACCATCAACCAGGCGGCTATCTGGCTGATGCCGGGGCTATTTGTCGGGAAATCAGTGTCTCTATTGTAACCTGCGCTGCCGCGCCGACTCTTGAGCTTTCGCGGCAACGCGCGGCGACGCCTGTAACGGCCGGGCTATTGCAGGGCGGCGGCGAACAGCGTGCAAAGCTGCGGATCGGTCGCGGCATAGACATAGTCGAACGTCTCGCCGTGGCGGATAAAACTGCCCGCCCCGCCGCACGGTTCGAGCTGGGCTGCCTGTGCCGAAAAGCCCTGCCCGGTGTTCAGCGCGCACGGCAGCAGGTTGCGCCCCAGCCGGTCGCGGTTGATGATGCCCAGCGCGCCGACCTTCGGTATCTCGCCCTGAAGCAACTGGTTGAGGTCGGCCTGAGCGTAAACCTGAGCGGCGACCGCGCCAACGCTCTGGTAACAGCGCATCATGTCGTCGAGTTTGGCAATCGCCGCCGCGCCGGCGGGATTGCCGGAAATCAGCAGGCTGCCGCCGCCGATGGCCGTAAGAGCCTCGGTGATGCTGCTGGCGTCGATGCTGGTATAGCCGTAGTTGCTGAGGTTGGGAAGCTGGCTCTGGGCTGCCGCCGCGTCGAGCGCGGTATCGCCCGTCGTTGGCACGATGTTCACCTGAAGCTGACCGCAGGCCGCCAGTAACAGCCCCAGAAGGATGGACAGCAAGGCGCGTTTTCGCATGATCGTCTCCTGAAGGTTGTAACCAGCCTTATTATACTGGCGCGGGCCCCGGCCTACGCCCCTGTAAACAGGGGGATGCCTGTTACAAAACGGATAGGTGAAAGCGGCAGTTCATTCCGAGACGTCGGTCGTGGCGGACTCTTCGCCGTCGAGCGTGACCTGCCGGTTCGCGCGGTCGAGCCGCCAACTGTCGACAAAGATGAGGATGACGCCCAGCACGATGGCGTGGTCGGCAAGGTTCGATACGTTCGAGATGACGCCGGGTATCTGGTAATGGATGAAGTCGACGACCGCGCCATGCTGCAAGCGGTCGATGGCATTGCCAAGCGCGCCGCCGATCACCAGCCCCATGCCGATGCGCGTCACGTTCGCCGCCACCGGCAGCCGGCCATAAAAAACGACCAGCGCGGCGGACACAATGAGCGCGATGATCAGAAAGACGTCGCCCGCCTGCGGCAGAAAGCCGAAGGACGCGCCCGTGTTTTCGCTCCGTGTGATCTGGAAGAAGGGCGCGAGAAACGGCGCGGGCTGGCGCGATTCGCCCAGACGCAGGTTATCGATCACCGCCTGTTTCGTAATCTGGTCGGCGATCAATACACTCACAACGATAACGAACAGCAAAATCCAGCGTCGCATTGTCCATAACCAGTACCTGCCAGCCGCGTAAAGACAGGCCGCGATGGCCCGCCGCATTGTAGCATACGTTGGAAAGCGGCTGTAATGGCGGTTCTCAAGCGGGCGGGCAGGCCGCGCTCACCGGATGAGTTCCAGTTGGGCGATGACGGGCCGGTGATCGGAACCGTGGCTTGGCCCCAGCGCTGCGCTCAGCGCGCGGAAATCGCCGCGATACCAGATGTAGTCGATCCGCAGCAGCGGCGGCAGGGCCGGCAGGCCGCGCACTTTGGTCACCGGCCACGTTGCGCCCAACCCGGCTCCCGCTTCGCGAAAACTGTCGTGCATCACGGCTGCCAGTTCGTGGTAAATGAGCGCGTTATCGCTGGTGTTGAAGTCGCCGGCGACGATGGTCGGCTCGGTTTCCTGCATCACGGCGTCGATGAGTGTGCGTATCTGCTGGTTGCGCGCGCTTTCGTCATATTGCGCGATGTACCTGAACGGGAACCCCAGCCCGCCGAAGCTGAAACGTGGCTCTTCCCGTTGGGGTTGCGACAGGTGAACGTTGTAAACAATCACCGGTTCCCCGCGCACCTCGATGACCGCGCGTTGCATGCCGCGATCCTCTTCGGGCGCGAAAATGATCGACTGCGATTCGGCGATCGGGTAGCGGGACAGCAGCACGCGCCCGCTGCCGCTATCGCGCGGGCCGTCGAAAGCGAAATAAGGATAGTCGTCCTCGGTCATCGAGGATAACCGGCGGTAGGCCTGCTGCATGACGACGATATCCGCCGCTTCATCCTCCAGCCAGCCGGCAATGGCGTCGAGGTCGGGATGGTTGCGCCAGTGATTGAAGGTGATGACCTTGAGCGTGGTGCCGGAGGCCGCCGCCGCGCCGGTGGGCAGAAGGCGCGGCGCAAGCCAGACCAGCCCGCCGATCAGCACGATCAGCGGCACGAGGAAGTAGCGGCGCGGCAGGTGCAGGATGAAAGCCAGCAGGCTCAGCAGGGGCAGGGGCAGGAAATAGTAGGGCGCGAAGTTGTTGAGCAGCGCCAGCCACCAGAATTGGTCGCCCAGAATTAGCCGGAGCGCGAAGTAAAGCACGACGCCGCTCGTATAGCCGATCACCGCGACGGAGAGCAGAGCGCGACGCCAGTCAAATGGCAGGGCTTCAATTTCCTGTAGCTCTTCGCCCTGTTCGATTCGCTCAAACATGATGCCTCGTTTCCGGCGATTTTAGCGCACGGCTTTCCAGCGCTACTTCTATTCTAGTCTAGCGCACACCCGCATGCAGCCTGTATCGGGCCGAAATATTCACGTCGTGGCGGCGACGCCAACCGGCGGTTGGCCAGCCTTTATGGCGGTTCTCAAGGGAGTTGCAAAGTCCGGTAAGCGCCGTTTGGCTTTCATGAGACGTGGATAAGAAATTACGGAGTCGTCTCGCATAATAGTACTCTAGTCCTGTTTACCTGCATTTCAAACTGGATAACAATGCCATCTGCATTACGGGGCGCTTTACGATTTGGCGCCGTCGCTTGGTTCGTAAGAGCGTTCGTCCGCATGTGTCAATACGGTCGGTTCCTCATGTTCGTATGTAACGGTCGGTATTGGACTTCGTAAGACACGGATTCCTTCCTGCTCCTCCCCTCTGAGGAGATACCCCTGCAGCCACCGACAATCGAATATCTGCAGTTCGATAGGAAAGGAAGCTAGCTTATGGCACGCCGTGTGCTCTCGCCTCTGCTAATCGTCAGCTTACTCGTTGTACAGATCGCCCTGCTCCCGGCAGTCTTGGCGCAGGCCGAGGTCGGGCAATCGTGCAACTGGACGGCCGTCGGTGTCGGATTTGGTAATTTCGTTGTTGTACAAGATTGCGACGCATCGACAGATGTACAGTTGCCGGGGGACGATAGCGTCCAGGCAATCCACACACCAACCCTGATCGTCGTTTCCGAGAAGGAATCCAACACGGTAACGGGCGATCACATTCAGGTTGCCGGATTGGATCTGGGCGATGGCAACGATTCGGCGACGCTCAATCAGGTGAGCGCGGCTGAAGTCTACGAAACCAATGGTACGGATGCGACCAGCGACATCGTACACTTCGCCACGACCATGAGCGATACATCGCCTTTCGGCGGCACGCTGAGTGGTATCCACCTCGGCGATGGGGATAACCTGCTTGACATTGTGAACTCGGCAGGTCTGACTTTCGGCACAATGGGGTCTGCCGGCAACAACGGGGCCGACACGGTCGTACAGGGCGCAGAAGCAGCGCTTGACGTCACCCTCGGCAACGGAGCCAATACGACTTCACTCTTCAACCTGAGCACGCTGGACTACACCAACGGCAGTCTGGCCGATGGCGGGTTCGACAGCAGCAGCACGCCGTTCATCTTCGGTTCGGCGGCGGTTAACCTGACGCTGGCGGGCGGTGATGGCGGCAATACCAACACCGTGACCAACGGGTCGGATGTCGCCTACAGCTCGACCGGCCTGAACACGGTCAATCCGTCGCTGACGCATGACGCGGGTGTGTACAGCATCACCGACAACACGACCGACATCACGTCGGGCGCGGGTGACGACTCGCACACGATTTTCAACTCCAGCCTGCTCGACTACTTCAACCTGAATACAACCACTGAAGGCACGTTGTCGAACGTTGCCGACGCGGAAAGTTCGGTTACTGCCACGACCACTATCGATGGCAGCGCGGGCGGGAATGACTCGGTCGTCGTGGATAACAGCGCCAATTTCGGCTTCCAGACCGAGAACCTTGCCTCGTCCGGCGAAGACATGACCAACGCTGCCACCCTGCTGGCGCTGGTCGATGGTCTGACTACCGTGACCGGCGGCACGGGTTCGGGCGCGCTCGACGTGTCGAATGCGTCGGTGCTCGACGTTTTCAACCGCAATGAGGCGATTGTCGGCAATATCACGACATCCGCCGACGTGGCGAGCGAAACCACCGGCACGACATCGTCATCCGGTATCGTGGGCGATAGCACCGCGAGCGTTCAGAACAGCAGCGTCGCGGTGTACGACTCGGCGAACCTTGCCCGGATGGGTGGTTCCGTGTCCAGCAACGCGACGATCAGAAGCGCGACCACCGGCACGACGGATCTTTCGAGCGCCGATGGGCTGAGCAGCGCGCTGGTGACAAACAGCAGTCTGGTGAATGCCCTCAGCTCGAACGAATCGGAACTGGCGGATATCACCGATACGACCCTGCTGGAAAGCCTGACCAGCGGCAACAGCACCATTTCGGCGACCGGGACCGGCGCGGACAGCGTCTCGCTGCTGAATTCGAGCGGCGTGAACTACAGCGCCCAGAACGTGTCGGTTTTCGGCACGATTGACAGCACCCTGCTGTCGCAGACCAATGGCGTCGCCACGATCACGACCGGCGATGACGACGACACGATCTCGCTTGCCAATATCAGCGGCGTGGTCTACGACAATCTCAGCGCCGGGCTGGCCGTGACCGACAACGTCCAGAGCCTGACCGACAGCGTCGCCATCATTGATGCCGGCGGCGGCGACAACACCATCAGCGTGAGCGACACGAGCAGCATCGCTTACAACAAGGCGGCGGACACGAACACGGCGCTGGTCACGAGCGCGACGAACAGCAATACCAGCCTGACGGGCAACGCGGCCCTGAACGGCAACAGCTCCAGCGATATCACCTACACCAGCGCCACGACCGGCGCGGAGGCCGCGACCATCGACGGTTCGTCGGTTGCGAACTACGACGTGACCGGCGGCGATGGCGACAGCGGTTCGGCCCTCAGCAACAGCAGCTCGATCGCGTTTGACAGCACGAACGACTCGGCTGACATCAACGTGACCGGCAACGCTTCGCTGACCGCGAACCTCGACAACGGCGCTGGCAACGATACCTCGACCGTCAGCAACGCCAGCGACATCACCGTGAACAACACCAGCGCGACGGACGCAAACCTGAACGTGAGCGGTAACGCGGACGTGACCGTCAACGCGACGACCGATGGCGATCAGACGCTGACCGTTGACAACACCAGCAACGTGACGGTGAACAACACCAGCGGTGGCACGAGCAATGTCAGCGTGTCCAACACCGCGTCCACTTCGGTTTCGTCCACAAGCAGCGGTGGCGGCACAAGCTCGGTTTCGAGCAGCAACACGACGCTGACCATCGTCAACTCGACCCCGTAACACTCCGATCCATCGCGGAGGGGCGGAAACCCGTGTGGCTTCCGCCCCTTTGCCGGCCTGTCGTATCAGGCGCGGGCCGGCGCACGATCAGCCGGCGGCGCAGGGCCGCCAGCGTGGATCGATGTCGTCCGCGTCATGATCGGTCAGGCGCACGAACCGGCGCTCGTTCGGTTCGAGGATGTAGATGTCAGGGTTGCCGCCGCGGTCGGACTCCAGCGCGATGTAGCGACCATCCGGGGACCAACTGGCAACAAAGTCCGTCGTCCGGTTGTACGTCAACTGGCGCACGTCACTCCCATCGGCATTCATCACGTAGGCTTCGGAGCGACCATGCTCGCGTTCCGCCCAGAACAGGATTTTCGATCCATCGGGCGACCACACAGGTGGCCCATCCGGCGTCGTGTCGCGCGTCAGCCGGGTGACTTTGCTGCCGTCGGCGTTCATCACATGGATGTCGAGTGCGCCGGAGAAATCGGCGTTGAAGGCGATCTGGCTGCCATCGGGCGACCACGCGGGCCACTGTGCCATGCCGCGAGTGACCGTCAGGCGCTGTTCGGTTCCGCTGGCGAGATCGAGCACGTGGATGCTCGACTGCCCCGGCTCGTAAACGCGGTGAAAGGCGATCCGCGTGCCATCGGGCGAGACGCTGGGCGCAAGCTCATCCTCGTCTGTCGCGGTGATCTGCTGCACGTCGCTGCCATCGGCATTCATGGAGAAGATGTCCATGTTGCCGTTGCGGTCGGAATGGAAGAAAAGCCGGGAGCCATCGGGCGACCACGACGCGGCGATATCCGCGCCGGGGTTTTCGGTCAGGCGTCGCGGTTCGGGGTCGCCTTCTACCAGCAAATAGATCTCGTAGTTGCCATCCCGCGCGGATGTGAACGCGATTTCGGCGGGGCGGTCGCCGCAAACGCCGAGCGGCGGCGCTTCACTCGCGGCGATGTCGGTTTCAGCCGGCAGGCTTCCCGGCGGCAGGATGAAGTGCGCGGGATAGGGCGCTTCGGCCAGCAGTTCAAAAGCCTGAATATCGACCGGCTCCCCGACCAGACGCAGGCTGCCGAGCAGCGCGGCGACCAGTTGCAGATTGTCCGCCAGCCATCCGGTTGGGGCCAGCAGCGAAACGACCACTGCCCGGTTATGGCCGCGGAAAACATAGGTCGCGATCAGCGCCGGGCCGGGCGCTTCCTGAAGCCGGCCAAAAGCCACATAGCGCCCGTTGATGTCGACGACGCTCAGATGCTCCGCGCCTGCCAGATCGAGCAGGCGGGCGGGTGCAACATTCGCCGCGACCAGTCCCGCGCGGCTGGCGAGTGCGTCGATCTGCTCAATCTCGACTGTCAGCCGGATCAGTCCGCCCTTGACCGGCGTCGGGGGGATGGCGATCAGCCGGTCCCACGGCGCGACGACGGGTTGGCTGATGGCCGCGCTTCCGGCGACGCCGGCGATCATGTCCGAGGCGGCCTCGCTGGCTTCCTCATCGGTGTCGTAAGCGGCTCGCTGCCAGATCAGCCAGTCTGCGGGCAGGCTGATGACAAAGGCGTCATCGACGGTGATGTCCGCAAACTGAATCTCATCGGATTGAGCGCGTGTGGGAAATGGCAGCGCGAGGAGGAACAGCAGGATCAGCGCCGGTTGCAACGTGCGTTTCGTCATCATCAGTCTCTCCGTGGAAGCGATCGGAAACGGCGGGCGCGCCGGGGCTGGCTGACGGTGTGCGATCTGGCGGCTGTGGGCCCGGCGGCATTACCAATTGTATATCGATATTGTATCCGTCATTACGAAGCTCGGTTGCTGGAACATCACCGGGTAGCGTGTTGGATGTCGTTAACCGGAGAGGAGGCTGTATGACTCGCATAACGGGTGTTCGCCTACTGCTTTTCTTTGCTCTGTTTCTGGCTGTGGCAGGGCCACTGGCGGCGAAGTGCAACGCTGACGATTGTGAAAACGACGATTCATGCTGCGAAACATCGACCTCGCAGGCTGCCAGCCAGAATACAACGGCAACGTCGGACGGCGATGTCGCCATCGACCAGAATGCTTCGGGAGATGCCAGCGGCAGCCTTGAGGGCGATGCCCGGTTGAACGCCAGCACGTCGAGCGCGACGAACGTCGTTAACAACGGCAACGGCGCGACGCAGACCAGCGACAGCGTGGCGACTGGAAGCGCGGCTACGACCGGAGCGGGAAATGACAGCATCAGCGCGAGCAATTCCGGCAGCGTGACCGTGCAGCAAAACGGCGCCATCGGCGAGAATGCGGTGACGCAGTCCGCGGCGCTGTCTACCGATTCGGGCGCGGCATCCGGCATTGACGCCGGCGCGGGCGACGACACGGTCGCTCTGAACAACGTCGCCGCCACCACCATCGAGGGCAGTAGCGACAGCGGCAGCGACTCGGTCGATCAGGATGCCAGCCTGAACGCGGATGTCGAGCTTGGCGACGGTGATGACTCGCTGGCGACCGCCAACTCAAGCGCGGTCGATTACAGCGGCGGCGAGCAGGTCACGATCGACAGTGAGGCCAACACCAGCGTGAACGTCGATGCCGGCAGCGGCGACGATACCATCAGCGTTGGCAACGCCAGCGCGGTGAGCCAGAACCCGACCGGCGATCCTGCCGCTTCGAGCGCGAACAGCAGCGCCAATGTCGACGCCGAGATTGCAGGCGGCGACGGCGATGACAGCATCACCATCGACAACAGCAGCACGATTGCCGGCAACGCAGGCGGCGCGAACCACGCCGAAGCCAATGTCAACGCAGATATCGACGGCGGCGCGGGGAATGACACGATCACCGTCAACAACCACGCATCCGCGCCGGAAGGCGAGAACAATTCGACGGGCGGCGTGGTCAGCGGCACGATCGACGGCGGCGATGGCGATGACAGCCTGACCGTATCGGCGTCTGGCACGCAGGCGCAGGATCTCGACCTGCTCGGCGGGCCCGGTAACGACACGATCACGAACGCCGCCGATGGCGAGAACGTGGTCATCGACGGCGGCGACGGCGATGATTCGATCACCAACAGCGGCCTGCTTGCGGGAACCGTGATTGAAGGCGGCGCGGGAGATGACACCGTCGCCAACAGCGGCGTGGTGCAAGGCGTCAATCTCGGCGCGGGCGACGACCTGATGCGCGTCCTGACCGGCTCCGGCGTGAGCGACGTCATCGACGGCGGCGACGGCGACGACACCCTGCAGCTTGAGGTCGACGCGGGCGAAATCACACAGGAAGAAGCGGATGCGCTGGCGGAGCAGATCGCCGAGGCCCTCGCTTCGACCGCGACCACGGGCGGTGGCATGGTCGCCATCTCAGGACAGGTCTACCACTGGACCAACTTTGAGCACCTCGTCAACCTGATCTCGTGGGTGATCTTCAGCGGGCAGTCGGCGGATATCGAAGTGAGCGTGCTGAACCTCGGCGACGGGCGGCTGAATCAGGACGCCGGTGCTCCGGCGGCTGTCTACTGCACGGCCAGCGGGATCGAGGTCTGGGGCATCGACCCTGCCTCCGGCGCGGGTACGCTCGTGCTGGTCGCTGATCCGTCGGTTCCCGGCACGACCAGCAGCGCCTCCGGCCACCGGCTGACGCTGTATCCCGATGGCATGGCCGACCTGAGCGCCCCTGATTTCTCCGGCGGCGTCTACAGCTACCGCTTCGACGCGACGGCGTGCGGGGCCGCGCCCGTCGCTTAAACAGCGCTTTCCCCACCTGTTCCCGTCCCGAACCACAAACCCCGTTCGGGGCGGGAGCAGGCAGCAGGGTTATCCCTCTCCGTTCAGCGCCGCAGACGCTGGAATAGCGACACGATGACCGCCGTCATCACAGGCAGGGCGAAAACGGAATCGCGCAGTCTGGCGGGCGTTTGGGCGTCATCCAGATAGATCAGCGGAACCGGCACAAAGATCAGAACGAAGATCACGAGCGAGACGACGGCGATGATCTGGCGGCGGCGGTCGAGCGGCGTGATCATATCCAGCGGCGCGGCGTAGGTGCGCCCGAACAGCAGCAGCAGGATGACCCACAGAATCCAGGCGTTGGTGATGAGCGCCAGCGCGATCGACACCGCGATCAGCGGGAAATACAGCTTGCGCGCCCGGTTGCCGATCAGCGCGTAGAGGATATGCCCGCCGTCCAGTTGCCCTAGCGGGATGAGGTTGAGCGCCGTCACCAGCAGCCCGGCCCAGCCCGCCATCGCCACCTGATTGATGTAAACGTCCACCTCTCCATCGGGCAGGAAACGCCCGAAAACCAGAATTTTCGCCAGCGCGTACAGCAGCGAATTGCCTTCGAGCACGCCGCCCGGCTCAATCGGCCCGACGCGCGAGGTCGCCAGCCCGATCAGTACAATCGGAATTGCGAAGACCAGCCCGGCCAGCGGCCCCGACGCACCGACGTCCAGCAGCACCTTGCGGTTACGCATCGGCTCACGAAGCTGGATGAACGCGCCAAACGTGCCGAGAAAGCTGATGAATGGCGCGGGGATGAAGTACGGCAGCGTCACCGCCAGCCGGTGTCGTCTGGCCGCGAAATAGTGTCCCAGTTCGTGCGAGCCGAGGATCAGCAGAATGCTGACGGCATACGGCAGCCCGCGCCACAACTCCAGAAAGAAGTTTTCGGCAATCGCTCTGGCGCGGAAGATATTGGTCGCGGCGATTTCGTTGATCGCCATCTGCGTGCCGAGCACCAGCACGCTGAACACCGTGATCAGAAACAGGACGACATTGACCCAGACGGCGTGCGGCTTCGGCGTGACGCGGCCCGACAGGATGTGGATGACGTGTTTGTCATCGACCGTCCGGAAAATGGCGTATTCGTCGCGCTCTGCCAGCGCCCGGTCAAGCTGTTCGTAGGCCGCTTCCGAGTCGTGCAGCAGTTTGCCGCTGAAGGTGGCGACGAAGCGGGTATTCGGGTTCATGACGACGACGAAATCGCGGGCGAGGATCTCCAGCGATGGTTGGTAGTCCTCGTCATGGATCATCAGCACACCGGCGACCAGCTCGCGCAGCGCTTCATCGCGCACGCGCTCGGCCTGCGGCGGGAGGCGCACGGGATGTCGAAGCGCGGGGCGATCGTTGGTCGAAGATGCAGTCTCATTCAGCATCAGGGAAGTCTCCGAAATTCCGCTCGCCATGGCGAGACGGAAGACAACAGGGTATTGCCACCCGTATGACCATACGCTGTGGCGGAATGTGCAAACGCAAGCGCAATTATAGTCATGCAATATTAGGGGGCAGTGATAATCTGCCACGACTCGCCTTCGGGTGCGAGCCGCAGCACCGAGCCGTTGGCGCTGCTGACGTACAGGTTTTCGGCGTTGTTCGCCGTGCGCGCGACCTGTGCAAAGCCATCGTAAGCGGCCTCCGGCATGATCGCAAGGCCCAGACGGTTACGCACGAGGTCATTGCCGCGCCAGACGAAGCCAAGCTGGCGCAGCGGCTGTAGATAGCCCGGCGGCGGTATAAAACTCTCTTCGCTTTCGGGATGTATCGCCGGATCGAAGCGGTTTTCGAACACGACCCATGCGGGCGCAAGCCCGTCGTTGAACAACGCGTAGACCCGGTTCATCTCGCGCACGTATAACATGCGCCCGCGCTCGAATTCCTGCTCGACGATCTGCGACTCGATGGCCGGCCCCTGCGGGCAGGTTTCAGGCCCGCCTTCAAAGAACCATGTGTCGGGGCAGGAAAGCGGCAGTTCGAGCATCTGCTCGACGCGCTGGGTCGATTCGCCCACCGCGAGGACGAATTGCACGCGGTCGCGGTCGCTGCGGCGAGTAGACACCGGCAGGCTGCCATCCGGCGGCACGTTCCATAACTGGCTGCGCGTGCCATCCGGCTCCAGCCGGTAGATGGTTGCGTTGGTGGCGTTGCGCGTCGACCAGTAGAGCGTCAGGCTTTGCCCCGGCGCGACCGCCAGCACGTCGGAGGTAAAAAATTCGATCTGAGGCGCGTTCGGGTTTGGCGGGCGCGTGGTCGTCGCGGCGGGCGACGTGCGCGTGGGGCCGAGCAGCGGCGTCGGCGATGGGCCTCCTGTGGCCGTCACCGGCGGGTGCGTCGGCGTTTCCGTCGGCGTGGCATCGCGTCCCGGCGTGCGCGTGGGCGTGGGCGTCGGCGAAGGCGTGGCGCTTGGGATGTCGGTCGGGATGATGACAGCCGCCGTTGCGCCGCAGCCACTCATGATCACCGCCAGAGCGCAAAGCAGCGAAAAGGCAAGCGCCGCCTGCCTGCGGCGCGACAGTCGAACCCTGATGACCAGCCTGTGCATCGTTCTCCGGGGGTCTGCGGTTTCAGCGCTACGCAACCGATTCTGGCATTCTAGTATAGCACCGCATGGGCGAGGGCTGTATTGGGATAGGAACCTCATCCCCCGGCCCCTTCTCCACGGCGAAAAACGCGCCGTAGAGAAGGGGAGCAAAACAGACGTGCTCAGGTTTGGTTCCCCCTCTCCAAAACACGTTTTTCCATTTTGGAGAGGGGGGCAGGGGGTGAGGTTCCAGCGTTCGCCAGAGGTCAATGCGCTCGGATGGGAGAGCGCGGGCGATGCACCGCATCGCCCTACAGGTGTCTCCGGTTCGCAATTCCCCCTCTCCAAAACACGTCTTTTCGTTTTGGAGAGGGGGTTAGGGGGTGAGGTTCCAGCGTTCGCCAGAGGTCAATGCGCTCGGATGTGGAGCGCGGGCGATGCACCGCATCGCCCCTACAGGTGTCTCCGGTTCGCAATTCCCCCTCTCCAAAACACGTTTTTCCGTTTTGGAGAGAGTGGCTAAGAGGTGAGGTGCTGCACGATCAGGTATTCGGCGTGCGTCCACAGCAGCGGGCAGGCGATCGGCCCGCGCTGCGCCACCCACGGCTCGTAGTGGTCGGGCGCGAGCATACTGCTGTTCACCTGTTCGGGCAGGTGGCCGTCGGCGTCGGCCTGTGTTTCGACCCATTGCAGCAGCGCCTTCGCCCGGTCGCGGTCGCCGCGCTCGGCGTAGTACCACGCCAGATGTAGCGACAGCAGCACCCACGCCCCGCCGCCGTAATAGACATCGGCCAGATGCCGGTGAACGCCGCCGCTTTTCGCGTGCAATTCGCGCTCGATGCGCTCCACCGTCCGCACCATGATCGGGTCGTCGGGCGCGAACATGCCATGTGGCACGGCGGTCATGATCAGGTTGGCATCCACCATGTCCAGCCCGACCGACTTCGCCAGTTCGCCGCCCGGCGTGAGGCAGCGTTCCAGCACAAAGGCGCGAATGTCCGCCTTGACGCCGGTGAAGTCCAGTTCGGGGACGAGCTTTTCGGCGGCGGTCAGCCCGGCATGGATGGCGGCCAGTGTGCTGGTATGGATTTCGGTTCCGCGTTCTTCCCAGCAGTCGTAGCAGGGCACGCGCCACATGGCGGCGAGATAGCGCGCCGTCAGCACGATCGCACTTTCCCAGACAACGGGCAGCGGCGTGAAGCCAACCCGCGCGACGTATTCCGCCAGCGACCAGAGCCACGTCCCCGGCCCGTCGAGTTGAAATTCCGGCCAGTCGTCCGGCCCCTCCAGCCCTTCCAGCCCGTAGCGCGCGTTGAGCACGTCGCTCAGATCCGGCGTTCCCCCGCTTGTCGCCACGGCAATCGCCCGTTCGAGGCGTTCGGCGCGCTCGTTGATGCGGGCGGCGCACCAATTATGGAACCGGAATGCGCTTTCCCATTGCGCGCCCATGCTCCAGCCGCGCCGTTCGCTGATGTATTCGCCGTCCAGCGTCAGCGCGTGGGCGATATACGCGCCGTCGCGGAACCATGAAAACCGGTAATCGGGCATGTTCGGGCAGGCGGGAAACGCGCCGTTCTCGGCCTGATTGTCGAGGATGACGCGCAGGCTGGTTTCGCGCAGGCGGTTGGTTCGGGTATCAGCGATCAAGACGGTACTCCACAACAATCATCGTCCAGTAATCGAGCGAGGGCAGGGTGAATTCGATCAGGCGGCCCGTATCGTCATGGCGCTGCGTGAACGGCAACGGTCGCGCCTGTGGGTCGCGGTCGTCGGGCGAGGCGTACCACAGGCGTTCTACAGGCGCATCGACGCGCAGTTGCACCGGCAGGTCGCGCAGCGGCGTCGGGCCGTTGGGCAGCGGTTCGTCCCATAACTCGCCGCCGATGCCCATCAGGTTGATCAGGCTGAAGGTTTCGCGCCCCTCTCCACGCCGCGCGATCACGGCGACACGGTCGCGAGAGCGGCGCGTGTTGGTCATCACGCCTTCGATGGCGAGCGCGGCGGCGCGGTCGGGAGCGCCGGTCGTGCCGAGCGCCAGCACGTTCTCGTAGCGCACGAGGAAGTCGTAATAGGCGCGCGTCGTCGCCTGAACGTCGGGGGCCATCATGCCAAACTGCGGGAAATACGGGTCGGCCAGCATCGCGCCCGGCTCGCCCAGTTCCAGATGATAGCCGCCGCTGGCGAAGATCAGCGCGTTGGCGAGGCGAACGTTGTGCGGGCGATCCGGGTGAATGTAGGCGGCGATGATGACCGGTTTGCCGCCACCGAGTTCCTGCGCCCGGCTGACCAGCCGCGGCAGATCCATGAAATGGCGGTACGGGTCCCAGACCTCGATGTAGACCGCGTCCACATCGGACGGCGCAACCGCCGCGACCGGCCAGTTACGCACGGCGTTGAACAGCACCACGCTATCGTCGCCGCGTTTCGCCTCGACCAGCGCCGCCGCTTCGTTGATGAACGCCGGGAAAACCTGTTCGAGCGAGACCATCTCCCCGGCGCTGTTGCGTCCGCGCATCGGCGCGCCGTACTGGTCGATGTGGATGCCGTCGAACGCCGTTTCATCCAGCACGCGCGCAAATTCGCCCAGCAGGTGCGTCGCCCACGGCGAACCCGGCGTCGGGTCCATGATGATGAGGAAGTTTTCGCCAAATTCGAACGGGCGCTCGCCGCTGCTGAACAAAGCCCAGTCGGGATGCTCGCGGTAGAAGGCCATCGACGCGCCGTAAATCGCCGTGTAGGGCATGGCGGCGATATTGCGCTCGTGCGCCGCGTCGATCAGCCGCTTCACCGTTTCCAGTGACAGCTCGCGCCCCAGCACATCGACATACGGTTCCGATGGGGGCAACAGCGTCTCATGCCGGTACTGCCAGTCGTAGAACTGTAACCCGTTGACATGGTACTGCGCGGCCCAGCTCATCGTCTCGTCCGCGTTGTCGCGTCCGGGTTTGAATTCGCTCAGGAAGCCGTAGCGCGGGGCCTGTATCCAGCGCTCCAGCACGTCGAACGCGGTCGATGTCGTGGCGAGTTCGAGGCCGTCCGCATCCAGCAGGCGAATGTCCACGCCGTAGCCGCGCGGCGCAAGCGGTTCAGGCTGCCATTCCAGCCGGGCAGCGCCCTCCGCAACCGGCGCGGAGAGCGTGGTGATCGTTTCGTCCAAATAACGAATGGTCGCTTCCACGCGCGCGCCCGTGCTGGCAGACACGTGTAGCGTGACGGTTTCGCCGGGGCGATAGAAGGCTTTATCGGGTAGCACCAGAATGGTCGTCTCGACGGCGTACACGGCATTCCCCCAGAGGAAGGTCAATAAGAGCAGGCACAGCGCCAGCGAGCGTTTCATCCGCGAACCGCGCCGCTGGTCAGGCCCTGAATGAAATAGCGCTGGAACACGATAAACAGCACGATCGTCGGCACGACCGCCGTCAGCGACCCGGCGAACACCAGCCCCCAGTTGGTCGCGTGCGCGCCGCGGAAGTTGGCGATCGCGATCGGCAGCGTGCGCTTGGCCTCATCGGTCAGGAAATTCAGCGCCAGAATGTATTCATCCCATGCGCCGAGGAAGGCGAAAACGGCGACCGTGCTCACCGCCGGGGCCGCCAGCGGCAGCATGATGCGCCAGAAGATGGTGAAGTGGCTTGCGCCGTCGATCACTGCCGATTCTTCCAGCTCGCGCGGCAGGTTCTCGAAAAAGCCGCGCAGCAGAAAGGTATTAAACGCAATCGAACCGGCGGCATAGACCAGCACCAGCCCCGGTAGGCTGTTCAGAAGGCCCAGATTCGTCGCCATGATGAACTGCGGGATGATGAGCACGATGTTCGGGATCATCATCATCGTCAGCAGCGTGTAGAAGATGACGTTCTTGCCGCGAAAATCGAAGCGCGCGAAGCCGTAGGCCGTCATCGTCGTCAGCGCCGTGACCAGCGCCGATGTCGCCAGCGCGACGAATGTGCTGTTGAGGAACGCTCGCCCGAAATTGCGGCTGTTGAAAGCCGTCTCGAAGTTCGAAAGCGTCGGGTTTTCGGGCAGCAGGCGCGGCGGGAACTGCTGCACATAGGCGTCGCCGCTGAAGGCAGTCGAGATCATGTACAGCAGTGGCGCGGCGGCGATGATCGCGCCCAGACAGAGCACGACGAAAATCGTCAGGTTGAGCAGGCGTTGCTGGCGTCGGGAAGCGGCAATCATGGTCAATACTCCAGATCCAGCGTCGAGCGGTTGAAGAAACGCATCTGCGCGAAGCTGATGAGCACGATGATGGTGGCGAGGATATAGCTCAGCGCCGCGCCATAGCCGAAATCGAGGCGGCCAAAAGCCCGGTTGAACATGTAGCTCAGCGCGACCTCCGTGCGGTGCAGCGGCCCGCCGCCGGTGATGAGCAGCACCGACAGAAACACCTGAAAGCCGCCGATCATCAGCGCCACCAGCACGAAGATCGTCGTGCGGCGGATGAGTGGCAACGTCAGCTTAAACAACTGCTGGAACTCGCCTGCGCCGTCAATCGCCGCCGCCTCATACAGCTCCGTCGGGATGCTTTGCAGCGCCGCCAGAAAGATCACCATCGCCCAGCCAACGCCCTTCCAGATGCCGAGCGCGTAGATCACGATCCACGCGGTGTCGCTGTTGGCCATCCACGAAATCGGCTCCGGCACGACGCGCAGCAGGTGAACCAGCACGTAGTTGACCAGCCCCGACGCGCTGGAGCTGAACAGGTATTGAAAGAGGAAGCTGACGACGACCCACGACGTCACGACCGGCAGATAATAAATGGCGCGAAACACCCGCTTGCCGATGATGACGCGGTGTACCAGCATCGCCACCGCGAAGCCGAGCACCATCTGGCCGATGACGGTGACGATGGCGTAGGCGGCCGTATTCCGCAGCGCCAGCCAGAAAATCGAGTCGTTGAAGGCGCGCTGGTAATTCGCCAGCCCGACGAACTCGCTGACCTGCCCCGGCATGATCTTCCAGTCGAAGAAACTGATGTAAAGCTGGTAGGCGAGCGGGTAGACGCTCCACATCAGATAGAGCGTCAGGCCGGGCAGGATGAACAGGAAGGGCACGTACCAGCGATAGTAAGGCCGCCCGCGAGAGGCCGCCTGCCTGACGGCAGGAGCGGCGGCTGCGCTGCGGCTGGATGGAAGCTGCAAATTGATGCTCATCGGCATGTCTCCGCGAACAAACAACCTCATCCCCCGACCCGCTACGCGGTCTCGCTGCGTCCCCCGCCTGAAACGTTCCTTTGGGATGCCAACGCGGAGCGCGTTTCAGGTCGGGGGCTGCGCTTCGACTACGGCCGGCTACGCCGACCCGCTTCGTCCAAACCACAAAAGCGCGTGGTTTAGAGAAGGTGAGCCAGCGCGTGCGACGGCGCTAGCAGGAACGCGACGACGCTGCGCCTGTCGGGTTCCCCCCTCTCCAAAACACGCATTTCCGTTTTGGAGAGGGGGCTAGGGGGTGAGGTTCCCGTCGCCTACTGCGCGAGCAGCGCGTCGATTTGTTCGGCAGCCAGATCAAGCGCTTCCTGAGCCGGCATTTCGCCGCGCAGGATCAACTGACCGGCGTCGCCGAGAATCTGTTCCATCTCGGTCCAGGCCGGGTGCGGCGTGCGGGCGCGCGCTGTCTCCAACTGCTCCAGATACAGCGGATAGAAGGGATGGTTCGTGTAGTACTCGGTCTCCAGCAGTTCCGGCAGCACGGTCAACTGGCCGGTTTCCGACATCGCCAGTTGGTATTCGACCGACTGGGTGAAGCGCAGGAATTCGAGCGCCGCTTCCTGATTGTCCGAGCCCTGGAACAGCACGATGTTCTCGCCGCCGACGACCGACACCGAGCCGCCTTCGCCCGCGGGCATCAGCGTCGCCTTAATCTCGAAGTCCGGGTATTGCGCCTCGCCCGCCGGGAAGAGCCACGGCCCTTCAAGGATCGAGGCGATGGTGTCGTTGAAGTAACCGCCCCAGTTGTCGATGCCGCTGCCGATCATGCCGTCGGAGAAGCAGCCGCTATCGGTCATTTCCTTGAGGAACTCGAACGCGGCGACCGTCTGCGGGCTGTTCAGATAGCCGGTCGCGGTCGTGATGTCGGGATCGGTGATGTCGCCGCCGAAGCTCCAGATCCACGGCAGGACGTTCCAGCCGGAAGTGCCGCCATCGCTGAAAAGATAGACTTCGTCGCCCAGCGCGGTGATCGCCTCGCACTGTGCGGCCAGCTCTTCAATCGTCGCGGGCGGCGCTTCAATGCCCGCGGCGTCATACATGTACTGGTTGTAGACGAAAACACGGGTGTTCGTGTCCAGCGGCAGGCCGTAGTAATGGCCGTTGTAGAAGTTCGTCGAAAGCGGGCCGGGGAAAACGCGGTCGGCAAATTGCTGGAAGTCGGGCATGACTTCATCCAGCGCGACGAGCACGCCCTGATCGGCGAATTCGGGCGACCAGATGATGTCCAGCCGGGCGAGGTCCGGCCCCTGCCCGCCGGCCAGCGCCGTCAGGATCGCCTGCCGGAAGCCGTCATACGGATAGGGAACGGCCTCGACTTTGATGTTCGGGTGCTGGGCCTCGAACATCGGGATGACGGTCTCGGTCAGCATCTGGTTCTCTGCCGAGACTTCGTTATAGGTATGCCAGAAGGTGATGGTCACCGGCTCATCCTGCGCGACGGTGAGACCGAACGGAATGAAAGTGGTCACAATCAGCAGAAAAAGCAGTTTGCGCATGTCAATCTTCTCCTCAGAATAATGAACAGGACGGCGGTTTACGTCTGTGCCGGGTTTCTTTCTGTCGTCGCTTGGCTCCTTTCTTCACTCGACTTCGTTCGGCAAGTAAATAAAGTGCGGCAAAAAACTACTCCGCGATGGATGTGGGCTGTGTAAATTCCGACGTCTCGAAGATTTTGTGCAGCACGAGGCAGGCCGCGCCTCTGGCCCAGCTTTCGTCCAGCAGCGGCTCGATTTGCAGCGTTACCTCTTTATCGAGACCGGAAAAGGCGTGCCGGCTGATGGCTTCGCGCATCGGGTCGAACAGCAGGTCTCCGGCGCGCACGCCTTCGCCGCTGACGATAATCATGCCGGGGTTGAACAGGTTGATGAGATTGGCGACCGATTGGCCAAGCACTTTTCCCGCGCGGCGAAAGACGTCAACCGCCCGTGGCTCTCCGCTTTGCGCCAACTGCGTCAGTTCTTCGGGCGTGACGACTTCCAGACCGGCCTGCCGCGCGTGGTAGACCAGCCACGGGTCGGCGACGAATGTTTCGAGGCAGCCGCGATTGCCGCAGCTACAAGGCAGGCCGTCCGGGTCGATCACGGTATGCCCCAGCTCGCCGCTGCTGCCCGAAGCGCCGCGATAGACCTGCCCGTCGCAGACGATGCCCATGCCGATGCCGAGGCCGATGGTGATGACCAGAAAGTTGTCGACGTGCTGCCCCAGCCCGTAGAGGCGCTCCAGAAACGTGAGCGTGTTGACGTTGTTATCGAGATAGACAGGGCAGCCGAGGCGCTCTTCGAGGTATTCGGCGAGCGGCACATCGCGCCAGTGGGTGTGCGGCGACATGCGGCAGATGCCGTTGACCGAGTCGATCAGGCCCGCCATGCCGACGCCGCACCCGACCAGATGCTTGCGTGGAATGTCCGCCGCGCGCAGCAGGCTGAGCGTTTCGGTCGTTAGCAGATCGGCAACCGCGATCGGGTGAGTGGAGGGCAGCCCGAACGTGCGCTGGGCGACGATCGTCGCCTGAAGGTCGATCAGCGCCAGCGTGGCGTGCGATTCGGTCAGCTTGACGCCCAGCACGTAGATCGCCTCGGTGCTGAGCGCCAGCAGGATAGGCGGGCGGCCACCGCGCGAGTCGCCTTCCTGCTTCTCATAGATCAAGCCATCCTCGATCAATTCGGCGGTTTGCAGCGTCACCGTCGCCGGGCTGAGCTTCGTCAGGCGCGCGATGTCGGCGCGTGCGATTGGCCCGTGCTTCTTGATGACGTTGAGGATGATCGAGCGATTAATCGCTTTCAGTAACGTGCGCTTCGCCATTTAGTTTATTCAGTAAATAAAGTATGTCTGATTGTATGCAGTATTTTCGGCGGTTGTCAAGCAACTGGCGACGGAAGTTTTCGCGTTTTGCCCTTCCTTTCTTTTGCGCTATAACCTTGCCAGTACCTTTCCGCGCTCTGGCGCGTGGCCGGCAACAAGAGCGAGCGTAATGGAGTTCAATCCCGCGGATCACCCGCACCGACGTCTAAATCCACTGACGGGCGACTATGTTCTGGTGTCGCCGCATCGCACCAAGCGCCCGTGGCAGGGTCAGGTGGAGCGCCTGCCCGACGAGCAGCGCCCGGCATACGACCCGACGTGTTACCTGTGCCCCGGCAACCTGCGCGCCAACGGCGAGTACAACCCGCCTTACGAATCGACGTTCGTGTTCACCAACGATTTCGCGGCGCTGCTGCCCGATACGCCGCCTTCGCCGCCGCCAGCGCACCCGCTGTTCCAGATCGAGAGCCAGTGTGGAACCGCCCGCGTCATCTGCTTTTCGCCGCGCCACGACCTGACGCTGCCGCTGATGGAACTGCCCGACATCCGTCGCGTGATCGACGTCTGGGCCGAGCAGGTGAGCGAGCTTGGGCAGCGCTACCGCTGGGTGCAGGTGTTCGAGAACAAGGGGCAGGCGATGGGCGCGTCGAACCCGCACCCGCATGGCCAAATCTGGGCCGGAAGCGCCCTGCCGAACGAGGCGCGCAAGGAGGACGAGCGCCAGAAAGCCTATCTGGCGGAATTTGGTCGCCCGCTGCTGCTCGATTATGTGGAACAGGAACTACTGCGGCAGGAACGTATCGTGGTCGAAAACGACGAATGGGTGGTCGTTGTGCCTTTCTGGGCCGTGTGGCCGTTCGAGGTGCTGCTGTTGCCGCGTCGCCACGTGCTGCGCCTGCCCGATCTGGACGGGCGGCAGCGCGACGCTTTGGCCGTGATATTGAAGCGCCTGCTGACACGCTATGACAACCTGTTCGAGACGTCGTTCCCCTATTCGATGGGCTGGCACGGCGCGCCGACCGACGACGGCGAGTATTCCCACTGGCAGCTACACGCGCACTTCTACCCGCCGCTGCTGCGTTCGGCAACCGTGCGGAAGTTCATGGTCGGCTACGAAATGCTGGCGGAGGCCCAGCGCGACCTGACGCCGGAACAGGCGGCGGAACGCCTGCGCGCCCTGAGCGACGTGCATTACAGACAGGGAAGCGCTTGAACCACAGAGGTTTTTACCGCCATGCCTCCGGGCTTGGCGTTGTAGGGATACGGCATGCCGCGCCTTTACGCGGGGCTGGCGCACCGGCGGTTCATCTTTTCGCATGATTGAGGACGAAGGCATGACCACCATTCAGGATCGAGTGAAGCAGGCGTTTGTCGAGCGGGTTGGCTCCGAGCCGTCGTTGGTGGTGCGCGCGCCGGGGCGCGTCAATATCATCGGCGAGCACACCGATTACAATGACGGCTTTGTGCTGCCGATGGCGATTGACCGGGCGGTATACATCGCGCTGCGCCCGCGCCACGATCAGTATGTCATCGTCGAATCGCTGGATTTCGACGAAATCGCCGAAATTTCGCTGATCGAGATGGTGCACCGGCCGCCCGAATGGTCGGAATACGTGCGCGGCGTCGCGTGGGCCATGCAGGAAGCCGGCATGATGCTCTCCGGCTGGGAAGGCGTGGTTGCCGGCGACGTGCCAATCGGCGCCGGCCTGTCGTCCTCGGCGGCGCTGGAAATGGCGACCGCGCGCGCTTTCGCCGCGGTGTCCGGTCTGACGTGGGAACCGGCGTGGATTGCGAAAATCGGCCAGAAAACCGAGAACCTGTGGATCGGCGTCAATTCCGGCATCATGGATCAGTTGATTTCGGCGGCAGGCCGGGCCGGGCACGCGCTGCTGATCGACTGCCGCTCGCTGGAAACTCAGGCCGTTCCCCTGCCGCCGGATACGCGCATCGTCGTGCTCGATACGGCAACCCGGCGCGGACTGGTCGGCTCGGCCTATAACGAGCGCCGCCAGCAGTGCGAAGCCGCCGCCCGCCATTTCGGCGTCAAGGCGCTGCGCGATGTCACGCCGGAGATGTTCGCCGAGCGCGAGCACGAGCTGGACGACGTGACGCGCCGCCGCGCCCGCCACGTGATTACCGAAAACGCCCGCACACTCGCCGCCGCCGAAGCCATGCGCCGGGGCGACGCTGTCGAACTGGGCCGCCTGATGAATGAAAGCCACGTCAGTATGCGCGACGATTTCGAGATTTCGCGCGAGGAAGTCGACGCAATGGTCGCCTGCGCGCAGGCCCACGATGCCTCATTCGGCGCGCGTATGACGGGCGGTGGCTTTGGCGGCTGCTGCGTGGCGCTGGTGCGCGCCGCGGACGCGCAGACCTTCGCCGCTGATGTCGCCGCGTGCTATACGCAAGCGACCGGGTTGACGCCCACGATTTATGTCTGCGAAGCCACCGATGGCGCGTCGGTGGTGGAAACGCTGGCGTCCTAGCCTCGCCTGACGAAGCCCGGCGGCGCGCGAACACGTTACGCGGGCCGCCGGGACGAACGAACGCGGTGTGGCTTGCCGGGCTATTTCCTGAACGGGCGTGTCCCGGCCCGGCTATTCCGCGTTGGGCTGGCCATCGGTGACTTCGCGCAGGACGCGCACCGCTGCCGCCGCCGTGCGAACCGCCTCTTCCGCCGATTCGACCACGCGAACAATGGTCGCCTGCCATTCCGGCGAGAGACTTTCAAACAGGCGCTCGGTCTGGTCTTTCGTCTGTTTGTCGATGCGCGACAGGATCATGAGTGCCGAGCCGCCGCCCGCCGCCGCGCCCAGCAGCCCGCCGATGATGAAGCTGATGCTCGCAGCCGTCTGGAGGCGGTCGAGCCACGCGCCCCAGTCGATGCCGGGGGCCGGTTCGGCTGGAAGCGGTTCGGGCGTTGCCTCCTGCGCGAAGGCGACGGTGGCCAGCAGCAGGGCGGCCAGCCCGATCAGGAGCAGCGGGATCAGGGTTTTGTGCATGACGTCCTCCTATTCGGCGTGAGGGGATACAGGCGTGGCCCGACGAACAGCGCGCCTGTTCCTCCCGGCGGGCGGCGCGGCGCGCAGGTCGGCCAGCAGCGCGTGCAGCGGCTGCAGGCTGTCGTGCAGGTTGCGCGCCAGCGCTTCGACGGCGGCGCGGGTCGCCAGCAGGCCTTCGCTGTTGGCCTCGACCGCCTGCGTCAGCCGGCGTTCGGTTTCGGCGCTGGCAGCCAGAACTTCGGTAAAGCGCCGCCGTTCTTCGGCGGCGCGTTCGTCGCTGCGGTTCCAGTTATCGGCCAGCCGCGCGATGGCGACGGTGAGCGCCGATACCTGCTCCGCCTGCTGTTTCGCCTCGCTGGCCTGCTGCCTGATTTCCAGCAGCTTGCGATCGGCGTCGCGCTTCCAGGCATAGGCGCGCGCCCCAACGGTCGACGTCACCACCGCGCTGGCAGCGCCGGCGATGACGATCAGGGCCTGCCAGAATGCTTCCTGTTCGCTCATCTGATTTCCTCCTGCTATCCGCTACGGACGCTTTCCCGCAGCAGAAGCCAGCGCACGGCCTGCTCCAGCGCCGCGGGCGGCAACGGTTCGGACAGATCGAGCGCATGAACGGCGGCTTCCAGATGCTTCAGCCGGTCGAGCAGGGCGCGCCGGGCCAGTTGTTCATTCGTAAGGACGGACGGGTCATGCGCGGTGACGCTGTACCGCGCGCGTTCTTCCTCGTCGGGCCGCGGCGGACGCCGGAAATGCACGCGCAGCCGCCCTTTGGCCCGCGACAGCCCGGTATAAACGTCGCCCAGCGCCGCGCGCAGTTCGGCATCCAGCGCGGATAGATTGGCGTCGCTGCGTTCCAGAACCAGTTCGTACACGCTCAGCACTCCTCGACGATAAATTGCGGGTGAACGTTGGCCTGCGGCGTTCCGGCCCCGGCGTACATCGTCACGGACGGCGTGCCCGCCGAGGCGTAACATTTCCACTGCGGGCGAAAGGTGTGCGTGCCCGGCGTCAGGCCGGTGATCAGCCGCGTGAACGAAACGTGGCGAACGCCGTTGTTCACCGTTTCGACGAAGCAAATGCCGTCATCTCCGGCCTGACGGACGCCATCGACCGCCACATCGAAGAACGCGCGCTGCGTGCCGGCGCTGGAACCTTGCAGGAACAGGACGCCGTGAAAATGGACGCGCGCCCGGCTGCCTTCGAGCGCCAGCAAAACGCTGAAGCCGGCGTCGATGTCGACAAAGTCCGTCGCGGTGGTGGTGAAGTCGCTGTTCTCGTCCGCCGTCACGGCGGCGATGGGCCGCGCGAACAAATAGCCAACGTTGTCGCGGATTTGCGCGTTGAGGTCCGCCGCCGTCACCAGTTGCCCGGGTTCCCAGTCGGGCGTGCCATGCCAGTTCGGCACCGTGCGCTCCTTTCTGTATGGGCGTTCGTCCTCTCCCTCAGCCCGAACGTTTCGCCGGGATAACCGCGATAAGGGGAGGCGAACGCGGTGGCTCTGTCAGTCGGGGGCGGCTACAGCATCAGGCGGGCGCTGACGTCGAGGCGGCTGTAACCGGCCCATTGCGTCCCATCGCTTACCCGCCAGTAGGTCGTGCGGCTGAGCGGGGCCAGCACCCACGTCACATGATGGGGCGCGTCGCCGCCCGCGCGAACGGTATGCCGCTGCCCGACGATGACGTAATCAGCGTCGTGCGCCAGCCGCGCGTTGGCGATGCGGATTTTGTCGCCGGTGCGCCGCTCCAGCGCGTGGGCCAGCAGGGTTTCGCTTTCGTTCGCCATGAAGCTGACGCGGGCGAACCGCGCGACCGGGTCTTTGAAACGGTTGACCGTGAACCGGGCGATCTGCCCCGCGAACTCCGCGTCGTCGACGGCGCGCAGGAACAGCGGTTGTGGCTCGTGGCGCTCATGGGTGGCGATGCTGGCGGCGTCGGTGGCGCGGGCCTGCCCGGCGGGCAGCGCGATGAGCGGCGTGCCGCGTAGGCGCAGCGTTTGCACATAGATGTCGTTAATCGGGTCGTCGTTGGCCACCGTGATCTCGGCCCGGTCGGCGAACGTTCGGGCGTAAACCCGCACGGCGTCGTCGCGGTTGATCGCGCCGCTTGCGGTTTCGGTCGCCGTCACGTCCAGCCCGCGAACCGGCGGGATGACGTTCAGCGCCGCGACCGAAGCCGCCGGGTTGTCCGGGTCGTGATAGCGCACCAGCAGCGTCTTTCCGGCTCCCGGCGCGAGGCGCAGCGGCAAGCCCGGATGCGACCACAACACGCTACCGTCCGCGCCAACCTGCCGCGGCGTGTAGTTGACCGTCAGCGCGTTCACCAGCGTGTCGGCCACGGCGTAGACCGTTTCCCCGGCAATGAATTCGCTGCCGTCGAACTCGCCGCTGATTGTCTCGTCCAGCACGTCATGCGCCCGGCTGTGGAAGGCAAAACGGCCCTCCGGCGCGTCCCAGAAGAAACGCCCGCCCGCTTCGGCGGCGACGAAGTCGCGGATCGCGCCCTGCGCCGAGACGCCCGCGCCCCGGTCGAGGTGATCGCCCGCATAGGCCAGCGTTGTTCGCGCCTGCTCGAAGGCCGTGATGTCGTTGCGGTACAGCCGGGTCGTCGTTCCAAGCTCGGCGCTGCCTGTCACGCCGAGCAGCCAGTAACGGGCAGCGTAGGGCCACGGCACGAGCGGCTGCTCGAACAGCGGCAGCAACGCCTGATCGACGCGGGCGTCCAGCATGAGCGGCGGCGTGTATTCGGCGTCGAGCAGTTCCAGCAGAATGTCCTGCGCCAGCAGCGTTGCGAAACGCGCGCCACAGGCTTCCGGCGCGACGGCCAGCCGCTTCAGCCGCCCGATGAACAACGGCTTCACATTGCCCTGCCATTCCGCTTCCAGCCTGACCAGCGCGCCGGGATGCAGCCTGCCGAAGTAGCGCGCGTCCGGGCGTTCGGGGTCGAAGTCGCCGCCATTCGCCAGCGTCACGTTCAGTTCCGCCGGCGCGGCCACGTCATCGAAGCTGGACGCCATGCCCACGTTCCAGCGCAGCGCGACCACATACGGCGTCAGGTCGGCATCGGGGTCGTCGGGCGCGTAGGTTTCGTCGCGGCGGAGATCGACGCGCAGGCGATAGGCAACGGCGTCCGACGTCACAGCAGGCGTCGCCCCGCGAACCACGTGTCGCGCGGATGGCCGGAAAGCGCGCCGTTCCCCGCCGCGTAGAGCGCAACGGCATCGCCGGGATGGAGCAGCAGCCCCGCGACCAGCAGCACAGCGCCGTTATCCGCCACGCCCTCCAGCGCGTCACAGGCTTCGACGCCGTTGCGATACAGCAGCAACATGCCCGGTTCGCCGGTAAAGCGGGCGCGCGCCTGAAAGAGATAGCGCCCGCGGCTGCGGCAGATGAAGCGCCCGCCGGCCAGATCGAAATTACGGCTGCGGTCGAACCACTTACCCGACCAGCGCACCGGCTCCGGCCCGCCGCCGGCCAACGGCTGATCGACGCCGGCCTTATGCACGCTGAAGCCGCAGCCCGTCGCCAGCATTTCGGCCAGAATGCCATCGAGCGCCGTAGGGCGAGTGCAAGAAACGCCGCGTTTTACCTCCAGCATCGAGATACTCCATTAGCTCGTGATTTCCGGTCGAAGGCGGCACGGAACCTCATCCCCCGGCCCCTTCTCCACGGCGAAAAACGCGCCGTAGAGAAGGGGAGCCAGACACAACACGCTTACAGGTTGGTTCCCCCTCTCTAAAATCGACAGATTTTGGAGAGGGGGTCAGGGGGTGAGGTTCAACACCCCATCCAGCACAAGGTAGGCCGTCACCCGACCCGGTTCGCCGCCGGCGACGTGAGCGCGGGCGAGCGAGCGCAGCGCCACCAGCCTGAAAGCGCCCGAACAGGTCAGCGTTTCCGTCCCGATGGACTGCGTGATGGTGATGACGCGCGCGCCTCCTGAGAGCAGCCACTCGCGCAGAAGGCCGTGCGCGCTGCCCGCGCCGGTTTCGGCCAGAATGTCGAGCGTCAGGCGGGCGCGCCGGCCACCGGCGGCGTATTTCGCCCACGGCGACTCAAGCGTGAAGTATTCGCCGGCCTGCCCGCCCACGTCGAGCCGCCCGCCGATCAGCCCGGCGCGCAGGTCGACCGGAACGCCGTCTGCGTCTTCCAGCGTGATGGCTGCGTCGCGCAGCAGGATGACCGTCATGCGATTTCCACCACCGTCACATGACAGCAGACGCCGGCGTAGCGCATGCCGCTGCCGGTCGGATAGGGGAATACGCCCGCCTTCAGTTCGACGCCGGTCACGGTGGCCCGCGTCGTGGCCGTGTCAAGCGGCGTTCCGGCGTGGATGGCGTCCGCATAGGCATTCATGTAGTCGAGCGCCGTCAGGCTGTCCGCGAGGCCGTAGCTCTGGTTTTCCGGCGACCATAAGAACAGGTCCAGAATTTGCCAGACATTGCGCCGCGCCCCGCCGAAGGTGAGCGCCTCCACCGTGTTCGACTCGCGCGCGTCCCCGGCCAGCAGCAGGCGGCAGGGCAGGTGCGCCGTGTGTAGCGACGAAGGCAATTCGCCGGGCGTGAAAACCGGGAACGCCTGACCATCGACGGTGACCGGAATCGCCGCGAGCGCCGCGTACAAACCGGGCAAATCGCTCAAACCGCTATCCTCCTGTAAGGCGCGAGCAGCGCCAGCACATCGGGCGGCAGCTCTGGCGCACGCCATTGCGGCGTCGCGGCGGTCGTCCAGCGCCAGTCCGGCGCATCCTTCTGGCGATAGAAAAAGGCCGCGAGTCGTACGGCGGCCTGTTCGATATCGGCGGGCGGCGTCGCGCTGTAAGCCCAGCGCCCGGTGACGGCAATCGCGTTTTCCGGCGTGTCGTCATACGTCCACCACGCCAGCGCGCTGCGTTTGAGCCGCAGTTCGTGCCACGGCGGCCCGGTTCGCGGCAGCAGAAGCAGATCGCCGGCGTCCAGCGCTTGCCCATCGCCGTTGACGACTGCCGTGAGCGCGCACAGGTCGGCGTCGAGGAAGAGCGACCGCCCATCGGTATCCAGCAGAGCGTCGAAGCGGCGGGTTTCGTCGCTGGCGGCGGCAAACCGGCGATGGCACAGGCTATCGACGGCGGCGCTGGCCGCATGGATCAGGCGTTCGAGCAGCGTGTCCTCAGCCTCAACCGCGATGCCGAGATAGGTCTTTAGCGCATTCAGGTCGGTGTAGGCCACTGGCGTTGTTCCTGACACGTTCTTCGCAGGATGAGGAGCCTCGCGCTGCTACCGAACCGTCTCCGCGACCGACGCCAATTGCAGGCCGGAGGCGGGGGCGAAGCGCGCGCCGGCGACGAAGCCGGTCGCGGCCACGAGCGCGCCGGTCGCGCCCGAACCGAGCGTCAGGACAAGGCGGACATGGCTGTAACCGGCGATTTCGGGGGCGCTCACTTCGATGTGGGCCTGTTTGTTGTCGTCGGTCGCGCCAAGCTCCGTGATGGCCTTGCCCGGAATATCCGCCGCGCCCGTGCCGGACGCATCGGTCGCCGCCTGCAGCTTCGCGTTAACGGTTGTGTCGGTCTGACCGACGAGCACGGTGAACAGGGCGCGCCGCGCGCCTGAAAGCGCGACCCAGCCGCTGGCAATACTCGTGTCGTTGAGCGATTGCGGGGCGATCACCGCCGCCAGCGCCAGCCGTTCGTTTAGTTGTTCGTTTCCCACAGCGCCTCCTGCGAGCGTTAGTCGTTGAAGTAGACAAACGGGCTGACGGTGTAACCGCCCTGCGGATCGGCCAGCGTGATCTGGTCGCGCACCCACGGCTGTCCATCGAGGCGGCGGCTGAAGCGCCAGACGTTGTTGCCGTTCAGGAAGTCGGCGTGCTGGCTGAACTCGATTTCCAGCCCGCCTTTTTCGAACAGCAGGTAGGCGCTGAAGTCGGCCAGCAGCACGCAGCCCGCGTTTTCCGCCTGCGGCAGATGCTCGCTCTCGTCAATCGGATAGCCGAGCAGCCTCGATCCAAGCTCCGCGACCAGATTCGGCTGGAAAACCGCGCCGCCCGTGCCGACCTCCATGCTGCCGATATCGGGCCACATCGACTTGTGGATCGCCCACGCGCCGCCCCCGCTGATAGCCTTGAAACGCGCCTTCATCGCCAGCGCGTCGGCATAGGCGAACGTGCCGGACGTGACAGGGTTCACGCCGATGGCCGCGTCCGCGTTCAGGACGCCGAGCGGCTCGCCCACGCCGCTGCCGCGTAGCACGTAGTATTCCTGTTTGGCGGCGTCGGCCACGCTGATGAGCATTCGCAGCAGGCTTTCAATCGCCTCCGGGCTGTCTGCCGACAGTTCCTTGGTGACTTTGGTATAGCCGCTGATGGCGTCGTTGATGCGCCACTCGATCTGGAGAAACTCCGGCTCGGTTTCGCTGTAGGCGGCCCCTTCGGCGCGTTTGGCCGGGTTGATGCCCGCCGCGCCCGCCGTCTGGCCCGTGCCCGCCGCCGGAATCAGGTAGTTGTCCAGCGCGGGATATTTGCCGGTATTGGAGCGCACCGGCACGCGGCGAACGCGGCGCAGAATGGGCGACTGGTCGAGCGCGATTTTGAGCAATTCGGCGTTGTATTCGGCGGGAACCAGATAGCCGCCCGCCTCGCCGCTGTCCTCGTTGAGCGCCTTGACGCTGCCGTAGATCGTACGCAGCCGCTTGTCATCGCCGCGCTGGACGGCCTTGAGAAAGTCGCCCAGAGAGCGCACGTTGCGGTCGGCGGCCCCGCCATCGACCGAGAAGTAACCGGCCCCGCGCAGCGCCGGGCTGTCTTCCATGCGCTTCATGAACTCGTTGAGCGTGCTGCTCAGCGCATCGACGCGTTCGGCGACGCTATTGAGATCGGGCGTGGAGGTGGTTTCCGTCACAGGTGGCTCCTCATTACGCAAAACGGATAAGCGGAATTGCGGCGCGGCGTGGCTCGCCGCCAGACTTTTGAGCGACATCACCAGCAGGCGCGGCTCGGCGGGCGTCGGCGTGATCGAGGCGTCCTTGCCCAGCGGCCAGCTTTTGATCCGGTTTGCCCCGCCAACGCGCTCGCGTTCGACCAGATGGGGCAGCGTGCCGCTGGACAGGCCCATGCGCCCGGCGAGAATGCCGTCTTCGTACAGCCGCCGTTCGTACTCGTCGCGCAGGGCAAGCTGCGCCTCCATCCAGATACCGGCGTCGTCGTAGCGCAGCGTGCCGTAGCCGAGCTTGCGTTTTTTCAGCACCGGGTCGAGGCCGTGGTTGTAGTACAGCGTCACCCGGTCGCCGTCCTGAATGTCGAAATCGGTCGTGCGAGTGAAGAAATCGCCGGAGAGATCGGGCTGCGCCGGATCGCCGAAACGCACCAGATAGCCGCCGATGCGGCCTTCGCCGAGCGCCTTCACCGCGCCGCCATAGGCCACGAGCAGTTCATCGGTCAATGCGCGTTCCTCGTATGTCCGTCCGTACAGGGCGTCAAAGGCGTGGATCGCTGCCGGGCAGGCGACCGCCGTTGCGGCGCAGGCGTTCGCTCAGGTCATCCGTCTCGCTCCCGGCCCACCAGCCGAAACGCCGCCCGGCTGGCGGGACGGCCTGCACCCAGCCGTCCAGCAGTTCGTTCCAGAAAGCGCGGTCGTCATCGTGCTCGCCGGCATCGTCCGCGTCCAGATGGTCGAACAAGCGCACCTCCCGTCACCAGACAACAAAAAACCCGCGCGAGGCGGGTTTTCAACTGTATACATGATTATACGCGGGTGAAGAATTAAGGGGATTGTTTCAAGCCTCACCCCTGGCCCCTCTCCAAAAGCGTCGCTCTTGGAGAGGGGAGCCGGAACGCCGGCAGCGTCGTCTGAAAAAGATGACGCTTTCTCCCCCTAGAACCTGTTCTTCGACGTTGGACGAAACCACAGGGATGAGGTTCCGCGCCTACTTTCTTCCCGATCCGCCGAGGCCGCCGAGGATGCCGCCCAGCCCGCCGGTTGACGCCCCGCCGCCGGCGATCACGCTATCGATCTGTCCGGCCAGCGGTTCGGGAAGCCGCTGTTTGAGGAAATCGAGCACGGTATTGACGGCGGTACGCGCCAAATCTTCTGAAAGACCTGTCTTGCTGGCCACTAACTTCACGAGCTCGTCCATGGTCTGCTCCTTTACGGGTAGCTCGCGCGCCGGCTCCGGCGCAGTCTGGCTACCTTTGAAAACGTTACTATTTATCATACTTCATTTCTGGCGTCATTACGACAATCCGGCGTCACCGCCGCGCATCGCTTCGGACGGCGGATAGAAGTCGCTGCTGAGTTGACGGGCTATGACGAGATAGTCGCGGTTTATGGGGCCAGACTTGCGTTCTGCGCCTCAGCCCGTTCCCCCAGATTCGCGGGGGGCGTGTTGGTCGGGGGTTGATACACTGTCAGGAAAAGCGAACGCAGGAGGCAGCGATGGACCGCTACCGGCAGTATTATGCCCGCGCCAGGGCCGAAGCGCCTTTCGTCATTTTTGTCTTTGTGATCTATGCCGTTGGCGCGGCGTTCTACCAGCTTGCCACGATTCTGGCCCCCATGCTTGCCTTCCTGCCCGGGCCGGCCCTCGAAGTGGGCGGTTTCGCGCTCACGTTCGCAATCGCGCGGTGGTGGTACGGGCGGTTTGTCGGCGGGCTGGCCAACCCGGAAACGGTCGACCAGTTGACCGGCGAAATCCGCCAGTTGCGTCAGGACATCGCCGCGCTGCGCGAGCAGCGGCTTGGGGCCGGCAAACCGCACGACAGGCCCGCGTACAATATCGTGCCCGCCGACCGATTTGAAAGCGCCCGCCTGCGCCTTGCGGACGATGCCGCCACACGTCAGGCCATTGCACGGCTGAGCGGCGAGCTTTTGCGCCTGCTGCTGACTCAAGGCGCGACCAGCCTGCTCACCCGGCTGGCCACGCCCACCGACACCCGGCACGACCGCCGGGGCTAACGCACGCCGAGTTCGGCGCGCACTTCCTCGCGGCTGTAGATGCCGCGGTCATACAACAGCGCCAGCTTGTCAGCCTTTTCCGCCTCCAGCGCCTGATAGACTTCCAGCAGTTCCGGCCTGAACGACAGACGCCAGCCCAGCGGGATGAATACCTGCCGGTTCAGCGCCCGCTCGATGCGCCGCGCTTCGGGAATGATCGTCTTGTCGTAAAAGTGCAGGTCGTCCTGCCGCGCCGTCGCATAGGTCGCCGCGTTGGAAAACAGAATGGAATGCGGCACGCCGAAGACGGTGGCAATATCCTCGCGCTTCTTGTCCGTCAGCGCGGGCAGGGCCAGATCGCCCAGCGGAACCTGCTGGCCCAGACTGTTGACCTTGACCTCCGCCGATACGCCGAGCACGTGAAAAGCCTTCTTCAGACCGCTCATGGTGCGCTGCGCCCATGTTTCCAGACGGCGCGTTTCCGTCTCCGACAGGCCGGGCGGCAGCGTGACCAGCGCAGGCGCGATGACGCCGTTCTGGAAGTACATCTGGCCGAATTCGTCGGCGCTGTTGAGCAGGTTGGCGGCCGCCAGAGCCGCCCGCGCGGGCGCGACGCCGGGGCCGACCTCGCTGCGCCTGGAGGGCAGCCAGATATACGCCAGTTCGACCGGAGATAGGATTAACATTGTTTCACCGGCCCGCCGCTCGAAGTGGTCAACGCCGCGCGCAGCGCTGTAACGCGGCGTCACCGTCAGCGGGTGAATGGGGCGCAGCTCGCGCAGGACGCCCGCGGCGTTGTAGCCCTTGTACAGATAAGCCGCGCCATACAGCGTTAGCCAGCCCTCGATGATATTGAGCAGCGCCTCAAGCTCCAGATCGAACGGCAGGGGTGGCAGCACGCCCGGTTCGAGCGCTTCCCCGGTGGAAACGTCGTAAAAAGCATACGGCAGCGCCGCCAGCGCCTCGCAGCGCACGTCCACGCCGCGGCGAAACCACGGCGTGTCCTCATAGCGCCGCGCCACGTCCGATTCGTCGAGCGGCTCGCCAAACGGCTGCCAGCCGTTGCCTCCGAGCGCGTCCAGCCGCAGCGCTTTGGCCGCCTGAGTGAGCAGGAACGTCGTCACACACGCCTCCTGAAAAACGTAAAAAATCGGCGAAATGGTACTTAGGCCACATTCAGCTAGCAGCGTTCGTCCGGTTAAAATTCATAATAAAGTCACATGAAAGGACTGCGCAGTATGAAGAGGATAGCGCTTGTATCGTTACTCTTCTCTCTCCTTGTTATCTGGCCAGTGGCGGCGGATTGCCCCAATGGTACGAGTGGAGATGACATAATCGTCTGCGATACGGATCGTTCCGATCAGCTTCAAGCAAGCGGCGGCGACGATCATGTCACGATCAATGACGGCGTGACCGTCGATAACAACGTGCTCGGCGGTAATGGTGACGATACGCTCACCAACAACGGCACGATCACCGGCCAGCTCGGCGGACAGAACGGCAACGACTCCATCACCAACAATGGCACGGTCGGTGGAAACATGAACGGCGGCGCGGGCGACGACACGATCCACAATCACGGCACGGTTAATGACATCAATGCCGGCGATGGTCGGGACACGGTCGTCAATACCGGTGACGCCAATTCGATTAACGGCAACGGTAGCGACGATACGATCGTCAACAGCGGCACGGTCGCGAATAACATTCAGGGCGATGAGGGCAACGACAACATCATCAACGAGGAAACCGGCGTCATCGGGCGCGACCTGAATGGCGGCACGGGCGATGATACGCTCACCAACCACGGCGTCATTCAACGAAGCATGTTCGGATCGGACGGCAACGATTACTTGGTCAACACCGGCGAAATCAAGCACGACATGAACGGTGGCGAAGGTCATGACACGCTGATAAACAGCGGGTTCATCCAGAATGACCTCGAAGGCGGGCCGGGTAACGACAAGCTGGTGCATACCGGGATCGCCAATACCGATGTGGAAGGTAACGCCGGTGACGATACGCTGATCATCGACGGCGAGGTTCGTGGCACGGTCTACGGCGATTCTTCGTCCGGGAACAGCAGCCTCGATGGCGATGATACGTTCGTGCTCAAGAACGGCGCGCATGGCGGCCCGGACAATTATCTGCTGATCGATGGGCAGGGCGGCTTCAACACACTGATCTTCAAATTTGAGACGAAAGATCAGAACGAGTACGACCAGCTCATCAGCGATTTCGCCACGGCGCTGGCCTCGACCAGCAACGACGGCACGGGCACGCTCACCTTCCGCGGCCAGACTTTCGCGTGGATGAACATCCAGCAACTGGAAAACCTGATCCGTCTGATCATCGAGCATACGGGTGAGAAGCCTGAAGACGTGCTGCGCGAAATCGTCGTCAGCGGCGGCATCCGGGATGGGCGTATCAACTACATGGACCTTGCCGCGCCTGCAGCGCTCTACTGCACGGAGGACGGCGGCGTGGCCGTCTGGGCCATTCGCGACGGCGAGGGCTACCACCTGTACAGCGTCTCCGGCGCGGACCTGAACAGTGGCTCCGACAGCGTGTTCGGCGACGGCAACATGGTGCTCACCGTCTTCAGCGATGGCAACGTGCTCTTCACCGCTCCCGGCTATAGCTTCAGCTTCTCAGTCGGGACGTGCAGCCGGTAAACGCCGCTGGTTGCGAGAAGCAAAAAGGGATCGGGCAATGCTCGATCCCTTTTTTGCCCCGTTTTTGCGCCGCGCTCACACTTCAAACAGGATGAAATCAACGCCCACCAGCGCGCCATGCCACGCCAGCGCGTTGGCGATGACGATATCGTCGTGCTCCGGCGGTGGCGCGGCGAACGTCCAGTGTCCCATCGCGGTCTGCTGTGCCTGAAGCGCCGCCATTTCCCGCCGCTGTTCGGGCCGGTCGAGCAGCTTCAGCACGCCGGTATTCAGCGCCTCGTGCAGCTGCGCCATCAGCTTCGGCTTGGTGATGCTCGTCATGCTGAAAGGGTGAACGGGCAAACCGGCGGCGACCAGCGCCTCGATATTCGGCCCGCCGATGCTGTTCGCCTCGGCCCAGACGCCGCGCACGCGCCAGTGGCGGCAGACGTCGATGATCTGCCGCCGCATTTCGGCCCACGGCAGGCGGTGCAGCCGCAGCAGGTGGACCTGCACGTTGGCGGTCGCGTCCAGTACCGACAGCACGGTGTAATCGTTCGCCTGCCCGAAGTCCAGCCCGGCGACATAGCGATGCCCCGTTTGCGGCTCGGCCCCATCGGGCGCGGTATACACGCCGGTCAGCGGCCCGAAATAGCCATTGCCGGACAGCAGGAAACAGGCGCGCGCGTCTTCGGGATATTCCTGCGCGAACAGATGCCGCAGTTCGCGCATTTTGCCGCGCCGCCACTTGATCTGTTCGGGCGATAACCCGTGACTGCGGGCCAGTTGCGCCTCTTCGTCGGTATAGGTCAGGGTTTCGCCTGGTTCCAACGGCAGGCGATAACCGCGCTCCGTCCACCATGGGAAGAAGTGCAGCGACCATGCCCTGTCGCCGTCCAGATGCTCCATGCAGCGTTCGTAAAACCAGCCCTGCGCGCCGTTGGGCGTGCTTTCCAGAATGATCGTGCCGTCGTTGGGCACGCCCTGCAGCAGGCCCGCCATGGTCGCCGAAGCGTCCTTCCAGAAGGCGACCTCGCTGCCATGCACACGGGTATAAGTTCCGCCGCGCCCGATATTCAGGCTTCCCGCCGTGGCGAATGTGACCTCGGCTCCGCTGGCATAGACCGTCGTGGTCGCGTTGTGCTGGTTCATCCGGGGCCGGATATCCTTCGGCAGCAGGTCGTAGAAACGGTCGCTCATGCGCCGCAGCTTCGCCGTGGTCGCGGCGTCATGGGCCAGCACGGCGATGAGCACGCCGCCCTGCATGGCCTCAAGGAAGAAACGCGCCTGAATGGCCGTGCTGATGCCGATCTGCCGGGCCTTCAGCACCAGAATGCGCCGGCTGGTATCGCGGGTAAGCGCGCGCTGGTTGTCGTTTTCGCGATAGGGGACCAGCCGGCCCTGCTTGTTCAGGACCTGAAGATGCTGCCTGAAGTCGACAGGCATGACCTTTGGGAGAACTCGCCGTCCATGAGGTTATTGGGATACGGAAATGAAAAACGGCGCGTTAGTAGCCCCACCGCGCCGTCGATTACCAGTCTACCACCTGAAAGAATTAAGCAGCGCCTTGCGAAGCGTAATGCTTCAAACGGCCTCGTCGAGGGCGGCGGCCATGCAGCGCAGCACCTGAAGCGTCAGCAGGCAATCGCCGACGGCCGAGTGCGCCGCGACCACGTCGATGCCGAAATGCTCGCAGGCGGCGGTCAGCTTGTGCCAGCGAAAGCCGCGCGCGTAGCCGTTGCTCGCTCCGTAGAAGCGGGCATACCACTTCATCGCGCAGTGGGTCGAGGCCGGCTCGATGGGGGAAACGCGGTGGCTGCGGCAGCAGTGGTCGAGGACGCGTAGGTCGAACGCCAGATTGTAAACCACCAGCGGACGCCCCGCGACCGCGTCCGCCAGCAGGGGATGGATTTCGCGGAAGGTGGGCGCGTTCTCGACGTCGGCGTCGGTAATGCCGTGAATGCGCGTTGCCTGCCACGGAATCGGACGGCTCGGCTTCACCAGCGTATCGAGCACGACCGTCCCGTTCGCGTCGACCAGCCCGATGGAAACAACCTCGTCGTTACGCATCACGCCGGTCGTTTCGGTGTCCAGAATCAGGCAGTTATCGCCGAGCACGCTGGCGGCCCAGGCAGCGGCCTCACGTCGATAGGGCGCATGGGTAACTGTCATCCGGCTTGGCTCCTCTGTTCGCGGCGACAAACGGCGTGCCGTTATTGTAGGCCAGCCCGGCGCTGGCGCAAAACGCAGGCCTTCTCATCCAAACGTCGTACGGCTTTTCCGCCCGCCGTTGGATGCTGCCGCCGTTCGATATGCATAGACTGGGTGCATATCCTCAGCGCGTTCAGCCAGAGAAAGGCGGTTCACATGACCCCCCTCCTGCGCCTGATTATCACCGCCGCCCGGAGCGGCGTTGGCCCTGCCGCGCGCAACGGCTCGAACCATGATGCCCTGCGCGCCACCGTCGAAATGCGCCTGCCGCGCCCCGTTCGCCTAGAATACACCCGCGTCCATCAACTGCGCCGCCTCCTGTAGGGCATCGCTCACCTGATAGGGCGTCATATCCAGCCGCCGCGCGATCAGGTGGATGCGGACGAACGGGCTGACCTGCGGGTGATGGTCGTGATACCAGCGTTCGAGCGCGACGATCAGCCGCAGCAGTAACAGCCTGCGCCGCGCCGCCTGACGCCGGACACAGCGAATCGCGGCGCGTTCCGCCGGGCGGTCGACGATGCCGGGTTCCTCGTCGTCGTACCACAGACGCGGATTCGCCCACCAGTCCCACGCGCGTCGTTTCGGTCGCCCCATCTTTACTCCTCCAGTGTTCCTGCCTGCGCTTCGAAATCTGCTCCAGTTAGCGGTATGATTGAGATACCCAACAAGGCATACCGCCGCGCAAACAAAACAACGCCTGCCTTGTTGGGTAGCAAGCGCTAACCGCTAACAGACAATTGTGTGGCTACCTGGTTTCGGTTAGACTCTGCTTATCCAATGAGGTAGGAAAATGCGCGAACGAAAGAAGATTTTCCGCGGCGACCGCCTGCGGGAAATGCGCCGCAAGCGCCAACTGACCCAGGACGAACTGGCCGAACGTCTCGGTTTCGGCCAGAGCCAGATGAACAAGTACGAAAACGGCAAGTCCGACCCGACGCCGGAAGTACTGGTGCGTCTGGCGCGGGAGCTTGAGGTGACGACCGACTGGCTGCTGGGGCTGGTGGACGACCCGACAAGCCACCTGCAGGAACGGGATCTGACGGCCATGGAGCGCAAACTGCTGTCGGCTTTCCGTCGTGGCGACTTCAAGGAACTGGTCCGCATCGCCGTTGACCATTCGGTCGCATCATCGTAAGCCCAACAACCTCGCTCCCCGGACATAAGCCGGCACTGCAGCGCCACCTGTTGCAGCGAGGCCAGCGCGCGATACCACGCCAGAACGTACAATTCCTCGACCGTGAAACTCATGAGCTGGCTCCGCATTGCGAACATAGTCCCATCATATAGAACATATGTTCCAAAGGCAAGTGAAAGCATTGGTGCGAAGCCCGAATTAGCGCATTTGATCGAGGTTATGGCAATTATTCGCCCTCAGAACGGCTTTCAGGCCAGGCGTTCATAATCTGGCGCAGAATGCCCATCTCGCCGATGTGGTAGGCGTTATGATCGGCGACTAACAGCACTTCGCGCAGGTAGGTGTGCCCGGTTTCGCCATGCGGAATCTGCGCGTGCAGGTCGATGTTGGGATCGCGCACGATATCGCGAATGGCCTCCAGATCGTCGCGGAACTGCTGCACGCTGCGGTTCCACATCGCCATATCGGCCACGGCGTCGCGCGGGGGCCAGTAGTCATCGGGCCAGCGCATGTACGTATAGTTGGGATTCCGCATGTAATCGAGGATGTCCCACTGCGTGATGCGGAGATGTTCGAGCAAATGCCAGAACGTGTAGGGCACGTTGGGCGCGGCGGTATTGATCTTCATCTCCGGAAAATCGGCGATCACGGTTTCAAACGGCATGCGCGCTCCGCGCCCGTCCAGCAGATTTAACAGGTGACGACTCTCCCCGCTAAAGCGGGAAGCTTCTCAGGACACGCACGGCGCAACCGCCCACGTTATGTCCTGACGGCCCCGTCCGGGCCGGGTTGACCGCATTGTATCACGGGAAGGATAAGAAGGCAAGCGGCATTCCCCACCCCGTTAAAACGGGGTGGGGAATGCCGCAATTTTTATGGTTTCGCAGCGACTGATCGGCGTCCATGGCGTGTCTCTCCCGCATCTGGTATTTCCCCCAACTGTAACGCGAACCCGGCCGTTCGGCAGCTTTCGCGCATGGATTGACGGGCCAGCGCTTACGCTCGCGCCGCGATCCGCGCGTTAAGATGAAATCAGGCGCGGAAGCTGCACGGCTAACGCGCCGGATACGCAATCGCCACGCGAACGGATGGTAGCGGCGGATGAAGGTCGAACTGAGATGGCAACTGCACAATGCGCGGCTGGCCGACGCCGGAGAAGGCTATTGCGGCGTGATCGCTCCCGGCGTTCGCCTGCGCCTGCCGGGGACGCCCGCTATCTCCGCCGCTTTGCAACAGCTCGCCGGGCCAGGGCTGAGCCAGCAAGCCATGCAATTGAGCGATCGGGCCGAGCGGGAGCTGGTCGAAGGCTGCCTGCAGGCGCTGCGCGCGCGCGGGCTGGTTACCGCCACGCTGGTGGTGGAGGGCCGCGAATACGCGCGAATCGTTCCGGCACGCCCGTGGGGGACGCCGGCCGGCTATGATCCGGCGCGCCGCTACCGGCTGTCGCGCTTTGCGCTCGTTCGCCGCGTGGACGCCGGTTTCGTCGTCGAAGCGCCGACCGCCGGGGAACGCGCGCTGCTGAGCGCTGACGCGCTGGCGCTACTGCCGTCGCTGGAAGCGCGCGAGCCTGCTGACGAGGCCGGAAAATCGCTGCGCCGCCTGCTGTGCGAGGCCGGGCTGCTGACCGAGGTTCTCGCTTCCGGCGAGACCGCTGAAGAAGCCGACGCCGCCCTGCGCGTGTGGAGCGTTCATGATCTGGCGTTCCACATGCTGAAGCGCGATGAAGCCACCCCGTCGCCGGATCCGGCCCCAACCCTCAAACCTCGCGCGGGCGGAGCGCTGATTTCGCTGCCGGCAGACAGCGCGGGCCAGCACTCTAGCCGGCGGCTGGCGGACGTGCTGGCGGCGCGGCAATCCGTGCGGCAGTATGACGACGCGCCGCTGCCGCTCTCGCTGCTGGGCGCGTTTCTCTACCGGGCCGCGCGCGTGACCGCCATGCGCGACGATGGAGCCTACGAAGCGACGCGCCGCCCGTATCCATCGGCGGGGGCGCTCTATCCGCTGGAACTGTATGTCATCGCCGGCAACTGCGAAGCGCTGGAATTCGGCGTCTATCACTACCGCTCGGAAGCGCACCAGCTTGAGCGCCTCGACGCCGACGCCGAAACGCTGCGAACCTTCGCCGCGCTCTGCGCCTCGTTCACCGGGGAAAGCGACGCCCGCCCGCAGGCGACGCTGGCGATCACGGCACGCATGGCGCGGGTCGTCTGGCGCTATGCCGGCGCGGCGCTGACGCTCATTCTGGAAGACACCGGCGCGCTGATGCAGACGCTGTATCTGGTCGCCACCGATCTCGGGCTGGCTCCATGCGCGCTCGGCACAGCCGAGCCGGACCTGTTTGCCCGCGCCACCGGCATCGACCGCTATGCCGAGCCGCAGATCGCCGGATTTTTGCTGGGCCTGCCGGGAAAATCTTAATGCTTCATTTGCCAAAAGCCAGTTATAAGATTGACAAAGAATAAATGCCGCGCGCCATTCACGCACTGTCTTTATCATCTGGAGGTAATAATGGCCATCAACGACCAGACATCGCTGCATCCGGTGGCTGATGACAACTGGGACGACCTGTCGGAAGAAACACTCCGTAACATTGCCGGTGGCTGCAAGGGCGGCAACCGTGGCAACGATTCCGGGAAGCGCGGCCAGCGGGGTAACGGGGGCGGCAACGCTTCGCCCGGTGACGTTACCATTCTCTCCTGCTTCTTCGGTCGCAGGTAAGGCTGAACCGCCGGGATCAAGCCGGTTTCTGCCCGGCTTGCCGACCAAAGCGATACATCAGGATCGACAAAAAAAGCTCAGCCTGATCGCTGGGCTTTGTTCTATTTCCGGCCATGAAACGGTTTGATCGCCATGACGCGCTCGCCGATGACGGACACGGGTTCCCTTTTTCGCCGGGCCGCTCTCGAACAGCGCGCGCAGGCCCCGGCGCACGATGCGGCCGCCGAAGTGACGGCGCTTGTCCCCGGCGCACTCTCCGGGTGGCTGGCTCCGGCCCGGCTGGCTTTGCGGCGGCCCCACGCCGGGCGCACGCGCACGCCAACGCGCCTGCAAATGGAAGCGGCGGAATGCGGCGCGGTCGCGCTCTGGATCGTGCTGGCCAGTTTTGGCCGCCGTGTTCCGGTTGATGAGTTGCGGGTTGCCTGTGGCGTCAGCCGCGACGGCTGCAACGCTTTGAATCTGGTGCGGGCGGCGCGGGCCTACGGGCTGGAGGCGCGGGGCCTGCGCCGGGAGACGCTCGAACAACTGCTGGCCGTGCCGCGCCCGTCGATTCTGTTCTGGAATTTCAACCATTTCGTCGTTTTTGAGGGGGCCGGCCACGACTGCGTGTTCATTAACGACCCGGCGACCGGCCCGCGGGCGGTCGGGCTGGACGAGTTCGACCGGGCGTTTACCGGCGTTGTCCTGCAAATGCAGCCCGGTCCCGATTTTCGCTCTGGTGGCCGGGAGCCATCGCTGGTACGCACGCTGGCGAACCGGCTGTGGAGCGCGAAATGGACGGCGCTGGCGGGCTTGATCGCCAGCCTGCTGCTGCTCGTGCCGGGCGTTCTCACCCCGCTGTTTCTGCAGGTGTTCGTCGACGAGGTGCTGGCCGCCACGAGCGACGCGCTTGCGGCGCTGCTGGCCGGGATGGCGCTGGCGCTGGCCGCGCGAGCATTGCTGGTATGGGGGCAGCGCCGTTTGCTGCTGGCGCTGGAAACCGGACTGGCGCTCGATTCGGCGCGCGATTTCATGCGCCACGCGCTCAGCCTGCCGCTGCGCTTCTTCGACCAGCGTTCGGCCGGCGACCTCGCCTATCGCGTCCGGCTGAACGAACGGCTGGCGCAGGCGCTGTCGGCGGACCTCGTGAACGGCGCGGTCAACCTCGCGCTGTTCGCCGTCTATACCCTGCTGATGCTGCAATACGATCCGGCACTGACGGCCATCAGTCTGGGGCTGGCGCTGGCGTCCCTGCTCCTGCTGCGCGATGTCGCCCGCCGGCAGGAAGACGCGACCCGCCTGCTGGCTCAGGAACAGAGCGCGCTGGCGGGAACGGCCATGAGCGCGCTTCAGGCGATTGAATCCATCAAGGCGGGCGGCGGCGAAGACGAGGCGTTCAACCGGCTGGCCGCCCGGCACGCCCGCGTCGTGACCGCCGAACAGCGCCTGAGGCGCGCGACCTACCTGCTGTCGTCAGTGCCTGCATTTCTCCTCACGCTCAATTCAGCGCTGATCCTCATTCTGGGCGGCGAGCAGGTGCTGCGCGGCCAGATGAGCGCCGGCACGCTGGCCGCGTTCCAGAGCCTGCTGCTGAGCGTGATCGGGCCGTTGAACCAGCTTGCGGCGCTGCTGGCGCGGATGCAGGAAGTACGCGCCGACCTGTCGCGTCTGGACGACGTGCTGCAAACGGCGCAAGCGCCCGGCGTCGCGTTTGAAGCGGCGGGCGAGGCGGACGCGAAGAGCGTGCCTGCCGGAAGCCTGACGCTGCGCGATGTGTCTTTCGGCTACAGCCCGCTGGAGCCGCCGCTGCTCGACGGGTTCTCGCTGACACTGGAGCCGGGGCGCTGGATCGCGCTCGTTGGCCCGGCGGGCAGCGGCAAGTCGACCGTCGCGCGGCTGGCGCTTGGGCTGGAACAGCCGTGGTCGGGCGACGTGCTGCTCGATGGCCGCCCGTTTTCGACCATGCCACGCCGGGCGCGAACCGGCGCGGTCGCGTTCGTGGACCAGACGATCCACCTGTTCGGCGGCAGCATCCGCGATAACCTGACGCTGTGGCAGCCGGACGTGGCGGAGGAAACCTTGCGCCGGGCGGCGCGCGACGCCTGTATCGACGAGCGGATTCTGGCGCTGCCCGGCGGCTTCGACGCCGTGCTTGAGGAAAACGGGCGCAATCTCTCCGGCGGCGAGCGGCAGCGGCTGGAAATCGCGCGGGCGCTGGTGACGAACCCGCGCATCCTGATTCTGGACGAAGCTACCAGCGCGCTCGACATCGCGACCGAAAGCCGCGTGCTGGCCAACCTGCGGCGGCGTGGCTGCGCCGTGCTGCTGATCACCCACCGCCTGTCGGCCGCGCGCGTCTGTGACGAGGCCATTGTGCTGGAAGGCGGTCGCATCATCGAACTCGGCGCGCCCGAACGGCTGGCGTTCTGGTCGCGCGAGGACGGGCCGGGCGCGGATGCGGCGAACTGGACTCCGGCGGTCAGGCCGGCGCTGGTGAGTGAGCGCTGATGGCTGCCAGACTGTCCCTCTCCCTGACGTTTCCGGCGAGTAGCCCTGCCACCGGCGCGGCCCTCGCCCGCGCCTGCGCCGCGCTCGAACGGTCGCTCGGCCTGCCGCTCATCGTCCCCGAAGAAGCGGAAACGCTGCCGCCGGAGCAGGCCGTGATGGCGGTCGCGCGGCGTTCCGGCGTTCGCGTGCGGCGAGTATCGCTCAAACCGGGCTGGCACAGGCGCGATTGCGGCCCGCTGCTGGCGTTCACTGCCGCGGGCGAGCCGGTGGCGCTTGCGCCGCGACTGGGGCGGCCATACCGGATGTACGCGCCGTCGTCCGGCTGGCGCGCGCTGACGTCACGAGACGCCGCTTTACCGGGCGCGAACGCCTATCGGTTCTACCGCCCGCTGCCAAAACGCCCGCTCTCGGCGCGCGACCTACTGGCATTCGCCGCCGAAGGGCTGCGGGCTGATTTCGCGCTGCTGAACGGCATTGCGCTGGCGGGAGCGGCCCTCGGCCTGCTGCTGCCGGTCATCACCGGCGCGCTGTTTGACCGGGTGTTGCCGGCGGGCGACCACGCCCAACTGGCGTTGCTGGGCGCGTTGTTGCTGGCGGGCGTCGTGCTGGCTGCCGCGTTCAACGCCCTGTGCAGCCTGCTGGTGCTGCGCGTTGAAGGCCGGTTGGACGCGACGCTGCAACCAGCCCTGTTCGACCGCCTGCTGCGCTTGCCCGCCGCTTTCTTCCGCTCAACCACCGCCGGCGACCTGTCCGAGCGCGCGCTCGGTATCGGTTCGGTCAAGCTCATCCTGTCCGACGCATTGACCAACGGGCTGCTGTCGGCGGCTATCAGCCTGTTCAACCTGATCCTGCTGCTGGCCTATGAACCGGCGCTGGCGCTGCTCGGCGCGGTTTTGTACGCCGTGGTTCTGGGAGCGGTCGTGCTGGCCGGTCGCGCGCGGCTGGACTACCAGCGGCGCATCGTCGCGCAGCAGGGCGAAACGTCGGGGCTGCTGCTGCAACTCTTCAACGCGATGGCCAAGCTGCGGGCCGCCGGGGCCGAAAGCCGCGCGTTTGGCGAGTGGGACCGCCGCTTCACGCGCGAGCGCGAGCTGGTGCGAACCGGCGAACTGCTGCAACTCCGGCTCGGCGTTTTCATGGCGGCCTTCCCGCTGGCTTCGGCCATGCTGCTCTATACCGTGGCGTCGGGGCATCCCGGCCTGACGGCGGGCCAGTTTCTGGCGGTCAATGTCGCTTTTACACAGTTGTTATTTTCCGGGCTGAATCTGGGAACGGCGGTGGCGCAGCTTTTCGACAGCGCGCCATGGATCGAGCGGCTGCGCCCGCTGCTGGAAGCGACGCCCGAAGGCGGTGGGGCAACCATCGAGCTTCAGGGCGCGATTTCGATCCGCAACCTGAGCTTCAGCTACACGCCCGGCGGCCCGAAAGTGCTGGATAACGTATCGTTCGACATTCGCCCCGGCGAATTCGTCGCGCTCGTCAGTCCGTCGGGTGGCGGCAAGTCGACGCTGCTCCGGCTGCTGCTTGGTTTCGAAACCCCGGACGCGGGCGAGATTCGCTATGACGGACAGCCGCTGGCGAGCCTCGACGTGCAGGCGCTGCGCCGGCAGATCGGCGTCGTTTTGCAAAACGGCCAGCTTACCGAAGACACGCTGTATGCCAATATCGCCGGTTCGCGCCCGTTATCGCCCGACGATGTGTGGGAGGCGGTGCGCCATGCCGGGCTGGAACCGCTGGTTCGCTCGCTGCCGATGGGGCTGGACACGCTCGTCAACGAGGGTGGAGCGGTCTTATCGGGCGGACAACGCCAGCAGATCCAGATCGCGCGGGCGCTGGCGGGTAACCCGCGCCTGCTGCTGCTGGACGAACCAACCAGCGCGCTCGATGAGGCGACGCAGGCAGCCGTGATGGCGCACATTCGCCGCCTGCCCGTGACGCGGCTGGTGATCGCTCATCGTCTGAGCACGATCCGGGACGTCGACCGCGTCCTGATGCTGGACAACGGCCGGGTGGTCGAGGTGGACCCGCACGCCATGCCGGATGTCCCATTCACCGGAACCTCCGTTTGGATGCCCCCAGCTTTAGCTGTGGGGAGGAAAAACGGTGGCGCTCAAGCGCCAGTTGCACAATCCGATCATTTGTGTTATCATTTCATATATGAAACTCATCGCACAGGTCAAACTGCTGCCCGACGACGAACAACGGGCGTACCTTCTGCAAACGCTGGAACAGGCCAACGCCCTTTGCA
>Ga0207869_1000260_pt1 | contig 48321 bp, 41 predicted proteins | sample HigsolmetaAR205D_FD_184837 | JGI IMG/M metagenome (GOLD analysis project Ga0207869, IMG submission 184837) | Ionic liquid and high solid enriched microbial communities from the Joint BioEnergy Institute, USA - AR20-5-D (SPAdes) (version 2) ...
ATCTCCTCCTGCCCCGAGGTGGTCATCGAGATCAGCACCACCGCCGCCTCCTGGCCCTGGAACTTGTCCACCGTGCCGACCCTCGCGCCCTCGGGCAGCGTCGCGCGCAGCAGGTGCACCTGCAGGTTGTAGGGCGCGACGACGAGGATGTCCTCGGGCGTGATGGGCCGCTGCACACCCTTGCGGTCGATCCACTGGTGCCGCAGGAGATCGTCGTAGATTTCGCGGATGAGTCGTGCTTCCGGTTCACTCTTCTGGGAGCAGCCCTCGTGAGGCACTTCGCAGAACACGAGGCCGGTCGGCCGCAGGGCGGGATGTGCACCGTCGGCGAGCACGAGCCGCTGCCGCGCAGCATCGGGCACGGCTCTGAGCCGCCCTTCGTAGACGGCCTCGGAGATGAACCCGCACACGTCGGGGTGCATGCGCCAGGTGTGGGGCAGAAAGATGCCGCGCTCGGGCGCGACGGTCGCGCGCCCATCGAGCAGGTAGTCGAGGGTGGACTCGCCTGAGCGGCCCGGATGCACGCCCTGGATGGGCTGTCCGAGCTGCATCTGGTCGCCGAGCAGCACGATGTTCCGCGCGCACGTGCCCATCGCGACGAGGTGGCCGAGGGAGACCTGCCCGGCCTCGTCGACGAAGAGGTAGTCGAAGGCCTGGTCGGCGGCCTCATTCGCGAAGAGCCATGCAGTTCCCGCGACGAGCTGGTTGTCTTCGGCGAGCGCATCTTCGGTGCTCTCGACGTCTGCGATGAAGTTGCCGTTGAGGTACGTATCGGGCTCGCTGCGGTTGCACTTCTTGGCGCCGTGGATGGTGAGCTTTGCCTCGCCGATCAGTTCGTCTACGGCCTTGAGCAAGTTGTTGATGGCCTTGTGGCTGTTGGAGGAGACGGCTACGCGCTTGCCCTCGCGCAGGAGCTCGAGGATCACGCGCGATCCGGTGTACGTCTTGCCCGCACCGGGCGGACCCTGAATGAAGAGGTAGCTGTCGTCGAGCCGTGAGATGGCATCGACGATGGCCTCGAGTGGCGCATCTTCGCCCGGCACGATCGGCTCGCCCGGCGAGCGGCCGCGCAGGCGCGGCAGGTCCTTCTCCAGGAGGCGCGTGAGCGCGAGGTAGCGGCGTGCGCCGCCTGGCGACGTGGCGCTCACCGACGTATCTGCACCGGCGGCGCCGTCTGCATCGTTCGGAGCTCCGCCGCCGCCTTCCACCACGCTCTCGGCATAGCGCAGCACGGCCTGCCGCAGGACGGTGTTCTCTACAGGCTTGCCTGCGCTGATGCAGAGAATCTGCGGAATCGGATCCTGCTTGTCGGAAACGCGTAAGGTAATGCGCCGGCGTTCCTCGTCGATCTCCTCGATGGTCACTTCCTGGAGGGTGTCGAGCCGCACGCAACGCGCACCCGCGGTGAGCTTGAAGTCCTGCTCGGGGTATTCGAAGCCGTACAGGCTGCTGCGCGCCCGCGGATTCGTCCTCGGCAGCTGCTCGATCAGGCGCAGGCCGGCAATGGCTTCGGTGTCGTCGAGCAGCTCTTCGAGCGCGGCATCCTGGCGGTTGAAGATGGCCCACCACTGCGGCTTGTCGCAGCGCCGGTGGAAGTCGAGGAGCTGTGCGGTGAGCTCGCGGGCGTGGCAGCGCGCATTCCATTCGGAGCGGTCGGCGGGCAGGCTCTCGTAGAGGCGCGCACGCACGGTCTCGAGCCGCCTGCGCTCTTCCTCGCGCTTGCGCGCGTGCTCCTCGGCTTTGGCCGAGGCCTTGGGATCCGGTTTCGCGTCGCGCTTCGCCGCGGCGTCGCCGTTCTCCTCTTCCGCTGTCGTCTCGTGGCTGTACCACGGCAGATCCTTCGGCCGCTGCTCGAGTAGCCAGTGATGGAGCTGCGCGAGGGAGCGGCAGTCGTCCTCGTTGTAGTCCTCGATCTGCTGCAGGAGCGCATCGTCCTGCGTCTGCAGCCAGCGCTCGTAGTACACGACGCTCGCGCTCGCCGTCTTCACCTCGCCCTCGCGAGGCGGGCGGTAGAGCTTCTCGACCTCTTTCAGCGAGTACGATGACCGGGAAATCCGGAATGCCTCGCGCACGACTCGATAGAGATCGACGAGCTTTTCCTTCCGCAGCAGGTCGTCCATCTCTTCTTCGCGCGTGGCGTGAAGGGAGGCGAGGCGCTGGATGGCGCTGCGCTCGTACGCGGCGTAGTGATAGACGTGCGCGTTCGGGTACTGTTCGAGGCGCGCCGTGAGCCAGTCCATGAACGCTTCGAACGCGCGGCGCTCCTCGTCGCGGTCGTGTGCCCAGAACGCCCTGAAGACGAACTTTCCGTCCTCGTCGCGGTACACGCAGCCGAAGAGATATTCCAGTCCGCCTTCGTAGAGCGGATCGCCTTCCATGTCGAAGTAGACGTCGCCTTCATCGGGCGGCGGCAGGCGCTTCAGGCCCCGCGCTTCGCCGTCGGGCCAGAGGATGGGCTCGAAGAGCACGGCGGGCGCGGCGCCGCCGTTCTCGGCTCCGTTCTTCTCGCGCCCGCGCACCTGAATGGCCGCCTGCGCGCGGAGCCTGGCGAAGGTTTCGGGATGGAGCTTCGGGATCCTCGTCTCCGGCGGCGCGCTCGCGAGCTCGCGCACGGTGCGGATACCCGCGGCGTTGAGCTTTCTGATCTGATCGCCGCGGATGCCGGCGACGAGACACAGGTGATCGTCGCGCTCGCGCTGCGCTTCGCAGTGGTCGCGCCAGTGACAGATCTCGCAGTGCTCGCAGCGGTTCGGGTACGTTGCGGCGCCGTTTCCGCCGCGGCGGATCGCGTCGTCGAAGCGCTGCGCGAGCCTGCGGAAGTAGCGCGAGTAGTCGGCGCAGCGGTAGGAGTGCTCCTCGTAGGTGCCGAGCACGACGTGCATGTATTGCGGCTCGGTGCCCTGCACCTTCGCGACGAGCTCGCTGTAGAAGGCGAGCTGCAGGACGAACGCCGCGCGCGGGCTGCGCGCGAGCTTGGTGTCGAGGACTTCGTAGCTCCACGGCCAGAGCTTCGAGGGCCGATCCACGCGGCGGAGGAAATCGGCGCGGCCGAGGCGGTCATCGACGAGCAGAGTCGCCTGGTGGATGAGGCTCACGCCTTTCGCCATCGCTTCGAGCGTGGCGGCGGCCTGCTCCTCGATGTCGCGCGCGTGCTGCTCGATGCGTACCAGGTCCGGGTGCGCGGCACGCGCACGCTCGAGGTAGCGCCGCTCGAACTCGCGGCCCTTGTGGGCAATGAGCTCGGCGTGCTCGTCGGGCGCGGCGCGCTCGAGGGGCTGGTGCAGCGCGGCCAGCTCGAGCTGCGTCAGGTGCTCGCATTCGTGGAATCCGACGATGTCGGATGCGGAAACGAGCAGACGCCCCCGATGAACCTGCAAGTGACCCTCCCTGCTGGTCGGCGCCCGGGCTGTATTAATCAAGGTGTCCCGGACTGTGCGGCCCGGATTCTATTGCACGCGGTTCGAGGCTTGACAAGGACGGCGTCACAGAAGGCCGCCGGCGCGCTCTGGCGCGCCGCACTCGCCGTCTGTACTCTTTGCGCCCTTTCACACCGCGCGGGTACCGATCCGGCCTGGGGCTGTGACGGGGCACGCCGGTTGCTGTGCCCCCATCATGAGCGCAACGCACGAATCGACGACTCTCACCGTCCGCATCGACCGTCCCCCGCGGGACGTCTTCAACTACGTCCGCAATCCCGAGAATCTGCCCCGCTGGGCGACGTCCTTCTGTCGCTCCGCGCACCGGCTCGCGGGCGAGTGGATGATCGACACGGTCTCGGGCCCCGCGATGATCCGCTTCCTCTCGGACAATCCGCTCGGCGTGCTCGATCACCTCCTGCGCACGGCTTCGGGCGAGGAGATCTACGTGCCGATGCGCGTGATCGCGAACGGCTCGGGGAGCGAGGTGATCTTCACGCTTTTCCGCCTGCCCGGAACGTCGGATGAGAAGTTCGCGGCCGACGCCGAGATGGTCCGTAAGGATCTGCAGAATCTGAAGGCGGAGCTCGAGCGGGCCGAGTCGTCGGCCGCGTAGCAACGCCTGGCAGACGGCGGGGGCGGTGTGCGGCTCGCGCAGATTGTGAGCGCGCACCTTCGGTGGCAGACTGCCGCCAGTTTCTTGCAGCGCTTCCGGGCACGGAACTCTCATGGCGACTCAGCGGCGCGCTGCGCTCGGCGCAGTGCTCGTTCCCACCGATTTTTCGAGCGGTGCGCGCTACGCCGCGGAGCGGGCCGCGCTGCTGCCGCTTTCCGCGGGCGGGAAGATCCACCTGGTGCACGTGCTGGCGCGCGAGCATTCGCGCGTGAGCGGCATCAGGGAGGAAGCGCAGCGTCTTCTGGAGAAGACCGCCGCGCTCGTCACGCGGCGTGCGCTCACCCACGGCGCAGCCGCGCCCGAGGTCGTCGCGGAGCTCCTCACCGGGGAGCCTCACGTCGAGATCATCCGCCGTGCGCGTGCGGTCGACGCGGACCTCGTCGTCATCGGACGCAAGGGCGCCGGCGCGAGACTGACGAAGGTCATCGGCACGACGGCCGCACGCGTGGTGCGCATGGGCGACCTGCCGGTGCTGGTGGTCTGCCGGCGCGCGACCGCTCCATACCGGCGCCCGCTCGTCGGCATGGCTCTCGACGAGTCCGCGCGGCGCGTCCTGCGTCTCGTGCGCGCGGTATGCGCTCCCGATGTCGGCACGGTGCACGCCGTGCACGCCTATCGCGTGCCGTTTCAGGGTTTCGTGCCGGCGGGTACCGAGGACAGTCCCACCGGGTTCCACCGTGAGCTGAAGGCGGAAGCGGCCGCGCGGTTCGAGAAGCTCATCGAGACGATCGCTCCCGGCGACGTGCGATTGAAGCCCCTCCTGCGTCAGGGCGACCCGCGCCTCGTGATCCTCGACGAAGCCGAGCGTCTGCGCGCCGACCTCGTCGCGCTCGGCACGCACGGCCGCTCCGGGCTCGCGCATGCGCTGCTCGGGAGCGTCGCAGAGAGCGTGATCATGGCCGCGCGCTGCGACGTGCTGGTGGCGCGTCCCGTGCGCTTCACCTTCGAGCTACCCTGAGAGAAGGCGAAACAGAATGGCGGCAAGCAAGATCCTGGTACCCGTGGACGGCTCACCCAACTCGATCCGCGCGCTCGAGTACGCCGCGAAGCGCTGCGCGGACTCGAAGGGAGCGTGGATCCTCGCGCTCAACGTGCAGACGCCGATGCCCGCGAGCCGCTTCGTCACGCGCGAGATGATCCGGGATCACTACGCGCGCATGTCCGAGGCGGCGTTCAAGCCCGTGAACGCGCTGAAGAAGAAGCTCGGCATCGACATCGACTGCTACATGCGCGTCGGCGAGCCCGCTTCCACCATCGTCGACTTCGCGAAGCGCACGCGCTGCACCGAGATCGTCATGGGCACGCGCGGCCTCGGCCGCGTGTCGGGGCTCGTGATGGGCTCGGTCGCGATGAAGGTCGTGCACCTCTCCCCCATCCCCGTCACGCTGGTGAAGTAGCGCGCTCACTCCTCCGTCCGCTGCGGCGCGGCGCGCACGCGAGGCGGTGCGACGGCGAGCAGCACCTCCTCAGGTCGCTCGGTCGTCGTGAACACAAAGCCCGCTTCGTTCGACTGGCGCCGCACCCACACGTAGCCCGGTTCCGTTGCGCGGATGTCGTAACGGAACTCCTGAGGCGGCGAGCCCAGCGCGCCCGTGATCGTCGCGGGCCGATCGAAGTAGATGAGCATCAGCGGCTCGCGCGTCCGGGCATCCAGCCACTCCACCGTGCCGATCTGCTCGATGCCGTCCGCCTCGAGTATCTGAGGCGTGAGGCGCGCGAAGCGCGCTTCGGCCGGTGTGATCGAAAGCTGCCTGTAAGTGAACGCCGTCGGTTCGAGCGAGCGCAGCAGACCCGGGTGGCCGCGATTGAGATCGAGCGTGAAGCTGTAGTCCTCCGCGAGCTCCGGCCGCGCGTAGTCGGGCACGTTCGACGACCCGTAGAGATCCCCGCTCACATACGGGAACCACAGCCGGAACGCATTGCGCGGCAGTGGCTCGCGCTCGCTCGCGAAGTCCTCCGTGACGAACACGACGCGCGAGTGGATCACCCAGTCGCGCCGCGGCTCGGGCTCCGAGCGGCCGCAGGCCGAGAGCAGCATCGCGAGCGCCACCACACTCGCCAGACGTGTCACCGCGGCCCCTCCATGATCGGCGCACCGAAGCGCGTGAAGCCCTCGCACTCGGGCGGCGCCTCACGCAGATTCGGCGGCAACCGGATCGGCGCGGTGAGAAGCTCCGGCAGGCGTCGCTCGAGATCCTCAAGGTACCCCGCCGCGTGGCGCGAAACGAGCGTGACACTTGCAATCGCATCGTCACGCAGCGCCTGCGCGTCGGCGGCGGACATCGTCAGTTCCACCTGCGTCGTGCGCCAGGTGTCGGTCCAGCCCTCCGGCGGCGGATCGCGCGGTGGACCTTTCTGTGCAGCGAGCGCCGCCATCGCATGCAGACCGCAGCGCTGGCGCGCGAGCTGCTTCTCCATCGGCACCCCGCCTCGGGCGCTCAGTGTCACCTGGAATCCCGTTCCTGCGAATCCTGCCTGACCCGGCGGATGAAGATGCGTCGTGAGCCACGCCGGCCGGTGCCGTTCGACGAAGCTCGCAAGGTCCGGCAGCGTCATGTGCCGCGAAAAGTGCAGCACGACGTTCACGCCCGTCCGCGGCTCCTCGCGCGCCAGGCGTGCGAGCTCTTCGGACGCCCGTGCAGGTTCGACTGGAGTCGGCGCCGCCGCATCCGGCTTCTCTCTCGTATCCGGCTGCGCAGCCACGTTTCCCTCCGCCGCGCATCCGACCGCGACGGCAGCCGCCAGCAGTGCCACAGCGGCGCGCGGCACGCGGTGCCGCCACTGAACGGACGAATGTCGACTCGAACCCCACGCCATGATGCACCTCAGCCCGAAGGGGACGCGTTGCGGGTGTGCCCGGGGAGATTGTCCGCTCGCGGACAATCGATGTGAATTCGTCCACCAGGGTGACAATCCCGCCGGAGAGGTCCTGCGCACGCGGCCGTGCGTCCCGGGTCGGCATCCGCACGAGGTTCTGGAGATCGTCGCGCCCGCCCCCGGGGCGTTCTTCGGGCCGCATCCGCGAGGCTGTGGCCCTTCGTTTTCTTCCGCGACCATTGTCACAGTCCACGATCGAACCCGGACCGCAAAGGATCTGTGACCGGAAGTAAATGATCCGGGGGTTTCCGTTCCGCTATATTCGGCTTCGCGCCTGCACAGGCGTTGTTGTGGAATTGAGACAACTTCCTTCCAGCTTCCAATTCTCGGTCAGATCCTGATCCACCGACGATTTGGACTTTCCGCAATTACCCAATCAGGAGAGGGGGCTTGATGTCTGACGTACGCCACGCGGTGACGAAGGCTCTCGAAGCCGGCGCATCGCAGACGACTTCGATCGATTCGAGTCTGGCAGCTTGTCTTCGTCGCGGTACAGCTTGTGCAGTGGCACTGTCGCTGCTCGGCCTGGGTACCGCCGCAACCGCTCAGGAACAGCACCAGGGACACGATGCACAGGCGATGACGCTGGAGGAGATCACGGTCACCGGATCGCGCATCCGGCGCACCACGGACTTCTCCACGCCCAACCCGACCACCGTGGTGGATGCCGACTTCCTCGACAACCTCGGCATCGTCAACGTGGGTGAGGCGATCGCACAGCTTCCGGCGAACATCTCGAACAACACGCCGACGACGACCGGTAACGCGAATTTCTTCGCCGGCTCGACCATCGCGAACCTGCGCGGCCTGAACCCCTTCTTCGGCAGCCGCACGCTCAACCTCGTGAACAACCGGCGCTTCGTGCCCACCAATCAGGGCGACGGCGTCGACCTGAACTTCATTCCGAAGATCCTCATCGAGCGCATGGACGTGGTCACGGGCGGTGCGTCCGCGGCATACGGCTCCGGCGCCATCTCGGGCGTCACCAACATCTTCCTCAACCGCACCCTCGAGGGCGGCAGGGTCGAGGTCGACTACGGCCAGACGGGTGAGAGCGACGGCAAGGACCGGCACGCCGGCCTCGCGTTCGGCACGCGCCTCTTCGGCGACCGCGCGCATCTCGTCGTCGGCTACGAGTGGCAGGATTCCGATCCCGTCGGCTGCGTGAACGCGCGCGACTGGTGCGCGCGGAGCGTGGGCTTCATCCAGAACCCCGACGCGGCGACGGATCCGAACGCGCCCGATTACCTGCTGCGCGAGAACGTGCGCGCGAACCAGATCAGCTACACGGGCGTGTTCCACAACTCCAACCCGGGCGCGACGCAGACGTGGCAGCTCAATGCCGCGGGCACGGGCGTCGTGCCGTTCAACATCGGTCAGGGTGACAGCACGTCGGCGTTCAGCACCGTCGTAGGCGGCGACGGCCGCAGCGTCCACCAGTACACGAACCTGCGTGCGCCGGTGGAGAAGGACGTCGCGACTGCGGTGTTCACGATGGACCTCACCGACGCGGTGCGCATGAGCGTCGATCTGTCGTGGGGCAAGGTCGAGACGCTGAACCGCACCGGCGCGGTGGATACGCAGTTCGCCTGGATCGCGGGCGACAACGCCTACGTGCTGCAGAATCCGGAGCTGCAGACGGTCGTCGGCGGCGGTACGTTCTTCAACAAGGACTGGACCGCGCAGGTCGACTCGTATTCGCTGTTCAGCACGGAGGTCAAGCGCGCCGCCATCGGCTTCGACGGCCGCATCGGCGACAGCTCCTGGACCTGGGACGCGTACTACCAGTTCGGCGAGACGGACCGCCTGCAGTACGTCAACGACAACCGGCACCTCAACCGCTTCCTCATGGCGCTCGACGCCGTGCTGGACGCGGACGGCAACGTCGTCTGCCGCGTGACGCGCGACGGCTTCGCGGGTGCCGTGGCGAACAATCCGTTCGGCGGTTACGCCACTGCCAACCCGGCGCTCGCCGAAGGCTGCGTGCCGATCAACGCGTTCGGCAGCGGTGCGCTTCCGGCCGATGCCTACGACTACGCGTTCGGCTTCCTGCGCGAGGACCTCAAGTACCGGCAGCAGGTCGTCGCCGCGAACTTCTCCGGCGATCTGTGGGAAGGCGTCGGCGCCGGTCCGTTCCAGGCCGCGTTCGGTCTCGAGTTCCGCCGCGAGGAAGGTGTGAACCTGGCCGCCGAGGAAGTGCCGCTGCTCGAGCGCACGGACTACCTGATCCAGTACGGCGATTCCTTCGCGGGCGACGTGGATGTCACCGAGGCCTTCCTCGAGCTGAACACCCCGCTGCTGCGCGGCCGTCCGGGCGCTTCGCTCCTCGAGCTGAACACCGCTGTGCGCTTCTCGCGCTACGAGAACCAGGGCGGCTTCGGCACGACGGGCCTCAAGCGCGACCACGACATGACCACCTGGAAGGTCAGTCTCGTGTACGACCCGGTCGACTGGCTGCGTCTGCGCAGCACGCGTTCGCGTGACATGCGCGCGGCCAACTTCCGCGAGCTGTACTACGGTCAGAAGATCCAGGCGGGCGGCGTGTTCGGCTTCTGCGGTCCGACGGGCACGTTCCAGACCGACCCGTGCAACTGGAGCCTCGAGGGCAACGTCGAGCTCGATCCGGAGAAGGCCGATACGACGACCTTCGGCTTCGTGCTGACGCCGAGGGACTGGGTGCCCGGCCTGCAGTTCGCCGTGGACTACTTCCACATCGAGATCGAGGATGCCATCCAGCAGGCGAGCATCAACCGCGTGCTCGACGGCTGCCGTGAGTCGCAGCTCCAGGAGTTCTGCGATCTGATCCAGTGGGACGGCACCACCTACGACGTCGACGGCAGGACGTACCAGGGCATCGATACCGTCCGCGCGCTCGCCTTCAACGGCAGCGGCTACAAGTACGAGGGTATCGACTTCTCGGGCAGCTACCTCTGGGATCTCGGTGACGCGGGCACGCTCAACTTCCGCCTGATCGCCACGAAGATGCTGCAGCAGAAGTTCCAGCCGACGCCCGGACAGCCGTTCGTTGACATCGTCGGTCAGACCGGCACGTCGAACTCGTTCCTGTCGGACAACCAGCCGACGGCCGACTGGGTCGCGAACCTGACGGCCACGTACCTCCGCGGTCCGTTCAGCCTCACCGGCCAGCTCCGCTACGTCGACGACGGCATCATGGACTACCTCGGCCTCACACCGGACGATCCGGGCTATCCGAACGTTCCGGTGGGCGGCTCGACGATGGACGTGAACCGCGTGCCGAGCTATGCGGTGTTCGGGCTCTCGGGCTCGTACCGCTTCGAGAACATCGGCTTCCTCGAGTCGCTGCAGATCTGGGCGGCCGTCGACAACGTGTTCGACAAGGATCCGCCGATCGCTTCGGGCGTCGGATTCGGCGGCGGCAACGGCGGCACGAACCCGGTGTTCTTCGACACCATGGGACGTGCGTTCCGTCTCGGAATCCGCACCTCGTTCTGAGGCATGCTCGTGACATAAAGAGATCGTTTCGAGCCTCGAGGGCCGCATCCGAAAGGGCGCGGCCCTTTTTCTTTGTGCCGCGGACGCCACAGTTTTCCGTGGCCTGCCTCGAGCCGGGCCGTTCGGCATGGACATTGCACGGCCTAAGCTGCGTGAAGCCCGGAAACCAAAGAGGAAAGGACGATAAGGAGGGTCACATGGCTTCCCTGATTCCGACGAGGCGCACGGTGCGTGCGCCGGTTCTCGACGACGCGAGGCTGCCGCCGCTGGTGGAGAGCGTGGAGCTCGGACCCGGCGAGGACGTGCTGTGGCACTGGAAGCAGACGCCGCACGGCCGCCAGATCACCGGCTACACGATCCTCAAGCCCCGCCTGCAACCCGCACTGCTGCCCGGCTAGCGCACGGCGGGCAGGAACTTCCTGCCCGTGGATGAAAAAACGACGCACGGCCGCCGCTCCGTCTCCTCTCCCACGGCGGCCGGGAACTTTTTCCCGCGCCCGCGGCAATACCTTGTGCAGGCATCGGTGCCTGGGGTCACAGGGTTCGACATGCAGGACGGGGCGGCGGACGGCGAGCTCGTCGAGCGACTCAGGGACGGCGATCCCGCCGCCGCCCGCAGTCTTTACGAGCGCTACGGCCGGGCGATCCTGCGCTTCGCGCTCGCCATGACGGGCTGCCGCGAGACCGCCGAGGACATCGTTCACGACACTTTCGTCGAGCTGATGCGCCGCCCGCCGCGTTTCGAGCCCGAGCGCGGTCCGTTCGTCGCCTATCTCTACGGCATCGCGCGCCACAGGCTCACGCGCCATCTGCGCGGCATGGCGCCGCCCGGCGACGCGCCGGCCGAAACGGGGAGCGAAACCCTGCCGATGCAGGCGGCACCAGTCACTTTCGACTCGGCCGAGGACGAGGTGAGCCGCGAGCAGCTCATCGAGCGCGTGCGCGCCGCGATCTTCGAGCTGCCGCCGGTGCACCGGGAAGTGATCGTGCTGTGTGAGCTCGAAGAGCTGCCCTACCAGATCGCGGCAGAAGTGCTCGAGTGTCCGATCGGAACCGTTCGCTCGCGCCTGCATCGAGCCCGCGCCCTCCTCGCGGCGCGCCTGAGCGAAGCCGAAGGTGCGTCTGCGTCGGTCGCGGCGGATCGAACTGCGCCCCGACGTGAGACCGATCGCCACGCGCCGCTGGATCCGCAGACGCCGATGCTGTTCGATTACCGGAGGACGCTGTCATGAATTCCACCCACGACGAGCGTCTGAGCGAAGCACTGCGCCTTTACCGCGACACGCTGCGCGAAGAGCGTCCGTCGCCGCAGCTCGATACGCGGATCGAAGCCGCGATCACGCAGCACGTGTCCCGGCGTGCGCCTTCGAGGCGTGCACCTTCACGATGGCGAGTCGCGGCATGGTCGGCAGCAGCGAGTCTTGCGGCAATCGCGGCGGGCGTGCTCGCGCTGCGTCCATGGTCTGCTGCGACGATCGAAGAGATTTCCTCCAAGCCGGCATCCGTGCCGACAGCGGCCGCGGGGACGCCTGTCGTGAACGATCCGGTCGTGAATGCGGCAGCAGTCGACATGCCCTGGCATGCGGCGGATCTCTCACCGTGGCCCGTCGATGCGGCCATCGTGCGAGTGCGCGGGAGCCTGGCGACGGATTCCGCGCGGATGAGCGGAAACGTGCCACGACGTCAGTACTGGGTCGATGTGCGACTCACGAGCGACGGCTCGATGCGCATCGTCGGAGTCGAACCGATCTACGAAGACTTCTGAAGGAGAAGAACGATGAAACCGGTGTCACGCACACTGTCGCTCGCGGCGCTCGGCCTCGTGCCGCTCTGTGCCGCCGCTCAGCACGCGCCGGGCGCACCGCCGACGCCCGGTGCACCGCCCACGCCCGGTGCACCGCCCACGCCCGGTGTGATGGTGCGCAGCATCGTCGCGCACTGCCCGCCCGGCGAAGAGTCCCCCGATGGCCGCACGGCCCCGCCTGCACCTCAGGTCACGAAGGGCGCGCCGTATTCCGCCGTGGGCAGGAGCGAGACGGTGACGACGCTCGCGGACGGCAATCGCATCGTGCGTGAGCACACCACACGCTACTACCGCGACAGCGAGGGACGCACGCGCATCGAGCACGAGATCACGGGCGTCGGCCCGTTCACCGTCGCCGAGCCGCACACGATCGTCATGATCCACGACCCCGTGGCCGGCAAGCGCTACGTGCTGCATCCGGCGCAGAAGCTCGCGAGCGTGATCCCCGAGGGCGCGACGATCGCGATCGGTCACGGCACGCCTGCCGGTCACGTCACGATGCGCTCGGCGCCCGGAGCAGGGAACGCCGTGATCATGTCGTCGTCGCCGATGGGCGCGGCACCGCCGCCCTGCCCTGCGGGCCCGGCGCAGAGGCCCGCGGAGCCCGTTTCGCTCGGCGAGAAGACGATCGATGGTCTCCTCGTGCAGGGCAGCCGGACCGAGCTCCAGATCCCAGCGGGTGAGATGGGCAACGAGCTGCCGATCACGATCAGCAGCGAGCAGTGGTTCAGTCCGGACCTCGGCGTCGTGGTCGCGAGCACGCACCGCGATCCGCTCGTGGGCGAGACCACGTTCAGGCTGGAGAACATCGTGCGCGAGGAGCCCGATCCTTCGCTCTTCACGATCCCCGCGGATTACGAGCGGCGCGAGATGCCGCCTCCCGAGCGGCGGCGCCTCGAGATCAGGCAGCGTCCGTGAGTGACTCGAGCCCCGGCGGGGTCGGCCCGCCGGTGGCCCAGTCGAGCAGCTCCACGGTGTGGACGACCGGAATGCGCGTGCCCTGAGCGATCTGGTGCATGCAGCCGAGATTGCCCGCGGCCACGACGTCCGGTCGGACACTCTCGATGTTCCGCACCTTGCGCTCGCGAAGCCGGTCCGCGAGCTCCGGCTGAAGCATGTTGTACGTGCCCGCGGAGCCGCAGCACAGGTGACCCTCGGGCACCTCGATCACTTCGAATCCTGCGGCGCGCAGCAGGCCGATCGGATGCTGGTGGATCTTCTGCCCGTGCTGCAGCGAGCATGCCGAGTGATAGGCGACTCGCAGTCCCCGGACGTTCCGGCGTGGCGCGAGGTCACCCGGATCGAGCAGCTCCGTAACGTCGCGCGCGAGCTCGGAAACACGTGCAGCCGGGGCGGCATAGCGCTCGTCCCTGCGGAACAGAAAGCCGTAGTCCTTGAGCATCGTGCCGCAGCCGCTCGCGTTGACCACGATGGCATCGAGGCCGTGTGATGCGAGCTCCCCGTTCCACGCTTCGATGTCGGCGATCGCCTGCGCACGCATGTCCTCCTCGCGACCGAGGTGATGCACGAGCGCTCCGCAGCAGCCCGTGCCGCGCGCGACGATCACTTCGATACCGAGGCGGCCGAGCAGACGGATCGTCGCGTCGTTCACCGAAGGCCGCAGCACCGGCTGAACGCAGCCCGGGAGCAACGCCACGCGGCGCACTGCGCGGCTCGCACGCTCTTCTGCCGGCTTCGCGGCAGCCGGCGTCGGTTCCGTGACGTCACTTCCCGATGCAGGCGGAGTGACTGCCGCGAGATCCAGCATCGTCCGCAGGCGCTGCGGCAGCAGCGATCTCATCGGCCGGGCAAATCGCGCCGCGCGCAACGCGAAGCGGAAGCGCGCCGGATGCGGCAGCACGAACGCGAGGAGCGAGCGCAGCGCGCGCTCGCGCCAGGGCCGTCGATAGGTTCGTTCGATGTGCCGCCGGGCGTGATCGATGAGATGCATGTAGTGCACGCCCGAGGGACACGTCGTCATGCAGGAAAGACACGTGAGGCACCTGTCCAGATGCTTCACGGTGATCGCATCGGCCGGCCGGCCGCGCTCGAGCATGTCCTTGGCGAGATAGATGCGGCCGCGCGGACCGTCGAGCTCGTCACCCGTGAGCAGGTACGTGGGACAGGTCGCCGTGCAGAAACCGCAGTGCACGCACGCACGCAGGATGCGGTCGCACTCCGCGATGTCCGGATCAGCGAGCTGCGCTTGCGTGAAGCGGGTCTGCATGGATCAGGCGTCCGGAAACATGCGGCCGGGATTGAGAACGCCGGCCGGATCGAACTGCGTCTTCACGCGCCGTGAGAGCGCGGCGAGCGGTGCAGACTGCGGCATGAAGACATCCGTGCGCGCGCGGATTTCCTCCGGTGCACGGATCAGCGTGGCGTGACCGCCGGCATTGCCGAGCGCGCCGCGCACCTCTGCCGCACGCGCATCGCGGTCGTCCGGCAGGCGCAGCCAGATGAGTCCGCCGCCCCAGTCGAGAAAGTACTGCGCTTCGGGGATCGAGCTCCGCACGCGCTCGATGACGGCGGCGGATCCGGCAGGCGGCACCGAGAGTCTCCAGACGATGCGCATCGACCCCTGCGGCTCGACGAAAGGCCACACGTCTCGCACGGCCTGCCAGAACGCGTGCGACTGAGTCTGTTCGATCACGGCGAGCGTGCCGGCCGAAGTTACCTGCTCACGGACCCGCGAGAGGCGGAACTCGACCGACGGCGCCACTCCTTCGAACCGTAGCGCGGTGATCGGCGCGCCGCCGACGGCAGAAGGCAGCGGGACGTGAGGCAGCTCGAGTCCCGCGGGAAGATGACACGCGCCAGAGATTTCGGCCGGCGTCTGCAGGACGTCGATCATCAGCCGCACGGCAGCCTGCAGCTCGGGACCGGCAACGAGCAGCGTTCGCTCGACGGGCGCACGCGGCAGCACCTTGAGCGTGATCTCCGTGAGGACCGCGAGCGTGCCGTACGAGCCCGTGAGGAGCTTGGGCAGGTCGTAGCCGGTGACGTTCTTCACCACCTTGCCGCCGGAAACGAAGCGTTCTCCCCTTCCCGACACGGCGACGCAGCCGAGCACGTGATCGCGCACGGCGCCTGCCTTGAACCGTCGTGGACCGGAAAGCCCCGTCGCGACGACGCCGCCGATCGATGCGCGGACGGCGGGATTGCCGAGCAGTGCACCGAGCTCCGGCGGCTCGCACGCAAGACACTGGTTGCGCTCGGCGAGCACGGCCTCGAGATGCTGCAGAGGAGTTCCCGCCTGCACCGTGACCACGAGCTCCTCCGGCTCGTACGAGACGATGCCCGACAGCGCGGTGATGTCCACCATGTGAGCGGCCCGCACGGGACGGCCGAGCGCGCGCTTGCTGCCGCCCGTGACGATCTCGAGGGCCTCCGCGTTGCTCGCGGCTGCCCGGACGACGTCGACGAGCTCACCGGGATTCGATGGAACGAAACGCGCCATGGTGCGCCGATCTTGCAGAAGCCGCGCTGCGGACGCCAGCCGCGACGCGCGGTTCGCCGCGGCGCTTCCCTACGACGCAGCGAACGCAGCGGATCGATGAGGCGGTGACTGCAGGGTGACGGAGCGTCCTTTCACTTCCAGACGCCCGCTCCGCTGGAGCTGCGCGAGCGCCCGGACTACCGTCTCTTCCGCGAGTCCGAGATGGGAACCGATCTCCGCGCGCGTCATCGGCAGGAGCAGGCTCGCGTCCGACACGCGCATGCGCCGCGCGAAGTCCTCGATGAATGCGGCAACCCGCTCGATCGCCGGGAGTCCGGCCCACGGTTTCGCGGCCGAATCGAGCTGACCCGCCGTCTTGCGCAGGAGCCTCTCGAGAAGCGCCGCGGAGCCCGAGACGCGCTGCGGCCACTTGAGCCGGCACACCGTCGTGGAACACGCGGCGGTTGCGGTGAAGGAATGGACTCCGCGCGACCATCCTTCGAGCCCGACCAGCTCTCCCGGCAGGCGGAAGCCTGCGATTCGCTCCGTCCCGTCGGGCATCGTCTCGCGCAGCGTGAGGCACCCTGCAACGACGATGCAGGCCGCCTCGAAGCGCTCGCCCTGCGCGAAGAGCGTGGTGCCACGTTCGAGCCGGGGTTGACGCTGCACGTGAAGTCCAAAGCCCTGCGGCAGCTTCTCTCCCCAGCAGCGACGCACGGACGGACAATCCGCGCAGTCGACGTCGGTTCCGCAGCGGGCGCGGCGTGCGGTTCTCATCGTTCGATACATCGCCCGCGACCTTAAGCCTGCGCGCTGCCCGAGCGGCATAGGTGATTACCGCAGAGACTCGCGGAAGCTCACTATTCGCCTCCGCTTCCGGGTTGACGAATGTCAACCTGTGCATGGCGGCGCACTCCTAGCATTTCCGCACAGAGACCGACATCTGAATGGAGAGCGGACATGAACGGGAAAGCGAAACCAGTCGTCACCGGAGCGCTTGCGCTCGCGCTTGCCGGCGCGGCCGGGACGGCCGCCGGGGCCGACTGGATCGTGCGCGTCGGCGGTCACTACGTCGACCCGAAGTCGAACAATCACGAGGTCGTGAGCGTGGATTCCGGACAGAGCCCTTCGTTCTCGATCACGTATCAGCGCACGCCGCACTGGGGCATCGAGCTGCTCGGCGCCCTCCCGTTCAAGCACGACGTCCGGCTGAAGGCCGACGGATCGCGCGTTGCCGAAGTGAAACATCTGCCCCCCACACTGACGGTGCGCTACGACTTCCTGCCGAACGGCAGCATCCGGCCGTATGCCGGCGCAGGCATCAACGCCACGCTGTTCTTCGACGAGAGCACGCGCGGTGCGCTCGCCGATGCCGATCTCTCCCTCGATACGTCGTTCGGAGCAGCGGCGCAGGCCGGCGTGGACATCGACCTGCGCAACGGCTGGTTCCTGAACCTCGATGCCCGCTGGATCGACATCGATTCCGAGGCGCATCTCTCCGGCAACAGTCTCGGCAAGGTGCACATCGATCCGCTCACCGTCGGCATCGCCTTCGGCTACCGCTTCGGACAGAAATAGGCGCGTCGCGAAGGACCGCACCGGCCGTGCGATTCGCGCGGCCGGCGCGCCGCCTCGTTTCAGAACCGCGGAATGTCCGGAAAGCGGAGCTCGCCGCGATGCACGTGCATGCGGCCGAGCTCGGCGCAACGGTGCAGCACCGGGAACATCTTGCCGGGATTGAGCAGCCCATCGGGATCGAACGCGCACTTGAGCCGTTCCTGGTGCGCGAGATCCGTCTCCGAGAACTGCTCGGGCATGAGATCGCGCTTCTCCACGCCGACGCCGTGCTCGCCCGTGAGCACGCCGCCCACCTGAACACAGAGCCGCAGGATCGCGGCACCGAAGGCCTCCGCGCGCTCGAGCTCACCCGGACGATTCGCGTCGTACAGGATGAGCGGATGGAGATTGCCGTCGCCTGCATGAAAGACGTTCGCGACGCGGAGGCCGAACTCCGCCTCGAGCTCCTTGAGGCGCGCGAGCACCTGAGGTAACGCCCGGCGCGGGATCGTGCCGTCCATGCAGAGATAGTCCGGCGTGATGCGCCCCACTGCCGGAAACGCCGCCTTGCGTCCGGCCCAGAACGCCAGGCGCTCCTGCTCGTCGCGGCTCGCGCGGCAGTACACCGCGCCGCGCTCGCGCGCGAGCGTCATCACCCGCTCGACGAGGTAATCCACTTCCGCGGCAGGACCATCGAGCTCCACGATGAGCAGCGCCTCGACGTCGAGCGGATAACCCACCTTCACGAACGCTTCCGTCGCGTGGATCGCGGGCCGATCCATCATCTCCATGCCGCCCGGAATGATGCCGGCGCCGATGATCGCCGCGACCGTGTCTCCGGCCGCCTCGTTCGAGGTGAAGCCGAGCAGCAGTGCGCGTGCGCCCTCCGGCTTCGGCAGGATGCGCACGGTCACTTCCGTCACGACGCCGAGGAGCCCCTCGGAGCCCGTGAGCACGCCGAGGAGGTCGTACCCTTCCGGATCGAGGTGCTTGCCGCCGAGGCGAATCACCTCACCATCGATGGTCACGAGCTCGACGCCGAGCACGTTGTGCGTCGTGAGGCCGTACTTGAGGCAGTGCACGCCGCCCGAGTTCTCCGCGACGTTGCCGCCGATCGTGCACGCGATCTGGCTCGAAGGATCCGGCGCGTAGTAGAAACCGCGCTCCGCGACGGCCTGTGAGATCGCGAGGTTCGTGACGCCCGGCTGACAGGTGACCGTGCGGTTGTCGTAGTCGATGTCGAGGATGCGGTTGAGCTTCGAGAGCCCGAGCACGATGCCGTCCGCGAGCGGCAGCGCGCCGCCCGAAAGCGAAGTCCCCGCTCCGCGCGGCACGACCTTGACGCCGAATTCCCGGCACACGCGCAGCACGGCGGCGACCTCCTGCGTCGACGAAGGCAGCACCACGAGCAGCGGCAGCTGCCGGTAGGCGGTGAGCGCGTCCGTCTCGTATGCCCGCCGCGCGTGCTCGTCCGCGATCACTCCGCCGGGCACGACCTCGCGCAGCCGCGCGAGCAGCTCGCCGCGGCGGGCGATCGTCGCCGGGTCCGGTTCGGGCATGCGGATCATGGCCCGTATTCTCGCGCGATCCGGGGCGGGAAATCCTCTTTCACCCGCCCATCTGGTCGGAGCGGAGTCGCCTCCCCGTGCCCTGAACCGGCACCGTTCTCCGCGCGCTAGGCGGCAGTCCCAGCGTTCTCGATCCCGGGCACCTCCGGCCCGTACTCGTTGATCGTCGCGCGACGCAGATCCCGCTTGTAGCGGTACCGGTCGAACGGCGTGGGACTGTGCATCGTGCAGCGGTTGTCCCAGATCACCATGTCGCCGGGGTTCCACTTGTGCGAGTAGACGTACTTGCTCTGCGTCGCGAACTCGTAGAGCTCGTCGAGCAGCGGCCGGCTTTCCTCCTCCGTCCACCCCGTGATGCTCACCGCATGCCAGCCGAAGTAGAGCGCCTTGCGGCCGCTCGCGGACGTGCGCACGAGCGGATGCGACATGCGGGGGTACATCTTCCTCAGCTTCTCGTCGCCGAACTTCACGCCCCTGAGCTCGAGCGCACGGAACATGTCGTGATCCGCCGAGAGGTTCTCGATGCGGTCCTTCATCGACTGCGGCAGATCCTCGTAGACCGCACGCGTGTCGACGTAGTCCGTGTTTCCGCCCTCCGGCGGCACGACGAACGCGAGCAGGAACGACCACTTGGTCGGCAGAGAGTTGAACGGGCTGTCGGTATGGAAGCGCTCGAAGTCCGCGGGATCGGGCGCACCGGGCACCGGCTTCCTGATCTCCCCGTTCGCGTCGAGGTTGCTGATGTCGTACAGCTCAGGCGCGATACGCTTGCCGCCGCCGGCCGGCAGCTCCAGCGGACCGAATGCCCGGGCGAAACGGATGAGATCCTGGTCGTTGAGACTCGCGTTGCGGACGACGCAGACGGCGTACTTCGCCATCGCGTCTTCCACGGCTTGCACCGTTTCCGGGGTAACGGGCGCCGATGTGTCCAGACCGATGATTTCCCCGACGAACAGCGGATGAAGCTGATTGATCTGCATGGTCGTGCCTCTGGTGCCTCGAGCCTCTTCCGACGGTGTCGACCGTCAGCGCCGCCCAACTCTGGAGCAGGGGCAACGGAGGAAATAGTGCTCTCAATTGCCGCCGCCGCCCCGGCAATTGAGACGACTATTTTCGCGCCGCCCACGTGACGCACTCTACCGTGAACAATGGCCGCATTGTCCGCCAGGGGGAGGGGGGAAAGATGACGAGGGGCCTTGAGTGCAGCACCCGTAACCGGTCCGGCAAGACGCTGCCGGCGCTGATCACCGTCTTCGGGGCACTGGGTCTTGCGCAAACCGTTCATGCGCAGGACGGCACGGTGAATACCCCGGATCAGCAGGGCGACGATGCTCTGCAGCTTGCCGAGATCACCGTCACGGGTACGCGCATCGGCGGAGCCGCACCGGTCGGAGCCGCGCTCGTGCAGCTCGGTCAGGCCGAGATCGCGATGACCGGTCTCACGAGCACGGCGGATATTCTCAACTCCGTGCCGTCGATCCTGCGCCTCGGCAGCGGCGACAACTATGCCGGTGGCCAGGCGCAGCAGGGCAACACGCTCACGTCCTTCACTTACGGCAAGTCTCCGAACATCCGTGGCCTCGGTGTCGGGGCGACGCTGAGCCTCGTCAACGGGCATCGCGTTCCCTACGAAGGCGGAAACATGAACGCCTTCGACGGCGACAACTACCCGACCCAGATGATCCAGCGCATCGACGTCGTGCAGGACGGCGGATCGTCGATCTACGGCGCCGACGCGATCGCGGGCACGGTCAACTACGTGCTCCGGGCCCCGGAGGATACGTTCGAGATCCACAGCGGCTGGCGGACCAATGACGGGCAGGACGGCCACTACGTCACGGCCATCGCCGGCCTGAAGTGGGGAGAAGGCAGCAGCTCCGAGGGCGGGTTCATCGCTTCGTATCAGTATTCGTACCAGGACGCCTTCGAGGCGTCCGCGCGTCCCGACCTCTATAACGACGATCTGACGCCGTTCGGCGGACCCGGGCCGTCGCTCTTCGCCGCGCCCGGCAACGTCGTCGTCAACGGGGTCTACTACTCCATTCCGCGGGGACAGGACGGCACGCGCATCACCCTGTCCGACCTCGGCACGACGCCCAACCTCCTCAACACGTGGACGGGCATCGAGGTCATCCCGAAGGTCGATGCCGACCGGTTTGCGCTCAACTTCAGCCAGAAGCTCGGCGAGCGCGTGCGGCTCTTCGCCGACGGGCTCTACGTCAACCGGGACTTCGTGATCCGGGGCCCGAACTCGTCGACGAGCAATCGCGTCCTGAACTTCGGGATGATGCCCGTCATTCCGAACACGAATCCGTACAGCCCGTGCAACCCGAGCCACTACCCGGACGGAGTGGTGACGGGGCCGGCCGAGCTGGTCGCTGCGTGCGAGAGCGGCGGGCTCACCGTGGCGTACAGCAGCGTCTACGACATCGGTCCACCGATGCGGTACGGCACGAGCAAGACGTGGACCTTCGGCGGCGGCTTCGATGTGGCGCTGCCGCGCGACTGGACGCTGACGCTGTCGGCTCATACCGGAACGCACGACGCACCGTCCATCACCACGCAGACCGGCGGTGCGCCGGCTCCGGATTTCGCAACCTTCAACTTCTTCTGCGATCCGACGTCGTTCCAGTGCACCGATCCCGAGACGGCAGCCGCGATCCTCGCGCGCGGAAACTCGCTGTTCAACCGCACGCGCTACGACATGGACGTCTACTCGGTGAACCTGAGCGGCGGTCTCTTCTCGCTGCCCGCCGGCGAAGTGAAGCTGGCCGTGGGCTTCGAGCGGTACGAAGGGTCGCTCCTCAACCAGAACAACTTCGGCGGCAATAACCTCAACCACCGTAAGGTGTCCTCGGTCTACGGCGAGCTCCTGATTCCGGTCGTGAGCCCGGCGTCGGACATCAAGGGCATCTACGAGCTGGAGCTGAACATTTCCGGCCGCTACGACGACTACAGCGATGCCGGCACCACGGACAATCCGCGCATCGGCGTGAACTGGTGGCCGACGTCGGACCTCAAGATCTTCGGCAGCTGGGGCACCTCGTTCCGCGCCCCGGGCATGGCGGACAACGATCCGTTCTCGCAGACCGGCGTCATCCCCGGCTCGGTGTCCGGAGCGCAGATCTCGCCCACGATCTGCCCCGCCTGCCAGGATCCGAGCCTGGCGACCGCGGCGATCTACCAGGCCATCGGCGGCGCGAACCGCGATCTCAAGCCCGAGACTGCTGACACGTACGCCTTCGGCTTCGACTGGACGCCCGACTCTGCGCCCGGCCTGCTCCTCTCGGCCAAGTACTGGTGGATCAGCTACGAGGGCCAGGTCGCCGCGCCAGCGTTCAATGTCGGCACCGTCCCGGCGATCAACCAGCAGCTCTACAACTCGCAGATCATCTACAACCCGGCGCTCTTCCCGGAGCTCGCCGCGAACAACCCGGTCGCGTTCTTCGGCGACTTCCCGACGATCAACTGGAACAATCCGTCGTGCGCGGCGGTCCGCGGGCAGCGGGTGACGACGCAGGAGCTCTTCGACGCGATGATCACCTGCTACAACACCGGCGGAGAAACCGGCGGCCTCTTCGGCCCGCCCACGCCTCCGGAGCGGGTGCTCGCGCTGGTGAGCGGACGCCGCATCAACGCGGGCAAGACAGTCGGCAAGGGCATCGACTTCAACGTCGGCTACCGCTTCGAGAACGGTCTCGGCGTGTGGCACCTCGATGCGGTCGGGAGCTACACGATCAGCTGGAAGGTGTCGCCGATCGTCGGTGCGCCGCTCGTCGAGGAGGTCAACGAGTTCAGCTTCCCCCTGACGTTCCAGGCGCGCGGCCGCGTCGGCTGGCAGCGCAACTACGCCTTCGGCCGTCTGGCGGCCAACGTCTTCGTGAACTACAGGAACTCGTACGAGATCGATCCGCAGCAGCTGCCGGTCGGCGTGGATCCGGCGTACAGGAAGATCGACTCCTACACGACGGCCGATCTGACGCTCTCGTACGATACGGAAGACGCCTTCGGCTCGTGGCTCATGAATAACACTTCGCTCACCCTGAGCGTGCAGAACGTGTTCGACGAGGATCCGCCGCTGGTCGTCAACCAGGCGGGTCTCGCGGGCAGCTCCACGCGCTTCGACCCGACGTACGGCAGTCCGCTCGGTCGGGTCATCCAGGTCCAGCTCAGCAAGAGGTTCTGATGCTGGACACGGCAGCGGCGGGATCCCGGGTTCAGTCGCAGATCAACGAGGAACCGTGGCCGCCGCTCCGCCAGGCGTATCGCGCCGCCTGGGTGCTCGCCATCGTGCAGATGTGCGCCCAGTTCAACAACGGCGTGATGACGCTCCTGGTGGAGCCCGTGAAGCGCGACCTCGCCCTCACGGACCTGCAGATGAGCTATCTGCTGGGGTTCTCGGTCGCGCTGTTCCACGTCCTCGTCGGAGTTCCGGGTGCGATACTCGTAGACCGCTATAACCGGAAGTGGCTGATGACCATCTCCGTCGGAGTATGGAGCGCAGCCACTTCCGCGTGCGGTCTGGCGCACAGCTACTGGCAGTTCTTCGCCGCGCGCGTCGGGATCGGTGTCGGCGAGTCGATCAGTGGGCCTCTCGCCTACTCGATGCTCGCCGACTACTTCCCTCCTTCGAAGCTGCCGCGCGGGATCGCGATCTACAACGTGGGGTTCCAGGGCGGAACCGCGCTCTCGCTTCTGCTGGGCGCGCTGATGATCTACGTCTTCAGCAGTCTGCCCACGATCGAGGTGCCGCTGCTCGGAGAGCTCCGTGACTGGCAGATCGTGTTCATCCTCACGGGGCTGCTGGGTCTGCCGATTCTCATGCTCGTTGCGGGCATCGCGGAGCCCAGGCGCCGCGGCCTGGGTCCCGCGATGACGACCTCGGGCGGTCCGAACCTGATCGACGTGCTCGCCTACCTCGTGCGGAACTGGCGGGTGTACGGTCCGATCTTCCTCGGACTGTCGCTGACCTCGATGCACATGTTCGGCGTCGCGGCCTGGAGCGGCGCGTTCTTCAGCCGCACGTACGGCTGGAATCCCGCGACCATCGGCCTCTACTCCGGGCTGCTCAATCTCGCTCTGGCGCTCCCGTCGCTCGCGGCGGCGGTCTGGGTCAACGACCTGTTCCACAAGCGCGGCCACGCGGACACGAACATGCGCGTGCTCGCGATCGGCTTCAGCGCCGCCGCACCGTTCATGATCCTGGGGCCCCTGATGCCGTCTCCCTGGCTGGCCCTGGCGATGAGCGGAATCGGCTCGGCGCTCATGCTGCTCGCGGCTCCCTCGCTCAATGCGGCGCTGCAGATCGTCACACCGAATCGGATGCGGGGGCAGATGACGGCGCTCTACATGTTCGTGATGTTCGCGGTGGGCGGCGGTTTCGGGCCGACCTTCTTCGCCCTGCTGACACAGCACCTGTGGGGCGACGAGGCGCTGCTCAACTACACCTTCGCGACCTCCGGAGCCGTGCTGTTCCCGGCAGCCGCGCTGCTCTACTGGTACGGTGTGAAACCCTACCGGGAACGCATTCTCGAAATGCGCGCCGCCGGCGCACCCGTCTGACGGTTCAGGCGGGATACGCCGGCGGCGGTTCTTCAGTGTCCGCCGCTGCAGGCGCGGCGGAATTCAGGTGGTTGATTGGAAATCAGGGCAGCGCCGACTCGATCATGTCGGCGACTTCCTTCGGCGCGACGTACTGGAGATCGTGCGTGTACGGCATCTCCTCGACGCGCCAGCCGGGCCGCTTGCGCAGCTTCTCCGCAAACTTCGTGAATACGACGTTGTCGTAGCCCGTGGCGAGCACGTAGGTCTTCTTCGGGATGCGCTCGCGCGCGCCCGTCAGACGCGCCTTCTCCGTGAAGCAGTAGACCGACTGCGGCAGCCGCATGGCTTCGTAGGCCTCACGCTCCTCGGGGCTCAGATGCGCATTGAATCCCACGGCCGTGGCGCGCGGCGGAGGCACGAGGTAGCCGTCCGGCTCCGAAGGCTTGTGCGGCTCGGGAACGAGATCGTTCAGCGCCTCCCCGTCCTCGGGATAGAACGCATCCATGAACATGATCGACTGGATGACGCCGTCGGGCAGCAGCTCGGGCGCCACGGAGATGGGCATGCCGCCGTAGGAATGGCCGACGAGCAGGACGTTCTTCAGCCGCTCGTACTTGATGAGATTGGCCACATCCTGCGCGTGCATGGAGAGATTGACGGCAGGGCTCGAAAGGTGCGCGCGTTCTCCGAGTCCGGTCAGCGTCGGCGTGAACACCTCGTGACCCCGTTCGATCAGATAGTTCGCCACGCGTCGCCAGCGCGCTCCGCCCACCCAGGCGCCGTGTACGATCACGATCGTTCCGCGCTTTCGCGTCATTCCTTATCTCCGTTTTCGGGCGTTATCAGAGGGATCGGGGCAGTCTGACCCCATCGCAACGGTGAAAATAGTGCAGCGAATTCCGCGTGCGAATTGCGACTGCCACGCCGGCGGGGCATGCTTGGCGCGTTCCGTTCTCTGATCCCGCGAGACTTCCGGTGAGCGATCGAATCCGATACTGCGCCTACTGCGGAAGCTCTCTCGCCGGAGAGTCATCCGGAGGCCGCGCGGACGGTGTCGTCCGATGCGCGAGCTGCGGCACCGCCGTCGCCCGGTCACGGTTCTACGACGGGCCCGCGGTGCTCGTTCTCGTCGCCGTGTTCGCCGAGGACCGCATTCTTCTGCACCGGCGCGGGCTGCCGCCCTATCAGGGTCAGTGGGCGCCGCCAGGGGGCTTCGTGGAACGCGGAGAATCTCTGGAAGCGGCGGCGATCCGTGAAGTGTGGGAGGAAGCGCGCGTCAGCCTCGAGCCCAGTCAACTCATTCCGTGCGCGGCGATCAGCCTGCCGGAGCTGAACCAGATCCATCAGGGATTCATCGCACGTCTGCCGGCGGTGGTACCGGCCCGCGCGTCGCCTCCGGAATCGCTCGAGGTCGGCTGGTTCACCGAAAGCGAGTGCCGCGAGATCGACAACTGGGCGCCGGCGGCGTGCATCGACACGGCGATTCAGTTCGAGTTCTTCCGCGCGCGCACCTTCGGCTTCATCCAGCAGAACGACGAGTTCCTGCGCATCATCGGCGCCGACGGCCTGAGATACGTGCGGGGCGGAAGCTCCGCCGCTCAGCTCTCCGGCAGCGGCACGAAGGAACCGAACTTCCGCGCAAAGTAGAGCAGAGGTTCGCCCTCGCGGGGACGCGCCGCTTCCACCAGACCGACCACGATGGCGTGGTCGCCGCTGGCGAAGATCTCGTGGGTCCGGCACTCGACCTGCACGAGCGCATCCGCGATGAGCGGCACGCGCAGCACCTGGCCCCGATCGAATCGCGTGTTCGCGTTCTTGTCCACGCCCTTCGTGGCGAATCGTCGCGCGATTTCCGTCTGGTGGACGGTGAGGAGACTCACGCCGAACGCCTCGCTCGTGGTGAGCGCCGGATAGCAGCTGGCATCGTGCTGGATGGCGAACATCACCAGCGGCGGATCGAAGGACAGGGTGACGAACGACGAAACCGTGAGGCCCACCACCCTGTCGCTCGCACCGTCGAACGCCGTGACGATGGAAACCGCGCCGGCTGCGGACCGTCCGATGTGCCTGTAGACCTCTCCGCTGACTGGCAAACCCGTCTCCGGATGTGATGACTGCCGGGAAGTATGTGGGGCGGCGTCCGGACAAAATAGTGTCGTAGATGCGCGCCGGTCCGACGGGGTACGTCCCCTGGAAATGCTTGTACTATATTCGCCCGCGCCTCTGCCGTTAGAGTCCGCGAATGCATCGTCCTGCCCCAGCGGTACCGGATTTCGGATGAGCACCGAGCAGAGGCTCGTCATCGGGCAGACCGCCGATGCCGGCGCGGCAGCCACCCCTTCGGTCGACGACCATCCGCTGCTCTCGCGCCGCTACAAGACCTGGCTCGTCTTCGTACTGCTCGTCGCCAGCACCTTCAACTTCGCGGACCGCGCGATCGTCTCCGTGCTGGCCCAGCCCATCAAGGAAGACCTGGGGCTCACGGACACACACCTCGGAATGCTCCAGGGCGTGGGATTCGCGATCCTGTACTCGATCCTGGGCGTTCCCCTCGGCTGGCTCGCAGAGCGCATCAGCCGCAAGGGGCTGATCGCCGCATGCTTCGCCGCCTGGTCGTTCATGACGGCGGCCTGCGGCATGGCCACCAGCTTCATCACATTGCTGCTGGCCCGTGTCGGCGTGGGAATCGGTGAAGCGGGATTCCAGCCTGCGAGCGCGTCACTGCTCGCCGACCACTTCAAGGCGAACCGCCGCGCCTCCGTGCTCGCGATCGTGATGCTCGGATCGCCGATCGGTTTCCTTCTCGGTCAGTCGGTGGGCGGATGGGTCGCGGCGGAATGGAACTGGCGGGTCGCGTTCTACGCGCTCGGAGTGCCCGGCATCATCGCTGCGGCGATCGTCTGGTTCACACTGCGTGAGCCTCCCCGAGGGCTCGCCGAAGGTTCCGTCAGCAAGGCGAAGCCGCCGCGCCTGCTCGAGGTCATCCGGCACCTGTGGTCGATGCAGACCTTCCGACATCTCCTGTTCGGTTCCACGATCGCCGGCTTCGCGCTCAATGCTGTCGCCCATTTCGTCCTGCCCTTCTATCTGCGGGGCTTCGGGCTGTCGATCGCGCTCGTGGGTGCGCTGTTCGGCATGGTGGCCTTCACGTCGAACGGCATCGGCATGCTGCTGGGAGGCTTCGGCTTCGACCGGCTCTCGCGGCGCGATCCGCGCTGGTCACTCTGGGGACCCGCGGTCATGCTCGTCCTTGCGGTGCCGCTCTACTGTGGCGCCTTCGCGACCCGGAATCCCTGGACCTCCATGGCTTTCATCTGGTTCGCGAATCTCGTGCTCATCTCCTACTTCGCGCCCACTGCGGCGACGATGCAGAACATCGTCGGCCCGAGAATGCGCGCCACGACGGCCGCGCTGACGGCCGTCGTGGCCGGCATCTTCGGTGCGGGACTCGGCCCGACGCTGCTCGGGATCGCGAGCGACTGGTTCGCCACGCGGGCGTTCGAGCTCGGCGACTTCATCGCGAGCTGTCCGGGAGGGCGCGCGCCGCCGGGAGCCGGAGAAGCGCTGGATGGCGCGTGTCGTGCCGCGTCGACGGAAGGTCTGCGGCACGCCCTGATTGCCGTGCAGGTCTTCTTCGTATGGGCGGCGGCTCACTATGTGCTGGCGGCACGGACGCTGAGACAGCACCTGTTCGTACCGTCCGCCCCTCCTGCCACTCAGGGAGCGTGAGTCGAGGGAGAGAGTCGCGCAGGCGGGATCAGATGGGCCGGCGGAGGCTCATCTCCAGCATGAGCGCGGAGGACTCCGCCTTGGCCCACTCGAGCGCCGAAGCATCGCCCACGGGCACCCGATCGAGCAGCCGACGGATGAGCCTGAAGTAGCTCTCCTGCGCGCTCGCCGGCAGCGTCAGCGCGAGCGACTGACGGAACCGCGCCTCGTATGCCACGAGGCATCGCGAGAAGAGATCGATGATCGGGCTGTTGGCCGCGCGGGACACACACTGCACGAGACTCAGGAGATCGTAGCGGTCGAACGGATCGCGTGACTCCACGCGCGCGAGCGCGGCCTCGAGCGCCCGCCGCTCGTCGGCGTCCGCACGGATGACCGCGAGCGCCGGGACGAAGCAGTTGATCTGGAAAAGGATGGTGCCCGCCGTCCAGGGATCCATCTTTTCCGCGATGAGATAGGCGAGCATCAGCCGGATGGCGCCTGAGGCACGCAGGCCTCGAACGATGAGCCCGTTCCCGCGGCCGCGGCGGCATTCCACGAGCCCGCTGTCCTGGAGCAGACGCACGGCCTGTCGCAGCGTCAGCCGGCTGACGCGGAAGCGCTCGCAGAGTTCCCACTCCGATCCGAGTCGCATGCCTGCCCTGCCGCTGCTCGCGATCTCGGCCGCGAGCGTGCGCGCAATCGATGCGGCGAGCGTTTCGCCCGCGGCCTGCAGGCGCGACGCGGCGATCGCCACCGGAACCGACGGCGGCCGCTCGACGAGATGCTCGGCGAGCTCGCGGTGCGCCTGCGCTGCGGCGGCGACTGCCGCATCGGCATCGCCCCTGCGGAGCGCTTCGACCATCGCGCTCTCGACCGAAGCCCGCGGGAAAGCGCCCGATGGCTGCGCCGGATCCGAACGCGCGAAATCGAGCGTGAGATCGTTGAGACATTCGACGAAGAGCTGCAGCACGGGCTCGGCGGCGAGCCTGGCGATTTCCGTGCGCACCGCGAGCATGCCGGCCAGATCGCCCGCTCTGCCCGCGGCCTCGAGACGCAGGGCGGCGGTGTCGACGCGATTTGCCGCCGCGAGCCGTGCGGCCATGAGATCGACCGCCTCGCGGGCATCGAGGAGTTGATGGAGTCTGAGGCCGGCGGCGCGGAAGTAATCCGCGAGCTGCCTGCCGATCGTTTCCGGCCTCGGCCTCGTGAGCACGAAGCCCCCGCACGGACCCGGTCTCAGTCTCCCGAGTCCGCGCCTCTCCAGAAGGCCGAGTGCTTCCCGTGCGACCGACCGGCCCACGCGATAACGCTGACACAGCTCGCGAACGGAGCCGAGGGAGCCGCCGGGAGGAAGATTGCGCGCGGCGATGTCGTCCTCAATACGGCGCGCCAGCTCCTCAGCGAGCCGCGATGCCGTCTCCCCTTCACTCGCGGAGGTTATGTAGATACGTTCCGCCGCGTCCACACCGCTTCTATACCCCAACTGCGGAGCGAAAAAAAAGCGCCCCTCGGAGGAACACCCGGGGCGCGGCTCCCGCCCGCCGCCGCCTGTAAGGGAAAGCCCTCAATTCTGGCCACTATTTTCGCCGCGGGTCCGTGACCCAGAATCGATCCGGAGACAACGCCAGGGCGAGGACGGGAGGCACAGGGTGACGAGCGCAGCGGCAGAGAAGAGCTCAGAGCTCACTCACGTGAATTCCTTCATCCGCTATTCCGGCCGGGATGCGGAAGGAGGATTCATCAGGGCCAACGGCGATTACTCGTTCAGCATGGAGGATCACCCGGCGATCGTGCGCAACGCGCGGCTCGAGAAGATCGACTTCGCGACGCACGGATTCACCCTGGTGAAACACAGGACGGAGGCCAACTTCGACGACCCGGCCGACATCGAGCGCCGCTACTACCCCGAAGCGTGCCGGATCGTGAAGGAGTTGACGGGTGCGTCGGAAGTGTTCGCCTTTCTCGGCATCCGCCGTGGCGGCGAGTCGAACGCCGGCGGCGGGCCTGCACTGAGCGCACACGTCGACTTCAACGAGGCCGCGCTGCGCGGCTGGGTTGCGCGGCTCGCGCCGGACCGCGCGGAGACTCTGCTCAGGAAGCGCCTCGTCAACATCAATCTGTGGCGCCCGCTGCGTCCCGTCGAGAACTACCCGCTCGCGGTGTGCGACGCACGCAGCGTGGACAAGAGTGATTTCATGACCGTGCGCTTCGGAGAGGGCGGCCAGACGGCGTCGCTCGCGGAAACCGCCGGCGGCCTCAACGTCGCGTTCAATCCGAAGCACCGCTGGTATTACTACCCGAACATGCAGCCGGACGAGATTCTCGTGTTCAGGCTGTTCGATACCGGCGATCCGGAATGGCACATGACCGCGCACACTGCGTTCGAGGATCCGACGTCGCGGCCCGGATCGCCGCCGCGCGAGAGCTTCGAGCTGCGCACGGTAGCGATCTTCGACTGAGGCTGCATCGACATGAAACGCACATTCGCCGCGCTCGTCGAGCGCTCGTCGAGCTGGGAACCGGGCAAGCCGCCGCAGGAGCAGTCCGGCTTCGACCAGCACGCGAAGTACATGGGCAGCCTCGAGGCTGAAGGATTCATCGTCTTCGCCGGTCTCATGCCGAAGAGCGGCGACGTCCTGTTCATCTTCGAGGCGGAGAGTGAGGACGAGATCCGTCAGCGTCTCAGCCAGGACCCGTGGCAGAAGGACGGACACGTGCGCCTCGTTCGCGTCGAGGAAATCGCGATTCGCACCGCCGCGCTGCAGCCGACAGGACCCGGCGCGGCCCCTTCCTCCAGATAAGGACCGCTAGCCGGAGCCCACGACATGAAGGTATTCGTCTTCGACTGGCTCGCCTACTCCGAGAACGTCGACAAGTTCCGTGTGAACGGCGAGATGCCGCGCCTCGGCAGGAAGCACTTCAATCCGCAGGCCGCGGTCGATACGTACGCGAACCATCTCCAGGCATGGACGGAGCTCGAGCGCGAGGGCTTCGACGGCATCGCCATCAACGAGCATCACGGCACGCCGTTCGGGCTCGGCAACTCGCCGAACCTGGTCGCGGCCGCGATCTCGCAGATCACGCAGAAGCTGAAGATCCTGATCTACGCCAACCTGCTGCCGCTTCACGAGCCGCTGCGGCTCGCCGAAGAGATCGCGATGCTCGACTGCCTGTCGAACGGGCGTCTGATCTGTGGCGTCGCCCGCGGTGCGCCGCGCGAGTACAGGATCTTCAACATCCCCATGTCCGAGTCCCGCGGCCGCTTCGAGGAATGCTTCGAAGTGATGCGCCGGGCGTGGACGGAGGACAGCTTCTCGTTCGAAGGCCGGTACTACTCGTATCAGGACGTGTCGATCTGGCCGCGGCCCGTGCAGCAGCCGTACCCGCCCGTGTGGGTACCGGCGACCGGCTCGCGCGAAACCATCGAGTGGGCGGCCGCGAACGACGCCGCCATCACTCCGGGCGTGTTCCCCGGTCCGATGCGTGAGGACACGATCCGCTACTACTCGCAGTGCCTGGCGCGTCACGGGCGGAAGATCACGCCCGATCGCCTGAGCGTGATGATCGAGTGCTACGTGGCGGACTCGAAGGAGCAGGCCGTCAAGGAGTACGGGCCCTATCTGATGTACCTCTTCAACACCCTGCTCGCCTATGACCAGGTGACGCAGAACGAGGTGCACAAGAAGGGTTACTACAGCCCGACGGCCTTCCAGCACCTGCGCCAGGGCATGAAAGGAACGCTCGCCGAGGACGCGACCGTCTTCAACAAGTGGACCATGGAGACGGTGCGCGCGGCGGCCGAGAACATGCCCATCGGCACGGCCGACGAGGTGGTCGAGCGGATCATCGCGGAGTGCAACGAGGCGGGAGCCAACAACGTTCTGCTCGTGTGCAACCGCGGCGACATGCCGAAGGACATGTTCGTCAACCAGATCCGCCGCATCGGACGCGAGGTTCTGCCCAGGCTCCAGGCGCACAACGTCACCACTGTGCCGTTCGCGGACGAAGCCGCGGTTGCCTGAGCGAAAACCGTAAGAATCCCGCCCGAGAAGACGCGGGGCCCGGCTCCCGGGCCCCGGCATGTCTGGCGTCTGCGCGCACGGCGCTAGAATTACTCGAGAGGCCGCTCCCGGATGCGGGATCTGCCGTCCTTCAGCCAGGAGGTGCAGAAGAATGCGAACGCTGCCTCTCCTCTCCGTGATGACCATGCTGTGCATCGCAACAGCCGGCGGTGCTGCTGAAGCCGCGGAAAGAACCGGCGCACCGCAGTCTGAGACCGAGGTACAGGTTCCAGCAGGCGTCTACACGCCACCGAAGGCCATCAAACTCCACCGCGCGATGGATATCCCATTCAGGGAAATCATTCGGGGCCGGGAGGGATGGGTGCAGTTCAACATGATGATCGACCCCGACGGCAGGCCCTACGAGATCGCGATCGTCGATTCGAGCGGAAGCGAAGAGTACGAGAAGGTGGCTCTCGAAGCGATAGAAAGGACCAGATGGGAGCCGGCAACCTTCGACGGGAAACCGATCCATTCGGCTTACGCCGTCAAATTCAGGTTCGAGGTTTCCGGCCAGCGCGGAGCGCGCCGCGAATTCTCGACGGCGTATCGCCGGATGTTGAAGGCGGTGGAAGCCGGCGATCGCCAGCGGGCGGATGAGTGGTTGGCGAAGCTGGAGCCGTTCACCCTCTACGAAGCAGCTTTCAGGAACTTCGCGCGGTACGCCTACTACCGCAAGTGGGGCACGGAGGAGGAGCAGCGCGATGCGCTGCTGGCGGCAATCGCGCACGAAACCGGCCCGACGTACCTGGACAGGAAGACTTTCATCGACGCGTACTCCGCTGCGATGGGCTACGAGCTGAAAGCATCGCGATACGGCAGGGCGCTCGAGATGTGGGAGCACCTGCAGAAGCTGGGCGCCGAGAAGGTTATCGAGCAGTGGCAGCCTCTCATGGACCAGGTCATCGCGCTGCGCGAGAGCAATCAGCCCGTCTTCCAGACGGAGCGGATCACGAAGGGCACATCATGGTATGGGACTCTCTTCCGGAACCGCTTCACGATCCAGGTCGAGAGTGGCCGCGTCGCGGAGATCAAACTGCGCTGCGAGACGAAATACCTGCTCTTTCCGTTCGAGCCCGACATCGAATACCGGGTCGGAGGCGCGAATGAGTCCTGCAACATCGAGGTCGTCGGAGATCCGGAGACGACGTTCAAGCTGATCCACCTCTGACACTCCGCCGCGCTGCTCGCGCACGCGCGCGATTCCATCTGTCCGGCGGGCGGAGTGTCCGCGCGGACACGTGCCGAGCGGACAGCCGGACACGAGCGGACACCGACGCGTCCGCGCACTCGCTCATCCGAGCGAGCGCACCACACGCATAAGCCACTGAATCACAAAGAGAAGATCGCGTGGACCGGAAGCGCGCGGCCGCTGGCACGCGCCCTGCAATCTGCCTCTCGAGCGATCACACGAGTGAATTCACCTTCACCGGATTCGAGAGGAGCACGACCATGTTCACGAACCTGATCACCCGCACTGTCCTCGAGCGCACCGTCTGCGTTTTCCTGGCCAGCTGCATCGTCAGCGCGACGCTCGCCGTCGGTTCCATCGGTGGTGTGCAGGCGTTCGAGCGCAACGCTCTCGCGCAGCTCGCAATGCAGGAGATCCGGCACGGATGATCGACGATGCGCCGGGCGGAATCCGATCCTCGCACCGACCCTGCCGGCATGCGCGAATGCCGATCGCGGGATCGGATACCGGACGCGTCATTCGTCGTCCGGCACCGCGTCGAATGCCACGGTCGTACGCGGCTCCGGGCCATGGATCGGAACGGTGCCGTGCCACATGTACGACGGGAACATCACGAGCCGCCCGGCACGCGGCTGTACGACGCGCTCGGGTGTCGCGCCCGGCACCGGGAAGCGCGTCTCGCCGAACTTGATCCAGCCGGAGCGCAGCGTGTCGTCGCGCACTTCCTGCGGCACGGACACGTAGTACGCCGAGCTGATCCACCCTTCCGGATGCACGTGATTCACGTGAAAGCCTTCGCGGCGGAGCTGCACGGACCAGCAGCCGACGAAGCGGGCCTTGCCGCGATTGCGCGACTTGAGCGGATGCGAGGGATCGGTGCCGACCCGCTCCATGTAGGTTGCGATCGGTCCGGCGAAGGCCTGCAGCAACGCCTGGATCACCGGATCCGGCTCGGCGATCAGGCTGCGCGCGGTCTGGCTGCCGTAACGCAGGCTCTGATCCAGCGGATGCACGTTGAACCGGTGGCGCTCGGTGAGCGTGCGCAGCAGCGCCCGGTTCAGCTCCTCCATCGATGACCAGCCCGGCGGCGGCTCGAGATCGTAGACCTGCACCAGGCGGTCGTAGTCATAGAGCTCGCGGTAGAGATCGAGTCCGAGCAGGCGCGCCGAAGTCGCCTCGTAGGCGATCCAGCGCTGCTCGTTCGGTTGTCGCATCCGCTGCCTGCGTACGAAAGGCATCGCATCCTCTGCCTTCCCACGCGCGAGAAGGATGACGACGAGCCCTTCGATCACTTCCGGGTGATCGGGCAGCGCGGCGGCGGCCTCGAGCGCCTCGGTTTCCGCCTCCCTGAGCCGCCCGCTCTCGTGCAGCACGCTCGCGAGCGACGAACGGAACTCCGGCGCGGGCCCGAAACGCGCGATCAGGTCGCGCAGCAGCGCTTCGGAAGACTGCAGATCTCCCGCCCGCCGCAGCACGTCCGCGAGCAGCATCTGCAGACGCGCGTTGTCGCGCGAGGCGGCAGCCGCGGCGACGATGTCGCGCGCGAAGGCCGGGTCGCCGCGCATGTAGCGCAACCGCGCGAGATTGAGCTGCGCTTCGCAGTCGGACGGATCCAGTGCGACGGCCTCGGCGAATGCGGCTTCCGCTTCATCGAGCCGGTAGAGCTGCAGGAGCGCACGGCCGCGATTGAATGCGAGCTCCCGTCCTCGCAGCCCGCCGGCAGCGGCGCGGTCGAGCGCGGCGAGCGCTTCCTCCGCGCGTTCCATCTGCGAGAGCAGCGCGCCGAGATTGTGATGGGCGAGCAGATAGCCGGGCTCGGCCGTGAGCGCCTGACGGTAGGCTGTCTCGGCTTCAGGCAGTCTCTGCTGGTCGCGCAGCACGCCGCCGAGCACCGTCCACGACGCCGCGTCGCGCGGGTTGTCCCGCACGAGCGTGCTGCATTCGGCCTCAGCCTCGGTGAGGCGCCCGAGGTCGTGCAGCGTCAGAGCGAGTCCGAAGCGCGACGGACGATGACGCACATCCCGCGCCAGCGCCTCGCGATAGACGGTCTCCGCTTCCTGCAGGCGCCCGAGCCGCCGCAGGAGATTGCCGAGATTGGCACGGAACTCCGCGCGGTCCGGAGCGAGCGCGATGCTCTCGCGCATGAGCCGCTCGCCGCCGGCGAGATCGCCCGCCTCCTTGCGGATGAGCCCCAGAAGATGCACGGCCGCGCCGTCGCGCGGGGCGCCTGCGAGAGCATTGCGACAGACGGCCTCCGCTTCGCCGAGCCTCCCCTGCTGCAGCAGCGTGTAGGCCGTTGCGACGAGTCTCGGATCGGCTGTGGCAAGGGACGCCTGCATGGGCCGATTCTCTCACGCCTGCCGCACGCGGCAACGTGCCCCGCCCCTGGGTCTTGAAAAATCCCGGCCAGGGCCTGAAAAGAGCGCCCCCGGAACGAAGTGAACCTGGGAGGCGTGAATGCGGGAAATCCGAATTCCGGTGGTCCGATCGCCGGCATACGTTGCATCTCTTGCGCTCGCGCGCAGTGAGTTTCCGAGTCGAACGCCCCTGCTGGCCCGCTGGCTGGCGTTCCTGCTCCTTGCGATCTGCGTGGCGCTCCCGGCCTGCGCGACGCAGCGGCCGCCGACCGTCGTGGCACTACCGAACGGCTACTACCTGCAGCGGGACAAGGCGAAGCAGCCGGCGCTCGTCAGGCGCGGCGGCTCGGTCGTGCTCAAGGGTCCCATCGCCGCATACGCGGTCCACGGCGATCTGGTCGTCGGATGCGTCTCAGACTGGAAGCCGGAAGGCGCCGCCTATCCGAGTCAGATCGCTTTCCCGGGCTCGCCCGATGCCCGCTACTTCGTGTTCGAGACCAGAACCGGACGCCTCGAGAAGGATCTCGACGAGGCCGCATGGAAGGCGGAGCTCAAGGAGCGCGGAGTGCCGGAGTCCATCAGGATCGTGGCGCCCTTCCTTCCCGACTAGAGCCCCGCCGCGCATTCCGCCGGACGGCGGCGCACGTGGAGTGGGAGCGCCTCGGGCGCTCCCGCTCAGTCGCGCAGGCTGCCGAAAGAGTAGCGCACGCCGATTGTCAGCGTACGCGGGGCGCCGGACAGATAGAGATTCTGTGCGTCGGGGTCGTAGTTTCCGTTCAAGCCGTCGAAGCTGCTCGAAGCCATCTCGGCGTAGCGTTCGTCCGTCACGTTCATGAGCTTCGCCCAGAAGGTCCAGCCGTCGCGGATGAAGCTTGCCCGCAGATTGAGGAGATCGTGCCCCGCATAGCGCACGGTGTTGGCATCGTTCATCCAGTAGCTGCCGAGGTGCACCCACTCGAGCGCGACGCGCGCACCGGCAAGGCGCGGCGGCGAGTAGGCAAGCTCGACGTTTGCGATCGTGCGCGGCGCCGCGCGCATGTCGCGACCCGAGTGATCCACCGTGGGGCTCAAGCGGTACTCGCGGTACTCGTGCCGCGCGTACGCAGCGGCCGCTGAAGCCGACCATCCGCCGCCGAGCTGCGCATCGACGGCAAGCTCCAGTCCTTCGTGCCGGGTGCGGCCCGCATTGCGCGGCTCCGAGAGTCCGGGGCGGATCGTGTAGCTCACCACCTCGTCTTCGCCCTCGAGACGATAGACGTTCGCGTCGAGGAACACGCGCTGTCCCCAGAGACGCCGGCGGATTCCCAGATCGAAGCTCGTGTAGACCGCCTCCGCGAGATCCGGGGTCTCGAGCCGTCCATAGAGCGCGCTCACTTCCGGCGGTGCGAAGCCTTGTCCCACACTCGCATAGAAGCTCGTCGCCGGCGATGACGTGTAGACCACGCCTGCCCTGAAGCTCAGATGCCGGTACTCGCGCGTCTCGCTCGGCGCACCGCTCGTCGGCCCCGGCGCATTGCGGTTCCGATAGTCGTAACGCATCACGTCGTAACGCGCGCCGAGCGATAGGCGTGCGTTCGCGAATGGCGTCAGCTCGAGTTCCGCATAGGCGGCCGGATTGAGGAGCTCGACGTCGTAGTTGCGCCGGTTACCGGCTTCCGTGTACGCGAGGTAGCGCCGGCTCGCGGGATCGCGCACGATGGTGAGATTGTCCTCCGTGAAGCGATTGTCCGTGAAGTCGAGATAGATGCCGCCGACGATGCGCCCCTGCGCCCAGGGAAGATCCTGGACGTGATGCACGTCGAAGCCCACCGAGGAGAAGTCGCTGTCGTTGCGCCTCGCGGCGGATCGGGTCGGATCGGCGGTGTCGAAGACGAGATAATCGGGAAGCTGCTCGGTGCTGTTGTGGCGCAGGAAAAGGCTGAACCGGGAAACGCTCCGCTCGCTCCACCTGCCCTCGAGGCGACCGAGATAGCGGCTTGCGTCCACCTCACGGTACGTGAAGGTGTGATAGCTGTATCCGGGCCGCGATCGGAAATCCGACTCCCTGAGCGTGCCGGGCATGTCGGTGCGCAGATGGCTGTGCGTGAGTGTCTGCACCCACTCGACGCGATCACTCACCCGGTAGTCTCCCCGCAGCGTCACGCTCTGTTTCTCTCCGGCTGCGTGATCCTGCCAGCCGCCGCGGCGGATCGAGGCATAACCCGAGGCGCGCAGCGCGAGATTGCCGATCGATCCCTCGACCGCGAAATCGCTGCGGCCATAACCCTGATCACTACCGCTGACCGCAAGCTCCGCGCCGCCGCCCGCGAAGCCCGGCGCTCGGGTCAGCACGTTTACAGTGCCCCCGATCGAGTTGCTGCCATAGAGTGAAGAAGCCGGCCCCCGGATGACCTCGATCTCGCCTGCGCCGTCCAGGTTCACCTCGTAGAGCGCGTTGTGATTGAAGAGCCCGAGCGGCCGCAGCGGGATGCCGTCCTCGAGGTAGAGATAGTAGGCGTTGGTCGAGAGCGGCATGCGGATGCTCATCGCATGCTGCTCGTTGCCCATGTCGTTCATGTACACGCCGGGCGCCCTGTTCAGCACCTCGCCGGTGAAGCTCGCCTCGAGCGCGCGGATGCACTCGCCGTCGAGCTTCGTGAGCGCCAGGGGCGCGCGCGTGAGCGGAGTCGCCGTACGCGAGGCGCTCACGACGATCTCCTCGGGCGGCGGCTCCGGCGGTGAGGGAGAGGCCACCGCCGGAAGCACCGCCGCCGAGACCGCCAGAACCCCGCAACGTCGGACGATCTTCACGACCGCGCCGCTCTTCTCAGTGGCCGCCCCGAGATGAATGACCCGATGCGGATGATCCGCTGCGCTGTCTGCGCCGCAGCTCCGCAGGATCGAAGCCCTTGAAGGCCGCGATCTCGTGCAGACCATGCGGCTTCTTCAGCGACTCGCTCATGTAGAAGTCCGGCTCGTAGGCGACGTCCTTCCACACGTACCAGTCGGGCTTCTCGATCTCCTCGTACTCGATGACCAGCATCGAGCCGCCGTGGTCCTTGCCGGCGTTGGTGGTGTGATGCTCGATGTGGTCGTGCGTGACCCAGATGCCGGGATTGTTCATCCGGATGATGACGTCGTAGCGCTCGCCCGGCTGCATCGCGAGCACGTCGACGGGCAGCGGTTTCTCGAGCGGCAGACCGTCCTTGTGCGTGACCAGTGCGTCGTGGCCATGCGGATGGAAGGACACGGGAATGGTCGCCGCATACAGCCGCAGCCTCAGCACGTCGCCCTTCCTGACGCGCAGGGGCTGATTCATCGGGAAGGACTTGCCGTTGATCGAGAAGTAATCGAGCACTTCTCCGGGATGTCCTCCGGTGCCGTACGTGCCGGCGGACGCCGAGCTCCATCCGGAGAACATGGCGATCGCGTCCTTCGTCACCTCCCTCTCGAGCTTCGTCGGCTTCTTCGGATCGACGACGAGCGGGCCCCACATGCCGCGCAGCCCGATGTGCTCGGACACGTTGACGTGGCAGTGGTACCACAGGCTTCCCGGCTTATCGACGACGAAGCGGTAGGTGTACTGCTCGCCCGGCTCGATCGCCTTCTGCGTGATGTCCGGCACGCCGTCCGACTGCCAGCTGTTGGTCTGATACACCCCGTGCCAGTGGATCGTGTGACTCATGGTGGTGTTGTTCTGCACGACCACCTCGAGCTCGTCGCCCTCGACGACGTGGATCAGCGGTCCGGGCACCTGACCGTTGAAGGCCCAGACCTTCGCCGTGAAGCCTGGAGCGACCTCGAGGTCCACCTCCTCGATCGTCAGCTCGAAGTGACGCTTCTCGGCGTGCGCCGCCGTTGCCAGCCCGCCGAGCGCGAGGGCGAGCAGAATGCCTCGTATGCGTGTGTGCACCGTCAACCTCCTACTTCCTGCAGCACAGCTCGCGCAGATACGCGACCAGCGCCCGCACGTCCTCGTCGCTGAGGTTCGCTTTCCAGCTCGGCATCAGCACCGACTTGTTCACCGCCTTGCCGCCCTCCTTGATCGCCTTGAACAGGTCATCGTCCGTGCGGGCCGACATCTCGGCGGTATCGGTGTGATCGCGCGGCTGGACCGACAGATGCGCCGCGTTGATTCCCTTGCCGTTACCCTGCAGACCGTGGCACTGCGTGCAGTACACGCGATAGAGCTTCTCGCCATTCCGTGCACCCTCGTCAGCGAACGCGGACGCGCACGCGAGAGCGAGGACCAGTGTCAGCGCCGTTCGTCTCATGACCCGTCCTCCTGCAGTGCCTTGAGATAGTCGGCGAGCCTGGCGACCTCCGCGTCGTTGAGTTCCATGCGCGGCATCAGCGTGTTCGGATCCCATGCCGTCGGGTCCGCGATGAAGGAGGCGATGAACTGCGGCTGCAGCCGCTTCCAGGCGGAATGCAGCTCGGGCCCCGAGACACCGCCGACGTCCGGCGCGTCGCGGTGGCAACCGTCGCAGCCCTTGAACTTGGAGAAGTTCATCTGCCCCATGCGCAGGGAGATCGTCCCCGGCTGATACCTGACGGCGGCGAGGCGGTCGTCGAAGGGCCGCAGCTGCATCAGAAAGTCCGCCATCGCAGCCGCCTCGTCGGCCGGCAGCGCGACGTGCGCGGGCAGCGTGCTCTCGTCGATCACGTCGCCCAGCGGCGTGCTCTTTGCGTGCGCCGGCGGAAACACTCCCGCCGGACGGATCCGCGCCGGCTGGCGCAGCCAGCTCTCGAGCCACTCGCGGCGGAACTTGTTGCCGGCGTAGTAGAGCGGCGGAGCCTTGCGCGTGAGCCGCTCGTCGATGTTGCGCGTGCCAGGTTCCGGCGCATCGAGTGCGTGACACGCTGCGCATTGCTCGCGCGCCTGCTCCGCCGCGCCCGCTTGCGCCGCGAGCGGCACGCAGAGCGCGGCGAGCAGCGTCCAGAACGGATTCGCGGACGACTTCATCCCGGGCCTCCTTCGTCTGCAGACGCTTCAGCGCAGGATCAGCCTGTCGCCGCGTCCCTTGGCCGGATCAGCATCCTTGTGGTTCATCAGGACCGTGATCGCGCCGTTGAGGGCGTGCTTCATCCGGTGATCGACCAGCGCGTTGTTCGTGGGCCGATCCGCCGGGCTCACGATGTCGAAGATCATCCCGTGCGCCGGCGGCACCTCGACGGTCTGCAGCCCATGGCGCACGTTCTTCGGATTGCCGTTGTCCCAGACCTGCTCCCAGATCCCTGCGATCGGGTGGAAAGCGGCGCTCTCATTGATCATCGCGTTGACGAAATAGATTCGCGTGCGCTCGCCCGGCTTCGCTTCCAGGGTGATGCTGGCGTTCGAGTCGTGCACCGGGTCGTAGTGGAACTTCTTGCCGTTGATGAGGATCGCCTTCCAGCCTTTTCCGGCCTGGATGTCCTGAGCCGCGGTGCCGGCCTCGAACAGGTCGCCCTGGACCAGGACGTACTCCCGGTCGGGTTTCGGGAATCCCTTACCGTAGCCTTCCTTCGGATCGACGATGATTACTCCGTACATGCCGCGGGAGATGTGCTCGGCCATCGAGTCGGCACCGCAGTGATAGATGAAGACGCCCGGGTACTCGGCCTTGAAGGTGAACTTCTTCTTCTCGCCCGGCCTGATCGGCGCGAACTCGTCCAGCACGTCGGCTCGCGCCGCGTGGAAGTCCATCGAGTGGCTCTGCTTGTTGTTCGGGTCGTTCACCAGCGTGAACTCCACGACGTCGCCTTCGGTGACGCGCACGAGCGGACCGGGGATCGTGCCGTCGTAAGTCCACATCGGCTGTCTGTTGCCGGCGTTGTCGATGACCACGTCGACTTCCTTGACGGTCATCGTGACCGGGACGGTCCTGCCGGTCCGTGCCTTCCCGGACGCGAAGGCGGCGCAGGAAACGAACGCGGCGGCCAGAAGCACGGCACGCGAAAGGGGGTGTCTCATGAAGTGCGAGCTCCAGGTGATGTTCGGACGCGGACCGGATTCCAAGATCCGGGCCAGACCCGCACCCCTTGTCGATCAAAGGCTTGCAGACGCGCGTTGTGCGCGTGACAACGGCCGCTCGTCGTCATCCGCACAACGCTGATGTGCGCATGATCACGCGCGAGGTCTTCGATCAGCTGGCCGCGATCGTGGCCGATCTCAGCCGCGCGATGCCTGAGGCGCAGCGCTTCGAGCGGCTGCTGGATGCCTTTCAGCGGAGCTTCCCGTGCGATGCCATTGCGCTCCTCAAGCGCGAGAACGGAACGCTCGTGCCCTGCGCCGTGCGCGGCCTCAGTCCCGAGACGCTCGGCCGGCGGTTCGTGATCGCCGAGCATCCGCGCTTCGAGCAGCTCCTCGGAAGCCGCGAGCCGGTGCGTTTTCCCGCCGACTCATCTCTTCCGGATCCATACGACGGCCTCATCGATCTGCCGCACATGGACCTGCGCGTCCACGACTGCCTGGGCGCGGCGCTCTACGTCGACGGACAGTGCTGGGGAGTCGTCACGCTCGATGCCCTGATGCCGGGGCGATTCGATGCCATCGACCAGTCGATCTTCTCCGCGTTCGTCTCCGTCGCAGCCGCCACGGTGCGCGCGGCGGATCTGATACGCAGTCTCGAAGAGCGCCTCGAGCGTCACCATCGCATCGAGCAGTCGCGCACGCCCGAAGGCGCACCCGATGAGCTGATCGGCGAGAGTCCCGTCATGCAGCGGCTCCGGCGCGAAATCGACGCGGTAGCCGCTTCCGGCCTGCCGGTGCTCATACTGGGAGAGACCGGCGTGGGTAAGGAGCTCGTCGCACGGCTCATTCACCGCCGCTCGTCGCGGGCGCACGAGCCGATGGTGCACGTCAACTGCGCCGCGCTGCCCGAGTCACTCGCCGAGAGCGAGCTGTTCGGTCACGTGCGCGGCTCCTTCTCCGGTGCGACGGAGGATCGCATCGGGAAGTTCGAGCTCGCGCACGAAGGGACGCTGTTCCTCGACGAAGTGGGCGAGCTGCCGCTCGGACTGCAGGCGAAGCTCCTCCGGGCGCTGCAGAACGGTGAGATCCAGCGCATCGGGAGCGATCGCCACCACCGCGTCGACGTGCGCGTCATCGCCGCCACCAATCGCGATCTGCAGCAGGAAGTCGTCGCGCGGCGCTTCCGCGCGGATCTGTATCACCGGCTGAGCGTGTATCCGCTCACGGTCGCTCCCCTGCGCGAACGCGGCGATGACGTCGTGCTGCTCGCCGGATACTTCCTCGAGCGCGCGCAGCGCAGGCTCGGCGTGCGGGCCATCCGGCTGTCACGCGCCGCCCGCGAGTGGCTGCGCAGCTACCACTGGCCCGGCAACGTGCGCGAGCTCGAGCACGCGATTCTGCGCGCGACGGTCAAGGCGTTGAGCGCGGGACAGCCACGCGACGCCGTGCTCGAGCTGACCGCACAGCATCTGGGTGCGGAGCTCGACGCCGCGCCACGCGAGTCCGTGGCGAGTGTTGCCGCCGTCTCCTCGAGCGGCGCGGACGTTCATCTGAGCGAGGCGATGGAGCGCTTTCAGCGCGAGCTCATCGAGGCGCGGCTGCGCCTGCATGGCGGGAACCTGTCCGCAGCCGCGCGCTCGCTCGGCGTGGACCGCGGCAACTTTCACCGTCTCATCCGCAGACTCGGACTGCGGTGAGCACGGTCATCCGCCCGGCGGCAGCAGCACGCGCGTGACCCACACGAGCGCGGCGAGGAGCGCGACGCCGAGCCCGATGCTCCAGCCGATGAGCTTCTTCTCGATGGGCAGCAGCGGCTCGTAGCTCACCGCCTCGTCGAGGAGGCTCTCACCGCGCGTTCGATCTTCGACCCGTGCGTCCATGATGCCTACTCCGTCAGGACGGGCGGCTTCACGCCCGCGAAGAACAGCCAGGAGATGGCGAGCCCCACCCAGATGATGAAGCCGAAGAGGCTGAGCCCGTAGACGACCGCGAGGCGCCCCATGCCTTCACGGCGCAGCCTCCCGAAGTCGGTCACCATGCCGATCGAGAGGAAGGTCAGCACGAAGAAGAGCTGACGGTAGACGTTCGACTCGTCCGTTGCCGCGCGCGCCGCCGGCAGGACGTCCGGGTCCGCGCGCACCAGGATCAGCATCACGAGGAACGTCAGCAGATAGCCGATGACGAACTTGGGGAACCGCGCCCAGATCTCCGCCGCGCGGGGTCTGTCGGTCGCGCGCGGCTCGATCTTCGCGGCCCAGATGAGCGCCAGGATGAAGGCCCACACACCGATGAAGATGTCGATGAAGATCTTCGTGGTCGTGGTCGCCATCAGGATCCAGCCGTCCGCCCAGGCGATCCCGTCCTCCGCGAGCGCGCGGCTGCGGATCAGCGATTCGGTGATCGCGCCGCTCGCGATCGCCGCGCCGTCCGTCTTCACGGCGAGTCCCATCCATGCGCCGGCTACCATCGGCTCGTCGTACAGGAACTGCCGCGCGAGGAAGGGCAGCAGCAGGAGCTCCACGACCGCGAAGATCACGACGAGCGACGAGACCGTGATGGGCACGATCGGGCGGGCGCGGATCGCGGCACCGGTGGCGATAGCCGCCGAGACGCCGCAGATCGAGATGCCGGACGCGAGCGGCACGGCCCACTCGCGGCCGAAGCCGAACCAGCGCCGCGCGACGAAATAGATGATGGCCCAGTAGATCAGATACGCCTCGATCACCGCGCACACGCCGCGCAGGATCACGTGATTGGCGAGTCCGAAGGCTTCCGCCGACTTCACGCCGAGCGCGGCGCCCATGATCACCACGGCGGTCTTGATGTACCACTCGGGACGCAGCGCCGGCGCGAACCAAGCGGCTGCCCCCTTGAAGAAGTTGCCGATGACGAGGCCGACGACGAGCGCGACGATGTAACCCGCCTCACCCGTCAGATTGAGCGACCAGCCGATGCCGAGGCTCTCGAGCTTGTCGGACGTGGCGGCGATGTAGGCGTAGTGGCCGGCGATCCAGCACACATACGCGATGGCGAGCAGCACGGTGAAAGACGCAAGGAAGCGGCGCAGCCCGACACCGAGCAGCCGCGCACCGAGCGTCGTGACGGCGAGCACGAAAATCAGCGTGAAGGCGAGTGCCGCGAAAGGTAACACGCCAGAACTCTTCGCGACGGCTCCGACCGATGCAGCCGGGTCGAGCCACACGCGCGGCGTCGCCGACCAGCCGAGAAGATCCACGCCGGCGAGCACGCCGAGCGACAGCACGAAGATCGCAAGCCCGAGCCAGACGGAAGCCCAGTCTTCGGATATCGTCGTACGAGCGGACGTTTCGGACATCTGCGGCACGCGATCCGATTCCTTCGAGCGCCCCTAGGATCGCACCATCCGGGTGCAGCGGATTAGAACGACGTGTCATGAATCCAGCACCGTCCGGCATGAATCCGGCGCGGCTCGCGAGAACCCGACGCGGCCGACGGGCACGATCTCGTCGCTGAGACAGGCGCTGCCTTCGCGCCGCCGCCACCTGCTGTCATTGGTGCTCCTGCTTCCAATCCCGCGGAGACCCCGGCACTATCGGCTCACGCTCGAGCTCCGGCACGAGGCTCGGGCATTTGCGCCGATCACGCGACTTTCGGGGAGGGGGACCGCGTGAGCACGACGTCGACTTCGGTTGTCGATCAGGCCGTCACAGCGCCGGAGACGCGCACCGGACTCGATCCCTGGGTGCGCGTGGAGCTCCCGCCTCCTCCGATGCCGAGAGGTCTCGCCTGGCTCGGCGTCGTCGGACCCGGCGTCATCGTTCTCGGCATCTCGATCGGCAGCGGGGAGTTCCTGCTCGGTCCGGCCGCGTTCGTCCGCCACGGTCTCTCGCTGCTGTGGGTCACCGCGGTCGCCGTGTTCTTCCAGACGGTGTTCAACACCGAGCTGATGCGGTACACGGTGGCGACCGGCGAGCCGGTGTTCACCGGGTTCATGCGCACGAGACCGTCGTCCACGTTCTGGGCGTGGATCTACGCCGTGCTGTACTTCCTGCAGGTCGGCTGGCCCGCCTGGGCCGCGACGGCCGCAGGCGCGGTGTTCTTCCTCTTCGTCGGCCGTCTTGCCGGACCCCAGGACACCGAGACCGTTTATCTGATCGGCGTCGGCACCTTCCTGCTCTGCGTTTTCATACTCGTGCTCGGGAAACGCATCGCGCGCACGCTCGAGCTCCTCAACTGGGTGCTGGTGCTCTGCATCCTCGGCAGCTTCCTCGTGCTGGCGCTCATCTACGTGCCCGCCGACAGGTGGCTCGCCGCGCTCACCGGCTTCGCGGGCTACGACGCGGCGAACGGCCGCTTCGACTTCATGCCGCAGGGCGTGGACTTCTTCCTGATCGGTGCGCTCGTCGCCTACTCCGGCTGCGGCGGCGTGCTCAACATCACGCTGTCGAACTGGGCGCGCGACAAGGGTTACGGCATGGGGCAGCATGCCGGCTACATCCCCGCAGCGGTCGGCGGCACCCGGATCAATCTGGCTCACCATGGTTTCGCATTCGAGCCGTCCGCGGAGAGTCTGCGCCGGTGGCACGGATGGTGGCGCATCGTGCGCGCGGATCAGTGGGGAGTGTTCTTCACCGGCGCGCTGCTCGGCATGGCACTGCCCGCGCTGCTGTACGTGACGTTTCTGCCTCGCGGTACCGACATCGTCGGCCTCGGCATCAGTGCAGCGCTCGCGCAGGGCGTCGGTGCGGTCGCGGGTCCCGTGCTCGCAGGCGTGGTCGCCTTCCTCGGCGGCTGGCTGCTCTTCAAGACACAGCTCGACACGGTGGAGGCGATCACGCGCACGGTAACGGACATCCTGTGGACCGGCAGCCGGCGCGTACGGAGATGGCGCGGCGGCGACGTGCGGCTCGTGTACTACGGCGTGCTCGCGATCGTGGTCGTCTGGGGCATCATTGCGCTGCGTCTCGCGCAACCGATCGTGCTGCTCCAGATCAGCGCGAATGTCGGCGGCGTCGTATTCATCGTCGCCTCGCTCCACCTGCTCTATCTCAACACGCGCCTGCTGCCTCCTGCGCTCAGGCCTTCGATGTGGCGGCGGGTGACGCTGGTGCTGATGGCGCTCTTCTATGGACTCTTCGCCGTGCTCTCGTTCGCGAGCCTGTTGTAGTCATGCGGCGTGACGCATCTTCACCCGCTGCTGCGCGATTTACGGCCGGCCGGAGCTCTCTCCGAGAGTGACGCCCCCGGCGATGAGATGCGCGGTGCGCAGCGGCTCCGGCATCACGCCGTTCCGCGCGTGCCGGCGCAGCAGAACGGCGGCGGCTTCGCGTGTGATGTTCACCCGCTGGACGAAGAGGCCGCAGATCTCCTCGGGCTCTCCTGCGCGCTCGATGAGATGCCACTTGCGCGCACCGTCCGGCACGCGTGACAGCAGCGCCCTGCGGATGGCTGCGAGATCGGGCCGGCGGCGCACGACGACGAGCACCGGCCGTTCGATCGCTTCGCTCAATGCGTGAATGTCGACGACGTTGAAGCCCGCGAAGGCGATGCCCTGGAGCAGCACCGCGTGGAGCTGAGGATGGAAGCGTGACTCGCGCACGGCGTGCGCGACGCGTCGAGTCGAGTTGGCGCCGTCGCGCCGGACACGGCAGGAGAGCACACCGTCGAGGCGCTCACCTGCATAGACCGCACCGACCACGAGCACGTCGCCGCGATGCGCCGGATGAAACGGCGCGTCGTCGAAGCCAACGACGTGCGACCAGCGTGCAGGATCGGCCATGTCACGTGGAGCCTGCCTGCGCGTTCGCCGCATCCGCAAGAGCGCGCAGCGCTTCGGCGGTCGCGCGGTCGGCAGGGAAGAAGGCTTCGATCGCGAGCTCCGACAGCGTCACGTCGACCGGCGTGCCGAACACGGTGGTCGTGCTGAAGAAGGACAGCACGCCGGCCGGTGTGCGCAGGCGCATCGGCACGACGACGCCGGCGTACGCGGCCGCCTTGCCTGCTTCTTCCCGGTATCCGTCCGGCGCCGGCAGCGCGGCGAGCTCCGCATGCAGCGCTTCGAGCACGTCGTCCGCGGTCGCCTCGATCTGCTGACGCAGGCGCTCGAGCACGTGGGCACGCCATTCACTCAGGTTGGCGATGCGTGGCGCCAGGCCTTCGGGATGAAGGCTCAGGCGCAGCACGTTGACCGGCGGCTGCACGAGCGCGGTCGCCACGCCTTCGAGCAGCGGCGCGACGGCGCGGTTCGCGGCCACGAGCGTCCAGTGACGGTCGACCGCGAGCGCGGGATACGGCTCGTGGCCGGCGAGCACCAGATCGATCGCGCGCCGCGCCGGCTCGAGCGCTGGATCATCGAGCCTGCGCTCCGGATACACCGGTGCGAACCCTGCGGCGACGAGCAGCGCATTGCGACCGCGCAGCGGGATCGCGAGCCGCTCCGCGAGGCGCAGGATCATTTCGCGGCTGGGGCGCGAGCGACCGGTCTCGAGGAAGCTCAGATGGCGCGTGGAGATCTCCGCCGCGCAGGCGAGCTCGAGCTGACTGAGCCTCCGCTTGCGGCGCCAGTCGCGCAGGAGCTCGCCGACCATGGTGTTCGCGTTCATGCGCGAACGATAGTGCAGCCGCGGCGGAGCGGCCATTACCTCCGACGTAATCGACTCGCGGCGCGTGCGGCCCGGATGATGGAGCCCCTGCTCGATGGAAGGAGCCCGTCATGAACGCTTCATTCACAACAT